>Ga0081455_10008671_pt1 | contig 10532 bp, 4 predicted proteins | sample TabmetS3T2R1_FD_70207 | JGI IMG/M metagenome (GOLD analysis project Ga0081455, IMG submission 70207) | Tabebuia heterophylla rhizosphere microbial communities from the University of Puerto Rico - S3T2R1 | ecosystem: Host-associated > Plants > Roots > Rhizosphere ... | reverse complement strand
CGACTCCTGCACGGCATCGACCGCGTTTTTGTCGATGAGCGGTCCCATCACGGTCTTGCGATCGAGCGGATTCCCAATTGGCAGACTGTTGTACGCTGAAAGCAGTTTATTCCGAACCTTCGATGCAACCGATTCGTGCATGATCACGCGCCTGGTAGAAGTGCAACGTTGCCCCGCGGTGCCCACTGCGCCGAAGAAGATCGATTGCGTAGCCATATCGATATCGGCGGTCGGCGTGACGATTAGCGCGTTGTTGCCGCCGAGTTCGAGAATCGTTCGACCGAGCCGTCCGTTTACGGCTTTGGCGACATTAAATCCCATATTGGTGGACCCAGTAGCCGATACCAATGGAATCCGCGGATCATCGGACAATTTTTGACCGACAGTTTTACGGTCGCCCATCAGCAACGTGAAAATCGCCGGATCAGCACCGGTTTCACGGCAAACCCGCTCGCAAATTTTTGTCACAGCAATCGCCGTGAGCGGCGTTTTCTCTGAAGGTTTCCAAACCGTCGCGTCACCACAAACGGCAGCGAGCGCTGCGTTCCAGGACCACACGGCCACCGGAAAATTAAACGCGCTGATCACTGCGATCACACCCAACGGATGCCATTGCTCCATCAGTCGGTGACTCGGTCGTTCGGATTGAATTGTCAGACCATAAAGCATGCGTGATTGACCGACCGCGAAATCGCATATGTCGATCATTTCCTGCACTTCGCCCTCGCCCTCAGCGATGATTTTGCCAGTCTCGAGCGTGACCAACTGGCCGAGCTCGTGCTTCAGTTCGCGCAATGCGTTGCCAAGACGTCGAACAGTGTCTCCGCGCACAGGACCCGGAGTCGAACGCCATTTCAGGAACGCTTCCTGCGCACGCGCGATCGCCTTGTCATAATCGTCGTCCGACGCGGTACGCACGCTGGCGATTCGGCGGCCATCAATCGGTGAAATCTTATCGATCTTTGCACCGCCACCGCGCCATTCACCATCAAAGACGCCGTCGTTTACGTCACTAAGACCAAGTTTCTCGAGAACTGATTCCATATTTCAATACGGCATTGTCATTCTGAGTGAAGCGAAGAATCTCGGATCAGTTCTTCGGCAGTCCAGGGGCGATCATAAACCTTTGCTCGCTGTTCTAGATCGTCACTTAGATCGAGCCACCGCGGATTCGTTCGCCCGCATGCCTCCTAAAAACAATCAGAGATGTTTCGCTTCGCTCAACATGACAGAATACAGCTTCAACATTCATTTCCGTTTCCGACAAAATTTTCGCATCGCATCCATCGCTTCATCGACCACTTCCGCGGTGAGATCGAGCGGCGGACGAAACCGGATCGAATTTTCACCCGACCGAAGAGTTAACACACCGAGATCGAAAAAGCCTTTCCAAAATTCCTCGCGCGTCTTTGCGTCGGGCAAATCAAAGGCAAGAAATAGTCCCCGACCGCGCGCCGCAGAAATCAATGGCTCTTCCTTTTCAAGATCGCGCAGTTGATCCAAAAAGTATGCGCCAACCTTTCCGGCGTTCTCCACCAGATGTTCCGCTTCGATGATGCGCAGAAAATGTGTCGAGCGCACCATGTCCGTGAAGTTGCCGCCCCAGGTCGAGTTCAGCCGGCTGGAAAGGCGAAATGCGTTGTCTTTCACTTCGTCGATACGCGGTCCGGCCATCACGCCGCACACCTGCGCCTTTTTCCCGAACGCCATCAGATCGGGCACAACGTTGAAATGTTCCGAGCACCAGTTGCGGCCCGTTGCACCCATGCCGCACTGCACCTCGTCGAATATGAGAAGAATATCGTTTTCGTCACAAATGGTTCGCAATTTCTGAAGCCATTCACCCCGAAAATGATTGTCACCGCCCTCGCCCTGGATTGGCTCGATGATGATGGCGCAGATGTCGATGTTACGCTGACCAATGAAATCCCGGATTTCGCGTTCGGCTTTCGCTTCGCGCTCAATCACATCTGCTTCGCGCTCTGATTCTGGGAGTGAAAAATCGATGTGTGGACACGAAACGCGCGGCCAATCGAACTTCGCGAACAAATCCGTCTTGCGCGGATCGGTGTTTGTGAGGCTCATCGTGTAACCGCTGCGCCCGTGGAAAGCGCGGCGGAAATGCAAAACCTGTGTGCCGCGTTCGCCATGGCCGGCCGCTATGTTCTTGCGCACCTTCCAATCCATTGCCGCCTTCAAACAATTCTCGACCGCCATCGCGCCGCCCTCGATGAATAGATAACGCTCCAGCGGCGGCAAACCGACAACGCGCTCGAAGGTTTCGACAAATTCTGCATAGCCCTTCGAATAAACGTCGGAGTTTGCGACTTTGACTTTCGCCGCGCGCAGCAAATCGCGCTGCACGGCCGGATCATCAAAGTGGGGATGATTGAACCCGATCGGATTCGACCCGAAGAATCCGTAAAGGTCGATCAGCGGTTTGTCAGTGACGGCGTTATATAAATACGAACCCCGACTCTTATCGAGATCGACTACGACTTTGAAGCCATCGAGCAAGACGTGTTGCTCGATTTCCTCGAGAATCTTCGATGGTGATAGTGTTTTCTGTTTTTCGCTCTTTGTGGTGCGGCTTCGAGATGAAGCCGCCTCCGTGAGCACGGGCGGCATACTCATTGTTGAGATTAGCCGTGGCGAAAGGCTCGGTCAACCAGGGTAACAATGTGCGACTGAATTTCCAGTCGCTCACGATGATTGTCTGGATCGCAGACTACTATTCTAAGACTTTCACGGAGTCGGGCGCGGGTACGGAGATGGGCGGGCCCTGGGTGTGGGAGTCGGGCGCGGCGATGCCGTCGGTGAGGGAGTAATGCTCGGCGTCGCAGTTGGCGTCGGTGTCACTGTAGGCGTAGCTGTTGGAGTTGCGCTCGGCGTTGGAGTTGACGTCGCAGTCGGCGTGGGAGTGACAGTCGGAGTTGGCGTCGTAGTCGGTGTGGTAGTTGGGGTTGGCGTCGAACTGGGACTTGGTGAAGCCGTTGGCGTCGCACTGGGCGTCGGCGTGGGTGTCGGAGTCCCGGTCGTTCTTTTCACGATCGCGCCAAATGTGCCAACCGCCGTCGCGTTATCGGGATCTGGAAACGAGACGCCCCAAAGTCCTTCTGCTACTCCGCTGTGTTCTCGGGTCCAAGAATTTCCACCGTCCGTTGTGGTAAGAGCTGTATCACCGAAACCAACAGCGGTTCCGTTATTAGCATCGGCAAAGGAGACTGCGGTGAGGATAAATGTTCCCGGCGGCGTCTTGGTGACCCAACTGTCTCCGCCATCTGTTGTTCGGAGTATTACGCCCTCACCAGTGTCCAGCGATCCGCCAACTGCGACACCATTGTTGGCATCGGTAAAAGAAACCCCATTAAGGCCGGCAGTTGTACCGCTTGTTTGTGGTGTCCAACTGCTGCCACCGTTTGTCGTTCTGATAATCGCCCCATTTTCACCAACAGCGGTCCCGTTATTTACATCGGTGAAAGAAACTCCAAAAAGGAAAGTGGCGGCCTTCAATCCACTGGCCTGAGGTACCCAGGTGGTTCCACCATCTGTCGTTCTCAAAATTAGCGCCCCATCTAATGCCTCAGGACCTTGCCCGACGGCTGTGCCGTTATTTACATCGCTAAAAGAAATTCCACGATATGACGTGAATGCGTGAGTATGTTGAATCACCCAGCTGTTTCCTCCGTCCGTTGTTCCAAGGATCGCACCGTCGCCGGATGCATGACCCTCGTTTGGATCGGTAAAAGAAACCGCCCACAGATCGCTGATAATTCCGCTTGCCTGATCAAGCCAGGTCTGACCAGCGTCAGTTGTTCTAAGAATTCTGCCTGCTAAGCCAACCACAGTTCCAGTGAGTGACTCACTAAAAGAAACAGCTCGAAAACTATCTGTGTTTGGTCCGGGACTCGATTGAAATTCCCATGTGGCGCCGCCGTCCGTGGTTCTAATGATTTCGGCTGTCAGGCTGACAGCTGTCCCATTATTCGCGTCGGTAAAGGAAACACCCTGAAGCAGGTTGGGTGTCCCACTTACTTGTTCAACCCAAGTGTTACCTCCATCGGTCGTTCTCACAATTGCGCCAAAGCTACCAACAGCCGTGCCCGTGTTTACGTCCGTAAATGAGACAGCGCTAAACTGCACGTCGATTCCGCTATATTGGCTAACCCAGTTGGCGCCTCCATCGGTCGTTCTTAAAATTATTGCCGTGTTGGTGTCGAAATTCGCTCCTACGGCCGTTCCATTGTTGGCATCGGCAAAGGAAACGCCATAGAGGTCACCATTGGCTATTCCGCTGTTCTGTTGGACCCAGTTGGTTCCGCCATCGGTCGTCCTTACGATTATACCTCCGAGTCCGACAATGGTTCCGTTATTGGAATCTGTGAAAGAAATCCCCTGATAGAGAGCGGGCGGTGCATCTTGATTAACCCATGTCTCACCGCCGTCGGTCGTCCTTAAGATCAATGCCGCTCCCGCATTAAAATCGACACCTATCACCGTTCCCGTATTTGCATCTGAAAAGGACACCCCAAAAAGCAGGACGCCGGGCGTCGGGTTGTTATACTTGGTCACCCAGCTGGTTCCACCATCCGTGGTTCGCAGAACTACCGCGTTACCGCCACCGGAGAAGAGAAAATTGGAACCGACAGCTGTTCCATTGCTCGCGTCAGAAAAAGAAACTCCAAATAACTCAACGCTCGCGCCTTCGTATCCGCTTGTTTGGATTGCCCAATGTGCGCCTCCATCCGTGGTCCTCAGAATTGTTGCGTTCTCACCGACTACAATCTCATTGGTTGGGTCCGCGAACGAAACCGCGTAAAGCGGATTGCCCTGAGGAAGCGGCCTTTGCCAAAACCATTGGCCAGAGCCCTCAGGCACTTCTGATGCCGTTTTTATCCTGGCAGAGCTTGCGATGGCCGATTCACGTCCGAGTCCAACCGGACCTACGTCGCCGCGGCTACTTCTTCCATCCACGCTCGCGGCAACCAAACCTGCCACGATGCCTCCTATAAGAACTGCAAGAAGAAGTAAAATACGCAGGTTAACAAAGGCCGATTGAGAGCTAGTTGTTTTTTCCATATAACAAATTAGGTGCGAGTTTCCAAATCGGGCGACACGGCCCTCACTCAGTACTAGCGAAAATCGTGCGTCAGCTTACGCGGAAAATTAATTTTTTTAAGAAAACGAGGAGACTAGATTTCGGTTGGCCCTTCACGTCGTCCCCGAAACTGTTATTTAGGGGCGAGTGAGGCAACGATTTTTTCAAAGCGCGGATCGCCTCGCAGCGGATCCCAATAGGGAAGCAGTTTCAACTTGCCATAGCTGACACCGCCCTGAATTTGGGCGGAGATGGCCAGCTGTTCACAGGCGAGTTCTTTGTCGCCAACCCAGCAAGCGATCAAGGCTAAGTACTCAATCATGATTGGGCCATTGATGGCATCTTTTTCTATCGGAAGAAGCTCAACCGCACGCCTGCCTTCGCGCACCGCTTCCTCTTTATGTCCGAGACCTGCGTCGATCAGCCCAAGCACGCAGAGCGCCGGGCCGTAATTTGGCTGAGCATCGACTATTTTCTCGTGTTCCGCGCGTGCAGCGGTGAAGGCGGCGCGAGCCTGCGCATCATCGTTTTTCATGCGAGCGATAATGCCTTGCAACACCAGGTGATTTAATTCGACGGCTTCATAGCTTAATGGCGCGTCACCCAAACCAATCAAGGCATCCTTTGCAGCATCCGCGTCGCGACCAATTAACGCGCAAATTAGCCAGGCGTCGGCGATCTCCGGCACAAGCGCAGGATTTGAAGAGCGAATTGAATCGACCAATCGACGCAAGGGTCCGATATCCGCCTTCCAATCAAAGTCCACGTTCGCGAGCGGTAGTTTCGTGTGAATATCATCCGGCGCGATCGCCAATGCCCTCTGCCATGCTGATTTTTCTTCCCAATAGCGACGCACATGATCGTAACTGAGCGCAATTTGCTGCAGCAATAAAACATTCCGCGGATCGAGATCAGCCGCGCGCTCAAGATTCTGCAGCGCTTCTTCCTGCTTACTCTGGCGACGCAGGATGTAACCTCTCAGCTCGAATAGCTGGGAGTTATTCGGTATCGTCTGGCTCGCCACGGCGAGCTCAGCGAGAGCACCGGCGTAGTCGACGTATCCGCGGTACAGATGTTCCGCACGCGCGAGATGTGCTTCGCCTGAATCGGGAGCCAGACGGAGAGCGGCTTGGAGAGCTGCTTCGGCTCGCGCCAAACGAGCGGGCGAATGATCGTAGCCAAGATGATAAAGGCGGTCATGTGTATGAGCCAGCTGGGAATACGCTTGGAAGAAGGAAGGGTCACGAGTGACAGCTTGATCCAGCAAATTTGTAGCCTGCAGCAAATTCTCTCGTCCGCTAACATGCGCGCTCGTCGTTAAAAGAAGGTTTTTAGCGCGAATATATAGGTCGAAGGCCGTGAGATCGGTGGTCGGTGCGCGACGAATAGCTAATTGCTCACCGGCGGAAATTTTAGCGTGAAGTTTATCGGCAATCCTTTGTGCAATTTCACTCTGGATAGTGAACGTGTCGTTCACATCTCGATCATACTCCTCCGCCCAAAGATGCGTGTCCGTTCGCGCGTCGATTAACTGCGCATTTAAATGCAGGCGATTTCCAGCCTTGCGTACGCTGCCCTCCAAGACGTGGGAAATTCTGAGCGCTTTCCCGATTTCGCGCGCGTCATGCCTGCCGCGATATTGCATCACGCTTGTGCGGCTGATGACTTTCAGGTCAGCGACCTTTGCGAGCTTCGTCAAAATGTCGTCTTGTACGCCGTCCGCAAACGAAGAATCATTTTTGTCGGCGCTCAGGTTCTCAAATGGCAGCACGGCAATTCCGGTTATCGCCGGGCGCCCAACGAATTCAGCCTTCCAGATATTCCAGGCTAGAACCGCTCCGAGCGCTGCTAAAGACGCGACCAGGGCGGCGATGGCCGGTTTCCGTCTGATCCATTTTTTTCCACGGATGAGAACTCCGGTATGTCTCGCTTGGATTGGCTCGTGTTTCAGCCAGCGTTCAAGATCCTCTGCGAGCGCCAGCGCCGAAGGATATCGCCGCTGCGGTTCTTTCTCGAGGCATTTCAAACAGATCGTGGCAAGGTCACGATCTACTTTGGAATTCAAGAGGCGCGGTTGTCGCGGCTCGGTCTCCAAGAGTAACTTGATCGTCTCATACGTGGTTGTTGCGGCGAAGGGTGGCCGATGAGTCAGAAGCTGATAAAGAACGGCACCAAGTCCATAGACATCGGTCGCGCTTGTAAGGTTTCCGTTATTACCTCGCGCTTGCTCTGGTGCCATGTAGCCAGGCGTGCCCAAGACCTCAGTGGTCCGAGTCACAGTGCTCTCCGTTTCCAGCAGTCTTGCCAATCCGAAATCGGTGAGATGCGGGTCACCGTTCAGATCCAGCAAGATGTTTCCCGGCTTGATGTCTCGATGAAGGATTCCGCGCTCGTGCGCATAGTGCACCGTGCGTGCCAGCTTGGCGATGAGTTCCCCTGCTCGCCGGACAGGGATCGACTCGCGTTCAAGAAGCCGATCCAGCTGCCCGCCTTCGACTAGTTGCATGCTGAAATAACAGGAACCATTGCTTTCGCCGATTTCATGAATCGGAACGATGAAAGGGTGGTCGAGCCTCGCGGCAGCCTCTGCTTCGAGGCGAAAACGCTTGATGTGCCCTCTCGCAGCCCAATGCCCGAGGCCGATGATTTTTAACGCGACAACTCGGTTTAGACTTTTTTGCCGTGCCCGATACACCACACCCTGAGCTCCCCGGCCGATTTCCTGCAGCAATTGATAATCCCCTAGCTCTCCCAAATTTTGGGCGCCGTTCCCATTCGAGAGCAGCGAGGAATCGAAGCCCCCTTCGTCTTCGCTTCCATGTAACTCAATCGCAGTGTCGATCAGACATGCGGGACAAAGTCCTTTTGGCGCGTCATCGAAAATGCTGTCCGCGCAGTTTTCGCAGATTCTACTCGCCGCCTTCATTTAGTCAGCCCAAACAGGCGCGTAACAGCATAACTTTACCTGCGCAACACTGAAGCAAAGTGCCGTAGTTCATCCTCGACTTCACCGGGTTGCACCACAGTCATCGCAATCTCCTCGCGCAATAAAACTCGATAACGCTGACGAAAGCGGTGAAACGCCTGGCTAACCGCGTTTTCAGTCATCCCGAGCTCCGATGCGATGTTTGCCTGAAGCAGACCATGCGCATCGCCGATCAGAGAGTCTTTTGCTCGACAAAACAAGGCTTCCTTGCCTGCACCTCGATACTCGGCCTCTAATCGAGCAAGAACTTGATCCAGCACTGTTAGAATCCAACGCCGCTCGTAGAGTTCGTCAGGAGTCCCGTTCTGCGCCAGATCAAAGTCTGCACGTTCCGACGCGAGCACTTCATCCAGAGGAATCGACGGGCTCGTCTGGTATCGCTTGACTCCATTGGCCCGGCGCCGCTCGCTCGCCAGAAATCGTTTAAGTGATACAAGCAAGTAGGAACGTAAGCGTCCTTTCTCCTGGCGGATTGTCTTAAAATTCCGGCGCCTGAGAAGGGCGGCAAAAAATTCCTGAACGGCATCCTGGGCGTCTTCCGGCGCAAGCCCTTGTCGTCTGGCAAACCCGTAAAGGGGCCGCCAATACGTGCGGCAAATTTTTTCGAGCGCCTTTTCTGCGTCGGGCGATTCGCCTTGTGCTGTCAAAACGATGCTCCAGTGAGTGGTAGCAAACGCCGCATAGCGAGTCCGTCCTGAAATGGACGAGGCGACTCCGTTTTGCACGCCGCTGCCATTTTGCAACGCCTCCTGATTATCGGCGGGCATATATTCGGTTTGAGATGCTAGTCTCGGCACCCAACACCGTCAATCATCGCAACCCACGCAGCCTGCCTGCTGTCAGAGAATAGATAATCCTTGCAAGAGACTCGCCTGCTATACAATGCCGTCGCGCAGGAGCTCGTGTTTTCCGGCCAGCAAATCCTGCACGAGAGCGTAGCCGCGCTTGTCCGCGTTGCGCATTGTGCCAGCGAAATGATAATCGATTCTCATCCGCGCGGAGCGACAGAAGTAATCGGCGACGGACAGAATTTCATCTGTGGGCTTACCTTGCCCGAGCAACCATTGGGCGTAGGAGCAGGTCGCGCTGATCGCAAATAATTCCGTCGCGACACCCACAAATCGTGACAGCAACAATTGCTCGCGGTCAAGTTTCGGTCCAAACCGCGCCATGGCGTGAAACAGGCCGCGGGCGAGTCGCTTGCTGGTGCGCGCGGCATAATCGACATGGCCGCGCAATGTCGCATGCAAATTTTCGATATTGCCTGCGCCGTTCATTAACCACTGCCGCGGATACCAGCCGGCGTAAAATTTTCCGGAACTGAAAACAGCTTTCGCGCGGTCGGAGACCGGCAGTTGTGTATTGAAAATCGCGCCTCCGACTTTCAAATGCGGATCGAGCGCTTCACGAGCGATAAACAACCGCATGATTTCGCTCGAACCCTCGAAAATCGTATTGACGCGGCAATCTCGGAGAAACCGTTCCACTGCGATCGGCTGCTCGCCTCGTCCCGCCAGCGATTGTGCAGTTTCGTAGCCGCGCCCACCGCGCACCTGCATCGCGTCATCAGCTATTCTCCAGGTCGTCTCGGTCGCCCACATTTTGCACATGGCGGTTTCGATGCGCAGATCGCCCACCTTACGATCGAGCAGTGATGAAGTGAGAAACGTCATTGCTTCCATGGCGAAGACGTTGCCAGCCATTTCGGCGACTTTTCCTGCGATCGCGGCATGTTTGCCGATAGGCACGCCCCACTGGATGCGTTCGCCCGCCCATTTGCGCGAGATTTCCAGCAGCCTTTTAGAAAGACCTACGCACGCTGCGGGCAATGTAAGTCGACCAGTGTTCAGAGTCGTAAGGGCAACTCTTAACCCTGCGCCTTCTTTCGAGATGATATTCTCGCGCGGCACTCGCACGTCGGTAAACTTCACGACTGCGTTATAAAGCGCGCGGAGTCCCATGAATCGGCAGCGATATGCGATCTCCAGCCCCGGTGTATCGACATCGACTATGAATGCCGTGATTTGTTTGCGTTCTTTCCCGCCTACCATCTTCGACGGGGTGCGCGCCATCACTACGAGTACGCCTGCTTTTACGCCGTTTGTGCACCAGAGTTTTTCACCGTTAAGCACAAACTCGGAGCCGTCCGGCGTCGGCTCGGCTTTCAGGCTAAGCGTCGCAGGGTCCGAGCCAGCATGGACTTCCGTCAACGCGAACGCAGAAATCTCGCCGCCGGCCACGCGCGGCAAATATTTTTGCTTCTGCTCTTCTGTCCCAAAAAGGAGCAGCGGTTGCGCGACTCCGATCGATTGATGTGCAGAGACAAGCGCGGCCACGTTTCCATCCCAGCTCCCAAGCAAAACCGCGGCATGTCCATAATTGGACTGCGACAAACCGAGTCCGCCATATTTCGTCGGCACTTTGATTCCAAACGCGCCGATCTCCGCA
>Ga0081455_10008670_pt1 | contig 10532 bp, 10 predicted proteins | sample TabmetS3T2R1_FD_70207 | JGI IMG/M metagenome (GOLD analysis project Ga0081455, IMG submission 70207) | Tabebuia heterophylla rhizosphere microbial communities from the University of Puerto Rico - S3T2R1 | ecosystem: Host-associated > Plants > Roots > Rhizosphere ... | reverse complement strand
GGAGCGGCTCGACATTGGGAAGCCCCATGAAGCTGCGCGCCTCGAGCGGCGTGCAATCGATCTCAACCCGGATTTTCATTTGCGCCTCCAATGAATTCTTCGCACACTATCCTGGAACTCGGGCCTCTCTCGCCCTGTTTCCCTTGCAGCTGACGCTACCGCGCCGGACGACGGCGCCGCAATCGCGGCCCCCAAATTTGTCGAGCAGCGATCCCGTCATGGCGCAGAACCGGCTCCGCGAAACGACAAGCCTGTATCTCCATCAGCATGCGGACAATCCGGTGCATTGGCAGCCCTGGGACGATGAAGCCTTTGCCCTCGCACGCCGGGAAAATAAGCCCGTTCTCCTATCGATCGGTTACGCCGCCTGCCATTGGTGCCACGTCATGGCCCATGAAAGCTTCGAGGACGAAGCGACGGCCGCTCTCATGAACGAGCTTTATGTGAACATCAAGGTCGATCGCGAGGAGCGGCCGGACGTCGACGCCATCTACATGAATGCGCTTCATCTGATGGGCCAGCGGGGCGGCTGGCCTCTCACCATGTTTCTCACTCCGGAGGGCGAGCCCTTCTGGGGCGGTACCTATTTTCCCAATCAGCCTAGATATGGCCAGCCCGCTTTCACCGATGTGCTGAGAACCATCCATGGGGTCTATCGCAGCGACCCCGCAGCGGTTACCAAGAACCGCGACGCCCTGGCCGGCGGATTGGCCGAGCTCTCGAAATCTCCGCCGTCGGTTTCAATGACTCCCGCTGTACTCGACCAGATCGCGGAGCAGTTGCTTGGATACATTGACACGGTTCACGGCGGCATTGGGCAGGCACCGAAATTCCCGCAGACCGGAATGCTCGAGCTCCTGTGGCGTGCTGCGCGTCGATCCGGCCGGCACGATTTCGCCCGTGCGGTGACCGTCACCCTCGACAACATGTGTCAGGGCGGCATCTACGATCATCTCCGCGGCGGTTTCGCCCGCTACTCCGTCGACGAGCGATGGCTCGTCCCGCATTTCGAAAAAATGCTCTACGACAATGCCGCGCTTGTCGAGCTTCTGACCACGGTGTGGACGGCGACGCGGTCGCCGCTCTACGCGCATCGTATCGAAGAAACGATCGCCTGGGTGCTGCGTGAGATGTGTACAGCAGACCGAGGTTTCTCCGCCGCGCTCGATGCGGATTCGGAAGGCGAGGAGGGAAAGTTCTATGTGTGGTCGGCGGCCGAGATTGCCGAGGTTTTAGGTCCGGACGCCGCTTTTTTTTCGTCCGTATACGACGTAACCGCCGGCGGCAACTGGGAACACACGAACATACTCAATCGACTGAACGGACTCGCTTTGCTCGACGAACAAAATGAGACGCGGCTTGTCTCGCTGCGAGAAAAATTGCTCGCCCGTCGCGCGCAGCGCGTACGTCCCGCACTCGACGACAAGATGCTCGCGGACTGGAACGGCCTCATGATCGCGGCACTTGTCCGCGCCGGGACAGCGTTCGGTCGAAGCGATTGGATCGAGGCAGCGCGCGCGGCATTCGCCGCCGTCAAGCGCCACCTCGGAAAAAGCGACGCGCGCCTTCATCATTCCTTCCGCGACGGCCGCACCCAGCCGAACGCGTTTGTTGAGGACTATGCGAACATGGCCCGCGCGGCGTTGTTGCTCGAGCAGGCGACAGGCGAAAAGACTTATCTCGACGCTGCCCTGAAATGGACGGACACGCTTGCCCGTCAATACTGGGACGGCAAGCACGGCGGCTATCTTCAAACCGCCGATGATGCGGACGCCTTGATCACGCGCAGCCGTTCGGTGAGCGACAATCCGACGCCCAATGCGAATGGTGTGATGATAGAGGTCCACACGCGCCTTTATCACCGCACGGGAGATGCCCATCAACAGATCAAAGCCGATCTCCTGGTCGGCGCCTTTTCAGGCGAAGTACGACGAAATTTCATCGCGCTCGGCGCCTATCTCAACGGGTTCGATTTTTTGCTGCGCGTTCCGGAAGTCGTTATTCGCGGCGTGCGCGACACAGCAGACACCGAGGCTCTTTTGCGCGCAGCCTTCGCTGCACCGTCACCCCTTCTGATGGTGAGCGTCTTTGCGCCCGACGAAAGCTTGCCGGCCGAGCATCCCGCAACCGGGACGACACAGCGCGACGGCCGCGCCACCGCTTATGTCTGCCGCGACGGCGCCTGCTCACTGCCGGCGGGGACAGCGGATGAGCTTTGCGAACGTCTGTCCGAAGAGCGTGACGCCGCATCTCATACGGCGTGATAGAGTCAATTTTCGAGTTTCCCGCCCCAGGAGCATTTTCATGACCGGCAAAGAAATCAAAATCAAAGGACCCGAAGGCACGTTCATGGGCTACCTCGCGAGCCCCGCCTCCGGCAAAGGGCCCGCCGTGGTCGTCATTCAAGAGATCTTCGGCGTGAATGCTTTCGTTCGCGAGACCGCCGACTGGCTGGCGGGGCAGGGTTTCTTCGCCCTCGCGCCGGATCTCTTCTGGCAGATCGAACCCGGCGTTCAGCTCACCGATCAATCCGAGGCCCATTGGAAGCGGGCCTTCGAGCTGTTCAATGCCTTCAATGTCGACAAGGGCGTGAAAGACATTCAAGCGGCCATCGACGTGGCGCGCACGCTGCCGGGCGTGACCGGAAAGGTGGGCGCCGTCGGCTATTGCCTCGGCGGTCTCCTGGCTTATCTCACGGCGGCGCGGACCACCTCCGACGGATCGGTCGGCTATTACGGCGTAACGATCGACCAGCGTCTGGATGAATCCAAGGGCATCAAGAAGCCGCTGATGCTTCACATCGCGGACAAGGACGGATTCGTGCCGCCCGAGGCGGTCGAGAAAATTGTCGCCGGTCTGTCGTCCAACCCGAAGGTCACCCTCCACCGGTATCCTGGCGTCGACCATGGCTTTGCCCGCATTCACGGCCAGCACTATGACAAGGCGGCAGCAGAGCTCGCGAACAGCCGGACCCTCGAGTTCTTCCGCAAAAATCTGGCTTAATCCGAAAGGCGCCAGGAGATTCTCGTGAAAGCGATCCGCTTTGATGAGCACGGTGGGCCGGAGGTCCTGAAGCTCCAAGACATCACTTTGCCGTCGCCCGGACCCGGCGAGGCGCTGGTTCGGCATACCGCGATCGGCATCAATTTCATCGACATCTATTTTCGAAAGGGCGTCTACAAGACCAGGCTGCCCTCCGGTCTCGGCAGCGAAGCGGCCGGCGTCGTCGAAGCCGTCGGACCGGACGTCACTTTGGTCCGGCCCGGCGATCGGGTCGCCTATGCGATGGGGCCACTCGGAGCTTATGCCGGGGCGGCGCTCCGGCCAGCCGCTGGCCTCGTGAAAATTCCGCAGCCCCTGTCAGACGACACGGCGGCGGCCCTCATGCTGAAGGGTATGACCGCGGAGTATCTCCTGTTTCGGACCTACTCAGTCAAACCCGGTCAGACCATCCTAGTCTTCGCGGCGGCCGGCGGCGTTGGGCTCCTCCTGTGCCAATGGGCCAAGGCGCTTGGCGTCCGCGTGATCGGGGTCGTGGGCTCCGACGCCAAGGTCGCGATTGCCCGCTCGAACGGTTGCGCCGAAGTTGTGGTGATGCAACCGGGAGTCAACATCCCCGAACGGGTCAAAGCTTTGACCGACGGCCGCGGCGTGCCGGTCGTTTATGATTCGATCGGAAAGGACACGTTCCAAATCTCCTTGGACTGCCTGGCGCCCCGTGGTCTGCTCGCGAGCTTCGGCAACTCATCGGGCCCCATCACCGGCGTCGACCTCGGTCAGCTTTCGAAGGGGTCCTATTACGTCACCCGCCCGGGGCTTGCGACCTACACCGGAACCCGTCCGGAGCTCGAAGCCTCGGCGGCGGCCGTCTTCAAGGCCGCGACGGAGGGCACACTCAAAATCTCGATCAACCAGCGCTACCCGCTTTCCGAAGCGGCAACCGCCCATCGCGACCTCGAAGGCCGGAAGACAACTGGCGCGAGCCTCCTCATTCCCTGACCCGCACCACGTTCATAGGATCTCATGGCACACAACAATCCCATTGAAGCTGCATTCGAAGAGACTCTCTTCCGCAGCCGCTGGCTCATGGCACCCTTCTATCTCGGGCTCGTCGGCGCCCTCGTTCTTCTGCTCGTCAAATTCGTGCAGGAGTTCCTTCACGTCATTCCCACACTGGTCGACATGAAGGAAAGCGATCTGATCGTCGCCGTTCTGTCGCTGATCGATCTTTCGCTCGCGGCCAATCTGCTTTTGATGGTGGTGCTGGCGGGCTACGAGAATTTCGTCTCGAAGATCGATCTCGGCGCGCATCCGGACAAGCCCGACTGGATGGGCAAGATCGATTTCAGCGCGATGAAACTCAAACTCGTCGCCTCGATCGTCGCAATCTCCGCCATCCATCTGCTCAAGGCGTTCATGGATATTCAGCATACGGACAAAGAGAATTTGGCCTGGCTGGTGGGCATCCATTTGACCTTCGTCGTGTCGGGCGTTCTGCTCGCGCTGATGGATTTCATCACCGCACGTTCGGATGCTCATGCGCATTGACGCTCAATTTCGAAGATAGAAATAGATCGCGTAGTTCACGATCCACACGATGGCGAGAATCACGTAGGGCGAAACAACAACGTCGCGCCGGTTCATGTAAGCATGCACCGCCGCGGCCAGAACCGTCGTGACGAGGAAGCGCGGCAGGCGTGCAACAAACGACACCGCCGCAAAGACAAACGCATTGATGTTCGCGGCACCCGCTTCGACCGCATAAATCTTGTAGGGCGTTCCGGTGAGCGGCCCCAACGCCAGATGCGCCGCCCAGCCTTGCGCGGTCTCGGCGCGCACACGCGTGAGAAGATCCTCCGCGATTGCGGGAACATGGAGCAACGCGTGTCGCGCAGTGTCGGCGTCGGCAGCGCCCCAATGCCACATGAGAACTCCGCCGATCGTGGCACCCACGGCCGCCGCCACGCAAAGCCTCAAGGCCTTGGACAAACCGAGGTGCACGGCGGCCGCCGTCAGAAACACATCGGGCACGATGAAAAACAGCGTCGCTTCCGCGAAGCCCCAGAGTGCGGCAGCGAGAAGCCAGATCATTCCCATGGCGGCATCCGCACCGTCGCCGCCAGCGCCGCCATGCGGCTCTGCAGAACGTCCATGAATCCGTCGACGCTGTCACCCCAGCGAACCGGCTCGCCGACGACAATGTCGCAATTGAACGGCACGAGCAGCAAAGCGTCCTTGGGCAGAGCCTTGCCGAGCCCATGCATGAAGACCGGATGAACCGGCGTCGCGGGGCGCGCCTTCACGAGATGCGCGACGCCCTTCTTGAACTGGGTGAGCCGCTCCGGCTCGCCGCGCGAACCTTCCGGAAAAAGAATCAGAATGTCCCCGCGGTCGAGCGCGTCTTCACAGGGCTGCAGCGGATTTGCGCCTTCGTTGCGCTTGCCGCGATCGATCGGGATGATTCCGATGATGTTGGTGGCGAACCACGCCATCGCCTTGTTCGTCATGAAATAGTCCGCCGCCGCAACAGGTCTGAGGCGTGGAAGATCGCCAAGTGGAAACAGCGCCAGGATCGTGAGCGTATCCAGATGTGAATTGTGGTTGGCCACGATGATCGCGGGGCCACTCCGGGGAAGACGCTCGCGATGGCGTACATTCGCCCCTAAAACAATCGTGAGCACCGGCCGGACGATCAGAAGAAAGAAAGCGCTGCGCAGGAGACGCATCACAGCGCGCGTCCATTGAAGAAAAAGTAGTTCATGAAGTGAAAGAAGACCGGCGCCGAATAAACGAGACTGTCGACGCGATCCAATATCCCGCCGTGACCGGGGATGAGATTGCTCGCGTCCTTGACGCCCAGATCACGCTTGAACGCCGAGATGGTGATATCGCCAATGAATCCAGTGCCGGCGATGATGAACCCCGCAAGCGCCGACCAAAGCTCAGGCATCGGCGTCAGATACGGGCCGAGAACCCTCGCAATCAGCGTGGTCGTGACCAGCCCGCCGAGAAATCCTTCCCAGGTTTTGTTGGGGCTGACGCTCGGCACGATCTTGTGGCGGCCCAACAGCTTTCCCCATGTAAATTGAGCGACGTCGTTGAATTGCGTCAGCACCACGAGAAAGAGCAGCGGTCCCGCGCCATAGCTCGTTTTGGCACCGAAGGACAGAAGAAGGGCCGTGTGACCGAGCGAGAACACGGTGATCATCATGCCCCAGCTCAGCATGCCGACGGCACGCAGAAAGCCCTCCGTGCGTCCCATGACGGTCATCAGTCCCGGCAGAAACAAGAACATCCACACCGGGATGAAGGTCATGAACAAGCCGAAGCGCGTGATATGGGCGAAATAGAATTGCACGGGGATCGCGACGTAAACGAAAATCAGAATGCTTCGATCGACGCGCCGTGTCGGGATGAGCGAGAGATATTCCTTCAACGCCAGAAACGACACGAAGCCCAGAAACACCGTGGAGACCACGCGGTCGGTGAGCACGGCAATCGTGAAGACGGTGATCATCCACCACCAGGAGACGACACGCTTCGTCAGCTCTGTAGTGGCGTCGCCCGGCTTCGAGCGTCGAAGCACTGCGACGAGCACGCTCGCGACAATCAGCAAAGCATAGATGCCGCCGATCACCGCTTGAACGGGCGAGAGCGAATCGAGCATGGTCATCGCGCTTCGGCCAAAGCGCCGCGGGCCCGCTTGATGATGGTGATGATGGCGCCGCCGCCGGCCGCAAGCAGAAGGGCTTGCGTCCAAACGCCCGGCGTCAAGCCAACAGCAAACGCAAGACCGAGCGCACCGAAGAAAACCGCGCGATCGCTTTTTCCAAATGGGCCGTCATAGCGGCGCTGCGCGCCGATTTGCACGGCGACCACGCCCGTCATTTCGGTGATGATGCCGAGCGTCACGACAAGCGCCACGAGCATCGGCGAAACACCGGGAAGAAACCCGAACGGCAGATAAAGGGCGGTGTCCGACACGACGTCGCCGATCTCATTGAGAACCGCGCCGAGGCGGCTTTTTTGCGCGAACTCTCGTGCCAGCAGGCCGTCGATGGCATTGAGCGCCATGCGAACGAAGAGCACAAACGGCAGCAGAAACAGTGTCCAGGCCGCGCCCTCAGTGAGCGCGATCGCAGCACCTTCGACGATGCTCAGCCCGGTGGCAAGCGTTGTGATTTGATTGGCTGTCGCTCCGCGTGCGGCAAGATGCGCGCAGAGCGGGCGCAGGAGCGCTTGAAACCGCGGCTTCAGATCATAGACGCTCGCCAGGCTCGACCCCCAGCTCGAAGTGAAAGACTTCGCTTCTCTAGAGTCTTCGATGGGTCGCGTTTCCGGACGGAAAACCGGTGTCCACTTTTCCTGGAAACGCTCTACGCCACGCGATCTCAGGTGTTCATGCTGTCGAAGAATTCCTGATTGGTCTTCGTGCCCTTGAGCTTGTCGAGGAGGAACTCGATGGCGTCGACCGTCCCCATGGGATTGAGGATGCGGCGGAGCACATAGACTTTCTGGAGCTGATCCTTCGGGACAAGCAGCTCTTCCTTGCGGGTGCCGGACTTGATGATGTCGATGGCGGGGAAGACACGCTTGTCGGAGACCTTGCGGTCGAGCACGATTTCCGAGTTGCCGGTGCCTTTGAACTCTTCGAAGATCACTTCGTCCATGCGCGAGCCGGTATCGATGAGCGCAGTCGCGATGATCGTGAGCGAGCCGCCTTCCTCGATGTTGCGCGCGGCGCCGAAAAAGCGCTTGGGTCGCTGCAACGCATTGGCATCCACACCACCGGTCAGCACCTTGCCCGACGACGGAACCACAGTGTTGTAGGCGCGGCCGAGGCGCGTGATCGAGTCGAGCAGGATGACGACATCGCGGCCATGCTCCACCAGGCGCTTCGCCTTCTCGATGACCATCTCGGCGACAGCGACGTGACGCGACGCCGGCTCGTCGAAGGTCGACGACACGACCTCGCCTTTGACCGAGCGCTGCATGTCCGTCACTTCTTCCGGACGCTCATCGATCAAGAGCACGATCAAATAGCATTCGGGGTGATTGGCCGCGATCGAGTGGGCGATGTTCTGCAGAATGACTGTTTTGCCGGTGCGCGGCTGCGCGACGATCAACGCGCGCTGACCTTTGCCCAGGGGGGCCACGAGATCAATGATGCGCGCCGTCCTGTCCTTGACCGTGGGATCGTCCATTTCCATCTTGAAACGGACATTGGGATAGAGCGGCGTCAGATTGTCGAAGTGAACCTTGTGCCGCGCCTTCTCCGGATCCTCGAAATTGATCGTGTTGACCTTGAGCAGGGCGAAATAGCGTTCGCCATCCTTCGGGCTGCGGATCTGGCCTTCGACGGTGTCTCCCGTGCGCAATCCGAAGCGGCGGATCTGGGAGGGCGAGACATAGATGTCGTCGGGGCCGGCGAGATAGTTCGCTTCCGGGCTGCGCAGGAAGCCGAAGCCGTCCTGCAGCACCTCCAAAACCCCTGAACCCGTGATCTCGATCTCTTTTTCTGCGAGCTGCTTCAGGATCGCAAACATCATATCCTGCTTGCGCATCGCCGAGGCGTTCTCGACCTGCAACTCTTCAGCGAACGCGAGAAGATCCGTCGGCGTCTTGGCCTTCAGATCGCGCAGCTTCATTTCTTGGACAGTCATGTGTGGCGCATTGCCTCTGCGGGTTCCGGCTCGAATCCGGGGGACGGACCCCACTCCGAAGGGCGTTCGAAACGCGGGGGCGGGGGAAGGGGGGACGAAAGCTTAGTCTGTTCGCCGGGGGCTCAATCGGCCTCTTGGGGGCTGATATCCTGCCCGGGCGGCTCCCCAAGGAGCGATCTTGAGAGATTACTTAGGTGTATAGCGTCGAAGTCTCAAGGGAAATAGTGAATTTTCAGTTGCTGCACGACTTCTTGAAGTGATTTGCACGGATTATCTCCCGACCAACGAGTTTTTGGCGGCTGGAGAGGTCAAATTTCGCCACGCACAGGATGCACCGAGCATCTTCAACATAGTTATCCACAGCGTTGGGGTGGTTCTGGAGAGGAGCTGGACAAGCCATATACGGTGGATAGGCTTTTCAACCCCACTCGATATAGTGGTAAAATCGGGTTTTCCACAAGCCTAGAAGGGCTTGACGACCACAAGAATCACAATTGCTATCAGGATGACGGTCGGGACCTCGTTCGCGATGCGGTACGTTCGAGCCGAATGGCGATTTGCGTCCCGTTCAAAATCTTTCCGCCAACGCCCGAACAGGTGATGCAGGCCCGTCAAAGCGACGACCAACGCCAGTTTGGCATGCAGCCAGCCTTGCGCGAATCCGCCCGACGGTGGTGAAGCAATCAGCAATCCGCCGAGGATCCATACCGCGATCATCGCCGGATTCATGATTGCGCGCAGCAGGCGTCGTTCCATGACCTTGAACGTCTCGCTCTGAGCACTGCCGACGGGTGCCTCGGCGTGATAGACGAACAGCCGCGGCAGATAGAGCAAGCCGGCCATCCAAGCGACCACCGCCACGATATGGAAGGCCTTGATCCAGGGATAGAGCGTCGTCAACAGCTCGGTCATATTCTCAGGCCCGATATCCGCAAACGCAGTCGGCCGGCGGTGTTGTGCAGAGAATCGGCACGACCTTGCGATTGGTGTGTGTCGCGTCCAGCACCAATTTCGCCAAGCCGGCAATGAATAAATCGTGTGTGCTCACGGTCGACACGCGTTCATAGCGAGATATCCCCAGGTCTTTCGCCAGAGCCTTGTATTCGATGTCGAGCTCGACGAGCGTTTCGGAATGCTCGGACACAAACGCTATCGGGACAATCACCACCCCGAGATTGTCCGCGGCCGCTCGGCGCAGCTCGTCTTCGACCGAGGGACCAATCCATTTCAGAGGTCCCACGCGGCTTTGATAGCAGATCACCCAATCTGGCCGCAGATCCTCCAACTTCGCAATCACGGCTTTGACCGTCGCGGCAACTTGGCGCGGGTAGGGATCGCCGCGATCCACGATGCGCTGGGGTAAACCATGTGCAGAAAACAGAACTCTCACCGGCGCAGGAGACACTCGATTCAAAGCGGCTCGGAGGAGATCAGCCTGCGCGCCGACAAATCCGGGCTCGGCCGGATAACAACATTTCAGAACTGCCGGCACCGAGAGACTTTGCCGGACAGCTTCATCTTTCCAGGATCCGATCGACGACGCCGTGGTGGTTGTGGAGTACTGTGGATAAAGGGGCAGAAGCACGATTTCGTCCGGTTTGAAGGACCGAATCGCCGTCACCGTCTCGGCGACGGTGGGATGCCAATAGCGCATCACGATAAAAACGTCCCAGACGATCTCGCTGCTCCGTTCGAGCTCAGCCTTGAGCGCTCCAGCCTGCGCCTTCGTTTCCTCGAGGATGGGCGAGCGGCCGCCGATTTTTTCGTAGATGTGCCGGGCCGTCTTAGCACGCCGCGATGCGATCAATACTGCGAGCGCCGCGCGCAAGGGCTGCGGTAAACCGATGATGGCTTTGTCGTTGAAGAGAT
>Ga0081455_10008669_pt1 | contig 10533 bp, 8 predicted proteins | sample TabmetS3T2R1_FD_70207 | JGI IMG/M metagenome (GOLD analysis project Ga0081455, IMG submission 70207) | Tabebuia heterophylla rhizosphere microbial communities from the University of Puerto Rico - S3T2R1 | ecosystem: Host-associated > Plants > Roots > Rhizosphere ... | reverse complement strand
GCCGCGGTGAAGGCTCCCGGCTTCGGCGAGCGCCGCAAGGCCATGCTGCAGGACATGGCGATCCTCACCGGCGGCCAGGTCATCACCGAGGAGGTCGGCCTCAAGCTCGAGAACACGACGCTCGACCTGCTCGGACGGGCCAAGAAGGTCATCGTCACCAAGGACGAGACCACGATCGTCGAGGGCGCCGGTTCTGAGGAAGAGATCAAGGGCCGCATCCAGCAGATCAAGAACGAGATCGACAACACCGACTCCGACTACGACCGCGAGAAGCTGCAGGAGCGCCTGGCCAAGCTGTCGGGCGGCGTCGCGGTCCTCAAGGTCGGCGCCGCGACCGAGGTCGAGCTCAAGGAGAAGAAGCACCGCATCGAGGACGCGGTGTCGACCACCAAGGCCGCCATCGAGGAGGGCGTCGTCGCCGGCGGTGGCGTGACCCTCCTGCGGTCACAGTCCAAGGTCAACGAGCTGGTGAACAGCCTGTCGGGCGACGAGTCCACGGGCGCCCGCATCGTCTCCCGGTCGCTCGAGGAGCCGCTCAAGCAGATTGCGGTCAACGCCGGCCTCGAGGGCGGCGTGGTGACCGAAAGGGTCCGGGCGCTCGAGGGCCCGACCGAGGGCCTCAACGCCGCCACCGGCGAGTACGAGGACCTGGCCAAGGCCGGCATCATCGACGCCGCCAAGGTCACCCGCTCGGCGCTGCAGAACGCCGCCTCGATCGCGGCCCTGTTCCTCACCACCGAGGCCGTCATCGCCGACAAGCCCGAGGAGAAGGGCGCCCCGGCGATGCCCGGCGGCGGCATGGAGGACTTCTAGGGGGCCTTCGGCCGACCGGCGGAGCCGGATCGGCCGACGACGAGGGGGGACCCGGGAGGGTCCCCCCTCGTGCTCCCCCCACTGCCTCGCTATCTCGGCGAGGGCGCTGCGGAGGTGCCCGGTAGCGTGGATGGGTCATGGACGGGACCCGGATCGTGCTGGTGCGACACGGCGAATCACGGGCCCAGGAGCTGGGCATCGTGGGCGGTCATGTCGGGTGCCGCGGGCTCTCCGCGCGGGGTCGCCTGCAGGTGGAGGCGTTGCGCGACCGCTGGAAGGCGACCGGCGAGCTCGGCGAGGTGTCGGCGCTCTACGCCAGCGTGATGCCCCGCGCGGTGGAGACGGCCGAGGCGCTGGCACCGGCCCTCGGAGACTTGGACATCGTGCAGGACTGCAGCCTGTGCGAGCACCATCCCGGTGAGGGCGACGGGCTGCCGTGGAACGAGTACGACCGTCTCTATCCGTTCCCCGACGGCGGCTGGCACCCCGACCTGCGGCGTGATCCCGGCGGCGAGACCTGGCGGGAGATGGCCGATCGAGTCGCCGGCGGGATCGACTGCCTCGTCGAGCGCCACTCGGGCACGACGGTCGTGGTGGCCTGCCACGGCGGCGTGATCGTCCACACCATGCTCCGCTGGCTGGCCATCGGCGAGGACGGTCGCGAGCGTGCCTGGTTCAGCCCGGAGAACTCCTCCATCACCGAGTGGCGCTACGGCGCCGACCCGTATCGCGACCGGTCGATCTCCTGGGAGCTGGCACGCTTCAACGACCGGGCCCACCTGGCCGGCCGGTTCTAGGCGGCTCGTCAGCGAGCGCCCACTAATGGGCCCTCGCGCCCACTACGCCTCGTGGTGGTGGGCCCGGGGGATCCACCGGGGGTCCACGTCGTCGTCGGGCTCCAGCGGCCGCATGGCGAGGTCGATGGCGCTCCACAGGGTCTTCGACCAGGGGAAGAACGCGAGCGGCACGACGAGGGCGGTGGCGACGACCGCCGCCACCGCCGGCGCCGCCGGTCCGGGGTACGTGGCGAGGAACCCGGCGACAACCGCGATCAGGACGGCACCGAAGGTGACGATCGTGTTGATGCCCAGGGCACCCAGCCAATGCCCCTCGATGCGCTCGAGCCGGAACCCGCAGCGGGGGCAGCGCTCGCGCATCGTGAACCACCGCTGGAACAGGCGACCGCCACCGCACACGGGGCAGTGGCGGGCGAGCCCGCGGGCGAGCAGGCGGGGCACGGTCAGCGGCGGCGGCGGCTCGGGCGGCTCTTCGCCCACGGCCAGAGCATGCCGCGGGTGGCGGTGGCAGTCAGCGAAGAGTGCGAATTTGGGCTGCGTGCTATACCGATCGGCATCTGTCGCCGTGCCTGGGGGTAGGGATGACCATCGGACGCAGGTTTCGCGTGCGCAGCGGCATTGTGGCGATCACCGCGGCACTGGTGGCGGTCGTCGCCGCTGCGCCGGCGTCGGTGTCCGGTGCCGGCCCGTCGAGCGAGGGCCCCGGCGGTGACCATCCCTTCGCCGGGACCATTGCCGTCGACCTCCCGACCGACCCACAGAACTGCGATCCGCTGGGCGGTGCGCGGTGCCTGCTGCCGTTCCCCAACGACTACTTCACGGTGCGCGACCGGTCCACCGAGACGGGTCGGCGCGTCGCCCTGGCCTTGGACGCCACGCCCGCCAACGCCGGCGGGGTTCACATCGACCCGACGGAGCTCAACCGCAACGACGGGTTCTCACCCGGGTCCGCGCTCGTCACCCTGCTTCCCGGCATCGACGTCGCCGCCAGCGGCGCGGCGCCCATCACCGACATCGCCAGCTCGCTGGACCGCGACGCGCCGATCGTCGTCATCGACGCCAAGACCGGCCGGCGGCATCCGTACTGGGCGGAGGTGGACAGTCGGGCCCCGGACGACGCGCACCGGCTCCTGTTCGTTCGCCCCGCAGAGGCCCTCCAGGAAGGACATCGCTACATCGTCGCGATCCGCGACGTCGTCGATCGCGCCGGCCAGCCGCTCGCGCCGTCCGACGTCTTCCGCGCCTACCGCGACCGCCTCGACACCGGCGTCGACGCCATCGAGGGTCGGCGCCCCCACATGGAGGACCTGTTCCGGCGTCTCGGCCGGGCCGGGGTCGCGCGCGACGGCCTCGTGCTGGCCTGGGATTTCACCGTCGCCAGCGGTGAGAACCTGGCGGAGCGCCTGCTGGCCATGCGCGACGACGCCTTCCGGCAGCTGGGCACCGCCGCCCCCGGCTTCACAGTGACGAGCAACGTGCCCAGCACCCGGGCGAACCTGGCCCGCGAGGTGTCGGGCACCTTCGAGGTGCCCAACTACCTGACCGGCGGCGGGGAGCCCGGGTCCGTGCTCAACAACGGCAGCGGGCACGAGAGCTCTCCCATCCCCGCCCGCAACGGCACCTACACGGCCCGCTTCATCTGCGCCATCCCGACGTCGGCCGTCGGCGCGGACGGCACCGCCGACCCCACGCGGATGATGCTCTACGGTCACGGCCTCCTCGGATCGGCGCGCGAGGCTCTCGGGGCCGCCTCCAGGTACGCACGCGTCACGAACACCACCACCTGCGCCACCTGGTGGATCGGGATGTCCGAGGACGACATCGGCGTCGTGTTGCGGGCGCTCGGTGACATGTCGGCGTTCCGCAGCATCCCCGACCGGCTGCAGCAGTCCATGCTCAACTTCCTGTTCCTGGGCCGGCTGATGAAGCACCCGAGCGGGTTCTCGTCCGATCCCGCGTTCCAGGCCGCCGACGGCACCCCGCTGCTCGACCAGCGCAACCTGACGTTCAACGGGGTGAGCCAGGGCGGGATCCTGGGCGGGGCGGTCACCGCCGTCGCCCAGGACTGGAGGCGCGCCTTCCTCGGTGTGCCCGCCATGAACTACTCGACGCTGCTCGACCGCAGCGTCGACTTCGACCCGTTCAGCGTGGTGTTCGACCCCAACTATCCCGACTGGGTCGACCGCCAGCTCGCCATCCTGCTGGCGCAGATGCTCTGGGACCGGGGAGAGAACGACGGCTACGCCCAGCACCTGACAGGGAACCCCTACCGGGGGACCCCGAGCCATCGGGTGATGTTGTACGAGGCGTTCGGCGACCACCAGGTGGCGAACGTCGCCACCGAGGCGATGGCTCGCACGATCGACGCCGAGCTGCGCGTCCCGGCCCTGGCTCCCGGGCGCAGCCCCGACCGGCAGCCGTTCTGGGGCATCGACACGACCCGGCGGCTGCCCGACAGCCACGGCTCGTACCTGGTGGTGTGGGACTTCGGCACCCCGGCCCCGCCGCTGGGGAACGTCCCCAACCGGGCGGGCACCGACCCCCACGGCCAGGGCCGCGACCAGCTCGAGGTGCTGACGCTGGCCAGCACCTTCCTCGAGCAGGGCAGGCTGGTCGACACCTGCGGGGGCGGGCCCTGCCAGACCCTGCCGCCACCCGGCTGAACCGGCCGGATCCGGCCGGGACTACGGTCCCTGTCGTGAGCCCACCCGCACACGCCGACATCCAGCCGCTCGTGGCGCTGCTCGGCACCTGGAGGGGCGAGGGGGAGGGCAGCTATCCGACCATCGAGCCGTTCCGCTACTCCGAGGAGATCAGCTTCACGCACGTGGGCAAGCCGTTCCTCGCCTACCGCCAGGCGACCGTCAACCTGGCGACGGGCCTCCCGGCGCATGCGGAGGCCGGCTATTGGCGCCCCGCCGGTGAGGGCCGCGTGGAGCTGGTGATGGCGCACCCGACCGGCGTGGTGGAGATCGAGGAGGGCACGATCGAGCCGCGGGTGGATGGGGTCCTGCTGCAGCTCCGGTCGACGGCTGTGGCCTGCTCGGGTACGGCGAAGTCGGTGCTGACGCTCCAGCGCGACGTCGAGGTGGTCGGCGACACGCTGCACTACGACCTGGCGATGGGGGCGGTGGGCCAAGCGCATCAGCGCCACCTGAGCGCCGCACTGCGCCGCGTCGACTGACCACGGGTGCCGCCGGCTCCCGCCCGGCTCCCATCCGGCTCGCGTCTGTTCACGACCGACCCCGTACGCTTCAGGGCATGCCGCGGGGGCGTACCGCCAAGGTGCTGACGCATCGCTACGACGGCCGCAGCCTGACGCGCCAGCCCGACCAGCTGATCGTCGAGGAGCCGCTGGAGATCCAGCTCGACGGTGTGCTGGTGACGACAACGATGCGGACGCCAGGCCACGACTTCGAGCTCGCGGCGGGGTTCTGCCTGACCGAGGGGTTGCTCGCCGGCGCGGCCGTCCGCCAGTGCCGCTACTGCGGGACGGGTTCTGCGGTCGACAGCGAGTTCAACGTGGTCACGGTGGATACCGGGGGCTCGGCGCCGCCGCCCCGCCCCCGGCTGACCACGACGACGTCGGCCTGTGGCATGTGCGGCAACACGGCCATCGACGACCTGCGGGAGCGGCTGCACCCGTTGCCGCCGACGGCGCCGTTCCCGCTCGATGTCCTGGCCCGGGTGCCCGAGGGCGTCACCTCCACCCAGGAGCTCTTCGACGCCACGGGGGCCGTGCACGCGGCGGTGGCGTTCGACCGGGCCGGCGTTGCGGTGCTCGCCCGCGAGGACATCGGCCGGCACAACGCCGTCGACAAGGTGGTGGGGCGGCTCCTGCTCGACGACGGGCTGCCGGCGGTGGGGTTGGGCCTCTACGTCAGCGGGCGGGCCAGCTTCGAGATCGTGCAGAAGGCGTGGGCGGCGGGCTTTTCGACCGTGGTGGCCGTCAGCGCTCCCTCGTCGCTGGCGGTGGGCGCCGCCCGCCTGGCCGGGATGACGCTGTGCGGCTTCGCCCGGGGCGGGCGCCTGAACGTCTACGCACCGGAGGAGCCGCCGCGACCCGGCGAACGTGCGGCGATCGGAGACGCCACGGCGGCGCCGTCGGCCGCACGTTCCAAGGCCGGGCGCTGACCGTGGGCCTCCGCGAGCAGTTCACCGGGTGGAAGCCCAGGCTGTGGGCCGGTTGGCGGCCCAACGGCCTGGGCGAGCAGAAGCCCAACCACTACCGCGACATCGCCCGGGTGGCCTGGGCCAATCGCGCCCACCCGGCGTACGCGTACCAGGTGCTGACCAAGGGTGCGTGCGACGGCTGTGCGCTGGGTGTCGCGGGCCTGCATGACTGGACCATCGACGGCGTCCACCTGTGCACCACGCGGCTCGACCTCCTCGAGCTCAACACCGCGGATGCCATCGACCCCCTGGTGCTGTCCGACGTCGCCGCGCTGGCGTCGCGGACCGGCGCCCAGCTCCGGGCGCTGGGGCGGCTGGCGCACCCGATGCGCCGCCGCCGGGGCGCGACCGGGTTCCGCCGGGTGTCGTGGGACGAGGCCTTGTCGGTGCTCGCTGCCGGCCTGCGCGGCTCGACGCCCGATCGGGTCGCGCTGTACCTGACCAGTCGCGGCATCACCAACGAGACCTACTACGTGGCCGCCAAGGCCGGCCGGGCGCTGGGGATCGCCAACATCGACTCGGCGGCCCGGGTCTGCCACGCCCCCTCGACCGTCGGGCTGCGCCAGACCGTCGGCGTCGCCGCCACCACCTGCTCGTTCCAGGACGTGATCGAGGCGCCTCTCGTGGTGCTGTGGGGATCGAACCCCGCCAACAACCAGCCGGTGTTCATGAAGTACCTGTACCTGGCGCGCCGGCGGGGCTGCCGGGTCGTCGTGGTCAACCCGTTCCTCGAGCCGGGGCTTGCCCGCTACTGGGTGCCGTCCAACGTCGAGTCGGCGCTGTTCGGCACCAAGATGTGCGACCTCCACGTGCCGGTCCGCCCGGGCGGCGACGTGGCCCTGGCCAATGCCGCGCTGCAGCGCCTGATCGCCCGCGGTGCGGTCGACCGGGCCTTCGTCGACGCCCACACGGAGGGCTTCGCCGACGTGGCGGCGGCGCTGGCCGGCCAGGACACCGACCACCTGCTCGACCTCGCCGGGGTCGACCGTCCGACGCTCGAGTCGTTCGTCGACGAGCTGGCTCGGGCCGGGGGCGCGGTCCACGTGTGGTCCATGGGCGTCACCCAGCACCGCGGGGCGGCCGAGACGGTGCGCGGGATCGTCAACCTCGCCCTCGCCCAGGGCGGCGTCGGCCGCAACGGGGTGGGGCTCATGCCCATCCGCGGCCACTCCGGCGTGCAGGGCGGCGCCGAGATGGGCGCCTATGCCACCGCTCTCCCCGGGGGGCTGCCCGTCGACCCCGACAACGCCGCCGCCCTCGCCGCCACCTGGGGGTTCCCGGTTCCCGGCCGGCCGGGGCTGACCGCCACCGAGATGGTCGAGGCCGCCGGCCGCGGCGAGGTCGACGTGCTGTGGATGTCGGGCGGCAACTTCATCGACGTGATGCCCGACTCGCGGGCGGTGGAGGCTGCGCTCGGCCGGGTGCCACTGCGGGTCCACCAGGACGTCGTCGTGACGCGCCAGATGCTGGTCGACGGCGACGACGTGGTCCTGCTGCCCGTCGCCACGCGCTACGAGCAAGAGGGCGGCGGCACCGAGACCACCACCGAGCGCCGCATCGTGTTCAGCCCCGAGATCCCACGCCAGGTCGGCGAGGCGCGCAGCGAGTGGCGGCTGTTCGCCGACGTCGCCAACCGGGTGCGGCCCGAGCTGCGGGCCGCGTTCTCGTGGCCCGACAACGCTGCGCTGCGCCGCGAGATCGCCGAGGTGGTGCCGCTGTACGCCGGCATCGAGACCCTGGCCGCCACCGGCGATGCCGTGCAGTGGGGCGGGCGGCACCTGGCGGCCGGCGGGGAGTTCCCCACCCCGTCCGGGCGGGGCCGGTTCACGCCCCTGGAGCCCGTGGAGCCGCAGGTTCCCGACGGCTCGTTCGTGCTGTCGACGCGGCGGGGAAAGCAGTTCAACTCGATGGTGCACGGCCTGGTCGATCCCCTCACCGGCGCCGGGCGCGACGCCGTGTTCATGGACGCCACCGACGCCTCCGCCCTCGGGGTGGCCCCGGGTGACCGGGTGCGGCTCCGGTCGGAGACCGGCAGCCTCGAGGCCACGGTCACCGTGGCCCGGCTGCCCGCCCGCACGCTGCAGGTCCACTGGCCCGAAGCGAACGTGCTGATCGCCGGCGGCCCGGATCGCCGGGAGCCGGCGTCCAAGGTGCCCGACTACAACGCGGTCGTGACCGTCGAGCGGCTGCACGCGGCACCGCCGGACTGAACGCTGCCGCGTGTCGGCGGTCAGAACGGCTGGATGACGTGCTCACAGCCGTCGTCGGCGGCGAACGCGGCCTTGAGGTCCTCGTCGTCGTACGTGCCGATCGCCGGCTCCACCACCGCGCCGGCGCGCTCCGCGGCGATGAAGGCGGTCCCCAGCACGCCCCGTTGGTCCGACACCTCGATCGACGGCAGGTCCTCGATGTCGGCGCGCTCCTCCTCGAGCGCGGCCACGGCCTCGTCGGCGCCGCCTCGCAGCTCCTCCAGCAGGCGATCGCGCTCGTTGCTGGCCGGGAGCACGAGCTCGTCGACCTCGCCCTGGTGCGCCTCCGCCAGCCGGATCAGGTCGTCGAACCCGTCGCGGAGCACACCCGGGGCCGTCTCCGGATCGTCGGCGTCGGTGATCGCATCCGAGGTGCTGTTCAGGGTGTCTCCCATCTCGTTGTTCCAGCGCCGGAGCATCCCGCACACGGCCGTCGCGGTCTCCGCCGACGCGGCCTCGCGCGAGGTCGGCTTCGAGTCGCCGCACGCCGACGCGAGGGCGACGGCGGCGACAACGGCTGCGATCGTGGCTGCGGTGCGGAACCTGGGCATCGAGGCAGTCTGGCACGGGTCGGGTCACGGAACTTCCGCGAGCGCCCACTAGCCTCGCGTCGTGCCTGGTCCACTCGCACCCACCACGGGCTGGAATGTCGTCCACCTGTTCTGCGCCGCCCCGCCGGGCACCGACGCCGGCGCCATCTCTGCGGCCGTCAAGTCGCTCGAGGCCGACGCACACCAGGTGGTCCCCGTCGCGATCCTCGGGCACAAGGCCGACCTGTGCCTGCTGGCGCTCGGGCCCGACCTCTGGCGGCTACGCCGGTTCCAGACCGAGATCGCGGCCGCCGGCCTCGACGTCGTCGACAGCTACGTGTCGCTGACCGAGGTGTCGGAGTACGCCGCGGGCATGCCCGAGGAACGCAAGCAGGCCCGGCTCTACCCGCAGCTGCCGCCCGAGGGGAAGCCGGCGTTCTGCTTCTACCCGATGTCCAAGCGCCGCGGTGCGGAGCACAACTGGTACGAGCTGCCGTACGAGGCCCGCGAGCAGCTCATGCTCGGGCACGGGGGCGTGGGTCGCACGTTCGCCGGCCGCGTGCTGCAGCTCGTCACCGGCTCGACCGGGATCGACGACCACGAGTGGGGTGTCACGCTCTTCGCCGTCCATCCCGACGACCTCAAGGAGTGCGTCTACACGATGCGCTTCGACGAGGCTTCGGCCCGGTACGCGGAGTTCGGGCCCTTCGTCACCGGCGTCGTCGGGACGCTCGACGAGGTGCTCGCCGCGGTCGGCGTCGCCGGCTGAGAAATACCGCGCGCCAATCGCCCGGGCGGCCCCGCATCCCGATCGCGACCTCGCCGCAGCCTGCGCTGCACGAATCGTCACGATTCTCCCCTGCGGGTAAGCAGAAGTGTTGGTCCTGCACCACGCCGTGCCAGGAAATAGACTTGCGCTGGACAGGTCCACCTACAATGCCCGCCCGTGCAGAGGGAGGGTCCATGAGGAAGGCCGTGGCGGTGCTGCTCGGCGCCAGCGTGATGGCGACGCTGGGGCTGGTGTCACGTGCACCGCAGTCCTCCGCCCAGCCCCGCGAGCCCGCCGGTGCCGAACAGGCCGGTGGGGAGGTCGTCCGCGGCACGCTGCGGTACGAGACCGAGAGCGGGGAGGACGCCTTCGCCGAGGGCGTGGACGTGACCGTCGAGACCGCCGACGGCCAGGAGGTCGAAACCGTCACCAGCGACGCGGACGGTCAATGGGAGGTGGCCCTGCCGGGACCCGGCCGCTACACGGTCACCCTCGATCCGGACACGCTGCCCGAGGGCGTGACCCTCCAGGACGAGGACCGCACCACGCTCACGTTCGAGATGAGCGCCGGCCGCTCCCGGGCCGTGCTCTTCGCCCTGACCGCCGGGTTCGGAGGTCGGGAGGTGGCGAGCGGCTTCGAGCGCTTCGTCCGCCTCACCGTCCAGGGCATCCGGTTCGGGCTGGTGCTCGGGATGGCCGCCATCGGCCTGTCGCTGATCTTCGGCACCACCGGGCTGGTGAACTTCGCCCACGGCGAGCTCGTGACCTACGGGGCGATCGTCGCCTTCATCTTCAACGTCACCATCGGCTGGCCGATGCTCGTGGCCGCCCCGATCGCCATCGCGATCGCCGCGATCACGGGGTCGCTCGTCGACCGCGGGTTCTGGCGGCCGCTGCGAAACCGGGGCACCGGCCTGATCGCCATGATGGTGATCAGCATCGGGCTCGGGCTGCTGGTGCGCTACATCTTCCTGTTCCAGTTCACCGGCTTCCCGCGTGGCTACCGCGAGTTCACGGAGCAGACGAGTTGGGAGCTCGGGCCCCTCCGCATCGTGCCGCGCGACGTGTGGACCATCGTGATCTCACTGGTCGTACTGATCGGCGTCGCGCTGTTCATCCAGAAGAACCGCATGGGCAAGGCGATGCGGGCGGTGTCGGACAACCGCGACCTCGCGGAGTCGTCGGGCATCGACGTCGATCGG
>Ga0081455_10008668_pt1 | contig 10534 bp, 7 predicted proteins | sample TabmetS3T2R1_FD_70207 | JGI IMG/M metagenome (GOLD analysis project Ga0081455, IMG submission 70207) | Tabebuia heterophylla rhizosphere microbial communities from the University of Puerto Rico - S3T2R1 | ecosystem: Host-associated > Plants > Roots > Rhizosphere ... | reverse complement strand
TTGTGACGACTACGCGTCGCCGTACGCGTGCTCGGCCCGAGCCACGCCGCGGGTGCGAGGTCGGCAATGTGAAGGTGATGGCGATGGCTGACTCCGCTGCAGGACCAACGGGTCGGATCTTCATCAGCTACCGGCGTGATGAGACCGCCTACGCGGCCGGCTGGCTGTACGACCGACTCGAGGACCACTACGCCGACGGGCAGGTTTTTAAGGACGTCGACTCCATCGAGTTGGGCGACGACTTCGTTGCGGTGATTACCCGGGCGGTCGGTTCCTGCGACGTGTTGCTGGCGCTGATCGGCGACCAGTGGCTTACCATCACCGATCAGAGTGGTCGCCGTCGTCTCGACGACCCGCACGACTTCGTCCGATTGGAGATCGAGGCCGCCTTAAAGCGCAACGTCCGTATCATCCCGATCTTGGTGGATGGGGCAAGCATCCCTCGCGCCGATGAGCTGCCCACTGGTCTGGCCGGGCTGGTGCGTCGCCAGGCGCTCGAACTCAGCCCAAGCCGCTTCAAGTATGACCTCAGCAGACTCCTAAAGGTTCTGGACCAAACCCTCGCCGACGTGCGGACGGCGCAACCCAGCGTGGCGGCGATATCCACGTCGGCTGCGCAGCAAGCCGTGCAAGACACCGCGGAGAGTGATGCCGCGGCAATTGCCGGAACTGCCCGAGGAGCGCTCGCTGATGCTGACTCGACCACTACGCAGCCAGTCGAGCACTCTTCCGACGAATCCACACAGGAGACTGTCAGCGTCATTGGCCGCAACCGAACGCTCCGTCGCCTAGTGATGTTCGGCGCCCCAATCGCGGTACTGCTGGTAGCCATATACTTGATCATCCAACTAATCCTGGACAAGCCGACGCCCCAAGAGAACCGCGGCGCGCAATCGTTGGCGAGTAACGAATTCAAGGAGGAGGGACCGTGGCGGCTCGTTGTTCGTAACAACGGCCGTGGCGACGGTTGCACCGTTACGCTCGCCAACCGTGACACGAATGAGACCTGGTCCAACGAGTACCCGGTCTATGACATCGCATCATTCTTGATGGCCCAGGCTGGAACGTTCCGATGGTCAGCCGAATCTGGTTGCACGGTCTTCAGTCGATCCGGCCCGGGAAGCCTGACCTTACCGGCGGTGGTCGACGGTGTGGGGACGTCCGACGCCTTCAAGCCGCCAGCCGTGATCGCTGTAAAAGTGAAGGATTTCCACGGCAACGCTCGATGCGATCTTGAGTTGCGTGACGTCGCCACAGAAACCGTCGTTGACATCGGCGAGCTGAACAAGCAAACAGACAATGTGACCCTACAAGCGCAGGGTCGGCCGCTGGTTTATCTCGTCAACGACGCGTGCGCTGTACAGATCTCGCCCGGCGGTGTGAGTGGCCTGCCCAACGGCCCTGACACCTGTAAGCAGGGCTATGTCTGGCGCGAAGCGTTTCCTAACGACCACGTCTGCGTCACCCCGCAAACCCGGGACGACAACAGCCAGGCCGCCCAGCGGCGAGAGCCCTGACGAGATAGCTGCCCACTGTGCGCGGGCAGTTCACTCATCTAACGCGAGCCCCGGCGTGTGAGATTCCGGGGCTTTCACCTTCCCCCTCGCAGGCGGCACGATATGGCTCTTCCAACCCAAGTTCTTCAAACGTGGCGGCTGTGCTCTCGTGCACAGCGATTGCTCTACCAGCCACTAACCCTGGAACTTATAGCCGACACATGACCTTGAGTTCTCTTCGGAGTGGCCCGTCATGTAGTAATTTGTCGGCCGTGCGCCAGTGAGGGCGTCACGCTTCTGACGGTGGAGGTAGTTAATGATCAAGAGGTCGTTGGCCCGATCGCGGTCTGCGCAGGCCTTGCGAGCCTAAGTGCCGGTCCTGCGTGGGCCGGAGAAGCAACTGGTAGCGGTGCGAACGAAGATCAAAATCAGGGTACGTCTTGGTGCTCATTCTCTGTGCTGAACGACGACCTTACCGCCCATCTGGATGGCTCGGGCCCTAACGGCCCCGGAGGTCAGTCGCAGTCTTACGGGCAGGAGACAAACTGGGTCTCGCGGATCCGCACGAGGGCAATCCCGGCACTTTCTGCAACAAGAACAAGACACCCCTGCCACCGCAGCCGAACAGAACTAAATGAGCCCTCGGCGCTAACCGCATTCTTTGGCTTTGGCGGGACGAAGATCAGCAGCTTTGACCCAACCTCGGCGGCCATCTTTGCCGCCCACCCGACCCATCCACTGCTGGCCCTCCCGAACCCACCGATCCAGCGTGCCGCCTGATGACCATGTGGCTGCCTGAACCTCGATAGGTGGGTCGACCGCACGGCGATCAGCCTCCGCGAACTGCTACACGTCATCGTTGCTTAGACCCCTCCAGCCTGACCTGCAATTCCTGTTCGTCGGGCAAGATCACTTAGGACGATGATCAGCAGTCCCAGCCATCAGCTAGCTCGGCGGGGTTAGTTGGGAACTCCGTTGTCTGCTCACCTGAAGGGCACGCATGAGTGCCAGTGCTAGGAGCGTCGCCGCGAGCAGCCGAAGGATTAGTGTCCACATTGTCGCGTTAGCCCCGGCAAGGCAGCCAATTGCGGTCAAGCTGAATGACAGCCAGGTTTTCCGCGCCAGCGCGAAGGCGCCGATGATGATCAGCGTGCCGCCACCGCAAAGCGATCCGAACCAGAACACAACTCCGCCATCCCCTGAGCTGACAGCGCGATAGGTCTCGGTCAGGCCGGCAAGGATGAAGACCACACCCAGTCCGAGTGTCAGCCCCCGTCGCCATCTATCCACGGGCTCAGCCTAGGACTGGCGCCTGGTGGCCTCACAGCGGACGAATGATCGCTGGATAGGTCCGCGACGCATGATGATGAGTGTGCCAGTCTGATTTGGCCCCACTTGGAGGGGCGGATTCAAGTGGACGTCGCAACATGTTGATCTGTTGGGCAGACAGACTAGCGGGGTGTCTGTCCTGCCGGAGACCGATGTTGTTCGGGTGCAGCGGTGGTGTCGTGCTCGGGTTCCGGAGCATGTCCGGAACGAGGTTCGGGTCGAGGTTGATGTGGCCGAGCGGCATTTGACGATTGTGGAGTGTCGGCCGCCATGGCGTGCGGACTTCGGTCCGGAGTGGACCCGGTTCCCGATCGCGAGGCTTCGCTATACGAAGGCGACGCGATTGTGGTCGCTGTATTGGCGTGATCGCAATCAGCGGTTCCACGAGTACGACCGGGTGCCGGCCACTGAGAGCGTCGAGGAGCTGCTAGCGGAGGTCGACCGCGATCCGACCGCGATCTTTTGGGGCTGAAGCCGTTACGCGCTGGCTGACTGCGTCTCGCCGGCGAGGAGTTGGGCGGGCCGTGCCCAGCCGAGCCTCTTGCGGGGCCGGTTGTTGATCTCGGCAGCCACCCGCTCGAGTTCCTCCGGGCTGATGTCGCGCAGGTCGATGCCTTTCGGGAAGTAGTCGCGCAGCAGCCCGTTCATGTTCTCGTTGCTGCCGCGCTGCCATGGTGAGTGCGCGTCGCAGAAGAACACCTTCGCGCCGGTCTGCTCGGTGATCCTCTGATGCAGCGCCAGTTCCTTGCCCTGGTCCCAGGTCAGCGTCCGCCGGAGCTCAGCAGGGAAGCGATTGAGCGCGGTCGTGATGCCCTGACGCATCACCTCGGCCGTCGGCCTGCCGGTCGGGACATGAACCAGGATCAAGAACCTCGTGCGTCGCTCGACCAGCGTGCCGATCGCCGAGCGGTTCCCTGCACCCACGATGCAGTCGCCCTCCCAGTGGCCGACCTGGATGCGGTCTTCCACCTCCGGCGGCCGCTCGGAGATCATCGTCATCGCGGTCAGCCGCCCGCGCCGTTCCAGCCCCTGCACGCGGCGGCGACGGCGACGACGTCGACGCTTGACCGGTCGGGTGAGCGGCACGTCGGGGTCGTAGATCGTTTGGTAGATCGTCTCTGTGCTCAACTGCCGGTGCGGCTGATCGGGAAATCGCTCGCGCAGCTCATAGGCGACCTGCTCAGGGCTCCAGCGTTTGTCCAACAGGGCGGTAACGACGCCCCGAAGCTCGACATCGACAAACAGCCGTCGGCGCCGCGGACGTCGAACGCGCTCCAATGCGAGACGGTCAGCCGTCCTGGGTAGATAGCGGCCGTCGTGATCGGCGTTGCGACGCAACTCTCGACTGACCGTTGACGGCGACCGGCCTATGATGGCGGCGATCTCCCGCACCGGCCTGCGCTCCCGGTACAGGTCGGCGATCACCGTTCGCTCGGCCAACAACAGATACCGCGGATGCCGCGGTCGCGGCGCTGGCCGTGTATGCACGGGTGGATAGTGCACCAGCTCACCCGCTGTGTTCCGTATCGTGCGACCGAACCGCCAGCGTGTCCCCGTCCGACGGTTAATCCCAACGATCCAGCACGCCTCAGCGTTCGGCACGCCCTGCGCGATCAACCGGACGAACTGATCCTGCTTCTCCGTCAACGCCCGACCCGCATGAGTCGCCAGCGACCGCGCCATTGCAACCTCCGCCTACTCTCAGCTGTTGCAACGCTCGCTGGAATCTGCCAGGGCTAGTGCTGGCTCGGTGTGGCCCCACCCTCGACCAGCTGTTTCCCTCTATTTGTCCATGGCCATGAGAAAGTCCCCACTGGTGGTCATTTAGCGGTCCCCGTTGGTGGCCAGTGAAAGTCCCCACTCTTCGTTCGTCGTGTCGTAATCGTTGAGCCCTTCCGCGGGTCGACGGTGACGGTGTCAGCCGGTCACTGGAACCGCGGAGGGGGCTTCCATTGAAGAACGCGAGGGAACGGATGGATGTGATTGCCGCCTATCGGGATGTGGGCAGCTATCGGGGTGCTGCCGAGCTGTGTGGCACCACACATAAGACGGTTAAGCGGATTATTGAGGCGCATGAGGCCGGACTGCCGCCTGGTCGTCAGGTTCGGCGCCGCAACTTCGACGGTGTGAAAGTCCTGGTTGTGCAGCGGGTTGAGCAGACGGCGGGTCGGATCTCGGCAAAGCGGTTGCTGCCGCAGGCGCGAGCCGCCGGCTATGCCGGGTCGGCTCGGAACTTCCGCCGGCTGGTAGCCCAGGCCAGGGCTGAGTGGCGACAAGGTCAGCACCGGCGGCGGCGGCCGGGAGTGTGGGCGCCCGGCGAGACGCTGCTGATCGATTGGGGTAGTCAGGGCGGCTTGCACGTGTTCTGCGCGGTGTTGGCCTGGTCGCGGTTCCGGTTCGTCCGATTCGCTGCCGATGAGAAAGCCGCCACCACGTTGATGCTGCTGGCGGAATGTTTTGAGGTTCTTGGCGGGGCGCCGGCCACGGTGCTGGCGGATCGGATGGGCTGTTTGAAGGCCGGGGTGGTCGCGAACGTGGTGGTGCCTACCCCGGACTATGTTCGGTTCGCCACCCACTACGGTTTCCGGCCCGACTTTTGTGAGGCGGCGGATCCGGAGTCGAAGGGACTGGTGGAGCACCTGGTCGGATACGCCAAACGCGATTTGATGATCCCCGGTGAACCGTTCGGCGATCTCGCCGCCGCGAACGCTCAGGCAGCAGTCTGGTGTGATGAGGTCAACGCGGCGGCGCATGCCGAGATCTGTGCGGTGCCCGCCGAGCGGCTCGCAGTGGAGCAGCCACTGCTACGGTCTCTGCCGTCGCTGCGGCTGGAGCTGGGCGTGAAACCAACCACGCGGAAGGTCGACAAGTTGTCCTGCGTCCGGTTCGGGTCGGCCCGCTACTCGGTGCCGTGCCGGCTGATCGGACAGACCGTCACCATCACCGCGACGGCAACCATGATCTCGATCATCGAGCCGGTGACCGGAGAGCTGTTGGCCCAGCATCGGCTCGTTGCGCCGGGTGACACCAGCATCGTCGATGATCATTACGGGTCATCTCGACCCGATCGGCCGCGGCGAGCACCCCGACCTCGTACCGAGACCGAGAAGGTCTTCTTGACACTAGGCCCGGTGGCCGAGGCTTTCTTGGTGGGAGCAGCCGCGGCCGGAGTGACCAAGCTGGCCAGCGAGTTGGCCGAGATCGCCACCTTGCAAGCCGCGCATGGCACCGACGCGCTGCTGGCTGCCTTGCATCGTGCCGTCGAGTACCGTCGCTGGCGGGCTGCGGACATCCGATCCATCCTTGCTGCCGCAGGCGCCACCCCCACCCCGCGACCGGCCGGGGAGGCGCTGGTGCTCACGCTGCCGTCGGTGCCGACCCGCTCGCTAGAGGCCTACCGGATCGGCGGTGACCGCTGATGGCCAGCACACCGCCGGTGCTGGCGGCCGATCTGACCGCCGGTCTGAAACGGCTGAAGATGGCCGGGATGCGTCGGCTCGCCCCAGAGCTCCTGGTTACAGCCCGCACCCAACGGTGGCACCCCGAAGAGTTCCTTCGCACCCTCATCGAAGCTGAGATCGCTGCTCGGGACGAGTCGAACGCCCGCACTCGCCGCCGACAGGCCTGCTTCCCGGTAACCAAGACCCTGGAGGAGTTCGACTTCGCCGCCTCCGCCATTCCGCGGGCCACCATCGACTACCTCGGCAGTTTGGAGTGGATCCGCGGCGCTGAGAACGTCTGCCTCATCGGACCCGCCGGCACCGAGTAACACTGCGCATTCCTTTCATGAGGGTTGATCAAACAGTCCAGCCTGGTCGCTGGAGACCTTGATTCGTAGGCCTTTGCGTTGTCCGCGGTTGACGTGGACGGCATGCAGTTCGCCGCGTTGGACCTTATGCAACACCGTCTGGCGGGCCACTCCCAAAATGCTTGACGCCTCGTCGAGTCCAACCCAGCCGTCGGGAACGGCGGGCACGATCCGGTCCCGGACGGCCTGGTCGATCCGGATCCGCCACGGCGCACCAGCGGTGAGCTGTTCACCAGTGATGAAGCCGTCGCGCAGCCATCGGTAGATGGTGACCTTGCCGACGCCGAGGAGGCGTTCGGCTTCGGCGACGCTGACCACGACGGCATCATCGTCGTCGGATGCGACACTTTCGGCTGGCTGGTAGGCGGGGATGCCGCGGGAGACCCGCAGGGACTGCACCCGGCCTTTGGTGAACGGCAGCCCGGTGCCGGTGCGGCGGTGCTGCCGAGACAAGATCAACGCGATCGTGGTGTCGTCGTAGTGTTCGGCCAGCCGCCGCACCAGCTCGACGGTGTCCTCGTTCGTGGCCCGGAAGTGCCCACCTATTTTGGTCAACGGCATGGTCAGCTCGGTGCTCGCGCCGCCCTGCCAGATGATCCGCAGCGCGGCGGTCCTGGTTGCGGTGTCGACGGTGACAACGACTTCGGCCAAGATTGCGCGCAGCAACTGTTTGCGTTCCCGGAACGTGGTGGATGATGCGCTGAAGATCGCCTGCACGTCTGCCCCGACCCTCGACAGCCACGCCCGCTCTTCGTCGCTGAGCCGGACCGGGCGACGGGCTTGAGCGGCGAGCAGATCGTGTTCGGCTTGCCGCTGCGCAACCAGCTTCTGCTCTAACGCACGTTCCAGGGTGCGGGCCACGAGCCGGTTCTCCGGCTCGACCGCATCGTATTGCCGCCGCGCCCGGTCGGCCTCGTAGCGAGTGCGTTCCACGTTCAGCTCAAACCCGCGCACGGTGGCGGCGTGCGCCCGTTCGGCGTCGGTGAGCGCCCGCACGGTCGCCGCCAGTGCGGCCGGCTCCAAGACGGCGAACACCTCCTCCAGGACCCGGTTCTCCAACCGCCGCCCGCCTAGGCTCTGGCAGCCTGCTTCACCGCCATAGAGCTGTTTGGCACGGGCACACACATAGCGGGGACAGTTGCCTTTCGTTCCCGAGTAGCCGGTTTGCATCAGCCGGCCGCACCTGCCGCACCGCAACCGACCCTGCAGCAGCGCCGCCCCTTCCCGCGGCGCGCCGCCGCCGGAACCGCGCGGAGCTCGCCAATTACCGCGCAGCCGCGCGGTGTTGGCCTCATAGCTGGCCCAGTCGATGAACCCGGGATGGTGATCGGGGATGAGCACCGCCCACTGCTCGCGGGGCAGCACCACGGTGCGCGCCACCACCTTGCCGGTCGGGTCGAGGCGCTTCTCGGTGCGGGTCCGGCCGAACACGAACGCCCCCGCATAGACCGGATTGGTCAGGAAATCATGCACCGCAGCGTAGGTCGCCGGCGCCCAGATCACCCGGCCGGTGCGCGTCGGCCGGCGAGGCAGCAGCAGCCCGTCGCCGCGCAGCGACAACAGCACCTGCCGGCCGGTGCCCAGTTCGGCGAAGCGGCGGAACACCGCCGCGATCGCCTCCACCACCGCCTCGTCCGGAGTGATGATCACCGCGCCGGACTCGTCGTAGTCGAAGCCGACCGGCAGAAACTGCCGCAGTTCACCGCGGGCGGCCTTGTGCCGCAGCCCGGCGGTCAGCCGGGACCGGATCAGGTGCAGCTCGGCCTCGCTCATCGTGCCCTTCAAGCCCAGCACCAGCCGATCATTGAAGTCACCCGGGTGGTAGACCCCGTCAGCGTCGGCGATCAAGGTGTCGGTCAGCGCACACAGATCCAGCAGCTGATACCAGTCGCTGTTGTTGCGGGCCAGCCGGCTGACCTCGATGCCAAAGATGATCCCCACCCGGCCCAGGCCGACATCGGCGACCAGGTCCTTAAAACCTTCCCGGGCGGTGGCGTCCGCACCGGACCGGCCCAGATCCGCGTCGATCACCCGCACCTGATGCGCATCCCACCCCAAGGCGACCGCGCGTTCCCGCAGCTCATATTGGCGAAGCAGGCTTTCGGTGTGTTCCCGCAGCTGGGTCAATGTGGACTGCCGGACATACACGTACGCGTCCCGGCCCAGATGCACCGGGCCGATCTTCGCCGGAACCAGCACCGTGGCCGCGTCACTCATCGCCGACCTCCTCGCCGGGATCACAACCGGGATTGATCAACACGCTGCGGGCGATCAACCGGGCCAGCAACATCACCACTTCGCGGCGAGCGGTTTCCGGCAGCAACAACCACCGCTCGACAGGTGGTGGCGGTGCCAGCTCTGGAAGCGTGAGCTGGACGGTGTCACGGGCTACTCTCAAGGCGCGCAAATAGGTTCACCTTCCCGAAATCGTTGGCGCGAACAGGGACAGGCTGAACCTATTTGCCCTTACGGCCAAAACCCGGGCGCCGCTGCACCGCCACGACAAGCCCGTGCAACGCCTGGATCCCTTCCCCGTCCAAGATCAGCCCGGTGGATCCCATCGGCACACTTGCGAAGATGCTTGTCGCGTCGGCGCGGATCGTTCCAGGGCTGCCATCCGGCAGCTCAACCACCAGCAGCAACACGCCGTTCCACCGCTTGAACCCCGAACAAGCCAACAGCTCGCCGAACAACGGGTGCAGCGCCGCAGTCACCCGCAGCTCGCACGGCAACACCGACCGAAGATGTTGCAGTTTCTCGCCATCACTTCCGGCACCGGCAAAACCCATCTCCTCATCGCGCTGGGCACCATCGCCGCCGAACACGGCCGCCGGGTCCGCTACCTCACCTGCGCCCAGCTGGTCAACGAGCTCGCCGAAGCCGCCGACGATAAACAACTCACCCGCATCCTCGGCCGCTACGCCCGAATTGACCTGCTCTGCCTCGATGAGATCGGCTACCTCACCTTGGATCCTCGTGGCGCGGAACTGTTGTTCCAGGTGATCACCGCCAGGGAAGAACGCGCATCCATCGCCTGCGCATCCAACGCACCCTTCTCCGAATGGGGCAACACCTTCACCGACCCCCGACTAGCCGCCGCGGTCGTGTGTCCCGCGTCAAGAAAGTGGCAGGATTTCGGCTCGTTCAAAGGTGGGGATTGTTGGGCTGGCGAGGCCAAGGTGGACCGCTAGTGGCCGGTTCCAGGCCAGTGCTTCGTGTGGTCTGATCGTGTTGAACTCGATCCGGAACTCCTCACCGTGGCTGGTGAGGTCGAGCACGTCGATGATGTCTTCGCGGTAGAGCCGCTCGTACTTCAACGACTCGAACGCTCGCTCCCGCACGCCGTTCTGGCCGGGCGTGTTGACCCGGGTGCGAACGTGCCGCAGCTCGGGATGGGCGGCGATAAACGCGGCGAATCGAAACGACCGGAACGGGCCGCCGTTGTCAGTCACCAAAACCACCGGGGTGACCTCACCGGTTTGTGCGTCGGTGACAGCTTCAAGCAAAGACCCGCCAAGAAGACGCGCGGCCTCGGCGACGGCTAATTCCACGCCGGCGACCGCGTCATGCTGGTTGGCCGTCGGAGACCAATGCCAACCGAACTCATACTTCGACCGATAGTCCGCGACCCCAGCGATCCGCCAAGTGCCGCCGCGGCTGGTCTCGTACTCGGAGAAATCGAGCTGCCACACCTGGTTCGGGCCGGTCGGCGGTTCGCAGAACGCCGCCTTGCGCTCCGCGGCAAGCCGCCGCCGCTCCCGCTGATAAGACGCCTCCAACAACAGCCCCTCGTCGCGGAGAACCCGCAGCACCGTAGACATCGTCAGCTGATAGCCGTCATGGCGGGCCATTGAACCGCCCCGGGTTTAGTGGAGGCTGGTTTGTGTCATCTGAAGGATTA
>Ga0081455_10008667_pt1 | contig 10535 bp, 12 predicted proteins | sample TabmetS3T2R1_FD_70207 | JGI IMG/M metagenome (GOLD analysis project Ga0081455, IMG submission 70207) | Tabebuia heterophylla rhizosphere microbial communities from the University of Puerto Rico - S3T2R1 | ecosystem: Host-associated > Plants > Roots > Rhizosphere ... | reverse complement strand
CGCAGAGGGCTTGCAGCTCGGCGACACCTTCGTGGTGGGTTGCTGGGGTTGCGCGCGGAGCCATTTCAGCGTCTGCTGGAAGCGCTCCACCTTGCCGCAGGTGGTGGGATGGTTCGGCTTGGAATGCTTCTCGATCACACCTAGGCGGCGCAGTTCGGCTTGGAAGCCGTTGATAGTGTTGCGGCCGCCGCGGCCGCCGGAGAAGCGGGTGGTGAACACCATGCCGTTATCTGAGAGCACTGAGGCGGGTATGCCCTGGTCAGCGACGGCTTGCCGGAACATTGCCACCACGACTGGGCCGGTGACTGGTTGGTGGCAGGTGACCGAGAGGGCGTAGCGGGAGTGATCGTCCAGAAATCACAGAATCTCTGCATCGGCACCGGGTGTGCGGTCGGGTCGGGTGAGCCGGTAGTGGGTGAAGTCGACCTGCCACATTTGGTTGGGCTGCTCCGCGGCAAAACAGATGTAGGCCGTCTTCGGTTTCTTCTTCGGCTCCGGGATGATCAACCCGGCCCGTTTCAAGATGCGCCAGATGGTCGCCTCTGAGACGGTCAGCCGGTGCTGCTCAACCAGATGCCAAGCAATGGTGTGAGCGCCAACATCCAAACCCTGCCGGGTCAGCTGATGCCGCAACCTAATGATCAACGCGACGGTGGCGACCGGAATCGCTGTTGGATGGCTATGGGGCCGCCGGGACCGCGGCTCGAACGCCGCCTCACCCTCGCTGCGGTAGCGCGCTAGCAGCTTGGAGATCCACTGCCGCGACACGCCGTAGGCGGCGGCCACCTGGGCAACCGGACGACCCTCCACAACCACAGCGGTGATGACCAGGCGCGTTTCGACACCCCGGAATCTCAAGCACAGCCGTGTCGCCTATGTCTTGCGACATCTGTCGCCTATGTCATGAAACAGGACGGTGTGGACATCCCAACCATGTGCATATCTAAAGTCGTCCCTGGGAGGATGAGACAGCAGGGTCGTTGATCACGCGAAAAAGTGAATTTCATGGCTGTCCGCACTGCGAGAACCTACTGGGAAGGGTCACTTACGGAGGGGAGGGCGAGACTCATCTCGTCTCGTCTGGCGCTGGTCGCTTCGAGGTCAACTGGCCGGCGCGCGTTGATGAGCCTGGGGGCAGGACGAGCCCCGAGGAGCTGCTCGCGGCCGCTCACGCAACATGCTTTTCGAAGTCGCTGGCGCACGAGCTCGTCGAAGCTGGTCACTCTGCACCCGCATCGATCGACACCAAGGCCGACGTGACCTTCAAGCCAGGAGGACCAGGCATAACAGGAATCGAGCTGACGGTCTCCGCCGTTGTGCCAGGCGTCAACGAAGATCAGTTCCAGGAGGCGATCGCAGCCGCCGAAAGAAATTGCCCCGTCACCCGGGCGCTAGCCGGAACCACGATCAACGTGGGAGGCGTCATTGGCTGATGAGTCGACGAGTGCCGCCGTCGGCGGAGGCGCTCAAGACGCGGTCTGAGTCACAGCCCGGTCCGCCCATGTCCCCCACGGCCCCGACTTCAACGCCGCCGCCGACCAGCTCAGCGCGTGCCCGCTCGATGCCGCCACCACCAGATGCAAGCCCTTGATCGTGCCGGGTGCTGTCTCATCACATGACTAGGCGGCCGGATACGCTCTCCGTCAGGTGTCGCGCCATGGAAGCTGCGATGCCGTCGAGAAGTACGAGCTTCGAGGATCCCTGAAGGTAACGCTTGATCTGGTTGACGAAGGCGCCTACGACGGCATCCAGATCATCACCGATCCCGACCTCTCTCAATTGACAAGCCGGGTCTCGAGCGCTGTTTCGAGTTCAGCCACGCCGGGTATTTGAACCATCTCTATGAAAGATGAATGGACGAGTTGCGATCATCTGATCTGGTCGCGGTCGGACTCCTCGACCGGCTGAGCCAATGGACTGCGAGTGCTGCATGACAGCGACACTGGTCGATAACATCCCGGACTCCAGGCTCGCCTCACTCAAGCTCACAACGGTCAATTCCTGCGTCCAAACGGGCTGGGCGAGCGTCGACCGTCTCATAAGTAGTGCCCGGCGAATGGGCCGATGTCCAGCCCGTCCCCGAGATGTCAGTCGACCTGGCCATGGGAGAGTCCACAGGAGTTGTCGCGATGGAGAAAGCAGAAAAGCGCCGCCGGGAATCGCAGTCCTAGTCGGTGGAGCCCTCTTTTATTTCTAGCTTCCAGGCATTGACGTCTGGAACAAAGAAGGAAGGAACATTGATGCTAGGCAATCGAAAAAGATTGACATTCCTTGCCGCCGCTGTGGCGGCGGCCGCCCTGGCAGTCACTGGCTGCACCGCGCCGAACACCGGTTCGACCACAGGTAACGCGCCGGCAACGAACCCAGCTGATGTCCCAGACAAGCCATCGGCACCGGTTACATTGCACATCCTTGATGTTGCCGGCAATCAGAAGCTGACTGGACCCATGGTGGACGCCTTTATCAAAGACAACCCAGATGTCATCTCGGCGGTCACCTGGGAGAGCGCTGGGGCGCCGGACTTGGTCGGGACAATCAAACCCCAGGTGGACAGCGGCAAACTCTCAGTCGATTTGGTGATGACTGGAACAGACGGCTTGTCGGCGGGCATCAGTCAGAACCTATGGATTCCGCTGGTCAAGGACTATGGCGGTCGGCTATCCAACCAGCAGAACTATCTCGAACCTGCCGCGAAAATGCAGGAGCTCGCCGAAGGGTTCGGTCCGGTGACGACGTACTATCCGTCCGGTCCACTCATCCAGTACGACCCAAAGGTCGTTACTGAGGTGCCCAAGACGCCTGAGGAATTGCTCGCCTGGGCACAGGCGCATCCAGGCAAGTTCGGATACGCGCGTCCTGCGAATTCCGGGCCCGGTCGAACTTTCCTGATGGGCTTGCCTTACATGTTAGGCGACAAGGACCCGAGTGATCCCGAGAAGGGCTGGGACAAGACTTGGGCCTACCTGAAGAAGCTCGGCGAGACCATCAACACCTATCCGACGGGCACCGGTCAGGTCATTTCCAACATGGCCGACGGAAGCTGGTCCATGATTCCAACCACCACCGGCTGGGATATCGAGCCACGCGCTACCGCCAAGGAGCCGGCCACCATCGAAGCCGCTCCTTTCACAAAGTTCACCTGGGTTACCGATGCGCACTATGCGGTTGTTCCCAAGGGTCAGTCCGCAGACAAGTTGTCGGCAGTCCTATTGCTTCTACAAGCCATGCTCACTCCAGAGCTCAATGCCATGGCCTACGACAACGGATACTTCTATCCCGGCCCGTCGGTTAAGGGAGCCACCCTGGATAAGGCACCACAGGAGAGCCAAGAGGTGATCAAGGAGTACGGCCGTGACTGGTACGACGAGCTGATTGAGAAGATGCCGAAGGCGGCACCACTCAAACCTGCCGAACTGGTAAAGGCATTCGACATTTGGGACCGCGAAGTCGGCACAGGAAAGTTCAAGGAGTAGGGCTATGTCGTTGTCGGCTAGCGCGTTCGAGTCTCTTGAAATGAAGGAGGTGGGCCGCAGGTTTGGCGGTCGCGACGCGTTGGTGGATCTGAACCTGACGATCCGGGCGGGTGAATTCATCGCCCTGCTCGGACCGTCTGGTTGCGGGAAGTCCACGGCGCTGAACTGCCTTGCCGGTCTAATTCCACTCACCTACGGTGAAATCCTGATCGATGGACAGCGGATCGACCTCCTCCCGTCCGAGAAACGGGATTTCGGCATGGTTTTCCAGAACTATGCCCTTTTCCCGCACCTGACGGTCGAGAAGAACATCGGTTTCGGCCTCCAGATGCGCAACCTGCCTAAGGATGAGATCTTCCGCCGGGTAGCTGAAGGACTTGCACTGGTCAAGTTGGAGGAGCACGCCAAGAAGCTTCCCGGCCAGCTGTCCGGCGGCCAGCAGCAGCGCGTGGCCATAGCGCGGGCCGTAGTACTCGAACCCCGGCTCGTCTTGATGGACGAGCCCCTGTCGAACCTGGACGCCAAACTCCGGCTGGAAATGCGGGCCGAGATCCGCCGCCTCCACCAGTCGCTTGGGTTGACAACCGTCTACGTAACGCACGACCAAGAGGAGGCACTCTCACTCGCCGATCGCCTGGTGGTGCTCCGTGAGGGCCGCGTGCAGCAAATAGGCACACCGGAGGAGCTGCACAACAGCCCGGTCAACTGGCACGTCGCCGACTTCATGGGATACCGCAATCTGATCGACGTCCAAGTCGAGTCGATATCTGGGAAGCTGGCGCGGGTCACAGGAGGGGGCCTGTCCCTCAATGCCACGTTGGTGCAACCGGCCACTACTGGCGACGCCGTACGACTCGCGATTCGCCCATCCGACCTCCTCGTTGGTTCGAGCGCGACCTCCACCGAGGCGAACAACAAATTCGATGCTCTCGTCAACGTCGTGGAGTATCACGGGCGTGAATTCTCCATCGGCGTGACGACGACCATGGGCCACAACCTCTTCGTGCAAGCCGAGGTTGCGCCCGCGCCTGGCGAGAAGGTGACGCTCTCCGTGGATCCGGCTCGGGCACTCCTCTACCACAGCGAGCTCGAGGCGATGTCGAGCGAGCAACGTGAACTCGCGGAGGTACGCGGATGACGGCGACAACCGTAACCTCGTCTCGGGCCAAGAGTTCAGCGAGCCTCAGCCATCGGCTGGCCGAGCGGGGTATAAGCGCTAGGCTCCTTCTGCTTGTGCCGGCCTTAGTGTTCGCAATAGGCCTGTTTGTCTATCCGTTCCTGTATGGACTCGGGTTGACCTTCCAGCCGCTCCCAGCCACCCAGGCTCAATGGGGCGGTGGCCTGTTCGCCAACTATCTCGCCTTCTTCAGGGACGCTTTCACCTTCGACTCGGTCTGGATCACGATGCGGCTGGCGCTTCCAGTGGCGCTGTTCAATGTGCTTATCTCCATTCCAATTGCGTTCAAACTGCGCAATAAGTTCCGAGGGAAGCGAACTCTTCAAGCGCTCCTGGTGCTGCCGATCACGCTTGGCACCGTGCTGACGGCACAGGGTCTGTTGATCTTCGCCGGCCGTCAAGGCTGGTTGAACCGCTTCCTCATCGACAGCGGGATCATCGATCAACCACTGCAACTGGTGAACAACTACTTGGGTGTGATGTTCTCTCTGATCATCTCCGGCTTCCCCTTCGCCTATCTGCTGATCTCGTCGTACCTTTCCGGAATCGACCCATCCCTCGAGGCGGCAGCCAGAACGCTTGGGGCGAACTGGAAACAACGCTTCCTCAGAGTCACCCTGCCGCTGCTCGCCCCAGGTATTGCCACTACGTTCATCCTCACCTTCGTCCTGGCCTTCAGCGTGTTTCCTTCGGCCCGGCTCGTTGGTGACGCATCTGGTGAGACCAGGGTGTTGGCCCTGATGGCATATCGATCATTTGCAGAGCAATTGGACTACGCCATGGCATCCACCATCGCGATCATGATGGGAATGGTGGAGCTGATCGTCGTCGCGATCGTCCTCCTGGGCCGCTCACTCCTTTACAAGGGCTCCACCGGAGGCAAGGGCTGATGTCCAAGACAACATCGACACGACCTGCTCCGGTCACAGGCCCGTCCAAAACCGCCAAGGCTGGCAGCCGGCTGCCGCCAGGTGAAAGATCGCTGGTTGCCTCACCCGGGACGTGGTTCGTCTGGGCGGGAATCGCGGCATTCTTCATTTTCCTGTTCGGCATCGTTCTCAGCGTCCTGGTCGACTCCCTAGGCAAACCGTGGTTCAGCACGTGGTTGCCGGAGAACTTCACCACCAGCTGGTATCAGCAGGCATGGACCCGATTCAATCTCACCCACATCATGGGAGTGACTCTCCTCGTGGCCTTTTCGGTGGTCATCATCTCGGTGGTAATCGGTGTTCCGGCCGCTTATGTGCTGGCTCGCGGCAGCTTTCCTGGCAAGAACGTCGTCATGCTTTTGTTCCTGCTGCCGATCCTCATCCCTCCGATCACGTACGGCATTCCGTTGGCCACTGTGATGTACAACTTCGGGCTGGGTAGAACGATCCTCGCCGTGATCCTCGTCAACTTGGTGCCGTCTGTTCCGTTCGTGATCATCACCATGACGCCGTTCATCGAGCAGATCAACCCGGCCATCGAGAACGCGGCACGGATGTGCGGCGCGAACATGCGGCGAGTGTTCACCAAGATTCTGGCGCCGTTGCTCATACCGGGCATCTTGGCCGCGAGCATCCTCGTCCTGGTACGGACCGTCGGGATGTTCGACCTGACGTTCCTGGTATCAGGTCCCAACTCCGACACGCTTGTGGTTGCGATTTACCGCGCCATGACCGCGGCCGGTGGAGGCGAATCACGACAGCTGATCTCGGCCATGGGCGTGCTGTACACGGCCATGATGCTCGTTATCCTCATCATCGCGCTGCGTTTCATCAACCCGACCCAGCTGGTCACGCAAGTCAAAGAGGCGCGTGAGGACTAAGCGACCGGCCCGAACCGGACCCCGCTGTCCTGGAGAACCTGCCTCGCCGTCCGACGGCACAGCCCACGCCACCCGCCGCCGCACCATCGGTTCAGCTGACCTGTGGGCAGCGGAGATGATCTTCGACTATGACGGAGAGCGGTTGTATACGGTACTGATCCATGAATACCGCGATGGCCTGGTGGTGCGGGAAACCTGTTGTACGGGGCTCCGTTCGAGGCGCCGGCTTGGCGGGCTCAGTGGGTCAAGCGAGCACCGAGCTCCGTGGCAAACTGATACCCGCTCTCGGTCGACAAGAAAGCTGCTCAGGACCCCGACGGTGCTCGAGACACGCGCGGCGGGAGCACTTCGGCCGCATTGAATTCAGCGCTTGCCGCGCAGGTCGGTCAGGACGGCTGCCTCGTTAATGCGGTTAGGAGGGGTCGAGATTGCTGTACTTTCTGCTGTACAGGCCGATCCGTCGCGTACTGCTCGGCGGTGTGTCGGCGAGGCTCATGCGCCAACTCGACGTACCCGGCGTCGTCGTGCCCCGCGCCTGCTGACTCGGCCTACCTGTTGGTGCGTCCTCGGCGGTCAGCCCGCGAATTCCCGCACCGGGAGGCCGCGTACGCCAAGTTCAGCGCGGAACAGGGAGCCGGCAAGCGGGTCGCTGTCGGTGTCGATGTTTTCCTGTGAGGTGGTGATGGAGAGTTCATCCAGCTCATCGCCGCCGAACGTGCACGCAGTCACCTTGCTCGCAGGGATATAGACAACCTCGTCCAGCACCCCTGCCGGGGTGTAGCGATGCACGACACTGCGGTTGGAGATTGCGTCAAGACTCCGCCTTCAGAGTCGACGGTAAGACCGTCGGGGCGGCCCTCATCGGCGATCTCCACAAAGGTGCGGCGATTGGTAAGGGGTGTCGCAGCACCGGAGTCAAGGACGCCGATGGAGAAGGTTGCCGTGTCGTTCTAGTAGGCGACTGAGCCCGTCCGGGTTTCACTCCAGTCCGTTAGAAACGGTGACACCGGTCAGCACCGTATGGACGGTCAGGTCCAGCTGGCGTATGGTGCCGTCGGGCTCCAGATCGCCTGCCAACATGTCCACCCAGCGGCGCGTCCGTTGCGGTGGTCCTTGAGTCAGATCAACTGAGCACCGGCGTTCGCAGAGTTGGTTGAGCAGCGCCCAGAAAACAGGACAGCTGGAGATGCGTTATATGCCGTTCGCTTGAGGGTGGCAAAGCGGCTAGGATGTGCATCAAGATCAAAGTCGGCGACGTTCACGTCCTGCCAGTTGTCTTCGATTTGAAGAACCTTGGTTGAGGCGACACGCCAATTCGCCGCGGTGCTCTTGGGCAGCTCACCGGTCCGCTCAGCCCAGTCGAGGAAGTCCATGTAATCCGCGGCCGTTCCTGGCGCTGGCCCCACCTGCCAGCCATCAGATTCGGTCATTATTTTCGAGTTCCTTCCAACGGGCGACTTCAACGAAAGAAAGTCGGCCCTACTCATTCACTATTCACAAGCAGCTGAAAGAAATTCGACGTTCAACATTCTGAACGCTGACATGGGACGCTCAGGTTAGAACAACCTTGGGGTCGTCGGGTCCATGCCGCGAAGGGCGTCGTAGTCCAGTGCGACACAGCGCAGCCCTCGATCCTCGGCCAGCGTACGCGCTTGTTGCTTTATGGTCTGGGCTGCAAGAATGCCGCCGACCGGTGTCAGCAATGGGTCACGGTTGAGCAGCTCGACATATCGAGTCAATTGCTCAACCGCGTCCAGGCCGGCCACGCGCTTGACCTCAACCGCCCAATATTTAGCGGCGGGTACGGAGCGTTTTGCGCCGTCAATCTCACCTCGGCGTTTGATCTCGACCGCCACGTAGGCTCCAGCGGGATCCCTGCACAGCAGGTCGACTGGGCCGATCGGGGTCGGATGCTCACGTCTGACGAGCGACAGGCCGGGTGCCAGCGCCTCAGGGTGTTCAGCGAGCAGCGCCTGCAGATGTGCCTCGACGCCATCCTTCTCCAGCCCTGGGTCGATTCCGAGCTCATGGGAGGAGTCGTGGAGCACATCCGCCAGCCAGATCTGGAGCATGTCACCGTCGCGTCCCCGGACTTCCCAGAGGGCTGACAGCGGCTCACCACTCAACGGCGAGAGAGGGTCCAGCGGGGGCGGTGCCAGCTCGACCAGCGAGCATGGCGGACTCATCCAGTTCAGCGGTTTGTAGGCGCGGTCGTCGGCATGAATCGACACGGATCCGTCAGACTTGATCAAGATCAGCCGCGTTGCCATCGGAAGATGGGCCGTCAACCGCCCGGTGTAGTCGACCTGGCATCGGGCAATGACCAACCGCACGGAGACAAACTACCGGCCCGATCCGCCGCTGGCGACATGGTTGAATCGACGTAAAGCTGCGAGCGTCGGGAATCGCGCGCCGCCGTGCTGAGGAGGAACGAGCAGACACGCTTTTGGTCTGCGAGTGACGACGAAGTAGGCGGATTCCACGCGCGATGCGCGAGCAGCTCTAGATCAAAAAGGGAGCTCGCTCATGGCCCGACGGCCGAGTAAACATTCGAGGCCGGCCCGACCGCTGAGCTCCGGACATGCCACATCGGCGATCAAGAGGGACGGGCGGTGGATCGTCCGCAGCGTGTCGGGTGCAGCCGCCACGAAGGCCTACCGATGTCCTGGCTGCAACGTTGAGATCCGCCCGGGCACCCCGCACGTCGTGACCTGGCCCGACACACCTGGCCTGCTCTCCCAGTCCGCCGTCGAGGAACGCCGGCATTGGCATACCAGCTGCTGGCAGCGACGACCATGAAAGCGGAGGTGCCGCACCACGGTCTCTTCACTGCCCAGCTGGGCGCCGCTGGACCTCGCGTGGTGTTTCTCCACGGCCTGTTTGGGCAGGGCAAGAACTGGACCACAATCGCCAAGGCCTTGAGCGACTCAGCCCGGGTCACGCTGGTTGACTTGCCCAATCACGGCCAGTCCACCTGGACCGATCACTTCTCCTATCACCAGATGGCCCGCCAAGTCGCGGAACTGCTGAAGACCGAGGGTGAGGGTGATCGGTACGCCGTTGTCGGACACTCGATGGGCGGCAAGGTCGCCATGACGCTCGCGTTACTCCACCGAGAGCTCGTGGAACGGCTCGCCGTCGTCGATGTCTCGCCCGTGGCAACCGGCCAGATCAGCGAATTCGACAGGTTCATCCGCGGTATGCGCTCCATCGATCTGGAGACGTTAGCTGATCGGAGGGATGCGGATTCCCGGCTGGCGGCATATGTCAGCGATCCCGACATCCGTAGCTTCCTGCTGCAGAACTTGCGCCGTGACTTGAACGGCTGGCGATGGCAGATGAACCTCGAACTGCTCGGCGAGTACCTGACCGAGATGGGCGGCTGGCCGGAACTGGACGCTGAGCCGTACGCCGGCCCCGTGTTGTGGGTGGCTGGCGCTGAGTCACGCTACGTCCAGCCCGAATACCGGGCCGCGATGCGCGCGCTTTTCCCGCGTGTTCGGCTCATCACGATCAAAGGAGCTGGGCATTGGGTGCATAGCGAGCAACCACAGATCTTCCTCGCGACCATGCGCAACTTCCTGCATCTGTGATCTTCCCAGAGGCAGCCGATGACGGAGTTCTTGATCATCGTTCTTGATCTCATCCCGTTGGACGTGCGGCCTCAGATACCGACTCCAACGCCGACGTCAGCTGTCTATCCACGGCAGAGCCAAGGATTCGCGGCCTACATCGTCGGCGGCTTCTTCAGCCTCGGCATCTTGGTACTCGCGATGGTGCTGCTCAACCTCCGGCCAAAGCGAACCAATCCTCGCCCACCCAGCGATGGAGATCACCGGTCAACGAATTGATCGGCATGATTCACGCTCTGGTGACTCGCGTGATCTCAGAGGGGTTGTTGGGTCGGCCGGTGCCGTCGGGATTGCTTCCGTCCTGGCCTTCCTCGGCCATCGAGGCGACCACGTCGCGAGACGCTTTGTCCATCGTGCCGAAGATCGTAAAGTTCGGGATCTGGTCGAGGCTGGTGGAATCGGCCCAGACCAGGAAGAACTGTGACCCGTTGGTGCCCGGTCCA
>Ga0081455_10008666_pt1 | contig 10536 bp, 11 predicted proteins | sample TabmetS3T2R1_FD_70207 | JGI IMG/M metagenome (GOLD analysis project Ga0081455, IMG submission 70207) | Tabebuia heterophylla rhizosphere microbial communities from the University of Puerto Rico - S3T2R1 | ecosystem: Host-associated > Plants > Roots > Rhizosphere ... | reverse complement strand
AACTTGGTTTTGAACAAACTAATGAAAACACCCAGGCAATACAACATCTTACTGTTACAATCGAGAAACTAATACAGACTATTGAAAAAGCAGCAGCACAGTTTATCCTTCCTAATCTTGTTTATGCTTCCAGTGTTGAAATAACGCCACTTCCACCGGATTCCCCTCTCTATAATCAATATGTGAAAATAAACTTCTCTGCAGTCTACGATAACACAACGGAAGCACACCTAGAACAGACAGCAACTCCGGAAGTTGGAGATACGATAGTTAGAGCGCTCAATGCAATACTATCCAAACAGCCATTTGAGTATGACCCAAACGAGGAAGGCCTACTATTACAAGAGCCTGAACCTGAAGAGTTACCGGAGGAAGAACAGATAGAGGAGGAGGAAGAATCTGATGACAGTGGCGATGGTGGAGGTTCAGACGGAGGAGGAGATAGTAATGATAATGATAATGATGAACCATTACCACCAGGATTTGAAGAGAATCCACAGCCACAGCCACAGCCAGGAAATGAAGGTGAGGAAGGAGGAGCAGAGAATGCAACTTGGAGAGTTCCAGATAATGAATGCAGTCTAGGGCCCAATATCATATGTCCAGTGTTTACCCTATGAAGAGAGCATTAACACAACCAGAAGAAAATGTACTAAAGATTAAGGACGTTATAAGAATGCTCAACGACTTGCCATGTGACACGGTAGGGGATTTGATAGAGATAAAATACACCAAGAGGTTATTAACTAAACTTATGGAAATAGAAATCGCCAGATAATACAACCTAACTAGGTTACTAGGGTAGCCTAGTCCACCATACTTATATACTAGTTTACACTAATAACGTGTAATTATGCCTGCTATCGATTCGTATGAAAAGCGAGTGCTTGAAGTCCAATGCCACAGGTGTTCATGGATTTGGACTTATACAGGTAACCGAGGGAGTGCTAACTGCCCTCAATGCAAGACTGAAGTGACGTTTTATCCACTGTTTGCTCGGAGCGCTGGCAAGACTAAATGATAATATTATCAAAAGTAAGTGGCAGGGGCTCAGGGTCACCACACCACCTCCCCTACCACATTGTTGTCAACACAGCCATAGCGACGATTACCACGATTGAGTTTGTTATCAGTGGCTTCCCTGAGTTGCATCTTAGGGGAATCGCTGACACTTTCATGTACAGCGTTAAGAGTCGCTTAGTTGTGTCTTGATTATAGATAGAACAGCCAACGATAAAAATCTTAACGCCAATTCTCTCATCGTTGCGCATAGCGCATGTACTAAATACTTGCCCTCTGGCAGGTCGGAAAGGTGTATATGCTCACATAAATTTCAAGACCATCCACTGCCTGAGTGCAGCAAGTGCTTTTGTATAAAGTTCCAACCATATCGATACGCTGACGAGGAGGTGCACCTACAGGCATGACCACTAAACTCACAAAGTCTGAGCAGCAGGAACTCCTCAAATGGGTCAAGATGGGCATTGGCTTTATTGAAGCTAATGTGCCTGAGAAGAAAGTCAATGTTAACGATTGGCCTAATCTAGATTTATCCAAAGTTAACTATGAGCAAGAGATACAGACGGGGAAGTACGATAATGGAATTGCCCTAAGATGCGGTAGGACATTCTACGGTAAATACTTGGTAGGTCTTGACTTTGACGACTGGAGTACAATGGCGTCATGGTTCAGAAGTAAGGAGAGTATAAAGTTACTAGCCAACGAGACACTTATTGAATGGCATGAGGATTGGGGTAGTATCCATGTGCTACTGCTTACAGATGAACCTTTAGTTAGTCGTAAGATTGCCATTAATGAGGGTCAGATAGAGGTTAAATGTACTGGTTCCTTGCTATTCTCATCACCTTCAAGACATACAGACGGTAATAAATGGCAAGCTATTGGGAAAGCTCGGAGTCCCAAACTCTTAACTCCACTAGAGACAACCAGGCTTAAAATCAAGATAGATGCCTTCTGCAATGACTATGTATCTAGTGCAGATAAAGAACGATATCAGCAATACTTGGAGAATCCTGGTACAGTATTAGGAGTAAGGCAAGGTAGACACGATGCTACTTTATTTATTGCAATGCGGTACTACTGGGCTTATAAGGACGGTTGGCTTAATCTTGACGACCAAGAGCGATATAATCGAGTATTAGAATGGCATAAACTGCATTGTAAGCCCTCTAGGGATATTAAGGAAATTGGCTTAATTTGGCGTTGGATAATCGATAAACAAAGCACAAGGCGCAATGAATGGTTTGCTCGAATCTTTAGAGAAGTTCAAGAGAAGGCAGAGATTTGGAGAAAGGCAAGACAAAATGAAGCATTACTACAGGAAGAGATAAAGAAGCAAGCACCTAACATTCAGACATTAACGGTATCGGAGGCCCTTAGATTATTGCCTTCCATTGGTGAAAGTTCTACCCCACTTGTAAAGGTCAAGGGCATGATTTCATCGTACAAAGAACTACATGTAATGGTAACAGGATGGACTGCAGTATGTCCCTTCTGTCGCAAGGTTGCACATGAAACATTTGAAAAACCATTATTCTTTGCGCCAGATATATGGAATCCACAATGCGAGAATATCAATGCGCCGGAGCACCCAGCAGAGTTTAATAGTGCTTCTGAGACTGACAAGAAAAATGTCTTTGTGGATGATTCAGGCAATAAGTTTAACATTGTCTTTGATAAGGATGGTAAAGTCAAGCGCTCAAGAGTCTACCTAAAAGTAAACTACGATTTCATTGATGCGGTAGAAGTGGATTTGCAGGACATGGATAAGACTGAAGAAATTACAACGCTGAAAACTATTCTATTTGGAAAATATACGGAGGGCGTAAGACTAGGCGAAAATGTTACTACCACAGGTAAGATTTGGATTGAAGCCCTAAGTAGTGCTAGAGATGCTAGATTACATAAACGTCTATACGCTCATTCTATAGAATACATTGAACGTAAGGAACTCGTTCTAACTCCTCAAGACAAACACTTCATTGAATGTTTTGTCAAGAAGCACGGAAATAACACAGTAAACAAACTTGCTGAATACTTTGCTACTGATATTATAGGTAATGAGCATGTTAAGAAGGGCTTGCTGTTATGTGCAGCAAGTTGTGGCGATGATACTGAGAGAATAAAGAACCGCAAGGGTAGAGTTCGAATACATGGCTTTATCATAGGGCCCACAGGACTAGCCAAATCCCCATTACTTAGAAGAATAGTGAACTTAGTACCAGGAAGCATTTATGAATCAATGCAGAATACAAGTAGTAAATCTCTTGTTGTTATAATCGAGCCAGGCGATAGTCCAATAGTAAGATTGGGCCCCGCTGTATTAGCCAAGAATAAAATACTTGCAGCCAATGAGTTAGGCAGAACTTCAGGAGAGGATGATTTATCTCCACTTCTAGATATACAAGAGGAAGGTAGTACTGCAGCCAACAAATACGGAAGGCGTCTAGCGAGGATTCACGCTCCAACTACAGTTATAGGCTCAGCAAATCCAAAGGTTGAGAGAGATGATAATACTGGTGCTGAATATTTCAACATAAACGATATGGGTATTATCAGGCCCATTATGGATAGATTTGATTTAGTATTTGTAATGAAGATGGAACGCAGCCTAGAATATCTCAAGAAATACAATATACTGAAGAATAGACTTGAAAACGGAAGCGCATTAAATTATGACTCATACTTACAGAAGCACTTACTGTACTGTCAAAGGATTTTTCCAAGAGTTTCAGATGAGGCCATGATAATACTATCAGACTACTATACTAATGTTGCTGTAAGGACTGGTACTCCAAGACTTAGAGAAAGACTATTCAGATGTGTTAGAATGGTAGCGCGATTAAAGTTAAAGGAGGAAGCAGACGACAAGGATGCAATCGAAGCATGTGAACTCATGAATAGATTGCTTCAAGATACACAGGAGATTGCCAATATTCCAGCAAGTCCCAAAGACCATACATTTAGTGAATTGCTTTTCAAACTTGAAGCTCATAAGCAGGCTATATTATTTGAGGAGTTGGTAGCCAAAGTATGCTTTACTGATGAGTACATTAACTCATACATTGGGCCGAATTTCAAATTACGAGATAATCGAAAACTCCAAGTCCTAGAGAAAATGCTTCTGTCACATCCGCAAGTCCTTAAGGTACAGATTAAACCACTAATCGTACAATGGAAAAATGCACATCCTCTAGATTGTACATGTGACAGATGTGACACATGTGACACCCAAAACCAGACCCCCCCTTTTCAAAATAAAAAATCTGAATCCCAAGAACCTCAAAAAAATGTAAATGAAAAAGAGGGGGGCACATTTTCAGTGTCACATAGGTCACATAGGTCACATAAAACCGATAATGGAAAACAAAAGAAAGCGCGTACTTGGACATGCGATTATTGTACCATTATAGACCGCATTGAAAATAACACCAAGAAGAAGACTGTATTTGATACTTTAACCGAGTACGAGAAACACTTTATGGCTACCCATAGAGGTCTGTCTTTTGACCCCGAAGCTAAGGACTTGCGTAGATTCAAGGCTATGAAGAAAAAGGCTTTTGATGATAAGAAGGAAGTCCAAAAATGACCTCCAGTAAGACTTGTCAGATTGAAATTTTGGCAATGACTACACAAATAATATACTTACGTAAATATGGAGCATACGCTCGTCCGACAGTAGAACTTTTACCATGTGCATGTAAGGCCAAACATTCATTGATTATGAGGGCAAATGAAATCGCTAATCATAAGAAGGGTAAATTTAGACTTTGTGACTTTCATTTTGACCATTTATATGAAATGTATAAAGATTCGTCGACTAACATAGATGACAAAATCCATAGATTTACACCTTTCATGAAGTTCAGGAGGAATAGACTCTAGTGATGGCTTTACTAAGAGATGGAACATTAGACCATTACTTTAGCTTTAGTAGTAATAACAATGAGTTAAGAAGAGGAGTATCATTACTTTCGCCTAGTAGATGTGCAGTAATCATAAATAACATTACAGACAACTATTGTGACAGATACAGAAGCAAGAATAATCTAACTCGATTGCCTTACTTTAAAATGGTATCCCAGTTAAAGAGAGAGTACTTTAGTAAGAATAGAAAGTTCTTTCCAGGACTACCATGTTATTCCTGTTACAAAATGATTCCTCTATATAGTAAATGTGTAACTAGGAGGTCTAGTGGTTATACAAAGGCATATCATTATGATTGTGCTAGAAGAGTGAACTTGATATAATAGTATAGTATTACCTTATTTGGTAGAGATTATAGGTTAACAAATACCTGTAATCGCCAATAACGGAGGTGAAACAAAAACGGCAACGCAAAATGAAATGGAAAGCGCAAAACGCAATCTAGAAAATGCTAGTAATGCATGGAGAGATTCATCGAAATACATCACACTAGAGCTAAACGAAGAAATAGACTTGAAATTCCATCCAGACATTACAGACGGAGTAGTAGTCAAACAGGACACATTCCAAGGCGAACCCTCAGGCTGGAAAACATTCTATCAAGTAACGCACATAGGAAGTGCCAACCAGGAGCTACGCATATTCAAAGCTAATCGCAACTCCAGCAAATTCATAAACGCAGAACTAGCCAAAGGACACTGGTCATTGCGCATAAAACGAGTGGGTCTAGGTACTAAAACACTCTATCAGCCTACCGCGATATAGCATAGACAATAGAAGTAAGTACTAGAACCTACTTACCCACCCATCTATTTTTTAATCCAGCTTTAGTATTAATATTTTTAAACATGAGAACTATCAAAAAGTCAAGATGAAGATTAGGATTTGGGAGGAGTTAAAGGACTTAAACAATCAGCAGAGACAAGGAGAAAGAAATCATTAGCCCTAAAGGGTAGAGTCCCTTGGAACAAAGGACTAAAGGGCTATTCGCTGAACAATGGAAATGGATTTCCGGATTCAGTTAAGGAGAATATCTCTAAGGGTATGAAAGGAAAGTTAAAGGGACGAACCCCTTGGAACAAAGGACTTAAAGGATATAAGAGAAGAAAGAAGAAGGAAGAACTTATAACGAGTTGACTTGTATTACTTAGTATCGTCTCTAACAAAGTACGACCTTGCATATACGTACTGTCCAAACAGACGAGTTAACAAGCAAGTGAGTAAGTAAGGGGAAGTGACCCCCCTTGCTTCCCCTTGACTTTAGTTAATATTTATAACATAAAGCTAGCTATAATAAATCAGCTTACTACCGACTGGTTAGTTTGCTACTGGCTACTGGCTACTGGCTAGTGTACCGCATCGAGGCCTTAATCTAATGTCTCAAAGTGGAATGAAACAAGAAAACAGTAACGGAAACAAACAAGGAAGAAAGCAATCCAATGTTGTCATAGGTGGTACGTCCCTAGAGTGGCGTACCGCTTTTTAATAATCTTCTATACTCGATAAACACATTCACATCTTGCTGTATTTCTATTTGCTCTCTATGCAAATCCATCCAGTGTTTCAAATCCTCAGTCCATTTTAGGCGTAGTATCTCCCTTTCCATTCCAGCATAAGACTCTGCTACTACTAACCATTCTGTACCGTAGTCGTCCTTCTGTCGAATAAGGAGTAAGTCAACGGTATTACTGTTGGTCAATTAACTGTCTTTTTGCTTTCTATCCCTATCTAGCATTTCTTGTACTTCGGATGCAGTAATAGGCCTCTGTTGTTGCATCTCCCCTTCAGTCCTCCTTCTGGCTAACTCCACAATCCTTCGATTATCTTCTGGGGCTCCGCCTAATTTCGATAGCCATTGTTCTCGTTCAAATTTGGTTGGTGTCCTACCAAAGTGTAAAAGTTCGTCAAAAGGTGTACCATTCATTAAATCCTGTATAGATTCGACATGAAATCTCACATTATTTTCAGTTGATACAGAGCACTGCAGTTTACTATTAACAGGCAGTGAATGCTCCTTTAGTATCTTCTTAATATTAGCGGTAGTCCAAGGTATGCTGTAACCTGTGGTAATATTCTGTGCAAAGTCTGCTGTCCTCTTCTGCTTTCCAAAGTCTTGATTTTCAATCTTGTAATGGGCCTCAGGTATTGGGAATTTCCCACAGCCTGCAACGGTACGAGAAGTAACATTACACGCTGGGTCTAGGCGTCTGTGTATCCATGAAAATGTAACAAAGTATTTGTACATTTCCGAGCCCTCTCCTTCATTCTCTCCAGTATAATCGGAGTTAGCTACTCTGATAACCTGTATTTGTTGCAGTTCCTTTTCCTTGTGCTTCGTATAGTTCGACAACCCTTCTGCTGTAGTAGTCCGAACCCAATCATCATACAAGTTATCCTGTAGCTCTCTATCGTACGATAGTCCAACCTTGGCATAGCTTTCTTGCCCTTCCTTTGAGAATGTGTAACCTCTTACCATTTCTAATGTTATTATTTTTAAGTTACGAGATTAATAATATTACCTCAGTAACAAAGGAAATGGCATATTATAGCGGGATTACAGTAGAGCCTGGAACCACTGAGACTTTATCATTTGGTACGACTACTACTAACGATGGTACAGTTGTCAAGCAAGGAAGGAAGCCCAGGTCTGCTAAGCGAGGTGAGAAGTTTGATAGTGTTATGGATTTAACTGGCATTAGTCAAGTGCAGCAGGAACAGCAGAAGAACAGAGTAGGACTAAGGTCTAAAGATGCAGGCGAGAATACTCCTGTGATACTTACACTTGGTGAGGATAAGGGAATAATAGACTCGGAGCGAGATGAGTACAAGAAGTACAATCAACAGCTAGAGCCAGATGCTGACCAATTCCTGATTAACTCTAGTGCTACTATCATTGACTCTCGTATTGAACTAACAGATAGTCAAGGTAATAATCGAATTGTAGTTAGAAGGAATACACAACCTAACAATGTTAGTATAACGTGGTAGTAGCATTCATGAGAATGGGGCCTGATATTATCATGACATTTGAACAAAGGGGCTAATGATATTATAAATGGGGCAACAACGACGTCGTGATTCTGCTATAGAATGGCGTAGGAGTCAAGTAATAGCATATCATGGTGATGGCTATTCTATACGAGATATAGCAACTAAACTTATAATGTCTAAAACTCAGATTCACAGAGACTTAGTATACTTAACAAAGCATGCACATGAGCGCATTGATAAGTTCGTTAATGAAGATATACCAATGGAGTATGCTTCAACTCTAGCATCAGTCAAGGGTATAATAAAAGACATGTCAGATATTATCGATAATGCAAAGAGGAATAAAGACGGAACTCCTAAAGAGGAGCCTGATGTTAAACGAATAATGGAAGCTTCCTCTATCAAGATGCAAGCCCAAGGATTAAAGATGGAATTAATAACAGGTGCTAATCTTGCACATGAGAGCATTGACTTATCAAATAGATATAGGGGTTTGATAGCTAAAAAGGACAAACTATTGAAAGATGGTAATAGCATACCAGCGTAAGACCAATGAGTTTTATCGTAAGCAAATTAGTGAGTTAGAAGATTCTCTTACTCTAGTTCAGAATCAACGAAGCTTAGAGTTATTCAAGGACTTACCCTTTTACTTCTGGAATAAGCCAAAGACACAACAACATAATACCTTTGTTGGTACAGTTGGACTTCCAGTTAAGAACAATATAGAACATGGACTATATGACTTTGAGCAAGAGATAATAGAATACCTGGAGGCTGATAATCCTTCTAGTCCAAAGAATAAGCATCTGTATATTCTCAAGTCATCAGGCTTAGGTATTACTACTCTACTATTATACTATATTGGATGGAAGTGTACAACTAACAATGACTGGAGCAATGGCAGAGTATGTATTTTGACTGCGCCAAGACTAGACTTGACAATAGATTTAGTCGATAGGTTAAAGGCAATTTTCACACGTAAGGAATTGCTTCAGTTCGATAGTCGCAATACAATCTGTAACATAAACTCGTGCAAGATAGAAGCTTTCCCTTCACACTTGGGCCTAAAGGGAATGAGAGGCCTAACTGATATCAAGATGATAGTCTGCGACGAAGCTTCATTCTTTAATGACTCTGAGATATCAGAATGCCGTGATACTATCGAGAGGTATTGGGCTAAGTCTAATCCACTTATCGTATTGTGTAGTACACCGAATAAGCCTAATGACTTGATGGATATAATCAAGAAAGAGGCAGAGGATAAGTGCATCTATCATCGTATGTATCTAGATTATAGTGTAGGATTAGATAAGATATACAGTCAACAAGAGATAGCATTACAAAGACTAAGTCCTTCATTCAGGCGTGAATATGACTTAGCCTTTGCTGGAATGGAGGGCAATGTATTCCATGTACGCGATATCGATAGTGCTATTGCAAGAGGAATCAAGTACTATAATGACAAAGTCAATAGATATACTCAGAAGAGCATGGGCCTTGACCCCTCGTGGGGCTCCAGTAGTTTTGGAGTATGTATTACTGAACTACGAGATGGACTAGTGAATGTACTTGAAGCAGATGAATATCCAAGGGCAGACTTTAATCAAATGCTTGACTTGACTGTAGAGCTTATCAACAAGTATGATATGTCCTTTGACTCTGGAGCTAGGATATTCGTAGATGGTGCTAACCCTGAGTTTATTCGTGCACTCAAGAAGGAAGTCTACGAGGATGAGAATTATGATTTAACGATAGACGTTATCAAGAGGAATACAGGCAGTAGCTTTAGTCTAGTCTCTATCATTAACAACATGTTTGTTGTACCTATAGCATTTGCAAAATTCCATAGGGAAATGTTAGCACATACAAAGCGTATACTCGAAGATAGAGGAGGACAGATAGCAATACATCCTACATTTGATAAACTAATAACTTCGCTACGTACAGCAGTAGAAAAAGATGGAAAGTTAGATAAAGACTCTACTTCCCACAATGACGTATTCGATAGTCTGCGCTTAGCACTTATGCGTTACCAATAGTTAATAGCTAGTTCATTATAGTTAATGCTGTTGTTGGCTCTGGTATTGATAGTTTCTTTATAATATCACTCTCCTTTCCGTAGAACTTTAACCCTCCAATCGATAAGTAAATCCAAGCGTCTTTGTCTTTCTTATCAGATGGTTTGATTGGCATTGCTTAGCTAGTTAGTCGTCATTATTACCGTTGCTATTCTCGCTGTTACCTTCAGTCCCGTCTAACTTATCAGATGCATGTTGTTGTATCTGTTCGGCTACTCCGTATAATGGACTAGATTCATCATACTCGCCTGTCTCTTCATCATAAGTGCGCTCGGCGAGGGCATTACTAACGTCTGCTAGATTCTGAAACTGTTTTTCATTATTATCTTCTTGCCCTTTTGCGTCTGTTGTCTGTGTAAATGTTGCAGTCATTCCTGAAATAATAGCAGCAACTGCAAGAACTGCTATCATAAATTTTGTATTCATCAAGTAAACTTAGTAACCTAGGTGAAATATAAATCATTGTATATTCTGTATACTTAATATATCTTGGTTATCATCAATGTTTATTATTAATAAT
>Ga0081455_10008665_pt1 | contig 10536 bp, 6 predicted proteins | sample TabmetS3T2R1_FD_70207 | JGI IMG/M metagenome (GOLD analysis project Ga0081455, IMG submission 70207) | Tabebuia heterophylla rhizosphere microbial communities from the University of Puerto Rico - S3T2R1 | ecosystem: Host-associated > Plants > Roots > Rhizosphere ... | reverse complement strand
GCATGACGCCAGCCAACCCCAGTAGGGATAAAGGGATGGCTCTTATCCATACCTGCAACGCCAAGGAGGCAAGTGTGCCAACGCGAGCATTGTCAGCCGTGGCCGGATTGCTGAGCCGAGCCACCATGCAGAAAACCCTCTGGCTTTCCGCTCTCCCGCTCCTCCTCGCTGTGACAGCGGTGGCAAGCGAACCACTCCTGGTCAATGTCGTGTCGATTCCAGGCGACAGCATTGACGCCCGCAAACTCAAACCGGGTGAGACTTCAGGCGCCAACGTCAATCGCCTGGGCTTCTTTTCCGACCTCTTCTATGACCGTAAAACCGGCTACTGGTACGCGCTGTCCGATCGTGGACCAGGCGGCGGACTCCTGGAGTACGCAACACGCGTGCAGCGCATGCGGATCCCGGTGAATCGACACACCGGAGTCGTCGGCACCCCGGTCATCGACCGCACCATCCTGTTCAAAGATGCCGATGGTAAGCCCTTCAGCGGCCAGAACCCAGAGCTGCTCAACGGCGACAAGAGCGTTCTCGGCTTGAGCTTTGATCCGGAAGGTATTGTGGTGGGGCGTGGAGGATATTTGTTTGTGGCCGATGAATACGGTCCGAGCCTGTATGAATTTTCGCCGCGCGGACGCTTTCTGCGCGCTTTTAAGATTCCCGACAACCTGAAGCCCAAAGAAAGCGATGGCACGCCCAACTACCTCGATGACAGGACGAGGATTACGAGTGGTCGCCAGGATAACCGTGGCTTTGAGGGCCTCGCCATTAACCCGGCAGGCACCAAGCTGTACGGGGTGTTACAGGATCCATTGGTCAATGAAGGTTCGAACAACGACGGGCGGCGTAGCCGTAATGTGCGCCTTGTCGAGTTCGACATCGCGACCGGGCAAAGCACTGCGCAGTATATCTATCAGCTCGAAAGTATAACTACCCTGAACAACATCACACCGGACACGGCGGACGATTTCTCCGCCACCAGTCAGGGACGTAACATCGGTGTCAGCGCCATCGTAGCCATCAACTCTACCGACTTCCTGGTTCTGGAGCGCGACAACCGCGGCCTGGGTATCGAGGTGACGCCGACCCCGGTACACAAGCGCATCTATCGCATCAGCCTGCGCGATGCTACGGATGTGCAAGATATCTCGCTGGCGAACAGTGACGATCTACCCTCTGGCGTCATTCCCGTTAGCAAGGAGCCGTTCATCGATGTGCTCGCTCAGCTTACCAGAGCAGAACAGACCGTGCCAGAGAAACTCGAAGGTCTAGCTATTGGCCCGCGCCTCGCTGCTGGTAGCTACGCCATCCTTCTGGGAACGGATAACGACTACAGCGTGACGCAAACGGGCGCAGGGGAACAGTTTAATGTCTGCGTCGACACGACCGGAACGCTCCGTGATGATCAGGTATCCATCGATAAAGGCTGCCCGGAGAATCTCGCGCTGATCCCAGGGTTCCTCATGTCCTTTAAGGGGACAATCAAGGGCTATCAGCCGGCGCGGCACGTCCATGAGAAGGACGTCGATGACGATGACATAGAAGACTGACCACTGTAGGGAACGATTGGCTCTGAAGAGAGTGCATCGGTGGTAGAGCGAGTTGCTATCTCCAGCCAGTCAGCATGGTATTGCTGACTGGCTGCGCGGTGTGGCGTCTGGCAGGTGGCACTCGGGAACTCCAGGGGGCACACTCCCGAGGCGCTCGCACAGCCAGTCGCATTTCCAAGACGCTTGGTCGGGAATTATTGTCTCCCAAGAGCGAACGGTTCTAGTTCCTAGCTAAAGACGGTGTTGCCATCGATGTCTTTGAGGCTCACCAGCATCACCGCGGTGTGGGGATGGATATCTACCTGCCCGAAGAACTGCAGGCCGGCGTACGGTGAAGAGTTCTGCCCTGCTGGTGTCTTCTGGAGGATCACCTGAGGACCAAAAGTATTGTCCAGCAGATTCGGGCCAAAGGTGCCGGCATTGAGCGGACCAGCCACAAATTCCCAGAAGAGGTCAAAATCCGGAAACTGCGCTTGCTGTGGGTCGTAGTAATGGGCGGCACAGTAGTGCACGTCGGCAGTCAACCATACAACGTTGGCGATCTTTTGGTGTTTGATGTAGCTGAGGATATCAGCAATTTCAAACTCCCGGCCCAGCACAGGGCCATCGCCGTTCGCCACATTTTCCCAGCGGGGTCGGCCCTGGTTGTCGGTACCATCGCCTACCTGCACGCCAATGGGCATGTCAGAGGCCATCACTTTCCACACCGCTTTGGAGGCGCGCAAGCGCTTCTTTAGGAAGGCATGGTAGTGTGATCCCTCCTCAGGCCAGCCTTCCTCTGCGATGGTGGGACTATTTCAAATCCATGCAGTTCGCATAAAAGGTCACCGTCGCCGACCAGTCAGAGAAAATCCCAAGGATGCCGATCTTTGCCAACGCGTGCAGTGTAACAAGGATGTCACCGTCGTTATCGAGGGCGTCTAGCGTTGTCTGGTAGTAGAACGACGGGCTCGTGGTGCCCTTAGTCGGCAGCACTTCTTCGACGATGCGCCCCGACCGCTCGAGCGTCCAGGTGATGATGTCGAGCCCGGCGTCCTTGGCGTTCATGGCGTATTGAGAGGGGACGATCTGGCCGTTGTCGTCTACCGCCAGGAGCGCCCACATGGGTGGCGCGACGATTTTCACGCCTTTAGCAGCGTAAGACTGCAACTCGGCAAGCGTCGGGAGTTCGCTTGGCGTGTTGGCATCGTCGAGGTACACAGCTTGTTCGCCGAACTCCGGCTCGTAATTGATCCAGTAGAGGATGTCATCAAGGTTGAAAGATTGCGCGAACACGTCCTTGGGCGAGATATGCGCCTCCTTGTAGTCGTCGATCATCGCCTGCGCGTAGTGCTTCTGGGCGTCGTCGGGGCCGAAAACCTGATCGAGCGTAACCTTGACGCGCGAATCCGGGTTCGCACCCTTGAGTTCGGGCGTAAATTTGGCGCCAAGCGACTTGATGAGCTGGATGCTGTCTTTGTGGCTCAGTAGCGTCCCGCCGGTCGCATACAGATCCGTCCGCCAGTTTGCTGTGCCCCCCTGGAACTCCTCGGGTGTCTTGGCGTTGGGGTTGGAGGCGTCCATCTTGCCCTTGAGGGACTTGAACTCGTCAAGCGTAAGATCACTGGTACAGCACAGCGCTGAGGCCTCTTTGGTGCGCTTGCCGGAGGCATCGAATTCGGCTGGCGAGAAGGGCCCCGAGCACTCGTTGGCAAGCGGCGTGACGAGGATGTTGGTGGTCGTGTGCAGGTCGCACTGGTCGTGGCGGCAGACGAGCTTCCCATCTTTGGTGAAGGTCACATCACACTCGAGGATGCCGGCGCCCATACGCGCGCCTGCCTCGTGGCTCTCCTTGGTGTGCTCGGGGAACTGCAGCGTCCCGCCACCGCGGTGGCCGATGGAGAAGTCAGTCTGATAGAAAAACGGGCGTTCCGCACACTTCTGGAGTTCCCTCTTGAGTCTACTGGGAGCCATTTTGTCGACGAGATAGAAGGGCCGCGGGCCAAGCTGGACGTGTGAGCCCTGGCCTGTGTACGCGTCATCGTGAGCGAAGCGGTCGGCTGCCGCGCTCATCGTGACAGCCGGGAAGAGGGCAAAGACGGCGGCGATGGCCAGGCTTCTTAAGCCCTGCTGCATAAGAGACTCCTTTCGGTTTGGGGTGGCGAGACGGCTCAAGTACAGATGCGTGTAGGACCTTAGCAGACTCTTATGGCAGCCAGATGAGGGTGCCATGAATTCAAGGCAAAGCCCGGGGGATGCACGCGCGTCTATAGAGGGTAGGGAACTGACGCAGAAAGCCCATGTTAGTATCCAGGTGATCAGGTCCATTTGTGTGGTACCCCAGCCCCTTGCTCGTAGCGCTCCCCGAGGTCATATTGCGCGCAGGTGGGGAGGACCCTGGCTTTAATCGGCCAGGCTTCTGCACCAATCATAACGCTACTTTGAGGGGATCGTGTGGCGCAGTTGGCTCGCGGAAGCGCATAATGCACAGCGTGATTAGCATAATGCACGGGTATGTCCACCAGCGGCTGCTCTCGTGACGCGCAACGACCGCGATGAGGTAACCCAAGCCATACAACAGCGCCAGGGTAGCCAGCAGCCCAAGATACACCACAACGGCGTAGGGGCGGTGGTAATCGAGGAAGAAGTAATAGAAGACGCGGGTGCGCCAGAACCAGCACCATGCAAAGATAGTGTAGCAGCATCCGAACAGCACAGCATATGGGAGGTGGGCCAGTGTGACAGGCGGCGGCGCACTCAACATAGCGAGTTGCATCATGAGCACGTTGCCGTTGTGCAGCATCAACGGCCGCCAGTCGAACATCCGGTCTATGGGGTGATTGTGCCGGTATGCCACAGGGATAAGCACAAACGTCACGATGGCAGTGACCAGGACACTCATCGGGTAGCTCACCTCGAAGAGGATGAGCGTCGCTATGACAACGCAGGACGGCACCATATCGCCACGCCCAACGAAGGCCGCGCCGCTACAATACGCAGCGAGCGTAAAATAGAAGAAAAGCAGAGTAAAGCACCAGAGTGTGAAGGTGCTCCAACGGCTGTGGCGGCGGAGGTGGACCTGGGCATCGCGATAGTGGAGTATAAGGCCCTCGTGGTCGCAATACACACAGAGCAGGGTATAGAGCGCAACCACGGCGCATGCAAAGCGGAAGAGCGTCACGGCGCCTAGTGGTATGACATCAGACTCGGCGATGTCCCGCAACGACACTGCTACCAGGGCGACGTCGTGGAGCACATGCCACACCGCGCTAATGGTGACGGAGGCGATAACGGTGGCGACGCAGGTGAAACCCATGAGCGTGTGCTTCTGGAATCCAACGCCAGGTGCTACCAATCGCAGAGCCTATTCTACCCAACCCTTGGTGTGTTTCATGCGTCGCCGGCCCACGCTGCTCCTGGGCCAGCTCAGGCCTCCCCGGCGAGGGCCCTTGGTGACAGGCGCCACATGTGGCGCCTGCATGTTGTTCGCCAGATCACGTAGCGGCTCTGGCGAGGCCTCTCGCAGACGTGCTGAGGGCAGCTAGAAACGTGCCCGGAAGCGCGCTTCGCCGGCGAGCGCCACATTGTCGGCGTTACACCCCTGGCGTGGGCCGCTGGGGTTACAGTCGGCTAAGCGCCCCAGGTCGCGATACCCGCCGTCCGGGATCGCGATGTTGCCCGCCAGGGTGATATCAAAGTAGGGATTGAGGACCCACCGCCAGAATCCCCCAAATTCGTTGTACAGCGCCTTCCGAATCTTCCCATTGAACCCCGGGTCGACCCCCACAATAAAGGCCTGATTCAGGAGCGCATTGTTCGCCACCCGCCGATGCACGTACCACCCCGTGAGCTCATGCCCCTTGAGCGGGTAGACCCGCACCCCGATCGGAAAGGTTATTGCCCCCGGGTTGGAGTAGGACGTGTTGATGCCGGGATGCGACGTATTCCCGAGCCGATCATTCATGAGTTGTTGCCCGCTATGGGCACACTCGAACCCATTCCCGGGACTCCCCCCCAGGACCGCCGCCCCCACGGCCGACGGATTGCCCGGTGGTGTGGTGTTCCGGACCCCTTGCGCGCGCGCGGGACAGGTATAGTCCCGCGTGACACCGCCATAAAACGCGGCGCTGTTCTCCAGAAAGCCCAGGAACGGGTTATCTTTGATCTCAGTCCCTTGGCGTATCGGCAGGGTCATGAAGCCGTGCAACTTGCTGTCGCTCGGGTTCCCGTCCCCGGAGCCATAGACAAAGCCTACAAACGGTTTCACCACGCCGAGATCCACTTCGGCATAGGCCACTACCGCGCCCGCAAAAATGTCATACTTGCGATCGGGTACCGTCCCGGGCGGCAGCCCATCAATCCCCCCATGGGCCGTCCCGGTCAAAATATTGCCTTGCACCAGCGCACGCACGGGGCCCACGAGCCCACTCCAACTGCCCATGAGCAACACACTATTGAATTGCTGGCCCAGGTAGCCAAACCCCGATGCCGTGCTGGGGCGCCCGGACAACTGCGTGTCCGCGCCGGTAAAGCGATCTCGGAACCAAGTCACGTCGAACTGGAAGCGGTGCGGCTTCAGGTTGTAGCCCACACTGAACGTGTAGTAGATAAAGTCATTGTCGTCTTCCAGGCCCAGGCGCTGCGATTCGGACTCGATCACCGCCGCCGCCATCGCGTCGAAGTTTCCCGACTCAAAAAACAGCGCAAAGCGCGGATCGTCATCGCTCACGAGCGAGGCCTGGTCCTGCGCCCAGCGATCCGCCCCCACGCGTAGGCGTAATGGCGTGCCCGCAAACTTGTAGTCAATCCAGTAGCGCTCGATGTGGAAGCCCGGGTTTTCCGTGCTGGGCGCTCGGCCAAAGACATCCGTGCCGCCCGGGTTCGTGGAGTTCGCGCGGTCGTCAATGAGGTTGCCGTCAAAGACCTGCTGATGCTCAAACAAGAGGTAGAGCGTGAGGTTTTTCTGGTAGCGGAACTCCGCTCCGAGACGCAACTCGGCGTAAGACAGGTCCGTCTCCCCTTCCTGGCTTACCGTACTCGACGGACTTCGATCTGGGGTCCGGTCGCGCGTCTGCTTGTCAAAATCATAGTTTTGGACGGTTCTGTACCGGATATCGGCACTCGCGATAATGTGCATGAACACATCGTTGCCGACTTCGATAAAGTTGCCGAGCCGTACCACTGGCTGCGGCTCCTGTTGTGCTGTCGCCGGGAGTACGGTCGTGGAGATAAACATACTCGCCAGGAACGCCTGTACAACACGCTTCACGGTGGTCCTCCTTATCTCCTCATAGTCATTCTTCTCTCGAGGGTGTGTATGGCGCTGTCACATAAAGCTTCATACTGCAAATGACGGTACTGTAAGTTACGCAGGGCTCTGGAGCATCACGCTAGTTCTCGATGCGGCATCGTTGCCCTTACCACGCTGGTCAGCGGTGAAAACTGTACACGATCATGATGAGACAATTGTTAATGTCTACTCTACTAGAGGGTGTTAGACACTTTCGTCTTGATGATGCTACGCTGGTAGCATATCACCCTCACCTCATTCGGACGCAGGAGGGTTCTGCAGGGCGCGCTGCGCATGTTTCCATGCCTTGCTATAGTGCTCGATGGCCTGAACGATATTGTTCTGCCCAAGATTAGCATGGGCCCGCGTGATCTCCTCGTGAGCCTGGGCAATCTCCCTGGCTTTACCGTCAGCGGCAATGGCCTCGCCCAGGGCGATTTCCGCCAGCTCACCATCCACCATGACCAGCCCGTCCACGACGGCGGCAACGCCGGTCATATGGGCCTGGATCTCTAGGAGCGTCCGCACTGCCAGCGCATCTTCGGTGAAGACCCGGCGACCTGTGCGACTCAAGTGCGCATCATCGAACCAGAACTGATCATCAAGGGTCGTAGTGATGCTTGCGAGCGCCTTCTCAATCCAGTAGTCGGCTGTCCCATCGCCAGTCGGCAGCAGGTGCGCGAGATCGTTGAGGAGCGCAGCCTTGACATGGCGTGGAATTCTCACTGCTAGCGCTTTCCCCTGCACAAGTGAAGAGAGCTTCACACCCAGTATCCGCGCCACGGTCGGCGCCACGTCAATGTTGTGGACATGGGTGAGGCTCCCATGGCGGATGTCAGGCCCGGCGGCGAAAAAGATGGCACTCATGTTCCGTAGCCGGGGGTCATAGCCGTGCGCGCCGTAAAAGTTTGGTAGGGAGAGAATTGGTGTAGCAGTAGCAGGGTCGCCCTGACGCTGCACGACTGGGGTCTGAGTGCCGTCGAAGTTGTAGCCAACCGTGAGGAGCGCGAAGACGTCACCGGAGTCCTGGCCAATGAACTTGTTTGTCCCCAAGCCGAAGGAGGGATCATTCGGGTCATCGGGGAGCGGCCGGCTGAAGACCTTGTCGAAGACAGACACCTGGTCCGCGCCCTGCGTATAACTCGGGTTCGTGTCGACAAATGCCTTGAGCGCGCTCACGAGCGTTTGCTGGAGTGCTATATACTCTGTCTTGCTCACCGTGCCATTGGGTTCCCGTCCTTGCAGATTGATATAGAGGTTGACCGCTGGCCCTGAGATGATTGCCCGTACCTTGGCTGGATCGAAACCCTGGCTCGCCAGAAAAGCCGTCATGTTGACGGCAGTGTGGAAGATTTCGAAGCCGTGGTCGGAAACCACGACGACGTTGCTGTTCGGCTTGCCAGCGCTGTCCACGCCTACGGCATCGATGATCCGCTGCACGGCGCCATCCACCACCTGGTACGCCGCGGTGATATACGAACGGTACCGGAAGATTTTGGCCGGATCCTGTCCTGCCCCGATTGAGGCAGGGTTCGTGAAGTCAGTCGGCTGGCGAGGATCGGTGAGCAGAAACTGGTGGCTAGAGCCATCCGGCTGCTCGATGTAGACCATGACTAGGTCCGCGTTCGGATTGCGCTCGATCGCCCGCAGGGCAATGCGCGTCTGGTAGTCCACGAAGGTGTGGACTTGATCCTCGTAGATCGTCTCCAGTTCTGTGTCTGGAAAGGTCGTAAACCCCGGGCTCAGACGCTCTGGGATGCGGAAGTCAGGCTGAGGCACCCAGAATCCCACATGCGTGTTAACGTCATCCACGTCGGCCAACACAGCGGGGTTGCGTGGGATAGCGTTGGCAGACGACCGCGCCAGCCGTACCGTGGTGAGATCGGGGGCGAGGCTGGTGACATAGAACGCCAGCCCCGCTTTATTACTGCTACCCTCAAGAAAGAAGGGGCTCGACTTCCCACTGCTCGCGTGCACATAGGCTGGACCGGTAGATGGTAATTGGAAGGGGCCTGGCTGGATGCCCTCGCCCTCGTTGAAGAAAACGAGCGTGTCGTAGTTCTCCTGATCGTCGTTGGTTGTATCGAGGACTGCCACGTGGATCTTGTAGGTGACCACGCCTACGGCGAACATCTCCAGCTCAGTCGTTTTCTGGAGGACAGGGCTGAACGACACCTTACCCGCCGCCGCAAGCTGTGCGGTCGTTGTATCTGAGGCGGGACTAAAGTCATCCTTGGTCAGGCTAAATCCCTGCGCCCCTACTCCTGCGAAGGCTCCGAAGGGAATCGTATAGTCCACCGTACGTTCACTGGCGGGCTGCACGATCGGGCTTGGAGTCAGCCCCGGCACAGTGATGTCGAGCCCGTCTGCGCCCGGGAAGGTGGCAGCAACGACAGACTTGCCGGCAGCCCGCAGCGCCAGCCACAGCGGCTCTGCCGTCGGGGTAGAGCTCTCGACAGGACCATGGCTGGTGAGCTCGTAGCCACCTATCGGCGCCGAGAAGCCACTGACATTCGTGTTGAACGGACTTGCGACCAGATGGAACGTGTTGGCGACAATGTCGTTGTGCGCCGCTGTCGACCCAGTGGCTATAGCGATGTGGCCCGGAGCCGTCAGCGAAGGCGAGATCGTCGTGTTCTGCTCGGCATGCATCCCCTTGTTCTGCAAGAGGCCGAGCCCTTGGGTTGGGCTCAGCGCACCGCTCGCCATGTGCTGATCGACGAGCCGCGGCGTGGCGCCGTCGAGGGAGATGACGATGACCTTGGGCGCCGCGGATGCAACCGCCGCCAGCAAGATGCTGGCGCACAGCAGCATGAGGACGCCGGCACGTATGACCCAACGCCACGGCATGAAGGAAGTGCAACAGCACAGCATCCAACCATGCATTCCCGCAATTTTTCTCATCATCGTTATATTCCTCCTATATAAAGATGGCGCACGCCTGACAGGTGGCTTCTTTAGGACAGTTGTGTGTGCTCGGGTAGGTAGCCGCTCATACGTTTCTCCCTGGGCGCACAGCTCAGTGACCTCGTGGCGGAACGCGGGCGGCCACGCCACCCACGCCGGAGAGCTCGGTGATTCTTGGGCCGGATGAGGGCCCAGCCTCAGCATTATTATCTCTGCCGCAGACGGTGGCCATGCTGGGGGGCGGTAGGCGCCCAGTGCGGTGCTACCCGTCGTGACGTGGAGCGACTTTGTCTTCGCGAGATCCCGAGGCGCTGAAGCGTGCGGCACATCGTGGAAACGCTGACCTGGATGCCTGTGGTCGTGGCGACGCAGGTGCAGAGTTCCTCCAAGGTACTCTCAGGTCGAGCCCGCACCAGGCCCCGGAGCATGGCCTGGGCAGCCGCATCCAACCGGGGCTTCTGGCCCCCGGTGGGCGGTTTGGGCGTAAGGTGGCCAGTCGTGCGGTAGCGGCGGAGCACTTTCTTCACAAACGAGGGACTGACACCGAACGCGTCCGCCAAGGCGCGTTGCGAGCCCAGGCGACGCTGGTAGGCTTGGACGAGCTGGTAGCGTACATCAGTGGAGTAGGACTTCATATGTTTATCCTATGGCTCCTTACAGTCAGATAAAAACAGCGGGAGTGCTTCGACATCAGGGTAGCCCACGCCAGGCATGTGCTCCGGCGCGGGTGCGCTGCGGCTGACGGTTGTGGTCAAACGGTACGCCGCACGGGGTCGCAGGACACTGTGCCAGTCAGGATAGTTTCAACCT
>Ga0081455_10008664_pt1 | contig 10538 bp, 14 predicted proteins | sample TabmetS3T2R1_FD_70207 | JGI IMG/M metagenome (GOLD analysis project Ga0081455, IMG submission 70207) | Tabebuia heterophylla rhizosphere microbial communities from the University of Puerto Rico - S3T2R1 | ecosystem: Host-associated > Plants > Roots > Rhizosphere ... | reverse complement strand
TGCGGTCTGCGCGATCGTGGAGGCGTTCGTAGCCGAGCATCATGTCGAGCGCGCGTTCGTGAAACGCCAGCGCAAGCGCGCTGACCCGGAGGCGCTGGCGCGCCGCGCACCGCTCGAGAAGAATCGGCTCGAGAAGGATCGGCGCCGATGAGCGAGGATTTTCTCAAGCGCTGGTCGCGCCGCAAGCGTGATGTTGCGGAAGCCGAGCGGGAGCCCGCGGACTTCGCACATGAAAGCGCGGCGCCGACAGGCGATGAGCATTCGATCGAGCCAGTCGCGGCAGTCGAGCCGCCGGAACCAGTGTTCGATCTCAAGAAACTCCCGCCGATCGAGTCGATTACCGCGGCGACCGATATCCGGCCGTTCTTGGCGCCCGGCGTACCTGTGGATATCGCCCGTGCGGCTCTTCGCCGCGCATGGTCGGTCGATCGGCGAATCCGCGACTTCGTCGGACTTGCCGACTATGACTTTGATTATCACGCGGTGGGCGGTGCGGGGGGCTTCGGGCCGCTCGAAATGACCGATGAGCTGCGTCGGGCGGTGGCCCGCATCGTCGGCGAGATCGCCGACGCGGGTGGGGAGGCTCCACGTGAACGAGTCGTGGGCGCAGAATCTACGGAGAAATCGCGGGTTTTTGGCGCTGATGTGGAAGCATTGCCCACGGCGTTGTCCCAAGCCCCCGCCCAAGCTACGCCCGCGGCAGCACCTGCATTTGCCGACACAAGGGTTGCTGTACTGCAACATGAGCGCCCTCAGAACGAGTTGCGCCGCACAACGCCGCGGCGCGGACATGGGCGTGCGCTGCCAAAGTAGACTGCGTCACTACCAAAGTAGGCCGCGTCAGATAGCCCCCGGCTATTGACCCACACAGCCTCGGGTCGCACACTTTCATTGGAACAACACTGGGGTAGAGGCCATGCGGGACCCCGGTCTCGATAGGGCCATTGCAGCCGCCGGCGGCGTGGGGGCGCTTGCTCGGAAAATCGGCATCGCGCAGCCATCCGTGTCGAACTGGTCGCGCGTGCCGGCCGAGCGTGTGCTCACCGTTGAGGCAGTCACCGGCGTGAGCCGGGCGGAGCTGCGGCCAGATCTCTTTGGTGAGCAGCCTGTGCTCGATGAAATCGATGCAGCGCGCGCCAGCGAATACGGCTTGCTTGCAACGCTCCTGGCGCGGGCGCCCGAGCAGGCCTTGCTCGACCGGATCGCCGGTCTGCGTGCTGATCCGAGCGCGCTTGGGCTCGCCCATGCGGCGCTTGCGGAGGCTGCACGGAAATCGAACGCCGAGCGGGTCGAGCGCGAATACTTCGATCTCTTCATCGGGCTAGGTCGCGGTGAGATGTTACCCTATGGCTCGTACTATCTTGCCGGTTTCCTGCACGAGCGGCCCTTGGCGCGCCTGCGCGAGAGCTTGGCGCAGCTCGGCATCGAGCGCGCGGCCGGGCAGGCGGAACCGGAGGATCACGCCGCCATTCTCTGTGAAGTCATGGCCGGACTTGCGAGCGGCAAGTTTCCGGCGCCTGAGGGCGCGGCACGCGCGCTGTTCGAAGCGCATCTCGCGCCCTGGATGGAACGTTTCTTCAGTGACCTGGAGCAGGCCGAGGCGGCGGACTTCTACCGCTGTGTGGGAACGCTCGGCCGGGTGTTCGTGGCAATCGAACGCGAAGCATTCGCGCTGCCGTCGTAAGAGATCCTAACGGACGAGGTGACGGCGGTGCGACACAACGAGGATGGCAATCATGACCAAGGAACGAGAGCAGGGGCGAGCTAGCAAGCTCGGTCGACGTGATTTCCTGCGCGCGTTGGGAGTTGGCGCCACCGCGGCGGCTGCCGCTGCGCCACTCGCCGGCGGCGCGCGCGCCGATACCGAGACCAACGATGAGAAGCGCAAGGCGCGCTACCAGGAAACCGAGCACGTCAAGACGTTCTATCGCGTCAACCGGTATCCACGCTGAGGGAGGCGCCCGTGCTGATCAAACGCACTGACCGGCAGGCCCGCCGCGGCACCCTTGCAGCCGCCCTGCAGGGCCAATCCGATGGCGGTCTCGACCGCCGCAATTTCCTGCGCAAATCAGGGCTCGTCGCCGGCTCGCTGGCGACGCTCGGCGCGCTGCCGCTGGTGAGCGTGCGCAAGGCCGAGGCCGGGCCGCCGCCGCCCGCCGGCGCGCAGGTGACCATCCGCAAGAACATCTGCACGCATTGCTCGGTCGGCTGCACCGTCGTTGCCGAGGTCGCGAACGGCGTGTGGATCGGCCAGGAGCCCGGCTGGGATTCGCCGATCAATCGCGGCTCGCATTGCGCCAAGGGCGCGGCAACTCGCGAGATCGTGCATGGCGACCGCCGTCTGCGCTATCCGATGAAGCTGGTGGACGGGCAGTGGACCCGCATCTCCTGGGATGTCGCGATCAACGAGATCGGCGACAAGCTGATGGCGATCCGCGCCAAGAACGGCGCCGACTCCGTTTACTGGCTGGGCTCGGCGAAATTCACCAATGAGGGGTCCTATCTCAACCGCAAGCTTGCGGCGTTCTGGGGCACCAACAACTCCGACCACCAGGCGCGTATCTGCCACTCGACCACGGTCGCCGGCGTAGCCAACACCTGGGGCTACGGCGCGATGACCAACAGCTACACGGACATCCGCAACTCCAAGACGCTGTTCTTCCTCGGTGGCAATCCGGCCGAAGCGCATCCTGTCTCCTTGCAGCACCTGCTTGAAGGCAAGGAGATGAACCGGGCGAACTTCATCGTCGCCGATCCGCGCATGACGCGCACCGCGGCGCATGCCACCGAGTATGTGCGGCTGCGGCCGGGCACGGATATTCCGGTGATCTACGGCATGCTGTGGCACATCTTCAAGAACGGCTGGGAAGACAAGCAATTCATCGAACAGCGCGTGTACGGCATGGACGACATCCGCAAGGAAGTCGAGAAGTACACGCCGGAGGAAGTCGAGCGCATCAGCGGAGTGCCGGGCGCGCAGCTCAAGCGCGTCGCCGAGATGTTCGCCAAGGACAAGCCCTCTTGCCTGATCTGGGCGATGGGCCAGACCCAGCACACGGTCGGCACCGCCAACGTGCGCGCGAGCTGCATCCTGCTGCTGGCCACCGGCAATGTCGGCGGTCCGGGCAGCGGTGCCAACATCTTCCGCGGCCACACCAACGTGCAGGGCGCGACCGACCTCGGCCTCGATATCGTGACGTTGCCGCTCTACTACGGCCTCGTCGAGGGCGCGTGGCGGCACTGGTCCCGGGTTTGGGAGGTGCCTTACGACTGGTTCGTCGACCGGTTTGACAAGAACACTGCGGCGGACGGCAAGGTCACCACCACGATGAACACCCCCGGCATCCCGTCGACCCGCTGGTTCGACGCGACGCTGTACGACAAGAAGGACGTGGCGCAGAAGGACAACGTCAAGGCGATGTTCGTGATGGGCCACGGCGGCAACACCGTCACCCGCATGCCCGACGCGCAAAAGGGCATCGAGGCGCTGGATCTGCTCGTCGTCGCCGATCCCGTGCCGACCACCTGGGCAGCGCTGGCGCCGAACCGCAAGAACAACACCTATCTGCTGCCGATCGCGACCAGCTACGAGACGTCGGGTTCGCGCACCTCGTCCAACCGCGCCATCCAGTGGGGCGAGCAGATCGTCAAGCCGATCTTCGAGTCCAAGGACGACAACGAGGTGATGTATCTCCTCGCCAAGAAGCTCGGCTTTGCGGACCTGATGTTCAAGAATATCAAGGTCGAGAACAACGTTCCGGTCCCCGAGGACGTCCTCCGCGAGATCAACCGTGGCGGCTGGTCCACCGGCTATTGCGGCCAGTCGCCTGAGCGTCTGAAGTCGCATATGGCGAACCAGAAAGACTTCGACATGCTCACCCAGAAGGCCACGACCGGGCCGAATAAGGGTGACTATTACGGCCTGCCGTGGCCGTGCTGGGGGTCGCCGGAATTCAAGCATCCCGGCACGCCGCTGCTCTACAATACCAACTTGTCGATCAAAGAAGGCGGCGGCACCTTCCGCGCCCGCTTCGGCGTGGAGCGCGAGGAGACGCTGCCCGATGGCACCAAGCGCAAGGTCAGCATGCTTGGCAATGGCTATTACTCCAAGGACTCCGAGATCAAGGACGGCTATCCCGAGTTCACGCTCGGCGTTCTGAAGAAGCTCGGCTGGGACAAGGATCTGACCGAAGCGGAGATGGCCGTCATCAACAAGGTCAACCCGACCACACCGGACGCAGTGTCCTGGTCGATCGATCTGTCGGGCGGCATCCAGCGCGTGGCGATCGAGCACGGCTGCGTTCCGTACGGCAACGGCAAGGCGCGCGCCAATGCGTTCGGTCTGCCGGATGCTATCCCGACGCACCGTGAGCCGATCTACACGCCACGTCCGGAGCTGGTCGCGAAATGGCCGACGCTGCCGAACGCGCGGCAGTTCCGCATGCCCAATATCGGCTTCGACGTGCAGAAGGCGGCGGTGGAGAAGGGGATTGCCAAGCAGTTCCCGCTGATCCTCACCTCCGGCCGTCTGGTCGAATATGAAGGTGGCGGCGAGGAGACGCGTTCCAACAAGTGGCTCGCCGAGCTGCAGCAGGACATGTTCATCGAGATCAACCCGTCGGACGCCGCTGAACGCGGCATCAAGGACGGTTCCTGGGTCTGGGTGACAGGTGCCGAGCACAACTCGAAAGCCCGGATGAAGGCACTCGTCACCGAGCGCGTCGGTAAGGGCGTAACCTGGTGCCCCTTCCACTTTGCGGGCTGGTTCCAGGGCGTCGACCAGCGCGGCAATTATCCGAAGGGCACCGATCCCGTGGTGCTCGGCGAAAGTGTCAACGGCATCACGACCTACGGCTTCGATCCGGTTACCGGCATGCAGGAGCCCAAGGCCACCCTTTGCCAGGTTCGGGCAGCTTAAGGAGACAGCGTCATGGCTCGGATGAAATTTCTCTGCGACGCTGACCGTTGCATCGAATGCAACGCCTGCGTGACCGCCTGCAAGAACGAGCACGAGGTGCCCTGGGGCATCAACCGGCGCCGCGTCGTCACCATCAATGACGGCAAGCCCGGCGAACGCTCGGTGTCGATGGCCTGCATGCACTGCACCGACGCGCCCTGCGCGGCGGTGTGCCCGGTGAACTGCTTCTACACCACCGCCGACGGCGTGGTGCTGCATTCCAAGGATCTCTGCATCGGCTGCGGCTATTGCTTCTACGCCTGCCCGTTCGGCGCGCCGCAATATCCGAAGGTCGGCAACTTCGGCTCGCGCGGCAAGATGGACAAGTGCACCTTCTGCGCTGGCGGCCCCGAAGCCGACGGCAGCAAGGCGGAGTACGAGAAGTACGGCGCCAACCGCCTGGCCGAAGGCAAGCTACCGCTCTGCGCCGAGATGTGCTCGACCAAGTCGCTGCTCGCCGGCGACGGCGAGATCATCGCCCAGATCTACAAGGAGCGGGTGACCAAGCGCGGTTACGGCTCCGGCGCCTGGGGCTGGAAGACGGCCTATCGGGAGTCGATCGACACCTGAGGCGGCCGTTCTTGTTTGAGCATGATCTTCTCGGAAAACCGCTTCACACTTTTCCGGATCATGCTCTGGCGGCGTGACGAATAACTAACGCCGTTCCGGCGTAACCGGAACGGCGCCTGCGGAAATGGAGCTGGGTGATGACATCTCTGGTAAGAATTCTCCGCCTCGCGCTCGGCGCCTGCGCCGTGGTGCTGCTGGTTGGACTCACAGCGCCCGTTCAGGCGCAGCAACCGAATTCGGTCAATCCCACGGCGAGTTCGGTAAAAGAGCAGCAGCTGCTGCAGGAGTTGAACCGCATCCAGGGCCGGGTCACAATTCCCGATCAGCGCTCCGGCCTGCTGGAGCAACCGGCGGGGCGCGACTGGCGCAATTTCCGTGACGTGACGCTGCGCTGGATCGGCGGCATCGCCATCCTCGGTATGCTGGCGGCTCTGATCATCTTCTATCTCACCCGCGGCATGGTCAAAATCGAAGGCGGCAGGACCGGCCGCACCATCGTGCGCTTCAATGCGTTCGAGCGCATGGTGCACTGGTTGACCGCAACCTGCTTCATCATCCTTGCGATCAGCGGACTGAACATCACCTTCGGCCGTCCGCTGCTGATCCCGCTGATCGGGCTTGAGGCATTCTCCGAATGGTCGCAATGGGCGAAGTACGCCCACAACTATCTGAGCTTTCCCTTCACCATCGGCGTGGTGATCATCTTCCTGATGTGGATCGGCGGCAATTTCCCCAACAAGGTCGACGTCGACTGGATCAGGCGCGGCGGCGGCCTCGTTGGCGACGACCATCCGCCGGCCTATCGCTTCAATGCCGGCCAGAAGTTCATGTACTGGGTCGTCGTGCTCGGCGGCGGCGCGGTCGCGGTCACCGGTTATCTGCTGATGTTCCCGTTCTACACCTCGGGGATCGAGGGCATGCAGGTCGCCTCGGTGGTGCATTCGATCGTCGCCGTGCTGTTTGTCGCGGCGATGATCGCGCACATCTATATCGGCACGATCGGCATGGAAGGCGCATTCGAGGCGATGGGCAGCGGCACCGTCGACGTCAACTGGGCCAAGGAGCATCACAGCCTGTGGCTGGAGCAGCAGAAAACCCGCGAAGCCGCCAAGGATGCGCGCTCCGCAGCTGCCGCGCCCGCGGAATAGGAGAGGGGGTAACAGGCCATGAAAGCCTTTCTTACGGCAGTGGTCGTAGCGATCGTGATTGCGGTCGCGTGGGCCGGCGTCCTGAACAAGGTGCAGGAGCCGGTCTCGGAAGCTTTCGCCACGACCGGCGTCCGCCTCTAGCTGCCCCAAACCCTACGCCTGCCGGCCGGCCGGGAACCCCGGATCGGGTCTCCGCGTTCTCCCTTTGAACCTTTTGCTTCCGTCCGGGACATACCGACGAGAGGCATGGTCTCGGAGGTCGCGTGATGACCAACTGGCATGATTCGATGGTGGACAGGCCTGAGAAGGACAGTTCGGCTTATGCCACCGGCTGGACGATCAGCGGGCTGGCCGTTCTCGGCACCATCGTGGCGGTCTGGGTGCTCGGCATCTGATATCGCCGCGGTTTGCGGTTTCGGCGGATCGGGTCCGATCCCGAGCCCCTTGTGGCTCCAGTGATTTCATTTCCACCAGAGCGAATAGCCGCCGGATGCGCCCGGGGACGGGCGCCTGTCCCAGAGAAATACCCAAGTTTCCTCGGGCAACTGAGGACAATTCCTTAAATCGTTGCTGCTTTTATAGAAAGGCCGCACCGCCGAGCGGCCAGATAGCCGGGCATCGCCTTATAATACCTCACCCCAGAGTGCGATTGCTCGGCTATTTGGGCGACGGAGAGCTCAGACTTCGGTGTCCTCCAGCCCATACTCGCGATAGATGCTCGCGCGGTCGGCACCTGGAAACAGCCGGCACTTGGCCTGGGCCAGATGCAGGTTCACGGTCCCGGGCTGACAGCCCGCCACCAGAAGCTTTCGGATATCGTCCATGTGCCTGACCGGCTGGTGCTTAGGCTCGAGCTGCTCCAGCGCGATCAGAGCGGTCGCCAGCGATTCCGTGACAACCCATTCGTCGTGGCCCGTTATCCCCTTTTTCGGCATCGGCGTGGCCTCCCATCTCTTGGGTCGGAGCCGTATTCCGCTGGCAGTACCAGACGGCATCAAATCGCATGCTACTCCAGCTTTGTGGCAATCAAATAGAGCGAAGACAGTGGCCGGACGGCTGCAGCGCCGTCATGCGCCCGCGCACGCTGGCAGGGCTGGCGCGGCTGATACAACCATGACGAGAGGCGCTTTGGTTTGCTCGCGACCACATCCTAAAGTGGTCCTATCGCGGGATTGCAATTTCTGCATTCACGGGATTTTAGGCTTTGAGCGGCAGGTTCTGATCGTTGAGCCGGGCGCCTGGAGACCCGAGGATCAAGTGCATCACATGAAGCGTTTTGTTTTGAAGTTTTGGCATGACGAGTCGGCCGCGACCGCGATCGAGTACGGTCTGATTGCCGCTGGCATCGCCTTGGTCATCATCGCCATCATTAATGGTATCGGCTTGAACCTCGCCGACTTGCTCACCCAGCTCAACACGTCGCTGAAGTAACTCTTTAGAACCTTCATGGACTCCTCAGCCCGTTGGCTTCTCAGGCCAGCGGGCTTTTTGCTGGGATCCAGCGAACGGCAATCGATGCTTCCTGGATGACGCAAGAGCCGATGAACTGAAGTAACAACCTGTCTCTTAGCCCTATGTGTGAACTGGCATACAGATAGCCGTCACGAAGGTCCTATATGCTCGTTTGGCGTTTGTAGCGTCAGGAGTTGACCATGCACCAGGCTGAGTACCTCGCGCAGACCGCAGCAAGCCTCCGAAGGCAAAGAGCCGAACTGCAGCGGCTTAGACAAGTGGTGGAGGCGGCGGAAGGATCATGGCTTCCCAGCTCAGGTGTTCGGGTCGGCGTGCTGACAGCGGAGGCGCGGGGCGATGGCCCCGCACTCACACCGCTTGCACAGACCTGATGGCCGCCCGCCTGACCTGGCGGTTTTTTCGTTTGCCTTTGCCGGCTGCCGCCTGCTGCTGATCCTGCGTCTCAAGCTGTTGCGCTTTTGGCGCGTTCTGATCCTTTCGGAACAATTTGGCGGCCCACCGCTGTTCGAACCTTCTTTGAAGGTCGAGGGGAATACTGGCCATATCAAAGCCTCCGGGCTTGTCCTCCGCTCATAGGGGCATCAACGCCCGGGGTCGGTCAAAGGTCCACCGGTACGCGGGAACCCGCGTGCGGCGCGCTCGGCAACCAGTTGTCAACCATCTTGGGCTATTCTTGCGGCTATGGGGACGCAGCCGCACCAAGTCGTCCGGAAAGCCAAAAGGAGTTCGCGCGAGCAGCGCTCCGATCTCCTGCAGGTTTGGCTCGGCTTCCTGGAAAAGATCGAAGGGCCAAGGAGAAGGCGCGCCGAGGACCTCCGCCGGCGCCGCGGTAATCCCATGCGCCGAGTCCCCAGTGGGGGCTCCCATAGGTCCCCCATCTCCCATTTGTTCAGGCTTCAGTACCGCGGCGTTCGCGTGCCGACGTTGCCCGTATAGGGCCTACGCCACGCTGCAATAAAAGAAGGCTCGACCCGGTTGCGTGTACGGGTCGAGCCTTCTTCCTCTGTGCCGATCGGGCTGGGGCGCGCAATCGGCACAGATAACGCTTCTTATCGTCCAAGGCCGCTTGCTTGTGCAACGGATCGAACGGACTAGTCCCTTTACGACCTGCTATCGACACGCGGCGGCCGCTTTCGCGCGGAATCCAAGCAGATGCTGGGGGCCCGGAAGTGGGGACCCGCAATGAAAAAGGCTTCCTTTGAGAATGTGCTGACGGTTGCGACCTTGGTGATGTTTGCCGTGTTCTTGGGATGGAGCTTCAAGATCATTGCCGCGTGGGCATGAAAAGCCAGACCAGCGCAATCCAGAAAATTGTTGTCCAAAGGGACATCGTCGTGTGCCGCGAGGCGAGCGCTGTTCATGGCGCCGCCTCAACGCGTTAGGAACCGCCGCCTCACCGCGGCGTCAACTCATTGCTCCCGGCAAAGCATCCCCAACCCGAACCGGGAGAAAACCCCCTGGGTTGGCGGCCTCAGCGGTGCTCCCGCAGGGGCCTTTTTTGCTGCATCAATCGTGCTGCATCCAGGTTGGGCTTTTGGTTGATTTGGATCAAACCGGTGCGCAACGCGGGCTGCATCTTCACAGAATGCAGCGACCCGACTGGATCATGGTGACGTGGAGCGCGTGGACGCTGTTTCTAATGGCGGCCTTCGTCTATGTCGCGTTCTTTGCGAAGTAATTTGCTCACGTTCAGGAACATGAACAACTTGTGCCAGTTGCCAAACAGGCAGCTTGGAACTGGTGATGTGTTGGAAGTGCCGAGAGATCGACAAAAAAATAGCGCACTACCGAACGCTGATCGCTCGTGTCATCGACAAGCAAACTCTGGAGGGCCTAGAGCACATGGTCGAGAAGCTGGAGGCCGAAAAGAAAGCTCTGCATACCGACCAGACAAGGTGAGGCCGCCTAGGCTTTTGAGACGGGCTCGACAAGCAGAGACGGCGCTTCACATGAACGAACGGCTTTCCTCGCCCGGACTACAGCCACCGCAGAAGTAAGGCTGCCTCAGTTGGCGGCCTCGCTTATTGCATGACGCAGCAAATACGCCACGCAGCTTCAAGCGAACAGATGGACGGCGGCGGCTCTCACTCCCCAACGGTCTGTGGTCGCGAAGGTCTCGATGGCTACCCCGCTCCATCGCGGGCTTGGGGGCTGAAAGCAATGGAGCGGGGAGTCGACGGCTTCGGTCGGACCAGCGCGGAAAATCGACCGAAGGTCCCCGACGCCTGAAAATGCAATTGCGATTCTGGCCAGTTGGTGACCAGTGCATGGCCTCGCTCTGTATTCTTACCGAGTGTTGCAGCCGAGCAATTTCCAAGGTCACACTACTGCCGCAGTATCGGAGCTAGCCGGTCACGATTCGATCAGCGCGAGGACTGGTTAGGCCCGGC
>Ga0081455_10008663_pt1 | contig 10538 bp, 6 predicted proteins | sample TabmetS3T2R1_FD_70207 | JGI IMG/M metagenome (GOLD analysis project Ga0081455, IMG submission 70207) | Tabebuia heterophylla rhizosphere microbial communities from the University of Puerto Rico - S3T2R1 | ecosystem: Host-associated > Plants > Roots > Rhizosphere ... | reverse complement strand
TGGAGATGAGGGCGGGAAAGACCGCGGGCCGCATTTCGATCGGCGCGGTCTCGACCGCGAAATACTTCGTGCCGTTCATGATCTCCGGATTCTCGAAGCTCTATCCGAACGTCGAAATCATGCTCTCGATCGGCAACCGCCAGGAGGTCAGCGAGGCGCTACGCGGCTACGATCTCGACTTCGCGATCATGGGCCGCCCACCCGCCGACATCGACATGAACGTCCACCTGATCGGTGATCATCCCCACGTCATCATCGCGCCAACCGCGCATCGCCTAGCGCGAAAATTCCGCATCGCGCCACGAGAGCTCGCCGGCGAGACCTTCCTGACGCGCGAGCCGGGATCCGGAACGCGCGGGCTGATGGAGCAATTGTTTGAGAGGTCGGGCATCCGCCCCAAGATCGGTCTCGCCATGAGCAGCAACGAGACCATCAAGCAGGCGGTGATCGCAGGCCTGGGCATCGCCCTCCTCTCTGCGCACACGGTTGCGACCGAACTCGACGAACGGCGCCTGATCACTCTCGACGTCGAGGGCCTGCCGATCGTGCGGCAGTGGTTCGCTCTTGCGCGCAAGGACAAGGTCCTGCTGCCGCCGGCGCAGGCGATGCTCGATTTCCTCAGCGCGAAGGGCAAGCTTTTCTTGCCGCGCACCCATCGTCGGCTGCGTTTCACCCGGCCGTTAGTACGTGCCGGGCGCGGCTGACGCGCTCTTCCTCAATATCGCTTGGCGCGAGAAGAGTACTTGAGTCCGCTCTGGGTGAAAAGCGGAAGACAGGCCTTTCACAAGGCGGACATCTGGCTGCTCGGAAAGATGGCCCGCTTCCTTCCCGTAAGAGGACATCACGGCCTTTGCATCCACACTTGAAGTGCGATCCCGGCGCTTGGATGGATGGATACCAAATCAGACGTTATGACATAAGCGGGTCATTGGCCGACACGCACGCTGCCCGTTCACCTGTGCCAAGATTCCCTGACGCCTAGGGCACGTCGCCGCTCCTGCGGCTCCCGCCGATGCTGTGAGGCTTGTCGAGAAAATAATTCCGATTGCCGGTCGCAGCTTCCGCGTACTGGTCGATGGCAACGATGATCGCCTGGACGTGCCCAGGAAGCAGTAGCCCTGCCGGGAGGCCATGCCGCGGACCTCGGCAAGCGCCCGCAGCCAGGCCGATGGACTGGGATCATCGGAGAAATATTGGGGATACCCGTTCAAGGGTGCTGACCTCGCGCGATCCTGCCCGTGGGCGCGCCGAAAAGTTCGGCTTTTAGCCGATCGCGCTCCGCGCACAACGCGTCGACCTTGTCGAGCATCCGCTGCAGCAAGGTTTCTGCCGCGGCTGTCGCTATGCCCGCCCTCTGCAGCTGCAGGATTTCCCTGCGCTGCCTTCCGACTTGAACGCGCATGCGTTCGATCTCTGACCGGACAAATCCGATGTCTGGCATCGATCAGGCTCTGGCAAAGCGAGGCTTTCGAAGATCCCGGGTACCGATCGGAGTATGGTCGCCAAGTCGGCTTCGGAGCCTGGCCAGTTCAGCCACCTCGGCGCGGAGGCTCATCAGGTGCAACGCGGTTGCCGAACAGTCCTGGTCGCGGGCGATTTCGGCGCGCATCGCCGCCTCAACCTTGCCCATCTCCGTCCGTAACATACTGATTTTACGTCCATATTCGTTTACTCGATTATCCATAGCCGTTGCCCTTGCGGTAATTCGTCAATAAGAACAAATAAAGAACAGATGCGCAAGTCACCATAAGTCGAATTTGGGAGTTCCAGATGTCCTACGCCCGACTTCCCGACCGGCTGGACGGTCCCATGACCAAGAGCCAGGCCGAGATGCTGCGGTCGCTGTCGATCGAGGCCTATCAGCCCAAGCAATTCGAGGAGGATCTTTCGGCCTCTGAAGCTGCGCGTCGCATCGATGCGCTTCGGCGCGAGATCGCCCTCGCCAACTCGTTCTGACGGAAACCCGCGAGCAGAACAGGCGTGGACTTGTAGCGAGCGCTAGATCGGTGATTGCGAGCGCGCCCGAATTGGCAGAGCGTTGTGTCAATGTGGGGGATGATTCGTGCTCGCGACTGCCAAAAGTTATTTGGAAGGTCTGAACTCAGAGCAACGCCGCGCCGTGGAGCACGGTATCGGTCCGAGCGGAACGGTAGGTTCGCCGCTCCTTGTGATCGCCGGCGCCGGATCCGGAAAGACCAACACCCTTGCACATCGCGTTGCGCATCTGATCATCAAAGGCGCCGATCCACGACGCATGCTGTTGATGACATTTTCCCGACGGGCCGCATCCGAAATGACACGACGCGTCGAACGGATCGCACGCCGTGTCTTGGGCGACAAGGCCAGCATCATGACGGATGCGCTGAGCTGGGCCGGTACCTTTCACGGCATCGGCGCGCGGTTTCTACGCGAATACGCCGAACGCATTGGCTTTGATCCCGCCTTCACCATCCACGACCGTGAAGACTCGGCGGACCTGCTAAATCTCGTCCGCCACGAACTCGGATTTTCGAAGACCGAGAGCCGCTTCCCCACAAAGGGCACTTGTCTCGCCATCTACTCCCGCTGCGTGAATGCAGAGATGCCGATCGAGAACGTGCTCGGTCAGCATTACCCGTGGTGCTCAGGATGGGCCGACGAACTCAAGCAGTTGTTCGCGGGGTATGTCGAGGCCAAGCAGAAACAGAATGTACTCGATTACGACGATCTGCTCTTGTGGTGGGCTCAAATGATGTCCGAGCCCTCCATTGCCAAAGAGATTGGCGGGCGATTCGATCACATCATGGTCGACGAGTACCAGGATACAAACCGCCTGCAAGCGACGATACTTCTGGCGCTCAAGCCGGACGGCCGCGGGCTTACCGTGGTCGGGGATGACGCCCAGTCAATCTATTCCTTCCGTGCCGCCACCGTCAGGAACATCCTGGACTTTCCCGATCATTTTAGCCCGAAGGCAGAGATCGTCACGCTCGACCGCAATTACCGGTCTACTCAGCCGGTGCTCGCGGCCGCCAATGGCGTGATCGGACTTGCGAGAGAGCGGTTCACGAAAAGCCTCTGGACTGAACGCGGCTCGGCTCAGCTTCCGCGTCTCGTCACGGTACGCGACGAAGCCGACCAGGCGCGCTACGTCGTCGAGCAGGTGCTGTCGAACCGCGAGGAGGGAGCACGTCTGAAAGAACAGGCCGTTCTATTCAGGACGTCATCACACAGCGGTCCGTTGGAAGTTGAGCTGACACGCCGCAACATTCCGTTTGTCAAATTTGGCGGCTTGAAGTTTTTGGACGCGGCGCATGTCAAGGACGTGTTAGCGCTCCTGAAGTTTGCCGAGAATCCCCGCGATCGGGTAGCCGGCTTCCGGGTGCTTCACTTGCTGCCCGGCATCGGGCCAGCATCGGCACAACGCATTTTGGATCAAACGGTGATTGCAGCCGATCCAATTGCGGCCCTCGCTAAACTTCCCGTCCCGCCTCGGGCCGGCCAGGATTGGACCAACTTTGGCCAGACACTTTTCGGTCTTCGCTATTCCGAATGGCCGGCTGACATCGAACGCGTGCGGCTCTGGTACACGCCCCACCTCGAGCGTATCCACGAGGACGGCGAAGTTCGGCTTGCCGATCTACTGCAACTTGAACAGATTGCTGCTGGCTACCCGTCGCGCGAACGCTTTCTGACCGAACTCACCCTCGATCCGCCGGAGGCAACCAGCGACCGGTCGGGACCGCCGCTGCGCGATGAGGACTACCTGATTCTTTCCACAATTCATTCCGCCAAGGGCCAGGAATGGAAGTCGGTCTATGCGCTGAACGTTGTCGATGGCTGCATGCCATCTGATCTCGGCGCCGGCACGACGGCTGAGCTGGAAGAAGAGCGGCGCCTTCTTTATGTCGCCATGACGCGGGCCAAGGACGATCTGCACCTGATCGTGCCGCAGCGCTTTTTCGCGCACGGCCAACATTCGCGTGGCGATCGCCATGTATATGCGTCGCGCACGCGCTTCATTCCCGATCAACTTTTGCGGCTTTTTGAACGCCGGACATGGCCAGTCGCCCAAGGCGCGTCGAGCGGGACAACATCCGGACAAGCGTCTCAGATGGATATCCGCGCGCGCATGCGTGGAATGTGGCGCTAGTGCATCTTCGCTTTAAGGGATGGTTGTTGCGATCACAATGGCGGTCTTAATTTGCAATGTCCGCTCTGACGCCGGAAGCGGACTTCGGTAGGGCGGAACCAGTGTGTCCGCTACAGGCCCCCAAGCTGACTTCGGCGGAAGCCGCTCTGGTGTCTGCTATGGGCCAATCGGAAGGTCCAGACGCAAGGTTGAGCCGGAGGCAAGCGAAATTATTCTTGCGGGCGATCTGACAGAGGTACGGATGCCAGCGCCATAGGATGACGCACAGGCGCTACGGCATCCCTCCGTCGACCGTCAGCCACCAGACCGAAGTAAGAACGGATCCACCGACGCAGCTAACCGGGTCGCCAATTGGGCGGCGTCAGGCGTGGACTGCTTTTCAGGTGGCGAGCCGACAGAATGGACCGCGAGTCCAGTACCGACGGCAAAAGCAACTATCGCAATGGCAGCAAGATATTCGAGCCTCATGGCGATGGTTCCTCTCTCGGCCCCACCAGCTAACGGGACATTCCAGAAATGGTTCCAAGGGCACAGTTTGAGACAGGAGCCGCCGGGACAGGCCATTTTTCGAGCCTGGCGGCGGAGCTTTTTGGGACATTACCCTCAGAGCCAGTCCACCTCCCAAAGCGCTTAGGGAAGAGTCCTCCGTCACGGAGGATGGCGACTGATCAATAGCCACGACAAGCCGTAGCTCCGAGCTGTTCCGATCCCTGAGGATGACGGTTTGCGACGAGGTGACTCAAGTCGCTTCAGCGTCGTCTAAAGTGCGCCGACAAGCACCAAACCAATCAGGATCGCGCATCCGATCGTCAAGATCGCCACGTCCCATGCTATGTGCCGTTTTTCAGATTCGGTCACGGCGGAGAGCCTCCACGATGCGCATTGTCCTATAGACTAGGCACCGACGCTGTGAATCCGTTCACACCGGCAAATCGCAGTGCCCTCCCTGCTTCCAACCCACTATAGGTTGATCATTTGCCAAGCTTCGCCCGTCGCGCTTTCAATGCGGCAGGCGTCCAAAAAGAAATCACCGTTGGCAAAATGCGCTCCGCCGGCGTCCCGCGAAAGACGTGCGACGCGCTCGTGGAGGTAACGAGCGCCTCTCAAGAGCAACCCCGAGCAGGAGCGTTAGTCAGCCTGGCCTTGACCCGAGCTTGGCTCGACCGGCAGCCAGCCCAGCAGGCGCAAATCAGCCGCTGCAAGATTGCAGTCGCAACTGCGGCAAAGACCTTTGTGGCTCACGTTTCGTGCGGTAAGATAACCGCGCGACATAGCGTGTTGGCAATGGTCGTTGTGCCATGCCGAGGAAGAAAGCCAAAAGATTTGGCGCAGGCGTCGCCCTATCCGCAATTGTCATGGCGGTGCTCATGGCAATCGGTGGCGGCATGGTCGAAGGCGTCAAAGACACCGCTAAATCTCTTGTTACGCAAACAGTGACGTGGGGCCAGCGCTGGGTTGAGGAGATTTTCCCGCCAGCGATTCCGCAAGCGGACAGCAATGCGGCCCTCTCCATCCTGTTGGCCCAACTTGAGGGGGATCACGACGGCTCACAGACTACGCACGTCCGCGTGTCTGTGGACCGTATTCTCGACCTGAGCGACAAACGCAGCCAAATTCAGTTGCTCAGGACGGATCGCATACTCAGGCGCGGACCGTCCAGCGATGTGAGGGATCAGCGAAACTTTGCCGAATCGGTGGGACGCGAGTGGCTGAAACGGTCAGGCGCTGGACTTTTGATCTGGGGAGAGGTCGGCGGGAGGGACAAAGTACTGCGTCTGAACTTCTTGTTGGGCGAGGGAGAAACGAAAAAGCGGCTGAGAGAGAGCTTTACTCTATCACAGCAACTCGAATTGTCTCCGGACTTCAGCGAGGACCTCGCCCTCGTTATCGTCGCCAGAGCCGTCGCAACGTTGGCGCGTTTTGCGTCGAACTCCGAAGGTTTGGTGCCGGATGTTTTGGAACAAGTCTATCCCCGTCTTTCGGCGATCGGGGCGAATCCCGCGGTAGCGCAATCACAAGCAAGCTGCGAGTTAAGACTAACCATCGCGGTCGTTCTGATGCTTCTGGGCGATGGAAAAGGCGACAGCGATCGATTGACGGAGGCCATTGCCACCTCGCGAAGACTCATTGCCGATGATCGCTGCTTGGCCGACCGCTCCAACGTTGCTTCTGCGAATTTCGTCCGGGCGTATTCGCTATATGCACTCGACGCTCACGAGACGGGGACGGCGAACCAAGATTGCTTATGTGATTTTTGGGGAATGCCCGGTTTTCGCCCGAGCGGCTCTGCTCGGCTGGAGGAGGCGATCACCGCCTTTCGAGAGACTTTAAAGGATCTGACGCGCGAACGAAATCCGCTCGACTGGGCGCGTACCCAGCGAAGCTTGGCCGAGGCGCTCAACGATTTGGCGTGGCGGGAGGGCTCGGGGGCGCGCCTTGAAGAGGCGGTCGCCGCATATCAGGAAGCTTTGAAGGAAATGACGCGCGAGCGCGATCCGCAAGGGTGGGCCCTCATCCAGACCGGCCTCGGACAGGCACTGACAAATTTGGGAATGCGGGAGGGCAGCACCGCTCGACTGCAAGAGGCGATCCCCGCCTTTCGTGAGGCCCTCAAGGAGCGGACCCAGGAGCGGGCTCCGGTTGCTTGGGCCACTAGCAAGAAGGGTCTCGCGACCGCGCTATGGGAGCTCGGCCTTCGAGAAAGCTCTACCGCTTTGTTCGAAGAGGCGATCGCGATCACCCGTGAGGTCCTGAACGAACAAACGCGGGAGCGCGACGGTCAGGATTGGGCTCGGACCCAGACAAGCCTTGGCTCAAAGCTCTCTCATCTCGCTCGGTTCGCCGAGGCGATCGCGGCCTATCGCGAGGCGCTGAAAGAACTGACGCGCGAGCGCGCGCCGCTGGAATGGGCGCAGATCCAGAATTCGCTTGGCCTTACGCTTACATTGTTCGGCCAGAAGGAGGCGGTCGCCAGCCCGCTCGACAAGGGCAGCGTCAGGCGGGGTTGGCTCGGCGTGCAGACGCGGCCGATCACGGCCGACATCGCAGAGACGATCGGTGTCAGAGAGATGAAGGGCGCCCTGATCGCCAACGTCACAGTTAACTCTCCGGCGGCGAGCGCCGGACTGAAGTCCGGCGACCTGATCCTGGCGGTAAACGGCAACCTGATTCAGGATTCACGCGATTTTATCCATAGGATCGCCGCGCTTTCACCGGAGCAGCATGCACAGATGATGCTCATACGTGGCGGCGAAAAGATTGTCGTTACGGTAACGATCGGCAAGCCTCCAGGCTTAGCGCACTTCGAACTGGCGATCGTCGCATATCGCGAGGCCCTCAAGGAACGAACGCGCGAACGCGTTCCGCGCGACTGGGCCGACACCCAGTTCAATCTCGGCATTGCACTCAGCGGACTGGGCGTGGGTGAGAGCTCGGATGCTCGGTTCGAAGAAGCGGTCGCGGCCTTTCGTGAGGCCCTCAAAGAGCAAACACGCGAGCGCGAGCAGCTCGTGTGGGCCCGGACCCAAGCTGCGCTCGGGAACGCACTCGTGCTGCTAGGCCAGCGACTAGACTCGGCGGCTCGACTTGAAGAGGGGATCGCGGCCCTTCGTGAGGCTCTCAAGGAGCAAACAAGTCAGCATTTGCTACTCGAGTGGGCGCAGAGCCAAGGCGCCCTCGGACTTGCCCTCTTGTTTCTCGGGGAGCGGACGCGCGACGCCACTCGGCTCGAAGAGTCGGTGTACGCCTTGCGTGCCGCGCTTCAAGGTGCCGAGACCGCAGGCGCGCCTCGCTCTTATCTCGACCAGCTTCGGAGCAGCCTAATTAAGGGCGAGACGGCGCTTGCAGAGCTGCGAGCCAACAAGAAGTGACGCCGGCGCCCTGATGCAATTAGCGGTCCGGCGCCGCCCATGATCATCGGCCCGGATTGATTGCCTCGGCGCGACGGCCGTTCAGTTTCGGATTCGCAAAATAGGCGTTATGACGTAACTCGGCAGCTGGCCGAGGAGTCGCAACGCACCTTGGCGCCACCCTCACCCGCGATCTTTCACATATCCATAAGTGCTCATTTCGCGAATTGAGACCTCGGGACGGGATCCGTGCAAATTCGCGGCTGCTTTCCTTCCCAAACATCGGCCGCCCCTCATGGCGCTGCGACGCGTTCCGTTCAGCCTGATTAAGTTGGTTATCCTTAGATTTTCTTGGGCCTCTCAGTGCACACGTCGTGCACACGTTGCCATCTAGGCGGTTGAAAAACCTGATTTCTCGTTCCAATCCATCATGGGCCAATTTGAGCTAGCTCCAGCCAGCGACGTCTAACGAACGGATATGTCGTGGATGGGAATGTCGCAGTTCGAACAAGACTCCCACACTGGCGACGCAGTGCAGATCGCACCCGTCTCCAGCCGAAATCCCTGCAAACAGGGAATTTTTCAGGGAAACTGGCGATTTGCTGAGCTCGGAAACACGACCCCAAAACCAAAACCCGCTGCAATACAGCACTTTGTGGTCAATTCCCTACCCAAACTAGCAGGGAAACTTCCTAGATTAGCAAGGTGCTGTAACGCTAGATCAGGGAATTTCGACCGCATCACCCAAGTCCTACGGTCTTGGGAAGTCGTGTCGCTGCAACCGCCAGCTCATTATTCGGGATAAAGCAGAAGATCGATCGAACGACCGGCCTGCTGGAGCTTTGCTCCACCCCTGCTGATAGATACGACCTTCCATTGGCCGCGTACCGGCTCCTTCCGCAAGCGCCTTGATGCGGGTGTTGAGTCTATTCTGGGACACGGCCACTCAGACCGCCTCAACCCCTACTCAGAGCTGCGCACAACATTCAGCCTTGCGCCGTCCATGGGCATCGCGCAGACCGGAAGGGCGCGAGCGCCCGTCTCTGACTACAGGCCGTTCAGTCGGTCGCGGTTCCCACCTTGACGACGATGTTCGGTCGCGGTCACGCCCGATACGCACTGAGCATTTGGCGACCTTCGTGGTCAGAGGCAGAGGCGTATCTCAGGAGGAGGCAGAAGCCTGGCTTGCTGAATTCGCGGAGCATGACAGAGAGGGAAAATTTTCCTTAGCCTCACTCGTTGCCTTTTTGTTGCGGACAAGCTTGCGATTGGTTGAGACAGCGTTCGCAATGACCGCTTGGGTCAAACAGCGAAATTTCCGACTGATCAGGACCTGTCCGCTCTTCCTCACGAAGCGGCCATCGGCAGGTTCAGTGGCGATGTCGGCTTTGGGCCAAGAATGGACGTCTCCTCGCGGTTTGTTTGCCTTGACTTCGCCACTTCTTTTGCTGCGCGCGGTGTCCTCGCCGTGCAACTTTGTGTATGCTCTCACTCATTCTATTGGGAATTCGAGCCCGTATAGAATGTCACATCTCATCAAGATTGGGGGCTGGAGCAATAATCCGCGTGCGGCCGTGATATTCGTTCACGGCCTCGGCGGTCATCCCTATGACACGTGGCGGCGGCCGTCGGAGCACGATTCCTTTTGGCCGTCGTGGCTCGCGAAGGACATCCCAGGCCTTGCTGTCTGGACTTTGGCTTACGAATCGCCAGCCTCCAACTGGCTCGGCACGGCGATGCCGCTTCAGGATCGAGCCAAGAACGTACTTGAACGTCTCGTCGGCGAACGCGAACTCCATGGCCTACAGCTGGTTTTTATCTGCCATAGTCTCGGTGGGCTTCTGATCAAGCAAGTCTTGCGCGCGGCCGACGGTCGATGCGCCTACCGCGATGAAGAAGCGCGAGCCTTTGTTGAGTCGGTTAGGGGCATCGTATTCCTCGCCACGCCGCACTCCGGATCGGTGCATGCCACACTGCTCGACAAGCTGCGCTTCATCGCCTGGCCGTCCGCATCGACCCTCGACCTCATCAAGAACAATGCCAGCTTGCGCGATCTCAATGTCTGGTACCGCAACTGGTCCGGAGCCATCCGCCACAAAGTCTTCTTTGAAAAGCGGGGCACATCAGCCGGTATTATCGTCGCGGACGATAGCAGCGATCCAGGTCTGTTGCATGTCGACCCAGTCGGCATCGACGCCGATCATCTGACGATCTGCAAGCCTGCCGGCGCGCGCGATCTCGTCTATATCCGCATTCGCGATTTCATCACCGATACGATTGGTCACGAGATCGGCCGTGATCACGGCACGCTGCAAGCATTCGAGCTGCCGCGGTTGCCGCGGCAACGGTCGACCAGATTGGTCCCGATCGTTTTGCGGTTGGCGGCTCTTCTCGTTTTGGGGCTCGTCCTTTTCACAGGCGTTCGGCAGCTACTGTTTCCGCCTGATGTTCTCGGCAAAGCGACCGTCGAGCAGATCGAAAACACACTCCGCGACCGGAAGCCGCCGCTCACAACAACCCAGATCGATCAGTTCCTGGAATCGCTGCGTCGGCTCCGC
>Ga0081455_10008662_pt1 | contig 10539 bp, 3 predicted proteins | sample TabmetS3T2R1_FD_70207 | JGI IMG/M metagenome (GOLD analysis project Ga0081455, IMG submission 70207) | Tabebuia heterophylla rhizosphere microbial communities from the University of Puerto Rico - S3T2R1 | ecosystem: Host-associated > Plants > Roots > Rhizosphere ... | reverse complement strand
GGCTTGCACCCGCGACCAATTATGTCTATCGAGCCGTCGCCCATAACTCGATCGGGACGACGCCCGGGACGCCGGTGGAATTCCGTTCCCAGGTCGCCTCCAATCCGCTTGAACCGAATTGTCCGAACCAAGCCCTCCGAACCGACGCAGGAACGCGGTTGCCGGACTGTCGCGCGTACGAATTGGTCAGCCCGTCGGAGAAGCACGGGGTGCTCGTAGAATCGTACCTGACCGGTCTGCAAGCGGCACCCGATGGCTCCGGGGTGACCTGGTTCACTGGCCAAACGGCGACCGGGATTCCATCGCCGCAGGGCGCCCATCAGGGTTACGCGTTTTACCTTTCCTCTCGTGTCGGCGAAAGCTGGAATTCGCTACGGCTCTTGGCGCCCGAACAACTCGGAACCCAATCGGCCCTCGTCGGCCTCACCGGCGATGAGCGTTATGCCCTGATCGAAACCTCCTCGGAAAACAATCGTGACCCCGCGCTTTACCTTCTCGACACCTCGGATCACGAATTGACCACGATTGTCCCCCCGCAGGTAGGACAAGAAGTCGGGACGCGCGTGTTCGCACTTGACGGTGGGAGCGCCGACGACTCGCTGATCTTCTTCGAGAGCAGGCTTCAACTAACTTCCAATGCGGCTGTAGGAAAGAACAACCTGTATGTGTGGAATCGGGAAACCAACGCTCTGTCGCTGGCTGGCGTGCTGCCGGGTGCAAAAGGGGAAGCGCCCGCAGGAGGTTCATTCGGGGGCGCCTACTCGTGGTGGGGCAACGAACCGAATCTAAATACGGGGGGAGCTGAAGAAGCGCTCTACGTGGAAGCGGTACACGCCATCTCCGAAAGCGGCGACGCCGTGTACTTCACCGCTGGCGAATTCGGTCAGATCTACCTCCGTCGTGGCCTCACGACTGCGAAACCGACTACCGTGCGCGTCTCCGTCGCGAACGTCGGGGTCACCGATCCGAATGGTCAGAAGCCGGCGGCGTTCCAGGAAGCCACGCCGGACGGCAGCAAAGCCTTCTTCCTTTCGAGTGGGAAATTGACCCAGAACGCCAACACCGGCCCGACCGACGAAGGGTCAGATCTTTATCGCTACGACGCAGCTGCCAAAACGCCGTTGGTTGACGTGACGCCCCTCCCCGGAGGTGCGGGCGCAAGAGTGCAAGGCCTGCTTGGTGTCAGCGAGGACGGACGGTCGGGATATCTCGTGGCCAAGGGCGTCTTGGCAACTAATGGAGTCGAAGGCGAGAGCAACGTCTACCACTTCCAGGAAGAAGGCGGAAACTTCACGTACACCTTTGTTGCGAACCTAGGACCAACGTCTGGGAGCGCGGAGGAACGCAACTGGTCCCCGATGGCCAACCAGCAGAAGCTGGCCCGCGTGAGCAAGGACGGAGCGACCCTCCTCTTCATGTCCCATCGCGTACTGAGCGGGGTTCCAATCTCGTGCGCCACCGGCTCCTGTTTGCAGGTGTACCGGTACTCGACGACCGAAGGAGCATTGGCCTGCCTCTCGTGCAACCCAACCGGCGAAAAGTCGCCGTTCGGTGCTGAACTGAGTTCGGAACTTCCAGGAAGCTTGGTGCCGGAAAACCGCATAAGAACGAAAGCCGAACCTGGCAACGCGATCTCTGGAATCCTGCCGGCGAATCTGTCGGACTCTGGTACGCGGGTTTTCTTCGAGACTTCGGCGTCGCTCCTGCCTGAAGACAAGAACGGCACCAGTGCGGGCGCGACCTGCACCAGCCGACGAACCTGCATCGATGTCTATGAGTGGGAGGCACCGAACCTCTCCGATCCCACCGACCGCTGCCATTCGACGGAAAACAATGGTGGGTGCCTGTACCTGGTTTCGACCGGTGAAAGTGAGCAGTCGTCCTACTTCGTGAATGCCTCGGCCGACGGATCGAGTGCGTTCATCCTCACGAGTTCTTCGCTCGTCCCGATCGATGAAGACGAAGGCGAACTTTCCGATGTCTATGACGCACGCGTCAATGGTGGCCTCGCGGCGCAGCACACGACGGCAGTGGCGGCATGCAACTCATCTGATGCGTGCAAGGGACCGAGTTCTGCGCCGCCGCCTCCTGCGTCAGCGGGCACCGCGTCCTTCCAAGGACCGGGCAATCCGGAACAATGTAAAAAAGGATTTGTCCGTAAGCAGGGCAAGTGTGTCAAGAAGAAACCAAAGAAGCATCACGGCAAGAAGCACCACAACAAGAAAAAGCACAAGAAGAGCCGATCTACCAACAAGAAGCGCTCGGGGGGTGCAAAATGATGCCGCGTCGTCTTCGCGTGGTTCTCGCTGGCATCTGGGCCATGGCCCTAGCCTTCCCGTTCCTCGCTCCGATGGATGCCGGCGCGGCCGAAGCGGCGCCCGCCTGGGAGATCGCGCAGGCAACCGCCCCGACCAATCTGGTGCCGGGCACTGCGGCGTCGGGTGAAGCGGTGTCGGCAGTGCCGCGCTGGGTTCTGTTTCTGACGAATGTCGGCGACGAAACTGCGGGAGCCGCGACCGTCACGGACACCTTGCCTCCAGGCGTCACCGTGGCGGCAGGCGTCGTACCGCAGGTCGCCATGCCCAAAGGGCCTGAACGTGTTGTCGAACCGTGCTTGGTTTCCGGTCAGACGGTGACTTGCCAAGTGAACCGACCAACCTCAGCTGGCGAACTTGTCCAGATCTTTATACCCCTCGCTGTCGCCCCCACTGCGGCCGGCACGGTCACGAACCAGGTTTCGATTTCCGGCGGAGGAGCCCCTGCGGCCTCCGACAGCGCCGTCGCCACGGTCGGCTCGACCCTCCCCGGCTTCGGGTTCCTGCCCGCAAGTGGACTTCGGGCAGGTGCGTTCGACGCGACTGGCAGCCCTCCGAGTATCGCCGGATCCCACCCGTTCATGGTTGAGGTCGGCGCCGAATTCTCCTCGTCGGTCGGCGCCAGTGGGGGCATAGTGATTCCCCGCGAGGGACTGCGGAACATCAAGTTCGACCTGCCCGGTGGGCTCGTCGCCAACCCCGCCGCCGTGCTGGTGCGTTGCACCAATGCGCAGCTCGCCGCCGGTGAAGGGGAAGGGGGCGGAGGGTGTCCGGTCGGGTCGCAAGTAGGCGTGGTCTATGTGGAAATTGCCGGCATCGGCAGGGGCCCCTCTGCTCTCTATTCGATGGTGCCCGCTCCCGGTCATCCAGCCGAACTCGCTTTCAGCTACGACGGTGCCATCGCGCATGTCCTGGGGGGGCTGGGTGGCAATCTTCGCCTTACGGCTGAAGCCAGCGAACTGCTGACTCACTTCCCGATCGTCGGGGTCGATGCCTTCTTGTGGGGTGTGCCGTCGGATCCGGGTCACGATAGCCTGCGCTACGGTGTGGGCTGTACGACCCACTTCGGTTGTCCGATGGGCGCGACTTCCCCGGCTCCCTTCCTGACGATGCCGTCCTCCTGCACCGAACCGATGGAACTGCAGGGGACCGCCACCTCTTGGCTGGGTTCTGTAGATCAGAGGGCGCGGCCTCTCACCGACCTCAATGGCGAACCAGTCCATCTCGGCGGATGTGGATCCCTCGCCTTCGAACCGTCGTTTGAAGCCAAGCCGACCACGAATGTCGGAGAAAGTCCGACCGGCCTCAACGTGAGGATCCACCAACCCCAGAACGAATCGTTGGAAGGTCGCGCGACGGCGACGCTGAAGGATGTGAAGGTCACCCTTCCGGAAGGCGTGGTACTGAACGCCGCGGCGGGCAACGGGCTTGCTGCGTGCACCGAGGAAGAGATCGGATACGCGCCTGAAGGAGGAAAGGTCCGCTTTACGACGGCGGCACAAAACTGTCCCAATGCCGCCAAGGTGGGAACCCTCAAAGCGAGCACGCCCTTGCTTGAAGAAGCGCTCCCGGGCGCGGTGTATGTCGCGAAGCCGTTCGACAACCCGTTCGGATCGCTGCTTGCCATCTACCTGGCGATCGAAAGCAAGAAGAACGGCATCTACACCAAGCTGGCGGGAAAAGTCGAACCCGATCCGGTGACCGGCCAACTGACCGCGACCTTCACCGAAAACCCGGAGCTGCCGATCGAAGACATCCAGGTGGAATTCTTCAACGGGGAAAACGCGACGCTGACGACCCCGCTCACCTGCGGGACGAAGACCACTAACGCGACCCTGACCCCATGGTCGACGCCGGAAGGGGCGTCGGTGAACCTGAGCGACTCCTTCGAAACCTCGGTCGGGTGCTCGTCTTCGGAAGCTAGCGCGCCAAAGACCGTGAGCTTCTCTGCCGGCACCGCGTCGCCTCTCGCCGGGGCCTACTCGCCCTTCGTCCTGCGGATGTCGAGGCCCGATGGGTCCCAGCACATCACCGGCGTCGAAACCACCCTTCCTGAGGGGCTGATCGGAAAGTTGGCGGGCGTGTCTTACTGCCCCGAGGCAGGCATCGCTCAGGCCAGGAGCCGGGAAGTGCCGGAACAGGGCAAGCTCGAGCAGCAGGCGCCCTCGTGCCCGGCCTCCTCAGAAGTCGGCACGGTTAACGTCACGGCCGGATCGGGCATCGCGCCGATCCCGGTCTCCGGCCACGCTTACATGGCTGGCCCATACAAAGGCGCGCCACTTTCGATCGTCGTGATCGTCCCCGCCGTGGCCGGTCCATTCGACCTCGGTGCGGTCGTCGACCGCGTGGCACTGTACGTGAACGAATACACCACCCAGATCCATGCCGTCGCTGACCCTTTGCCGACGATCCGGGACGGTATCCCGCTGGATGCGCGGTCGATCGAATTGAGACTCGACCGACCGAGCTTCACGCTGAACCCGACCTCCTGCGAAGCGAAGGCGATCGAAGGCCAGGTCACCACCCAGGCTGGCCAGACCGTCGGCCTCAACAATCGCTTCCAGGTCGGCGAATGCGAACGACTCGGCTTCAAGCCTTCGCTGAAGCTTTCCCTGAAAGGTGCCACGAAGAGGGCGGGTCACCCGGCGCTCAAGGCGGTGCTCACCTACCCGAAGAAGGGTGCCTACGCCAATATCGCCAGCGCTCAAGTTGCGCTTCCGCATTCCGAGTTCCTCGACCAAGGCAGCATCGGCAAGGCCTGCACCAAAACTCTGATCACGGTGCGCGCCTGCCCTGCCAGCTCGATCTACGGGAAGGTCAAGGCTTGGACCCCGCTGCTCGACAAGCCACTCGAAGGACCTGTCTACCTGGTCGGTGGTTATGGATACAAGCTCCCCGCGATGGTCGCCGAACTCAATGGCCAGATTCGTGCGCTGTTGGTCGGCAAAGTTGACACTGGCAAGAGCGGTGGAATCAGGAACACTTTCGAAGCCGCCCCCGACGCTCCTGTCGAAAAATTCGTCCTGGAACTCAAAGGTGGCAAGAAGTACGGGTTGCTCGAAAACTCCGAAAATATTTGCCTCAAACCCCAGAAGGCCGGGGCCGCTTTCAAGGCCCAGAACGGGCGTGCCCTCAGCTATCCCGTGACGATCAAAAACAGCTGCAAGAGCAAGAAGGGCAAGGCCCACGGCAAGAAGGGGAAGGCCAAGGGCAAGAAGGGGAAGGGCAAGAAGCACCACTAGGATCGTGCCCGCACGTCGGGACGGTGAGGTAGGTGGATGATGCGCAAGGGGATCGCACTCGTCGGGTGCATCGCGGGGATCCTCTCGACCTGCGCGGGCACGGCATCGGCCGCGCCGCCGGCGATCCTCTCGGTTGGCGTAGCCGAAGAAAAGGTCACGGACACCGGAGTCGAACTTCTCGGGACGATCAACCCGGAGGGATTGCCGACCACCTATCGCTTCGAATACCTGACCGCAGCCGCATATGAAGCCAACCTCGAGGCCGACCCTCCGAGAGACCCGTTTAGCGGCGCTTTGCTGGCGCCGGAAGGTGGACCTGGCCCGGTCGGCTTCGATACCTCTCCTCATGAAGTCAGGGCGCCGGTCCACAGTCTTGCGCCCTCGACGTCATATCGGTTCCGGCTGCGGGCGACCAACTCGGTACCTGAATCCGTCGTCAGCGTCGAACGCCCCTTTGCGACCAAGGAATCGACCCCTAACCCCGAGCTGCTCGATCACCGTGGTTGGGAGATGGTTTCGCCGATCGACAAAGCCGGAGGGGCGATCCAGCCGCCAGGGACGATATTCGGTGGAGGCGTCTTCCAGGCGGCGGATGGAGGGGAATCGTTCACCTACAGCTCCGCCGACTCCTTCGGCGGCGCGCCGGGCGCCCCTCCCGGGAGTCAGTACATCGCCACCAGGACCGGTGGGGGTTGGACGAGCGCGAACATTACGGCGCCGCTCTTGTCTGGGAGCTACGGGAGTGAACTCGACGGCGTCCCGTACCAGCTCTTCTCAGACGACCTTAGGTACGGCCTGCTCTCGAACGGCGAGCGTTGCCGCGGCGTGGAGGGTGGTGAATGCCCGGTCGCCAACCCGCCCTTGCCCGGTTCGGGGGCACCGGCCGGGTACCGTGACTACTACCGGCGCACCGCGGCGGGCGGGTTCGAATCGCTACTCAAAGCCGCTGAGCTCGAACATACCTCGCTCCGCCCCGAACAGTTCGAACTGCGTCTCGTCGCCGCGACTCCTGACCTCGCCCACGTGGTCCTCTCGACCTGCGCGGCGCTCACTGCGGATGCGACGGAAGTCACCGCACCTGGCGGCTGTGCCCCTGGCGAGCAGAACCTCTACGAGTGGTCCGGCGGGACGCTCTCGCTGATCAATCGCCTGCCTGGTGAAACCACGGGCACCCCCGGAGCCACGATCGCCGCCCCGGGCGGCGCGATGTCGAACGACGGCTCGCGTGTCTACTTCACCGCGGAAGGAGACGTCTACCTGAGCGAAGCGGGAACGACCAAGACCGTGCTCGGCACCCCGGGAGGAAAATTTGAAGCCGCCGCCGCCGACGGCTCGATTGCCTATCTGATCGACTCCGGTGAACTGGACCGCTACTCGGCCACCACCGGGACCCTCACCCCGCTCGCTTCCGGGGGCGGCGTCGAAGGCGTCCTCGGCGTCTCCGCCGACGGCTCGAAGGCCTACTACGCGCGGTCGGGCGCGATCTTCCTGCGCGACGGGAGCACCGTCACCGAAATCGCCTCCTCGGCGGTCCCCGGCGACTGGCCCGCAGCGACTGGGACGGCTCGGATCACCGAAGATGGCCGCCACCTCCTCTTCCTCTCGACGGCCGAACTGACCGGATATCCGAACGAAGGCGAAACTGAGGTGTTCCTCTACGGACCTCCGTCTGGAGGCAGTGCGCCGACCCTCGCCTGCATCTCCTGCAACCCGAGCGGCGAACGCCCGCGGGGCTCGGCGACGATTCCGGCCGCACGACGCAATGGGACCGGGACCGACGCAATCGACTCCTATAAGCCGCGTGCGCTATCCGCCGACGGCAGAAGGGTCTTCTTCGAAACGGCGGACTCGATCTCGGTGCAGGATACGAGCGGCGCCACCGACGTCTACGAGTGGGAGGCAGCGGGTGAGGGGACCTGCGCCAGGGGGGGCGGATGCGTCCAGCTGATTTCTGGAGGTCGAGATCCGCAGCCCTCCTACTTCTTGGATGCCGATCGCGACGGGGGCGAAGCTTTCTTTCTCACGGCAGGGTCGCTCTTTCCGCTGGATCCCGGCTCCTACGACGTCTACGATGCGCGGGAATACGGCGGCTTCGCCGTGCCAGAATCGCGGATCCCATGCTTCGCCGACGCCTGCCAGGTGATCCCGGAAGCACCGGAAGATCCAACTCCGGGGACGTTGGCGGGCAATTCGGGAAATCCCGGCCTGACGATCGCCGGGGGTAAGGGTAGTCAAGGCAGGTCCGGGAAGCGAAAGCATAAGAAGAGGCGTCGACACAAGTCGGGTAGGCACAGCAAGCACAAGGGCTCGAAGCGGTGAACAGGCGCTCCTTCGTAGTTGCCGGTGTCGCCTGTCTCGTCGCCGCTCTGGTCGGGATATCGCCTTCGAGCGCCTCTGCCGCCTTTGGCCTGCGACCGGGGACCGAAGGCTTCTCGGTCAGCGCCCGGGAAGAAGGTGGTTCAGCCGACCATCAGGCCGGCTCACACCCGTATCGCCTGACCACCACGATCAACCTGAACCTCGCCGGCGAATCGCCCGGGGAACCTGGCGTCCCGTTCAGCGACGGCGATCTTCGCGAACTCCGGCTCGACCTTCCGCCGGGCCTGATCGAAAACCCTGCCGCGGTGCCGCAGTGTAGCCTCGCCCAGTTCCATACCCCGCGTACTTCGCCGTTCGAAGCCCCGAGCCAGTCCGGCGAGAACTGCCCCGACAACACCCAGGTCGGGGTCGTCACCGTAACGTCCTCTCATGCTGGCGGGCCGCGGACGTTCGGCATCTTCAACCTCGAACCACCGCCGGGCGCTCCTTCGGAGATCGGCTTCAACCCCTACGGAGCGCCGATCGTCTTCATTCCGGAAATCAGGCAGGATGAAGGCGAATACCAGATCAGCGAGCGGGCGCAGAACATCCCCCAGACGGTGAGTATCAGCGGCCTGCGGATCACCCTCTGGGGGACTCCATGGGCCCCGGCGCACAACTTCGAGCGTGGCAACTGCCTGAACGAGGCCGAACCCGCGTCGCCATGGGGCAACGACTGTGCGGGTGCGCCCCCGACTTCTCCCCCGCAAGCCTTTCTCACCCTGCCGTCGAACTGCGGGAGCCCCGTCATCTACGGGATCTCGGCCACCTCTTGGCAACTGCCGGGCACCACGGTGAGGCGGCAGTTCACCCACTTCAACGAAGGTGAACCGATCACGCTCGAAGGCTGCGACGCCATCAACTTCGCCCCAAAACCACAGGCGATCGTCGCCAATCCACGTGCCGCCTCCCCGAGTGGCTTCGATTTCGACCTCGATGTCGGCAGCGAAGGTCTTCTCCGGCCCAAGCGGCTCAACCCCGCTACGGTCCGTGAAGCAGTGGTGAAGCTGCCCCCGGGCATGACGATCAATCCCTCCGTCGGGGCCGGTCTGCTCGGCTGCACGCCTGCTCAGTACGCGGCGGAAACCGTGTCCTCCCTGCCCGCAGCGGCCTGCCCGAATGGCTCGAAGATCGGCGAATTCACGGTCGAGAGTCCGCTCTTCGAGAAGACGATCGAAGGCTCCGTCTTCCTTGCCTCACCGTTCGACAACCCCTTCGAGGCGCTGATCGGCCTCTACCTGGTCGCAAGGTCCTCCGAACGGGGGATCCTGGTCAAGGTCGCGGGCAAGCTCGACGCCGACCAGGCCACGGGCACCCTGACCGCGACCTTCGCCGGTCTTCCGCAGCTCCCCTACACCGATCTCCGGATCAAGTTCAGGGAAGGCCAGCGCAGCCCGCTGGCGACGCCCGCGACCTGCGGCCCGTATACGACGCAGGTTGCCCTCACGCCGTGGAACGGAGCCGGAAGAGCGGTACAGACCGCCTTCCCGACCCCGATCTCGAGCGGCCCCGAAGGCACGTCCTGTCCGACCGGCAACCCCAGCTTCGTCCCTCGCTCGCAGGCGGGCTCGGTCAACCCTCAAGCCGGCGCCTACACGCCTTTCTACATCCACCTCACCCGCGCCGACACCGAACAGGAGATCACCTCCTATTCGACCGTCCTGCCACCCGGCCTCCTCGGCGCCATCGCCGGCATCCCCTTCTGCTCGAACGAGGCGATCGAAGCGGCGCGCCATGCGGGTGGTTTCGAAGAGCAGGCTCACCCCTCCTGTCCCGCCGCGACCGAAATCGGCCACACGGTGTCGGGCTACGGTGTCGGCCCGACGCTCGAGTACCAACCGGGAGGCCTCTACCTGGCGGGCCCCTACCACGGCTCGACCCTGTCGATCGTCGCGATCGACACGGCGACGGTCGGCCCGGTCGACCTTGGCACGATCGTGGTGCGTTCGGCGATCGACGTCGACCCCCAGACCGCCCAGGTGTCGCTCGATTCGTCCGGCTCGGACCCGATCCCCCACATCATCGATGGCATCCCGATCCACCTGCGCGATGTCCGCGTCTACATCTCAAAGTCCCACTTCACGGTCAACCCGACCTCGTGTGAACGCTCAACGGTCATCTCGACCCTGACCGGGTCGGGCGCGGGCGTGGGTAACCCGGCGCTGACGAGTACTGCCACCGTGGCCTCGCCCTACCAGGCCTTCGGCTGTGGCTCGCTGCCGTTCGCGCCGCGCCTCAAGCTCCGGCTCCGCGGCGGCACGCACCGCGGCTCTCAGGGCCCGGTCAACCTGCTCGTTTTCGCTCAGCTCGACGTGCATCTGCCTAGCCCACCGGGACCGAGGGGATCTCCTGCGGGGGCTCCGCGCCGGTGATGAATCGCTCGTTCGGCCGGGCCGAGGTGGCGGGCAGCACGATGCTGCTCACCGTCTCGAACAGGATCAGGAGGTCGAAGAGCAGCGAGCGCCGCTTCAGGTAGTAGAGGTCGTGGCAGAGCTTCCAGGCTTCGCCCAGCGGGCTGCCGGAGTAGCCGCAGCAGACGGTGGCCCATCCGGTGACGCCTGGCTTGAGCAGGTGCCGGCGGTCGTAGTAGTCGAAGCGACCCTCGAGCGTCGAGACGATCCCCG
>Ga0081455_10008661_pt1 | contig 10541 bp, 11 predicted proteins | sample TabmetS3T2R1_FD_70207 | JGI IMG/M metagenome (GOLD analysis project Ga0081455, IMG submission 70207) | Tabebuia heterophylla rhizosphere microbial communities from the University of Puerto Rico - S3T2R1 | ecosystem: Host-associated > Plants > Roots > Rhizosphere ... | reverse complement strand
CCCTGTGCGAGCCGCGGTTGGCGCCAACGACCAACTCGGTAGGGTGGCGCTACTGCTTCCACCGCCCCACACGCCAGAGGCCGCTCGGTGCTCCCGAAGCTCACCTACTTCATGCTGTGCCGCACCATCCAACTGCTCGCCCTGCTGGTCCGCGGCGACGCCGCCAAGGACCTGGAGATCCTGGTGCTGCGCCACCAACTCGCCGTGCTGCGCCGCCAAGTCCCACGCCCAAAGTACGAACCCGCCGACCGGGCCTTGCTCGCCGCCGCCAGTCGGGTGCTGCCCCGGGCCCGCTGGTCGTGCTTCCTGGTCAAGCCCGATACGCTGCTGCGCTGGTACCGCCGCCTGGTTGCCGGACCTGGACCTATCCCCATCGCGGACGCGGCCGCCCCGCGCTCGACGAGCGCCTGCAGCAGCTGATCGTCCGCCTGGCACGGGAGAATTCCCGCTGGGGCTACCAGCGGATCAAGGGTGAGCTGCTCGGCCTTGGTGTGCGGGTCTCGGCAACCGCGATCCGCGAACGCTGCGCCGCCGTGGCCTCGACCCCGCCCCACGGCGGGCACCGACGACGTGGCGGGCGTTTCTGCGCCAGCAGGCCAGTGGGATCCTCGCCTGCGACTTCTTCACCGTCGACACCGTCTGGCTGCGTCGGTTGTATGTGCTGTTCTTCATCGAGCTGGACACCCGGCGGGTCCATCTGGCCGGGATGACCGCCAACCCCAACGGCACCTGGGTCACCCAGCAGGCCCGCAACCTGCTGCTGACGCTCGGCGAGCAGGGACGCCGCGTCCAGTTCCTGCTGCACGATCGGGACGCCAAGTTCTGCCGGGCCTTCGACGACCTCTTCCGGTCCGAGGATGCTGAGGTGATCTTGACGCCGGTCCAGGCGCCGAACGCCAACGCCTGCGCGGAGCGCTGGATCCGGACCGGCCGCGCCGAGTGCCTGGACTGGCTGCTGATCGTCGGGCGCGGGCATCTGGATCGGGTCCTGCGCGTCTACGTGGCGCACTACCTGCGCCACGAGGCGCTACCACGACCGGGCGGGGATGGAAGGGCCCCGCCGCCGGCCTGTCGCAGCCGGCCGGTGAAGCTGAGGGCAGCCTGACCGTGGAGACGCACGGGAGGGTGGGAGCAGCCCTGACAACGCCGGGACGGGCCGGCACTGCCAGACGGTCCGGGTCCGGCAAGCAAGACGAGAAGGTGGACGCGAGGAACCAGCGTGGACGCTCCGTAAGCGACGTGCCGGCCCCCAACCTGGCGGATCTGGGCCGGTCAGCAGTGCACGCCCGTCGCGGTTGCTGCCCGCGGCGGGCGACTCCGCAGCCGGTAGGTAGTGGCCGGTGAGGAGGCCAGGGGGAAGGGCTGCGGCGTACCCCTGGCGAGGCTGCCGGGGTATAGCTGGGCACCGACCTCGTCGACCGGGTGGTGGTGAACGTGGGAAGCGACCCGTCGCCGCCCTCCCCGCCTTTGGGTGGTGGGCAGGTGCGTCGTCGGCTGTTGGTGGCGGGTCGTGGCGGAGTGCCCGTAGGAGTCCGAGCACGCGGGAGGCGTGCACCTGGCGAAGGGGCACAGCGAGGCGGCGGTGGCGGGTCGGCAGGGCAGGAGCCGCCGGTGAAGACCGGCGGCCGACCTGGCAGTCCAGGCCGGGTACTGCGGAGCCGAGCGGCAACGCAACCGTTGGTTGGTGACGGGCCTCGTGGAGAGCCCGGTGCCGGGATGACCGGCACGCCGGGTTCGGAGGGCGGTCCGGGGAAACGGGCTCGTTGAAAGGCGAGCACCGCGCCCCGGGCCGACCCTGCAACCGGCACCGTCCGCATCGCGCGCTTGAACTGCAGCCGCCGGATCCTTCAGCCGAGATCACGACCCTCGCCGAGCCTCGGCCGGGTCAGATGCCCCGGCATGACCTGCTCGGCGGGCTGCTGCACGAGCACCGGCGAACTGCATGAACGCATTTACGCACCCTACGGATCCGCCCCAACGGCCACAGCAGCCGCAACTGGCGCCAGACCACCAGCCGCCACGGGCTACCCATCATCCAGGCGACCTTCCGCGCGCCTGACTGCACGCCCTGCCCGGACCGGGCCCGCTGCACCCGCTCCCCCGTCCTTGCCCGCCACCTCACCTTCCGGCCCCGCACCCAGTACGAGACCCAATGCCGGATCCGCGCCGAGCAAGCCACCCCCGCCTGGCGCGACCGCTACGCCCACCGCGCCGGGATCGAGGGCACCATCGCCCAGGCCACCCGCCGCGCCGATCTCCATCAGGCCCGCTACCGCGGGCTGGCCAAGACCCACCTGCAGCACGTGCTGACCGCGCTGGCCCTCAACCTGGTCCGCATCGACGCCTGGCTCAGCGGCACACCACCCGGCGGCACCTGGGCATCCCGTCTGACACGACTCCGACCGGCACCATCACCCGTGTGAATTCGCCAGCAGAGTCCCATCGGGGGGAAGTCCACAGTCCTGCGATGATCAGGACGGTGGTCGTCGCCAGGGCCTGAGCCGCGCCGCCCAGGGGAGTTGGTGTGCGAAGTTGCCAAGCCCTCCGAGAACAACCAACCACGTGTCTTCGTCGACCATGGATCCTGTTGGCCCGCGCCTCGTCGTCCTTACGGGCGGGTTCGGCGGAGCCCGCCTCGTTCCGCATCTCGCCGATGTTCTTGGGCCGGGTCGGCTGACGATCATCGCCAATGTGGGCGACGACGTCACCTGGCTGGGAGTCAGAATCTGCCCTGATGTCGATTCCAACCTCTACGCGATGGCGGGACTGTGGGACGCCGCTCGTGGGTGGGGTCGCGTGGACGACACGTTTCGCGCCCGCGACGCTCTCGCTTCGATGGGTGCGGACCCCTGGTTCGCCGTGGGCGACGCCGATCTGGCGCTCCACATGCTCCGCACCGATCTGCTGCGATCGGGGCGGACACTGACTGAGGCCACTGTCGAGCTGAGCCGGCGACTTGGGGTGCGGCGGGCGACAGTGCTTCCTGCCAGCGATGAACCAAGCGAGACCCACCTTCGACTGAAGGACGGAAGGCACGTGCACTTCCAAGAGTGGTACGTCCGGGAGAGGGCACGACCGGCGGTAGGAAGCGTCGACCTGGCAGGCGGATGCGCGTCGCCCGCCGCCCTGGCAGCCCTGCGCGACGCAGACGCCGTCGTGCTCGGCCCCAGCAACCCGATCACCAGCATCGGCGCGATCCTTGCCCTGTCCGGGATGAGGGAAGCCGTCGCCCGCGTCCCCCTTCGGATCGCCGTGTCGCCCGTGGTGGTCCGGCTCGGCCCCCCAGACGAGACCGCCAGGCTGCATGCCTACGCCCGCTGGAGGATTCTGGCAAGCGAGGGGTGCCCCGACCATCCGGGAGCGATTGCGCGGCGCTACACAAGGCTCGTGGATCACTTCGTCCTCGACTGGGTCGACGCCGAGGAGCAGGCCGACATCCGGTCGCTCGAGCTTCGGCCCGTTCTCTCCGATCTCCTGGATCCCGTGGCCCTTGCTCACACGCTCAAGGACCTGGCGGCGCCGAAGAACAGAGGAGTTGCATCCCCCCGCCCAGGCGGGTCAGCGGGAGAATAGGTGCACAGACATCGCGGCAGGGTCCGTCCCGAGGAACCCACCTCCGTTCTCCGTCAGGCCGACCCGGGCGCCGTCGACCTGGCGATCTGTCGCCTGTCCGCGTAGTTGCCACACCACCTCGGCGATCTGCGCGATCCCGGTGGCGCCGATGGGGTGCCCCTTCGACAGCAGCCCACCGCTCGGGTTCACCGGCCGGCGCCCACCCAGACGGGTCTCCCCGCTAGCGAGCAGCTTGGGGCCCTCGCCCTTTGCGCAGAGCCCCAACTCCTCGTACACCATGAGCTCGGCAGGGGCGGCCGCGTCATGCACCTCGACAATGTCCAGATCCGAGGGGCCGATACCCGCCGCCCCATAGGCGCGCTCGGCCGCCCTCTCGACCGCCGTTTCCTCGCCTGGACTGCGGTCGCGGCCTGAAACGACAACCGAGGCCCGCACATGGACCGGATCCCTCACCCCCAGCGTGCGGGCTGCCTGGCGCGAACAAAGCACCGCGGCGGCCGCCCCATCGCCGATCGGCGAACACATCAGGAGCGTCAGTGGCGGGGTAATCTCACGGCTGGCCAGCACGTCCTTCCGGGTGACCGCCTCGCGGTACTGAGCGTAGGGATTGAGCGTTCCGTGGAGATGGTTCTTCACCGAGACCTCAGCGAAGTCCTCGACGGTTGCCCCGGAACTCCGCATGTACTCCCGGGCCATCGTCGCGTAGACATCCATGAAGAAGGACCGCTTCTCCTGCCCTCCGTCCTTGACGGCGCCGCCACCATTGCCCCCCTCGGTGGTGGCCGTCAGCTCGTGAAGCTGCTCGAGATCGACCGCCGTCCCGATGGCCCGAAAGGAAACCGCCTTGTCGGGGTGGGTGAGCTTCTCCGCGCCCACGGCCAGTGCCACGTCGTACATCCCTGTGGCCACCGTCATCCAGGCCAGGTGGAATGCGGATGAAGCGGACGCGCAGGCGTTCTCCACATTGAACACCGGCACGCCGAGCAGTCCGGTGTGGCGGAGGGCCGCTTGGCCAGGGATCATCTCCTGACCGGTAATGAGGCCGCCCACGGCGTTCGAGAAGAACGCGGTCTGCACGCCGGCCGGTTCGGCTCCTGCATCCTCAAGAGCCGACTGGACTGCCTCCTCGGCCAGTGAGCGGATACCCCGATCGAGGAACTTACCGAACCGCGTCATGCTGACGCCGGCGACCACCACATCTCGCATGGTTGGACCTCACACTCCGAGCTTCTCACGGGTGAAAACGAACCGATCCGAGGAGTCCAGCTTCTCCACCAGGAAGCGGACCTGCACCTTCTCCGATGCCGTCTTTGGCAGCTCGTCGACCACCTGGATGAAGTCCGGGACGTGGGAGCGCTCGAGCTGGCGCTGGCACCGCTCCCACAGAGACCGTACGTCGAGGTGCTCCTTGTCGCGCACCACAATGGCCGCCACGATGTCGGTCTCCCCCGGTGCCCCTGACCGCGCAGGGACCCCATAGACGTGCACGTCGAGAACCTCGGCCACTTCCGCAAGGACCCGGCGGACGAACCCCTCGGAGACGAACTCCCCCATCTTCCGGAGACCGCCCTCCTCCTCGCGGTGCCCGAAGAAGAGCCATCCCTGCTCGTCCTTCCAGCACATGTCTCCGGTGTGCAGCCACCCCCCGCGGGCCTTCTCCGCCGAGGCTGTCGGGTTCTTGTGGTACTCGAGCGCGGCGGGCTGGGAGGCTGGCCGGACCACCAGCTCGCCGACCACTCCTGCGGGTACGGGCCGGTCATCCTGGTCGAAGACGTCCATCTCGATGAGCCCCTCGGGGGGCTTCCCAAAGGAACCGATGGGCCCAACGCCCACCGGCTTGTACGCGAACCCGCCTTCCATCGTTCCGTACCATTCCAGGACCTTTACCCCGAACCGTTCCTCGAATGGTCTCCAGACCTCCCTGGGCATGCCCGCGCTCACCACCAAGCGCACGTCGTGCTGGCGATCCTTCGGGGATGGCGGCTCGCTGTAGAGTGCGGTGGCGATCCCACCGAGGTTCGACCAGGTCGTGCACCCGTAATCAATACAGACGCCCCACAACCGGCTCTTTGTGAACCAGCGGCTGAAGACTGCATGGTCCACAGCCTTCCAGATTGCCGGCATCATGGTCACCACCAGCGCGTTCCCATGGGTGAGCGACAGACCTGTGTAGGGAATGTCGTCTTCGCGATAGCCGAAGAACTTCGGGATGAGCTGGTAGAAGACCATCCGGTCGTACTTGAAGAGGATGGCCTTGGGGTCGCCGGTGGTTCCCGACGTGTAGGCCAGCAACCAGGGGCTGGTGAGGTCGTCGACGTGCTGGCCCACGTCCCCTCGCTCGGGCCCCTCCAGGATCTCGTTGACGGTCGGCCAGTCCGTCGATATGTCGAGGCCCTGGGCTCTCCCCTCAGGCGTGGCCACCACCCACGTCTTGATCCCGGTCTTCTGGATGACCTCGGCCGCAGCCTCGTCCGCCACCACATAGTCAGCGGTGAGTAGGCCGGAGCACTCGGCGAAGGTCAGGAAGTAGCGGAGCTTCTCCCCGCGAGCCCGTGGGTCGATCGGGACCGTGGCAAGGCCGAGCTTGGAGTTGGCCACCAGCCCGTAGATGAGCTCGGGGTGGTTGCGGAGCATGACGGCGACCCGGCTGCCCTTGGTCAAGCCGACACTGCGAAATGCGTGCGCCAGCTGGTTCCCCCTGACTGCAAGGTCCCGGAAGTGCACCACCTCGTCAGGCAACTTGCCGTTCTCGAAGATGAAGCAGAGACGGTCGGGGTGCCTCTCGGCCTGCGCGGCCACGAGGCGCCCCAGGACCGCCGCCTCTTGGCTGGGTTCCACCCTTCTCACCTCACCGCAGCGGAGTCGCCGTCAACGCCACCCCGTTGTGGATCAGGAAGCTCCGGACGACGTTGCCGGCCTCCCGACCCACCTTCGCATCTCCCTTGCCGACCTCGCGCTCGAACTCGTCGATCTGAGCCATTACTGCCCGACGGCGCTTCAGCTTGATCCGCCGTCCCTCCGGCGCCTCCCTGAAGAGGCTGTTGACCAGATCGTCAGGAGTGCTGTCGCAGAAGCCGCAGAAGTGGGCAAGCACCTGGAGCCTGTGCTGGACTTCGCTTGGCGTGGACGTCTCGCCCCAGTGCACCCCGTACGCCCGCAGCCACCGCTGCACCGAGGCCAGCTCGGCCAAGTCACCAGGGCCAGGGCCGGACACGCCCTCCAAGTCTTCGCTCACTCCGGAAGCCCGAACATCCGCGACAGACCTCGGACCTCAGCCTGCCTCCATGGGTGCGGCGCCTCTTCCTGGATCATGCGAGCCGCCCTGAGCCTGTCCACCACGGCGGGGTCCCGGCGGAACGGCGTCCCGTATCTGCCCTCGAAGAACATCTCCTCGAACGGCCCTCGTGGCCGCTGACCGCCTCCATCAGGGGACTCCGCCGGGTACCCCAGCAGCTGGAGCCACAGGGGAATCCAGTGGTCGGGGACCTGAAGGATCGGCTTGGCGGCCTCGCTGTTGAACGCCGTCAGCTGGGTCCCGAGCCCTTCGTCGACAGCCGCCAGCAGGGACTGGCAGATCGCCAGACCCGACTCGACACACACCAGCACCGCGAGCACGGCGGGGTTGTTGATGATCGGGGTGAGCACCTGCGGCCAAACCACGTCATCGACATACGCATGGCTCCACCCGTGGCTGGGGTTCAACGCTCCTGCATCGACCAACAGCTTGAGCGACGTCTTCCCGACCTTCGGAGCGTCGGGGTCGGCGTACCAGAAGATCCAGACCGGCGCCAGGTCGAGCTGGGCTTGCGTCGTCGGCGTCTTGAGCGAGTCGCGTTCTTCGTCCGACAACGAATCCCGCTCGACGACGATGGCCTTGGCGAAGTCCGCATTGACCGCACGAGACGAAAGCCGTGCCGCCTCCAAGACAGTCTGGATCTTCTCTCGCTCCACAGAATGCCACGGCTGGTAGTAGCGGATGGACCGCCGGCTGCCGACCAACTGCTTGAACTCCATCCTTACCCCTCTCTGTCACATCGCCTCGATGGTGCTCCCCCGATCACCTCGAACCATCTCCAAAGAGGTTGCGCCCCACCCCCGTCGCTCAGTGCCAGTTCTTCATGTGGTCACGGATCTGGGGCGTGAGGGTCACGCCACCATAGAGTCGCTCGTAGAAGGCCTCGTCCACGTGGTGAACCACGCCCCCGAAGTTGCACTGCATCGGATTGAAGTAGACCGGGCACTGGCCATAACGGTCGACGCAGTAGTCGACGTAGGCGATGGCTGCCTCGATCGCCCAGTCCGAGACTTTCGTGACGGGATCGGCCAGAACGGTCTTGAGGGTGTCGGCGCTCCACGGTCCCTTGTGGGTGAGGATCCAGTTGTCGGGGCCGGGCGACATGGTCCCGCCCTTGCCGTACTTCTCGTCCATGTGGTGCTTGATGATCGCCTCGCCGTTGGGAAAGCGGGGCGACGGCACGTAGTGGGCCTCCTTGACACCTTGGACCCCATAGATCTTGAGGGCGCCGCACGCCAGGGGCGCCTTCTCGTTGAGCGGTTCGCTCTGGAACTGGAGGCCTCTGGCCACGTCGGGATAGGCGCCCATGAGGACATCGTCGAAATAGCCGCAGAAGACCCAGTTCCCCAGACCCATGGCCTCGGCGGCCAACCGCATGTTCTGGACCATGCCGCCAGGTGGGTAGGTCTCCACCTGGTAGATGAACTGCTCGATCTGGCTGACCGTGATCGGGAACTCGAGCTGTCCCTCCTTCACCCAGGGAGCGAGGCCGGCCGGCTGCTGCGTCTGGTCGTCGACGAAGTACAGGTGCCAGATGTCGAACAGGTTGGTGAGGATGCTGAAGTAGAGCCAGCCGATGTCGGTGATCGGGATGAACCAGGTCTGGCCCTCCCGGTTCAGGTTGAACTGGTAGGGGCCGAACAGGAACGCGTTCGGAGCCACAGCGGCGCGGGTGCTCCAGTCGATGTCGGGGCGGGCATCCGCGACCCGGTGCATGCCCTCCCGATACCAGCGAAGGACCTTGCCGTAGTCCTCCTCCCCCTGGATTTCGACCATCCTCTCCCGATCGTTTCCCGGGTTGTAGACGAACGCCCCGTCGTCCTTGATGACCAGCAGATCGCTGGCGCAGGAGTTCCCGGGTGTAGGCACGGTGCGACCCCAGATGGCCGTGAGCTCGTGGAACCCCCCATGCACGGCGATGTCCCAGTGGATCATTCCGTTTGGCCCGCACGCCGACCAGGCGACGATGGCCTCCTCGAGCTCGGTGAGCGGCAGAACGGGGTGCTCGGACTTGAAAGCGAGCGGACCGCGCTCCTGAACCACTGTCCTTCCCGTGGCCCCCCGCGGCTCCGGTTCGCCACTTTCGATCGAATAGCCTCGCGCAACCCGCCGACTCCGCGTCGTCGCAAGCAACCGCCCGACGGGTCTTGCCTCCTCGAAGAAGAGCTTTAGCTGCCGGCGCTGCGTATCGGTCACTTCCATTACAGCCATCGCTACCTCCCGACAGCACCTGGAACGGTCGGACCCACCACCGATGCTTCTTGGCTGGCTTCCACCCCCTCTCCAGTGGATGCCACTCCGTGAGCACGTCGATATAAGTGTCCCCAGTGGGAATCGTCGCGGAGGTCTCTTACGGACGGGATGGGGATCTTGCGGAACGCCTGCTCTAGGCCCCCACAGCTTCAGGGGCCGGTGCGAGTAGCGCGCGGCTCTTCCTCGCCTGCTGCCGGGATGCAACCAATCGGGAGCACCCGGTCACGGTCAAGGGAGCCGTACACCGCTCTGCTCCGATGCTTGGGAGCGCCGTACCCCTCCATAGCCAGCAATCAGCGAGGCTAGCGTAGGTCTGCGCCCGAGACCTGTAAAGGTCCTGGGGCGCAGGTCAGCCTGGCCTCGACCTGGTGACCGTTCCCATCCGGTGGCCTCTCTGTCCAGCCGGGTGGGATCGCGCTTGCCGTCGGGAGCGGCCGCGATCAGGATCGTTCGTCAGCCGACAGCCGACCGAGGTGCGCGGTGGATCCGACTGAGACGCCATTCCTGTGCGGCTACGGTGCGATCCTGCCTGCCGGGGTTGCTGAACGCGAGCGTGGGGTGCGGGCTGATGCTGAGGCCGAGGCTGGCCGAGGCGCCGCTACTCCTCTCTCCGACGCTCGGCACCGCGCGATCGTGGTGCTGTCGGGCTCAGCAGGCCCCAAGCTCGTGCTGCAGACGCCGACCGGGAGCGCCGCCCGATGATCACGGCCGCTACCGCCGCCCGACCGTGTCATGGATGGCCGGCAGTCGGTGGGTCGTCCCTGAAGAGCCCGACGGCGTTGCGGACTCCGCGGATCTACGGACTCATCATTCTCAGCGCCCGCGATCCGCGGATCATCGAGAGTGGTGCGGCGACGTCACCCCGGCGTCGCCGCGCCAGCCGGGACTGGTCGTTGCCGATCTCGATGTGGATGCTGACGGGTGCCTGGCCAAGAGGGTGGCGAGGACCGTGGCCTCGCTGATGTCACTGCGCTTCGACGCGGTGAGCAGCGTGAGCCGGCCCTTGGCGGCCAACTCGCGCAGGTGAGAGTAGGCCGCCGCACGTTCCGGTTCCTTCAGCTCGGCGCGATACCGGCGGCCGAACTCGTCGAACTTGTCGGGGTCGTGGCGATACCACTGGCGCAGCTCCGTCGAAGGTGCGACCTGTTTGCACCACTCGTCGAGACGTGCCCGCGCCTTGCTGACACCGCGTGGCCAGATCCGGTCGACCAGCACCCGCTGTCCGTCGTCGGACTGCGGAGCCTCGTAGATCCGCCGTACCTGCACCTCAGGACGAGTCGCCATGAGTCTCCTCTGTTCGTCGGCTCGCGGTTGCAGGAAGGATGCTCGATCTGTCGGACCGCAGTTCAGTCAGTGGTGAGGTCCTCAGGTCACGCCCATCCCTGCCATGTACCCGCCGAGGGCGTAGGCGAGGAGGCGC
>Ga0081455_10008660_pt1 | contig 10542 bp, 10 predicted proteins | sample TabmetS3T2R1_FD_70207 | JGI IMG/M metagenome (GOLD analysis project Ga0081455, IMG submission 70207) | Tabebuia heterophylla rhizosphere microbial communities from the University of Puerto Rico - S3T2R1 | ecosystem: Host-associated > Plants > Roots > Rhizosphere ... | reverse complement strand
TCCGCGCAGAGCATTATGGCCAGCGGCTTCACCGCCGCACAAACAGGCCGCACACATGACCGCACCCGACCAATGCTGCAGCTGCGTCAGAAAGTTCTTGCCATATTGAGAAATTGTAGCCCGGTTGTGTGCCACTTCTTAGGCGTCGCCCGGTCCTAACCTGCTATAATTAAATATTGCATGGGTCCTCTCGGAGGCGCACATGCGGCGACGAGATTTTGTCATCGTTGTAGGCGGTGCGGCAGCGTGGCCGATCACGGCGCGCGCACAGCAACCGGCTATGCCGGTAGTTGGATTTCTTAGTAGCCGCTCGCCCGGCGAGTCCAGTGGCGTACTCGCGGCATTTTATCAAGGACTACGTGAAGCTGGATTCATCGAGGGAAAAAACGTCCTAATCGCTTTTCGGTGGGCGGAAGGGCGTTATGACCGATTGCCCGCACTGGCCGCTGATCTTATTGGCCTTCCGGTGACCGCTCTCTTCACAGCGGGCGGGGCTCCCGCGGCGCTTGCAGCCAAAGCAGCAACCTCTACGATTCCAATCGTATTCTCTGCGGTCAATGAGCCAGTTCAATTGGGCCTCGTTGCTAGCCTGAGCCGGCCCGGCGGCAACGTTACAGGCATGAGCACGTTCGCCGCAGAGTTTTGGGCGAAAAGCGCTGAGCTTTTAAAGGAATTGGTGCCCACCGCTATCGTGATCGCCTACCTTATGAATCCATCTAGTCCTAGCGCTGAAAGATATTTGAGCGGAGCAGCGATAGCGGCGAGCACTCTGGGTATTGATGTCCGTGTGCTCAATGCCGGCACGGAGCAGGAAATTGAGTCAGTCTTTGCCACGCTGCCAAACCTGCGCGCCGGAGGACTTGTCGTGCCTAACGAACCGTTTTTAGACGCGCAGCGTGTGAAGATTGTGGCTCTATCAGCACGATATGCAGTGCCTGCGGTTTACTCTTTGCGCGAATATGCCGTAGCGGGAGGCTTGATGAGCTATGGGTTTAACCTGCCAGACTCTTATCGGCGGGCCGGCATCTATCTTGGTCGGGTTCTCAAAGGTGAACAGCCGACCGATCTTCCTGTCCAGCAGCCGCAAAAATTTGAACTAGTTATCAATCTCAAGACTGCGAAGACGCTCGGCCTCCATGTGCCCTTGTCTCTCCAGCAGCGTGCCGATGAGATTATTGAGTAAGTTGACCCAAAGCGGACATCTACTAGTGCACCGCACATGTCCGCTTTTGGGGGTAAAGCAGACATGACCTTGGGCGGATGTCTGCTTTTGCGGTCGCTATTGGGGGTAAAGCGGACATGACGTTTCGCGTCGCACATGTCTGCTTGTGACCCAAAGCGGACATGGATGGTGGCGTTATCGCCGACCGCTCCCGAACCTATATTCCACCTCTATTTCGATTGGCCCACCTGTATCACGAAGGTCGTGTCGTACTTCTTCGCGCACGGCGTGGCGGGTTTCCTCGGGAAGAGAGATCAATGCCTGCCCGGGCGATCCCCCTCCGTGCTCGAACGGTTCGAAATAGGCATCAAATGAAGGCAGAACGAAGCGATGCGTCTCCGTCGTGATCTCCACATCGCGGAATTCCGCCCCCTCGAACAATGATTTTAACTTCGTCTCATCGCCGATAGAAAACACACGAGCCGCTGCCTCTATCAAAGACGGAACGTACCGTGCGATGGCAAGGTTGATGCGATTATTGTAGGACCGTTCCGGCACCGTATTCACCGAAACAGCTGCCCGCCCCCCGGGCGAAGCACGCGATGAAATTCGGCAAGGCCGCGCGTCGGGTCGGGAAAGAACATTAGTCCGAGACTGCATACGACTGCATCGAAGGTCCGGTCCGAGAACGAAAGGGCCTGCCCATCCTCAACTGCGACCGATGCGTTCTTTGCCTGCGCAAGGCGTATGCGCGCCTTCTCGACCATTGCAGGCGAAAAATCGGCAGCGGTGACGCGCCCCGTCGGGCCGACAATGCCGAGAGCCGCTTCGGCGGCAAGCCCAGTGCCCGCAGCAATATCGAGGACGTGCATCCCGCGCGCAATGTGAGCCGCGCGTAGCAGGAAAGGTGCGAAGTGCGTTGTGATAGGTGCGAAGGCCCGGTCGTATCCGGCCGCTGCTTCATTCTTATAGGTTAATTCCTCTGCCAACGGCGTGTCCCTTTAAGCGAAAGGCCAATATTAAGAGCGGAAGGGTGTCAATGAACAGTGCGTGCGATGTCCGCTTATGACCCAAAGCGGACATCGGGGCCCTCCGATGTACGAGTGATCGAAGGTGAGAATAAAAACGCAACGTCCACTTCTGAGCCAAGCTGGCGTTCCTTTAACGTCGGTCAAAAAAAATGGAGTGAAAACTTCCAAAGCTCTGGCCGACCTCAACAAATCCGCCTTTCGGGAGATGCGGTGAACCACCTCTCTAACGCTAATTGGGAGGTAAGCCCTGTGGTAACATGTTTTTATGGTGGGTATTGCCGAGTGGCTCGAATCGATCGGCCTTGGAGAATATGCCCAACGCTTCGCCGAGAACGCCATCGACCGTTCGACCCTTCGCGATCTGACGGAACATGACCTAAAGGATCTTGGCGTGCTGCTGGGGCATCGTCGCAAGTTGCTGCGCGCCATCGCTGAACTTGACGAAACCATTCCTATCGCGCCCGCATCGCCAGTAACCAAACCAGAACGAGAGCCATCCGACGAAGCTGAAAGACGCCACCTTACGGTGATGTTCTGCGACTTGGTCGGTTCGACGGCGCTTTCCGCACGGTTGGATCCTGAGGATATGCGGACGCTGATCGGCGAGTATCATAGCCGTGTCACGGAAGTCATAAGCCGATATCAGGGCAACATTGCCCGCTATATGGGCGACGGTGTGTTGGTCTATTTCGGCTATCCGCAAGCACATGAGGATGATGTGGAGCAAGCTGTGCGTGCCAGTCTCGCGCTTGTCAATGCGGTCGCCAAGCTTCCGACAGACACGGATGCGACGCTGTCCGCTCGCATTGGCATTGCGACGGGCACCGTCGTTGTGAGGGAGCTGCTGGTTGGTGAAACCCGGTCGGAGCAGGAAGTCATTGGTCAGACTCCGAACCTAGCAGCGCGCCTGCAAACGCTCGCGGAGCCAGGGACTGTGCTGATCTGCCCGAGGACACGCCGACTCACTGGGGGGTACTTCGATTATCGGGATCTCGGGCCTCTCGCGCTGAAAGGCTGGGCGGAGCCAATAGTGGTTTGGCAGGTGCTAGGGACGAGCGGCGTGGAGAGTCGCTTCGACGCAATGCACGCTAACAAGCTGCCGCCGCTGTTCGGGCGTGAAGAGGAGATAGAGCTGCTGTTGCGCCGGTGGCAACACGCCACGCAGGAGGAAGGCCGAGTGGTAGTGCTTACGGGGGAGCCGGGTATCGGCAAGTCACATATTGCCTTCGCACTTGACGAGCGACTCCAGAGTGAACCACACATCACGCTGCGCTATTTCTGCTCTGCACACCATACCAACAGTGCTTTATTCCCATTCATCAGCCAACTTGAACGTGCCGCCGGGTTCAAGCACAGCGATTCGCCTGCGGAGAAGCTGTCCAAGCTCAACGCTCTCGTCGCGCAATCCACGTCCGATCCCGAAGACGTGGCGGTTCTCGCCAGCTTGTTCGCATTGCCGGCCAGCGATCGCTACAGCCTGCAGGATCTCGATCCGCAAAAACGCAAGGAGAAGACCTTAGCGGCGATATTAGCTCAGCTCGATGGGTTGTCGGCACGGCAGCCAGTGTTCATGATTTTCGAAGACGTCCACTGGATCGACCCCACCTCGCTTGAGCTGCTCGCGGCTACAGTGGAGCACGTGCCGCAGCTTCGGGCATTGCTGCTCATGACTGCCCGACCCGATTTCACACCGCCGTGGCCGAGTTATTCGCATGTCACAACAATCCCGCTCACACGCCTCGGCCGACGCGACTGCGCGGCATTGGTCGAGCGGGTGACGGGGGGCAAGACATTGCCGAAGGAGGTGATGGACCAGATTGTCGCCCACACCGATGGAGTGCCTCTGTTCATCGAGGAACTGACCAAGATGGTGCTGGAAAGCGGGTTATTGAGGGAGCGGGACGGCCAGTATGTGCTCGAACGTCCTCTACCGCCTTTGGCGATCCCCACAACGTTGCATGCTTCGCTGATGGCGCGTCTCGATCGATTGGCACCGGTCCGAGAGGTGGCACAGATCGGCGCTGTCGCGGGTCGCGACTTTCATTACGAATTGCTGAACGGCGTCGCCGGGCTGCCGAGGCAAAGGTTAGATGAGGCGCTTAACCAGTTGGTGCGCTCAGAATTGATATTCCGCCGGGGCGAAATTCCACACGCGGTCTACACCTTCAAGCACGCGCTGGTGCGGGATGCCGCATACGCGGGACTCCTAAAAAGCCGACGCGTGCATCTGCATGCTGCAATTGCGGACGCGCTCGAGCAACGGTTCCCTGAAGTCGTGCAAACTCAGCCCGAAACTTTAGCGCACCATTTCACAGAAGCTGGATTGATCGAAAAAGCGATCGGATACTGGCTACGCGCCGGCAAGGGCGCGGCCCTACGCTCGGCCAACCTCGAGGCGATCGCACACCTCAAGCGAGGTATCGAATTGACAGGCCGCCTGCCCACGGGTGAGGGCACGGACAAATCCGAGCTTGACCTCCAGCTGGCCTTGGGGCCCTGCCTCATTGCCGCGCATGGACCTGCCGCGGACGATGCCCTAGCGACTTTCGCCCGTGCCCGTGAATTGTGCGAGCGGCTCGGACAGCCACCGGAGTACCTTCAGGTGATATTCTGGCTGGCAACCGCAAGCGTCGTGCGGGGCGAGTTGCCACAGGCTCTCGAAGCCATCGCGGGTTTACCGAGTGCCGCCGAAGCGCACGGTAATCAGCCCACATTGCTTAATGTCATACGAGGACGAGCGATGATCCTCATGTTCATGGGACGAATCGTTGAGGCCCGCGAGACCCTCGAACGAGCTGCCCAACTATTCAGCGAAATTGACGAGGCTGGAAGGACGGCTGCTCGCACGGTCGGCCAGGACGCTGGAGTGTCCATTCTGGTTTTCATGGCGTGGGTGCTTTGGATTCTGGGTCAAGCCGACGAGGCGGTTTCGCGAATGACCGCTGCGCTTGAACGCGCGGACGTGGTTCGTCATGCACACACGTCCGCTTACGCCTGGTATTATGCTTCTGTTCTCCACGCTCTGCGCGGCGAGCCGGCAATCGCTCAGAGTTACGCGGAGCGCTGCCTCGCCATATCGGAGCGACACGGATTTCATCATTGGTTCGGACTGTCGCGCGCGATTCGGGGCATCTGCGCTGCCCTCCTGGACGCCTCAGCCGGTCGCGTCGACGAGGTGAAAACTTCATTGGAAGAGTATCAGCGCGCTGGCTATCGACTCGGCCTCACCGCGCAGTTCGTGCTGCTGTGTCCGGTCTTGTTGCTCCGCAACGAGCCCGAGGCAGCGCTGGAGCTGATCGATCACGGGCTTTCGATCGTCAGCCACAACAACGAGCGGTTCTTTGAGGCCGAACTTTATCGACTAAAGGCAAGTGCGCTGCTTATGCGTGGCGCATCGGACAACGACGCGGAGTCTTTTCTGGAGCAAGCTTTGCGAACGGCACGCAGCCAACAGGCGCGATCGCTTGAACTTCGCGCGGCAACCGACTTGGCCGGGCTCTGGATGAATCAAGGCAAGCGCGCCGAGGCGCTCGATATCCTTGGTTCCACGTATGGCTGCTTTAAGGAGGGTTTTGACACGCCGGATCTCAAGAACGCGAATACTCTGCTCGCCGAGCTTCGAAGTTGATTGCCTTTTTCTTTCGGCGTTCGGGCAGCCCATCTTTTCGCGCCTCACAACGATCTGTGAGGCCCTTTCAGTCCGCTCATTTGACGGGCTACGATCGCCCGCTACTCAACCGCGCATACGAGGTGATTGAATAACGATCCTTTTTTGCTGCGCTGCATGAGTCCGCTCTTGGCCCAAAGCAGACATTGAATTGTGCAGCGCCAATGTCCGCTTTCGGGGGAAAAGCAGACATGACGTTTGCGGCGCACGTGTCTGCTTTTGACCCAAAGCGGACATTGCTTGGGCTCCCCGCCAGACCCCTTCCTGAGCACACGTGGGAGTTGCTACGAGCCCTGTCCTAGCCTCGGGGGCGACAATGAGGCGGCCGGACAAAGCAGTTAACCCGCAACGTCAGGGGACGTTGAAGAGCCGCAATGCGGCGAAGCTAGGTCGGAAACCTCCCGCCATCGATGCAGCCGAGAGGATTGCACAGCTCGAGCACAGGATGAACGAGGCGCTGGAGCAGCAGAGAGCGGCCTCGGAGGTTCTGCGTGTCATCGCAAGTTCGCCAACCGAGATCCAGTCAGTACTGGACGCTATCGTAACGGCGGCAGCTCGGTTGCTCGATGTAGCCGACGCCCACATCATGCGCGTCGAGGATCAATTACTGAGAGCCGTGGCAAAGCATGGATCCTCTCCACAGTGGGAGATAGGAACGACCCGGGCGATAAACCGAGATTGGGTCACGGGACGAGCGGTGGTTGATCGCAAAACAGTTCATGTGCGCGATCTGCAGGTGGCCAAGAGTGAATTTCCGGAGGGAGCGGCCTATGCGAAGCAGTTTGGACACAGGACCACGCTTGCCATGCCGCTGCTGCGAGAAGGAAATCCAATCGGAGCGTTCCTAATCCGGCGCAACTACGTCAAGCCGTTCACAAAAAAGCAGATCGAGCTGCTGCAAAATTTCGCCGCCCAGGCCGTCATCGCCATCGAGAACACCCGTCTGCTCAATGAGCTGCGTGAATCCCTGCAGCAACAGACTGCCACCGCTGATGTGCTCAAGGTCATCAGTCGATCGACGTTCGACCTGCAGGTGGTACTCAACACGCTCGTAGAGTCCGCTGCGCGTCTATGTGAGGCGTACGACGCCGCCATTTGGCAGCCTGACGGCGGACGGCTCCTTCTCCTCGCCCACCACGGTCCAATTCGTGTTGAGTCTCTTCCGCTGATTCGCGGGACGGCTGCGGGTCGAGCATTTCTTGATGGACAGACAGTCCATATTACCGATCTGCAGAGTGAGACACGCGAATATCCAGAGAGTAGCGAAAACGCGCGACGCTGGGGCTTCCATGCAATACTTTGCGTTCCGTTGATGCGAGAAGGTGTCGCGATTGGTACGATCGCCCTCCGCCGCACCGAGGCTCAGCCCTTCACGGAGCGACAGGTCGCATTGCTTCAGACCTTCGCCGACCAAGCAGTGATCGCAATTGAAAACGTACGATTGTTCGAGGCCGAACAGCAGCACACGCGTGAGCTCGCCAAATCGTTGGAGGATTTGCGCACCACACAGGACCGCTTGGTGCAGACACAGAAGCTGGCCTCGCTTGGTCAGCTCACCGCCGGCATCGCGCACGAGATGAAGAACCCGCTCAATTTCGTCAACAATTTTTCGGGAGTTTCTGCCGAATTGATCGATGAATTGCAGGACGCTTTAGAGGACGTGAGCCTCATCGAAAAGAGACACAGTGAAATTACAGAACTGATGCAAACATTAAGAGGCAATCTCGACAAGGTCGTGCAGCACGGCAAGCGTGCCGATGCTATCGTCAAGAACATGCTGCAGCACTCGCGGGAAGGCTCGGGCGAGCACCGGCTAGTCGACATCAATGCTCTCGTTGAGGAAAGTCTCAATCTCGCGTGGCACGGGGCGCGGGCAGAGAAGGAGGGCTTTGAGATCACCCTCAGGCAATCCTTTGATCCTTCTGCTGGCGAGGTTGACGTGTTCCCGCAGGACATCACGCGTGCTCTCCTCAATCTGATTTCAAACGGCTTCTATGCGGCGAGCAAGCGCGGTGCGGCAACTACCGCCGGCGACTATGAGCCGACCCTTGCGGCCTCGACCAAAAACCTTGGTGATCGTGTGGAAATCAGGATCCGGGACAACGGCACCGGTATTCTGCCCGACGTGAAAGAAAAGATGTTCAACCCGTTTTTCACGACCAAACCGACCGGAGAGGGCACTGGCCTTGGCCTCTCCGTCAAGCAACATGCTGGCTCAATCGACGTCGACACGCAGCCCGGCGAGTTTACCGAAATCATTGTAACTCTGCCGCGCGCGGCTGTGTTTGTCTGAAATCCCCGAGACGGCCGCTCGACGGCTAGCTCGGATGTCCGCTTTTGTAATCGAATAGCCAGACAAGATTGTATGTGCCCGCTTGCCTGTAGCACTCATTCCACTCGTGCGCATGATGTCCCCTTTCGAAAGTAAAGCGGACAACGCCTGAGGTTGGCCAATAACAGTCGCTAGTGAAATTATGTGACGATGATCACATCGGATTCGCGCGAATCGGCTTTACTCTGGGGTGGTGATAGGGGCAGCGCATCGATTCCTCGCGGAATTTGTGAACGGCTTCACATAACACTTACGAGTTCCTGGCTTATAGTTGGGTAGCGTAGAGATCTCTTGCCGAATTAGGTGGTCGACTGTGAACTTGCTGATCCTGGTTATCGATGACGAATCCGATGTCGAAACGCTGTTCCGACAGCAATTTCGTCGCGACCTCCGTGCCGGCCGGTTCACTTTTGAATTTGCTCAATCCGCTGCAGCCGCGCTGCAATGCATTGAGAATGCGGCCGATGTTTCGCTAATTCTAATCTTGTCAGATATCAACATGCCGGGGATGACTGGCCTTGAACTGTTGCCGAAAGCCAAAGCAGTTCGACCGGACGTCCCGGTCATAATGATCACCGCCTACGGGGATGCCGAGACTAAACGCAAGGCCTTGGAAAGCGGCGCCGAAGCGCTTTTTACAAAACCTATCGATTTCGGGATGCTTCGCAGCGAAATCGACACGCGGGTCTCCAAGGCAGCCTAGCTGAATATAGCGCTCGCTCTCAAATGTCCGCTATTGGCCCAAAGCGGACATAGGCGAGTGCACCGCACATGTCCGCTTTCGAGGGTAAAGCGGACACGACGTTTTGCTGATGTCCGCTTTTACGGTCGCTATTGGGGGCAAAGCGGACATGACGTCTTGCACTGCACATGTCCGCTTGTGACCCAAAGCGGACATCACGTTTGCGGTGCGAAATATCCGCTTCAATATGACACTATGCGGATGACCGGATGAAAATGTCGTATTTAGGCCGCTGCGATTGCGGCAATCCGACGCGTATCCACCGTACCGAATATCGGGACACACACACGGATGGATAGCAGCCATGAGTTGCTATCAACTAGGTTAGCTGTCATGGGGTGCGGTGCCGGTCAACGTGAGCTAGGGATTTTTAAATGCCGTCTAGTGTTGTGCGACCTCCGACGCGAGAGGACGCCAAGGTTCGGTCGGAGCAAGAATTGGAATTTGATCGGTGGCGCGTTGCTGTCGATATAGTCAAGCGCATTCGAGAGGCTGGAATAAGTTGCGAACTCAGTATCCGAGACCGTCACTGACCCGCCCTAGCTGATGGCCGCCGGCGAATTCACGGTTTTCCTGATTGACGATGACGTCGGGACAATGACGGCGCTGAGCGGATTTCTACGAGCCGCCGGTCACGCAACCAAAACATTTTATTCCTCACAGGCATTCCTAAGCGGACACGACGCTTCAATACCTGGCTGTGTTATCCTCGATCTATCGCTGCCGGGCCTGAACGGACTGGAGGTACAACAGTCGTTATTGGATCAAGGTATCCACCGACCAGTGATCTTTATTAGTGGTAAGACAGCCGTTCCTGAGATCGTCCGCGCCATGAGGGCGGGAGCAATAGATTTTCTCATTAAGCCAGTAGATGAGGCCCAACTGCTGAACGCCATTCAATCAGCGGAGGAATGGGACAAAACACGACGCAACATTGAAGCACGGCGCAAAATCGTTCTTCTAAAAATTGCAAAGCTTACGCAGAGGGAAAAAGAGGTTTTGGCTTTAATGATTGCTGGTCTGCAAAGTAAGGCCATCGCAGAGAAGTTGCGGGTGGGGGAAAAAACCATCAAAGTGCACCGTGCCCGTGTCCACCAGAAGATGGGAGTAAAATCTCTTGCCGAACTGGTGAGGATGACGCTCGGGATAAGTATCGAAGATCGCAGATAGTGGACTTCGTCACGACGCATCATGTGTTCGGTCCCGAAGGTGTGAACCTCCAGAGCGGGACCGGGCGGGCAACCTTGGCCGAACGCTAGGCAACTTCGGCCTTGGTCGCCTCTCTGCGGAGACTACAAAACGCGCTGATTAAATGTCCGCTATTGGCCCAAAGCAGACAGGAGCTGGTGCACTGCACATGTCCGCTTTTGAGGTAAAGCGGACATGACGATTGCGCTGCGAACTTTTGATCAAAGTTGCTTTCGTGCTTTCCGGCGATCAGTTGCACGGTAGGGCGCCTGAGAATCTGCAGCGTGTGGCTCGGCAGTTACAGCGTTCTCGCAACTCGAAAACCGCTGCCGCCGTACCGATTGACAGGTCGAACCGCATTGCGGTCAGCGCAGCGGACGTCCTGCGGTTTGTCGTACCAGGAACCACCGCGAATAACGC
>Ga0081455_10008659_pt1 | contig 10543 bp, 9 predicted proteins | sample TabmetS3T2R1_FD_70207 | JGI IMG/M metagenome (GOLD analysis project Ga0081455, IMG submission 70207) | Tabebuia heterophylla rhizosphere microbial communities from the University of Puerto Rico - S3T2R1 | ecosystem: Host-associated > Plants > Roots > Rhizosphere ... | reverse complement strand
TGATCTGGTCGATCGCTACCAGCATCGTCAGCTACCGCGCCGTGGCGAGCACTGCCCGCGAGGTCGGTGCGAGAGAGGCCGATGCGTAGACCACCACCGCAAGACGAGATGTCATGCGCGAACCGCCTCAGCCTAGATCCACCGTTCGGCGATTCCTGAGCGGTGAGCGCGGGTTGCTGGCATAGGGAATCGGCAGACCTACAGGTGCGCGATATCGGGCTGCCGTTGATCTCGGTCACAGAGGTCGAACCCGACGGGAGAGGATCGAGGTGAGCAACCGCAAACCCGAGCCAGTACCGGTCGGCCGCTACCGGCGGGTGCCGGTCGAGGTCCACCAGGCCGACCCGGTCCTCGTCCGTACCGGCCTGCACCGGCGGCAGCAGCCACACCAGCGAGGTGATGCCGGTGCCGGCGCCCAGCTCGTTCAGGCCGAGCGCGGCGTTGCCCTCCCGGGCCAGCGCGGCGTTCGTCAGCGGTTGCGCGCTGCCGAACACCACCAGGTCGCCGCCGTTGTAGGTGTGCCCGAGGATCAGCGTGCCGTCGTAGCAGGACACGTCGGCCGACCCGTCCGGCAGCAGGTAGCGGTTGTCGCCCATCTCGGCCCGGCCGGCGGCCACCGCGCCCGGGTCCTCGCAACCGGGCTCGCGCGCGGAGACCGTGGGCGCGCCGCCCGGCACGATCCGGTCGGTCACCTCGCGCAGCGCGATCAGGTCCGGGCTGACCAGGATCAGCCGGGTCGCGGTGCCGGCCAGCTGGCGCAGCTCGCCGGGCGCGAGCCGTTCCGGGAACGCCACCAGGACAGCGGTGTTCGCGCTGGTGCCCGAGGTCGCGGCGGCCAGCGTGGTGGCCCGGCGTACCTGCACGCCGTGGTTGCCCAGCAGCACCGCGAGGGCCCTGCTGCCCGGCCCGTTCACCGCGTCCGGGTCCAGCGCGCCGCGGGTCACCCGGGTCGAGCTCAGCCCGACCAGCAGCGCGCCCACGAGCACGACCAGCACGAGCAGCAGCGGGATCCGGGCTGTACGCCAGACCCGCCGCGCATCGGGCCCGGCAACCGTGTCCGGCCCGGCAACCGGGTCCGCGACGGGGCTCGCCTCCGCGCTCGTCCTCACCGCACCACCGCCAGGGACGCCTGCCGCACCGCGCTGTCGGCCTCGCGTACGGCCGCGGCCAGTTCCGGCGTGGCCGCCCTGCCGCCGTACCAGACCTCGTCGAAGACCCCGGCCGCGACCCGCAGCGGCGCGGCCACCTCGGGCACCTGCGCGGCCCCCTCCGCGGCAACCTCGTCGGCGGTACGCCCGGCGCGCGGCTCCAGCACCCCGCGCTCCTCCAGGTCCCGCGCGCTGGCCCGCATCCACTCCCGGATCGCGTCGGCGTGCCGGCCGGCCAGCGCCATGTCCTCGGCCAGTTGCCGGTGCTGCCGCGCGGTCCGCGCAGCGTCCACTGTGGACAGCAGCGGCGCGCGCCTGGTGCCGCGGCGGATCGGGCCGCCCCGCCACAGCGCGAACCCGACCAGCACGCCCAGCGCGGTGATGAGGAGCAGCAGGCCGAGCGGGCCGCCGGGCGCCTGGTCGGCCACCGAGGTGAAGGCGTGGTCCAGCCAGTTCACGATCCGGTCCCAGATCCGTTGCAGCAGGCTCGGGTCGTCGGCGTGGTAGACGCCTCTGGACAGCTCGCGCTCGGCCTCGGACCGGGCCGCGTCGCGCGGGACCGGCCCGGTGTCCGCGGCGGCGGCCAGCCCGGCGACCGACCCGGCGGCCAGCAGTACGCCTGCCAGCACGGCGATCCGGCGTACCCGGGCCGTCACTGGCCCCGCCCCCGTACCGCAGCCTGCCGTTGCCACACGATGTCCAGCGCCTCCGCGCGCATCCGCCGGTCCAGGTAGAGCAGCGCCTCGACGCCGGCCTTGAACGGGGCCACCACGCTGCCGGCGACGATGCTGCCCACCACCCCGATGGCCAGGAACAGCAGCCCCGGGTCGGACAGGTCGGTGTCCCGCACCGCCGCGATCCAGGTGGCCAGCAGGGCGAACGGCAGCACCAGGATGGTCTGCATCAGCAGCCCGATCAGCACCGACAGCGCGCGGACGCCCCACACCCGGAAGAAGTCGCCGCCCACCAGCTTCCAGGACCGGCGCAGCGCCGCGAACGGCCCGAGCGACTCGACCATCATGGCCGGGGTGGCCAGCGCCCAGAACCCCCACAGCGCCGCGCCGGGCACGATCACCAGCACCAGCGCCGGGTACGGCAGCACGCCGACCATGAAGCCGCACACCAGCAGCGCGCCGATCCGCCGCCGGGTCAGCCGCCACAGCTGGAGCAACGAGGTCCGCCGGCCCTGGACGTCCTCGAAGATGGCCACCGCGACGATGCCGGCGAGCGTCGCGCCGACCCAGCCGCCCAGCGGGTAGCGGAGCACGCCGGTCAGGGTCAGGCCGAGCTCGGTGCTGTCGTCACCGCGGACGGTGAAGACCGGGCCGGACAGGTTGCCGGTGAGCGCTTCCAGGCCGGCGAACAGCAACTCCTGGATCGTCATCACGATCGCGGCCAGCCCCAGGATGGCCCGCGGGTTGCGGCGGATCGTGGCGAAGGTGCTGTCCAGCAGCTCACCGGTGCTCAGCGGCCGCAGCGGCACGCTGCCCAGCGCACCGGTCGAACTGGCCGGCTCGGCAACTCCCGCAGGCGGATCGGCGGCGGCCCGTACCGGACCGGCGCCGGGCGTGGTCAGCGCACCACCCGGTGCCGCCCACGGCCCGCTCACCGCACGCTCCCCACCCGCGGCCTGGCCGCTCGCCTGCGCACCGCGGCATCGTCCCACGAACCCGGCGATAATCCGCGCCGGGAATGCCCGGCTGGCGGCCCTGCCTGCCCCAGTGGGCTGTTCGGAGCGGACAGCACACCGCACGCGGCCCGGCATGCCACGATGGTGGGGTGAAGGAGGTCAGATGAGGGCACGCGTGCTCGTCGTGGACGATGACCCCGCGCTCGCGGAGATGCTTGGCATCGTGCTGCGCGGCGAGGGCTTCGATCCGGCGTTCGTTGGCGACGGCGGCAAGGCCGTGCAGGCGTACCGCGACCTCAAACCGGACATCGTGCTGCTCGACCTGATGCTGCCGGGCATGAGCGGGATCGATGTCTGCCGCGCGATCCGGCTGGAGTCGGGCGTACCGATCATCATGCTGACGGCCAAGAGCGACACCGTCGATGTGGTGCTGGGGCTGGAGTCCGGCGCGGACGACTACGTGGTCAAGCCGTTCAAGCCGAAGGAGCTGGTCGCCCGCATCCGCGCGCGGCTGCGCCGGGCGGAGGAGCCGCCGGCCGAGCAGCTGGCCATCGGCGAGGTGAGCATCGACGTGCCGGGGCACCAGGTGCTGCGCGACGGGGAGTTCGTGTCGCTGACGCCGCTGGAGTTCGACCTGCTGGTCGCGCTGGCCCGCAAGCCGCGGCAGGTGTTCACCCGCGAGGTGCTGCTGGAGCAGGTCTGGGGTTACCGGCACGCCGCCGACACCCGGCTGGTGAACGTACACGTGCAGCGGCTGCGGTCGAAGATCGAGCGGGACCCGGAGCGGCCGCAGGTCGTCCTGACGGTGCGCGGCGTCGGCTACAAGGCCGGCCCGCCGTGACGGCGCGGTGAACCGGACCGAACGGCGGGTACGGGCGCGCGCGGCGGCGGTACGCCTGGGCGGCCGGCTGCGCCGCGGGCCGGCGTGGCTGCTGCGGCGGTGGCGGCGCTCGCTCCAGCTGCGCGTCGCGGTGACCATGCTGCTGGTGGGCGGGTTCGTGGTGGTGCTGGTCGGCATCATCCTGACCCACCAGATCGCCCAGGGCCTGCTGGAGAGCAAGCAGCGGGCCGCCGAGGCGGAGCTGCGGTCCGGTCTGTCGGTGGCCAGGACGTACATGGACGCGGTGCAGGAGGACCAGCCGCAGTCGCTGTCCTCGGCCATGCACCAGACGATCAGCTCGCTGGACGGCGGCCTGCAGCCCGGGGAGGCCGGGCTGTTCGACGTGGCCATCATGGAGCCGGGCTCGTCCGCGCCCGCGGTGTTCTCGGTGGGCTCGACCCGCATCCCGGACAGCATCCCGGCCGACGTGCAGGCCGATGTCCGCGACAAGAACGCGGTCAGCTGGGCGTACGGGCCGTTGATGCTGTCCGACGGCACCCAGATCAAGGGCCTGATCTACGGCGCGCCGATCAAGGTCGGGCCGCACAACCTCGAGCTGTACTACCTGTTCCGGCTGTCCAATGAGGACAGTACGGTCGCGCTGATCCAGCGCACGGTGCTGTTCGCAGGGTTCGGCCTGGTGCTGCTGGTGGCGCTGATCGCGGTGCTGATCACCCAGCAGGTGGTCGGCCCGGTCCGGTTGGCCGCGCAGACCGCCGAGCGGCTGGCGGCCGGCCGGCTGGAGGAGCGTATGCGCGTGCACCGCGAGGACGAGCTGGCGCTGCTGGCCGGCTCGTTCAACGACATGGCCGACAGCCTGCAGGAGCAGATCACCAAGCTGGAGGAGATGTCTCGGCTGCAACGCCGGTTCACCTCCGACGTGTCGCACGAGCTGCGTACGCCGCTGACCACGATCCGGATGGCCGCCGACGTGCTGCACGGGGCGAAGGGCGGGTTCGCGCCGGAGGTGGGTCGCTCGGCCGAGTTGCTGCAGGACGAGCTGGGCCGGTTCGAGTCGCTGCTGGCCGATCTGCTGGAGATCAGCCGGTACGACGCCGGGGTGGCCGCGCTCGACGCCGAGCCGACCGACCTGCGTTCGGTGATCCGCCGGGTCGTCGACGCGGCCCGGCCGCTGGCGGTGCGGGCCGGCAGCGAGGTGCAGATGCTGCTGCCGGAGGAGCCGGTGATGGCCGACATCGACCCGCGGCGGGTGGAGCGGATCCTGCGCAACCTGGTCGGCAACGCCATCGAACACGGCGACGGCAAGCCGGTGGTGATCCGGCTCGCCGGCAACGACCAGGCGGTCGCGGTGACCGTACGGGACCACGGGGTGGGCTTGCGGCCGGGCGAGGCGGCGCTGGTGTTCAACCGTTTCTGGCGGGCCGACCCGTCGCGGAACCGGAGCACCGGCGGTACCGGCCTGGGGCTGGCGATCAGCCTGGAGGACGCGCGGCTGCACGGCGGCTGGCTGCACCCGTGGGGGCGGCCGGGCCTCGGCGCGCAGTTCCGGTTGACGCTGCCGCGCCGGCCGGGGACGCGGCTGAGCCGGTCCCCGCTGCCGGTCGTACCGGCCGATGTCCCGCCGCCGACCTCCGGGCTGCCGGGCCTGACCGGGGTGCCGGAGCTGACCGGGGGGAGCACGCCATGAGGCGGTACGTGCTGGCCGCCGCGGCGGTGCTGCCGCTGGCCGGCTGCGCGTCGGTGCCGACCCATTCGCCGGCGCACCTCGTCCAGACCATCGACCCCGCGCAGCGCGACGCAGACCGGGTGCAGGCCAGGGTGCAGCCGGGCGCCGACGCGAGCCAGACGGCGATCGTGTCCGGTTACCTGCTGGCGATGCCGACGGCGCAGCGCGATGCCAGCTCCGCGCGCCTGTTCATGACCGCGCGGGCGGCCCGGGCGTGGCACGTGGGCGAGCAGGTCGTGGTGGGCAGCGTGCCGCAGGTCGGGGTGGTCGACAAGACCAACCAGGTGCCGGTGACCTTCGTCCGGTACGGCACGGTCGGCAGCGACGGCAGCTACCAGCCGGAACCCAAGCCGCAGCAGACGACCTGGAAGTTCAAGCTGGTGAAGAACGCCGACGGGCAGTGGCGGATCGACAAGCCCCCGCCCGGCGGCGGGGTGCTGGTGTCGCCGGCCTTCTTCCACAGCTCGTACCAGCGGCGGACGGTCTACTTCCTCGACCCGAGCATGGGGCGGGTCGTCCCGGACGTGCGCTACCTGCCGAACGACCCGGAGCACCCGGAGCACCTGGTGACCAGGATGGTCGGGATGCTCACCCAGGGCCCGTCCGACTGGCTGTTGCCGGTGGTGACCAGCGCCCTGAACACCGTGACGGTGAACCGGGTGGAGACCGACCCGGTCCAGCACGTGGTCCGGATCGACGTGGCCGGGCTGAACGGGCAGGTGAACGAGAACCGGGAGGGCGCGGTCGCCCAACTGGTGTGGACGCTCGGCTCGCTGTCCGCCTCGGTGTTCGGCGTCAAGGTGACCACCGACGGGCAGCCGGTGGACCTGCCGGAGCTCGACACCACCCCGCTCACGCCCGCGGACATGCTCTCCTTCGACCCGGACGCGCTGCCGGACACCTCGACCAGTGGCCCCGACGCGCCGGATCCGGAGCCGTCGGACCGCACCTCCGGCCCGAGCCGGCCGCGTGATCCCCGGACCGCGGTACAGCCGTACTACGTCCGCGACGGCGGGGTCTTCGCGCTCGGCGGCAAGGCGGTCGTGGACGGCCGGTACGACCTGTCGGCCGTCGGCGTGTCCACCGACCTCGCCCGGGTCGCCGGGGTCGGCCCCGCACCGGACGGGCGCGGGCAGACGCTGTGGCTGGGCAAGATCGGCGACGGGCGGTTGCTGGCGTCCAAGCTGCGCGCCAGCACGCTGACCCGGCCGACCTGGGACCGGGCGACCAGCAGCTTCTGGACGGTCGCCAACGGGCGTTTCGTGGAGCGGGTCTCGCTGGACGGGCGGGTGCACCACATCAGCCTGGGTGCCGGAGTGCTCGGTCCGCGGGCGTCGATCGGCGTGCTGCGGTTGGCCCGGGAGGGTACGCGGGTGGCGTACACCTCCGGTGAGCCGGGCAACCGGCGGCTGTACGTCGCCCGGGTGCACAGCGGCGCCGACTCGATCGTGCTGGAGAAGCCGATCCCGATCGTGTCGGTGCTGGTGGACGTGCGCGATGCCGCCTGGGAGCAGTCCACCGAGCTGGTCGTCCTCGGCGCCGGCGAGGACGGCGAGCTGGTAGCGCTGCGCGCCTACTCCGACGGCTCCTCGACCGATCCGGCGCACCTGCCCAGGCTCGACCCGTCCGGCGCCACGAGCATCACCGCCGCGCCGGACAAGCCGGAGGTCGTGGGCGTCGCGGATGGCACCCTGTCCACCAACCAGACCACGTGGGGCAACCCCGACAAGAAGGATCCGGTACGGGGTGCAGCGCCGGCCTATCCGGGCTGAGCCGTGCCGTCCTCGGCGGGACGGGTGTTGTCCACAGTCGCCCGATCGGGTGGTGACAACCGGGCGATCCTCGTCTGGTGCTGAGCGAGACGGTTTCCCTGTTGTTACCGGGCCGATGCGTGGGATGCGGCGCCGGCGGCCCGTCGCTGTGCGCCGGCTGCGCCGATCCGATCCGCGGGCCGGCGTGGCGGCATTCGCCGTTCCCGCGCCCGGACGGCCTGCCACCGCTGTGGGCCGCCGCCCGGTACGGCGGGCCGGTGCGCGCCGCGCTCGTGGCGTACAAGGAGCGCGGTCGCCGGGACCTGTGCCGCCCGCTCGCCGCCGCCCTCGCCGTCGCGTCGCTGGCGGCCCTGGCCGGCACCCGCGTGCCGCTGGCCATGGTGGGTGCCGGCGGGGTGTGGCTGGCGGTGGTGCCGGTGCCGTCGCGGCGGGCGGTGGCGCGGCGGCGGGGTGGGGATCATGTGCTGCGGTTGGCGCGCGCGGTGGTGGGGCTGCTCGGGCCCGGGGCGGTGGTCTGCTCGGCGCTGCGCCCGGTGGGCCGGATGGCCGATTCGGCGGGGTTGGACGCTGCGCAACGGCTGGCGAGCAGGCGCGGCTCGCTGGCGTTCCACCCGGCGCTGCGGCGGTGGCTGGTGACCGGCCCGCACCCGCCGCCGGTGCTGCTGGTAGACGACCTGGTGACCACCGGAGCGACGCTCGCGGAGGCCGCCGAGGTGTTGCGGCGCGGTGGCGTGCGTGTTAATGCGGCGGCCACCGTAGCGGCTACTGAACGTAACCATCGACAGGCTCTGTTCTAGGACTGTTTTGAATCCGTTATCTCGGCTAGCGTCGTAGGAACCCCCAGCGGGAGGAGGCGTTCGGCAGGCCCCAGCCCGGTCGTCCCGGGTGTGGCGAAGCACCTTGCGGAGCCAGTGAGAGGGCGTCCATCACCAACGTGGGAGGTCGCGTGGACATTGTCGTGAGGGGACGCAACGTCGAGGTGCCGGATCACTACCGGCAGCATGTAAGCGAAAAACTCGAACGCGTCGAGCGGTACGACCACAAGGTCATCAGGGTGGATGTAGAGCTCCACCACGAGCGCAACCCGCGCCAGGCCAGCGCCTGCCAGCGGGTCCAGATCACCTGCAAATCGCGAGGACCCGTCGTCCGCGCCGAGGCGTGTGCGGCTGATTTCTACAGCGCGCTGGACCAGGCCATCGTCAAGTTGGAGTCGAGGCTGCGTCGCGCGCACGACCGCCGCCGGGTCCACCACGGCAGCCGCACCCCGGTGTCGGTCGCCGCGGCCACCGGCGAGATCAGCGCCCGTACGGCGAGCAACGGGGTGGCGGCGACCGCCACGTTGGACGCGGGCGAGGATGTCGACAGCTACGCCGACCAGTTCGCCGAACAGGTGCCCGGCCGCATCGTCCGGGAGAAAGACCATTCCGCGAAGCCCGTGACCCTCGACCAGGCGCTCCTGGAGATGGAGCTCGTCGGGCACGATTTCTACCTTTTCCAGGATGCTGATTCAGGCCGGCCCAGCGTGGTCTACCGGCGCAAGGGCTACGACTACGGCGTCATCCGCCTGACTCCCTGAGCTGTTCCGCCATGGCCCCGCCCGGCCGTCGACGGAACCGGGCGGGGCACCCAACTGCGCGCGGATATACCCGGTACGCCACCTTGGAGGCGATTCGCCCGTGTGTCCACGCCGACCACACCAGTCGTGGCAGGCTTGACCGGGAGCGGTCGGGCGCGAGCAGGGGCGACGACAGTGGAAGGTGTGGTGTGAGCGAACGGGCGAACGACGCGATCCGGGTGCTCATCGTGGACGATCACGCGTTGTTCCGGCGCGGGCTGGAGGCGACTCTCCAGCTGGAGCCGGACATCAGCGTGGTCGGCGAGGCGGGCGATGGTGGTGAGGCGCTGGCGAAGGCGCAGGAGAGCCTGCCCGATGTGGTGCTGATGGATGTGAAGATGCCGCGGCACGGCGGTATCGAAGCGTGCAAGGTGATCAAGCAGGAGGTGCCGAGCGCGCGCATCGTGATGTTGACGATGAGCGATGACGAGGCGGACCTGTACGAGGCGGTGAAGGCGGGCGCCTCGGGTTACCTGCTGAAGGACGTGCCGGTGGATGAGCTGGCCGACTCGATCCGGGCGGTGCACGGTGGCCAGTCGTTGATCAACCCGTCGCTGGCGAGCAAGTTGCTGACCGAGTTCGCGACGATGAGCCGGCGGGGGGTGGCGCCGCAGTCGGTGGCACCGCCGAAGCTGACGGCCCGGGAGATGGAGGTGCTGCGGGCAGTGGCCCGCGGGCTGAACAACCGGGAGATCGCCAAGGAGCTGTTCATCAGCGAGAACACGGTGAAGAACCACATCCGCAACATCCTGGAGAAGCTGCAACTCCACTCGCGGATGGAGGCCGTCGTCTACGCCGTCCGCGAGAAGCTGCTGGAGATCACCTGAGCGAACGGACCTCGGCCGGCAGCAGGGAGCCCACCCAGGTGTCGACCCGGGCGCCGCGGTGGATCAGCCGCTGCCGCAGCGTCCCCTCCAGGGTGAACCCGATCCGGGTGGCGACCGCACGGGACCCGACGTTCCCCACCTCGGCGTACCACTCGATCAGGCCGACGCCCAGCGCGCCGAACGCCCAGCGGCACAGCGTCGCACCGGCCTGGCTGACCACGCCGGTGCGCCGCGCCCACGGCGCGCACCAGTAGCCGATCTGCGGATTGGGCGAGTTCAGCCGGCCGAGCCCGACCATGGCCAGCAGCTCCCCGCCGGTCGAGTCGAGCACCGCGAAGGTCACCGCGTGCCCGCTCGACCAGCCGGCCGGGATCGCCTCGTGCACAAAGGCTTCGGCGTCCTCCCGCCGGTACGGCATCGGCACCGAGGTCCAGTACTGGATGTCCGGGTCCTGGCACGCCCGGTAGACCGCATCGACCTCCGCCTCGCCCGGCATGCGCAGGTGCAGGCGGCCGGCGGTGATCTCCACCGGCTGCACCTCAGCGCTCCCGCTCGACATCTCGTGCCAGCACCGCACCATCATGGCTTACCGTTCGCTGACGGCAAGGCCGGTCCCGGCGGAGGCGGCGGTACGGTCTTCACGTCACTCACTATTCCCCTCGACATACGGATCGAAACACTCGTCGCTTGCGATCCACAATCGTTTTTACGTGGGACTTAACTCGTCCGTTGTCCGCGCCGTTACGGAAACCACGATGGACGGAAGCAGCGGACCGATCGAGGCGCGGCAATGGCCGCAAACGCTCTCTGCGCATGTGGTGGACCCCGGAGATACGCCGCGCATTCACGGGTTCGACGTGCAGGCAGATCTTGCGCGTCACTACGGCGCGAGCGACATCGCGTTCATGGCGCTGACGGGTGATCTTCCGATCGACGCCGCGGCGAGCCGTGCCCTCGACGTCGCGCTCGCCTTCCTCGCGCCTG
>Ga0081455_10008658_pt1 | contig 10545 bp, 11 predicted proteins | sample TabmetS3T2R1_FD_70207 | JGI IMG/M metagenome (GOLD analysis project Ga0081455, IMG submission 70207) | Tabebuia heterophylla rhizosphere microbial communities from the University of Puerto Rico - S3T2R1 | ecosystem: Host-associated > Plants > Roots > Rhizosphere ... | reverse complement strand
GGAGAATGGTCATGGCCAATGAAGCAGACCGCATCGCCAGGGCCGGCAACTATGTCTTTGGCCTGATGGACGAAAGAGAGCGGGCGCGCGCAGAGCGCGACCTTCAGATCGACCCCGCCTTTCGCGATGCGGTTTTGAGGCTTGCCGAGCGTATGCGTGCCATGGAGTCGGCGGGCCCGGCAGGCGCCGCCTCCGACGAGCACTGGAAGCTGGTCCAGCGCCGGCTGGGCGAACTGCCGCAGATGCGGCTTGCCGGTCTGCCCGACAGCGAGCCGCAAGCGCAGCCCGTCGTGATCCACCGGCTCGAGCGCAAGCCTTATGGCGTCGGCCTGCATTCCCTTGGCGGGCGGCTCGGCTTGGTCATCGCGCTCGCCCTGCTGGCGGCTTTCGCGCTCGGCTACCTGGCCGGCACGCTATAGCTTCCGCGACATCAGCAGCATCGGGGCACCGTCCTGTTCGAACGTCTCGACCGCCGTCCAGCCGAGTGCTTCGTAAAACGCGCGCGCTTCCCAGGTGTAGAGGTACAGCCTGTCGACGCCGGCAGAAGCTGCATGAGCCTCGACGGCTCTCAGCAACGCGGCACCAACGCCCTGACCGCGATGCGCCTCGCCAACGACAAGCCCGGCAAGCCAGGGCGTCACATCATGCGCCGGGTCGATTTCGTTGCGCACGAGCAGGCAGGAGCCGATCGGCAGGCCTCCCCGGCGAGCGACGAAGGCCGCCTCAAAGCCATCGCCTCCCAAAAGCTTTCCCGACCCAACCCGGGCCACGCCGATGCCTACCCCAACCTGCAACCGATCTTGACCCAACCCATTAACTGGGCGCTGATCCGCCAGCAGTATGACGATATGATCAAGTACACTACCGCCCTGCGCTTAGGCACCGCGGAGCCCGAGGCTATCCTGCGTCGTTTTACTCGCACCGATGTGCAGCATCCCCCCTACCAGGCCCTGGTCGAACTGGGCAAAGCCATCAAGACGACGTTTCTGGCGCGCTATCTCCACGAGGAGTCGCTCAGACGTGAGATCAACGCCGGGCTCAATGTCGTGGAAAACTGGAACAGCGCCAATGGCTTCATCTTCTATGGCAAAAGCGGTGAGATCGCCACGAATCGGCTCGACGACCAAGAGTTGTCCGTGCTCTCCTTACATCTCCTCCAAGCGTGTTTGGTGTACATCAATACCCTGATGCTTCAGGCGATTCTGGCAGCCCCCGCATGGATGGAGCGCATGACCACTGACGATTTCCGCGCCCTGTCCCCTTTGGTGTATACCCACATCAATCCGTATGGCACCTTTGCACTCGATATGACCGCACGGCTGCCGATTGCGGCTTGAGGGGCGGGGCCGTTTCCCATAGGCTTATCCCTCTTCTGTCACACTGGGACAAAGCCCTGGAAGTTGTTCATTATGGCGATTAAGCTCTGAAAGCCTTGCTGCAACGATGGGAGTGCAAACACCCCCAGCCAGGGAGAGAGCAGACAATAAAACACGACAGGCTGGATGATGAGGCGTAAGTTGTTGAGCAGGTTCTTCCAGCCTTGGCCTTGATCCCACCATTTATGATGGGCAAATGGCTCTTGTGCTGTCTGTTGCTCCTGTTTCTCCTCCTTAATAGGAGGCGGTACTGTTTGGGGTGGGCAGATCGTAGATGCGCGAAATACTGAGGCCTGTAAACTCACCATCAGATAGGCACTGCACACGACTTCCCACCATTTCTCGATATCTTGATAACTCGTTAACCGGAAATCGGCCCAGCCCAGTGCATTTTTGCTCTGCTTAAACCCATACTCGATCCAGGTGCGTAGTCCATAGGTATTGCCCACAGTTTTCTTGATGGTGCCGGGCAGATTGGTCATGATCAACCAGGTACTTTCTGGTGGTTGCTCGTCGACATCCGTGGTTATTTGGTAATAGCGCATCGCCCGTCGGTGGCCAAAAATCATTTCCCGAATATAGCGGGGTTCGGTGTCTCCTGTGGAGAACACCCGATCAAAGGGGGACCAGGTCGTATACCGCAGACGTTGCCCGGGCACCATCAAGACGCCATGATTCTCCCGAATCGCCACGACGAATTGGAGTGCAAGACGCTGCAAGGCCGCAATGAATTCCCCACTCTCCCCATATAAGCTATCCGCTAAAACCACCGCAAATCGAAAGCCCTGTTGTTGGAGGGCTTGAATAAGTTCAATAGCGATCTGCGGTTTGGTTTTATACTGATCTTCTGCATGCAAGCGTTTCCGGGGCTTAAACACCTCAAAGCCTAAGGGAAAGGTCATCCCGTCTAGGACGCCATAGGCATTGACTGACACTATCCCATTCTCAATCTTGCCGAGATTCCCGATATATTGCCGCGCGACATAGTCCGTCGTTTTGCCTTTTTTCTTATCACCGGTTTCATCAATACAGAGGATAAAGGGGCGCTTTTGTAATACAGACTTGATCAGAGTGAGGCGTCTCTGGCGGAGCGTCGCCACCTCCCAGGGCGACTGCGTCAAAAAATGGTGGAATGATTGCGCATCGTCGACCCCAACCGCGCGTGCGAGGGCGGGTAAGGTTTTTCGGGGGAGTTCGGCAATCAGCCCCAGGTGCAGAGACGTAAAATATTCAAAACTCCTGACCTCCGGAAAGACGTCACGGTAGTAGGTACAATATTGGTCCACAAAACTAACAGTGGCTTTGGGTTCTCTCGGGACACTCATGACTGCACCTCCTGCGCTCAGGGGGTATCTCGCAGGCGCCATTGTACCATGGTGATCCCAAAAGTGACAGAAGAGGGATAAGGTGCTGATAATCAGTAAGTTAAAATTTGCACCTTAACAGGGCTGGGTAAGGGATGGTAGCGATAGTGGAGTCCGTGGTCTGCCATGTGCGTATCTCCATGAGCCTGGCATCAGAGGTGTTCGTGGGCTCTACCTGCCCGCAAACGCCGGGATCACTTCGTCGATCAGCTGCCGGGTCTGGTCCATCAATTCGGCGTCGCTGGTACCGGTGGGGCGCAGGATGAACTTTGAGACGCCCGCCGCGATGTAGGCCTCGAGCCGGGCGCAGATGTCCTTGCCCTGGCCTACCGCGAAGGCGTACTGCGGATCGCGCCCGGTCCGTTGCTGGTAGGCCTGCACGAGCACGGGCAGCGGGCCATCATGCCAGCCGCCGAAGCGAAAATAGAAGCCCGCGCCGTAATGATCTGCGTCGATGGTGCGCCCAGCCTCCGCAGTCGCAACCTTGATGGCCGCGATCACCCGCCGCACTTCCTCCGGGTTTTCCGACCCGGCCTGCCAGCCGGTCCCGACGCTGGCCGTGCGCCGGATGGCCACCTTGGATGAGCCACCGATCCACAACGGCATGGGTTGTTGCACCGGGCGCGGCGCGATGGTGGCGTCGTGATACTGAAAGTGTTCCCCAGCAAAGGTCACTTTTTCTTCGGTCCAGAGGCGTGCGATCAGAGTCAATGCCTCGTCTGCGAGCTTACCCGAGCCTTTGAACGTGCGCCCAGTGGCCGCCCAATCGGGGGCGAGGGCCGAGCCCACGCCGAAAGCCGGCAGCAGACGACCCTGTGAGAGGAAATCCACCGTAGCGCACTGCTTGGCCAGTAACAGTGGATCCCGCAGCCCTACCGACGCGACATTCATGCCAAATTTCATCCGCTCCGTCGCGCCAGCGACCGCGGCCATGGCGCTCATGGTTTCCAAGAACGCGATGGTCGACACCAACCGGTCGGTTTGCCAGAAGGAATCGACCCCCCCTGCCTCACACAGCGCAATCCAGCGCCAAAAGGCGCTAGCCGACGAAAACGGGAACTCTGCCAACCCGACACCGATACCGATGGTCATGACCTGGCTCTCCTCCTGTACTGGCCCGCATGGCGGGTGCACGGCCGCACTACAACGATTCTCTACGGTAGCACGTTCCACGCGCTCGTGCAGCCACTGCGCTTCCCGGGTCATGTCTTGCAAGATCACGCGGCTTGTGCCAGGATCGGGGCATCACTACGTTAGTCACTGGCATGGAGGTTGACGCACGCCACCTGCCATGTCGTATGAGCCGTACCAATAACCGGCTCGCCTGGAGAGCACGGAGGACAGACGATGATCACGAAATTCGACAGTTCCTATTTTGGCACCGTCGATATGCAGAACCTCGGCTACAAGGGGACGCCGATCAACGAACGGTGTTTCACGCAACCAGAACTAGCGCGGGCCCTGCACAAAGTCGTGGAGTATGCCAAGTGCATGGATGAGCGCGGCTACAACACATTCTGGATGGCTGAGCACCACTTCCAGCCAGAAGGCACGGAGCTGATCCCCAACGTCCTCATGATGGCGATGCACCTCTGTGGCGTCACCAAGAATCTCAACATTGGCTGCGGCTTTAACATCGTGCCGATGTGGCATCCGCTGCGGCTCGCGGAAGACTATGCAATGGCGGACATCCTGACCGGCGGTCGGGTTATTTTTGGCGTGGGGCGCGGCTATCACACCCGCGAGGTCGAGACATTCGGCTCGCCGCTTTTAGACCAGAACGCCAATCGCGAGCTTTTCGAGGAAGGCGTCGATCTCCTCTTCAAGGCCTTCGCCGGTAAGCCCTTCACGCATCACGGGAAATACTACACGATCCCGCCGGAGGTGCCGTATCGCGGCTACACGCTGAAGGAACTCACGCTGGTGCCGGCCCCGGCGCGGTTGCCGGTGGAATGCTGGCAGCCGATCCAGAGCGGCTCGGATCGCGCCTTCGACTTTATGGCGAAACACGGCATCAACGGGGTGATTGGCGGTGGCTCGGCCGAGGGTGGCGCGGTGGACCGGCATATGCTCGCCTTTCAAGCGGCGTATGCCCGGCGTGGTGTCCAGCTGGCCTTGGGCGAGCGGCTGGCGCTCGGCTATCAGTTTCATATTGCGGCGAGCCGCGAGCAAGCGATCCGTGAGGCGGCGCCGCATTACGAAGAGAACATGAAAATGTTCGGCGAGCTCCGGCTGGTGCGGGCGCTCACCGACGCGCAGATCGCGGCGATGCGCAACCCGGCGCTGGTCGGCACGGTCCAACTGCCGACGATTGAGGACGCCGTGGCCGCCGGCGGGTTCCTGGCGGGCCGACCGGAGGACATCATCGCGCAGCTCAAGGCCGTCGAAGCACGCTATCCCGGGCTGGAGCGTGTCATCTGTGCGACCCCACTGGGCACGCCGCTCGCGGTCCAGCTCGAGGACTTGGACCGTTTCGCGAAAGAGGTGATGCCAGCTTTCCGGGCGCAGCCAAGCGCCACGGCCGCCGACTAAGGGGGCCAGGCGCCCTTCCCAGGCACCGCTCTGGGTATCTTGCGGCGCGGGGACCATCCCAAATCTAGAGCTGTGCGATCACTAACATCTTGCCCTTCGCGCCCAATGCCGTGACGCCGTTGTGCCCGAGGATGCGGCCGCGCAGCTCGACGATATCTCCTTTGAGCCGAGCATTCGGCGTCACGCGCACCACCAGCCATTCCAAGCGAATCGTTTCGTCGGCGTAGATCGGGCGGCGAAAGCGCACCCAGAATTCGAGCCCCACCATAGCCCCGTGCTGCGAGTAGTGCGAGGCCGTCAGCCCGAGCAGCAAGGCCGTCGTGTGGGTGCCGCTGGCGATCAGGCGTCGGTAGCGCGTCGTGGCGGCAAACGTCGGGTCGTGGTGCACGGGATTGGTATCGCCCGCCGCCGCCGCATAGGCCGCCACCATGGCGGGGGTTAACGTCACTTCCACGGCGAACCGTTCATGGGGATATGCCAGCATACTGCCCTCCTCACTCTACAGCCTCTGGGCCACAGCCGCCGTGCGGGCGCGACGCCGGCATACCGTGCCGCGCAGTATGCGTGCGCTGCGCTGGGAAGGCAAGACGGCGGGAGAGGTCCTGGTTGTCTGCGACCCTGCATCAGGTGTACAGCGAATGTGACAAACCCTGCGTGTCAGGCGAGGCGGCGCCAGCGCGCAGGGTGGCACGCAGAGAGCAGCCGTCAGTGGAAAAGGCCGTTTGCATTGACTATACTCCGGCGCCAGAGCTGGACCCTTTTCCCACAGACCGCACCGTACCGGACAGCGACCGCGTCGGGGGCGTGCGGTGAGGACGGTGAACGCACATCACACGGAGGCGAGCATGGACCTACGGTTGCAGGGGCATAAGGCGTTAATCACGGGCGCGAGTCGTGGCATCGGGCGGGCGATTGCGGCGGAGTTGTTGCGCGAGGGTGCGTCCGTGGCGATCTGCGCACGGCAGGCAGAGGCCCTGGACCAGGCACGGGCGCAGTTGGCGACGCTGGGGCCCGGCATGGTCTTCACGCAGACTGCGGACCTGGCGGACACGGCGCAGGTGCGGGGATTCGTGACGGCGGCCGTGGACGCCTTGGGCGGCCTGGATATCTTCATCCACAACGCCAGCGCGATGACCGGGCCCGGCTCCGGGGAGGAGGGCTGGCGACAGACGCTGGCCGTGGATATCTTAGCGGGGGTCGTAGGCGCGGAGACGGCGTTGGCGGCGCTCGAACGGAGTACTGCCGCGAGCGTCGTGTTCATCGGGAGTACGGCGAGCATGGAGTTCTTCAACGGTCCCCGCCCGTATGGCGCGGGCAAAGCGGCGATGCGCACCTACGCGCGGGAACTGGGCGAGGTGTGGGGCCGGAAAGGGATCCGCGTGAACGTGGTGTCCTTGGGATCGATCGATTTCCCGGGCAGCGTGTGGGAACGGGTGAAAGCGAGCGACCCCGAGCGCTACGCGCGCGTGCTGCACACGATGCCGCTAGGACGCTACGGCAGTGCGGAAGAGGCAGCGCGGGCAGTGGTGTTTGTGGCGAGTCCGGCGGCGAGTTGGATCAACGGCACGAACGTGGTCGTGGACGGCGGCCAGCACAAGGGGGTGGACTGAGCCAACCCCGCCACGCCCTCCGGGCTCTACCGCCCTTGCGGTGCAGCTGGACCTCGCCTTTGAGTAGCAGTGGAACGGTGATGGAACCTCTCCCATACCTGTTCGGATACTACTCATAGGCGAATACGCATCCCGCCACACATGGCCAAGTCGTGCTATACTGCGGCACATCTCTTCCCCGACTGGTCATTCCGAATGAAAACGAATCGTTGTGAGGTGCACGATGAAGTATGACGTGGTCGCTCAATTTCTAGCGGTTTGTAGCAGGTTGAAGTGGTCCAGACATTTGACGAAATCGCCCTGTCTGGCTCTGCTGGCAATGGCCGGGTCCAGTGCCGCATACAACATCATCTCGGCCTGCTCGAACGCCGTCAGTTGATGAAAGTTGCGCAGGAATTGGAAGAATCCCACATACCCCGGCAGGTTCGTTTTGCTGATGCCTCGAAACACTCGCAAGTAGGGCTTCAGCAAGGAAAAGAGGCACTCCGCTCGGTTCTCATGCACTTCGCCACGGGCGTATTCCTTCTTCGTATGATTAACGTATGCATGCACATAGCCCTTGAGCGCTCGATAGCTGCTCGCCGAGTCGGTGTAGAGCCGACTGCCCGCTTGCACGGCGATGCCAGCGGCCTTCTGCACCGTCTGCACCGTGAAATCTTTGGTTGCGTGGAGGACGACTGCCCCCTGGCGACTGACCCAGGCAATGATTGCCGGCCGGTCTTTGTCATAATGGCCCCGACCGGGCTCGCGTTTCTTGCGGCGCCCACGCGCGCGGCGTCCCAACGCCTTCTTCCCGCCCTGCTTGGCTTGGCCCTTGTGGCCCGCAGTCTGGTAGAGGTCATCGGCTTCGACGGTCTCGTCCAACTGCCGACCGATCTCATAGGAGAGGGCGGCATTGCGCAGCCACCAACACCACCGATAGCCGGTGCGGACATGGACCCCCAACTCTCGGGCAATGCGGCGCGAGGAACACGACAGGCACATGAGAAACGTGGCCAGAATCCAGTGCATCACCGAGCGCTTGCTGCCATCCAAGAGTGTACCCGTGAGGTCATTGAAGGTGCGCTTGCAGCCCTTCGCTTTACAGCGGTAGCGTTTCAGGCCCGGCTGGGCGTGGTAGGTGCCCTGTACCATTTAAGTGAGCGGTGATTACAATGATCGTAGCGGGTCCCTCGCTGGGAGTACCATAGGTGCCCTGTGCTTCGAGCCCCTCCGTGGGACTTGTACCCCAGCGAGAGTCCCGTGGTAAACATCCTGTAGGAAGTTGCGCCGCGAGCGCCAGTACAGGGCCGAGTAATAACCACGGGAGATTCCCACAGAGAGCAATCCTTGCGAGAGAGGTGAGAGAGCCATGGGCCTTGTTGTGCAGACCGCCCTCCATCCGGAGCAAGACGAGCATGACATGCCTTACGAGTGGTTTGTGGGCATTGATTGGGGTTCCCAGCAGCATCAGGTCTGTGTGCTTGACCGCGACCGGCGCCGGGTGGGTGAGCGCTCCGTCGACCATGACGGGGCCAGTCTCGCCCGGCTGGCGGACTGGCTGTGGACCGTGTCGGCGGGCCAAGCGCAGCAGGTCGCCGTGGCCATCGAAGTGCCGCGGGGGGCAATTGTCGAAGGGCTGCTCGAATGCGGCTTCCACGTCTTTGCGATTAATCCTAAGCAACTCGACCGCTTCCGGGATCGTCACAGTGTGGCAGGAGCCAAGGATGACCGGCGCGATGCCTTTGTCCTGGCCGATTCCATCCGTACCGATCGGCCGAGTTTTCATCGGCTCCGCCTCGATGCCCCGCAACTCTTACTGTTACGAGAGCTCAGTCGAGCGGAAGAAGCGTTGCTCGAAGACTTTCGTCGCAGTGCCAATCGGTTACGCGATCAGTGGCACCGGTTTTATCCCCAGATGCTCCAGCTGTGCGCGGCTGCTGATGCGTGCTGGCTGTGGGACCTCATCGATTTGGCCCCCACCCCCGCCCACACCGCGCTGCTGAGTGCGGAGCACGTGCAGCGGGTGCTCAAGGCCCATCGCATTCGGCGCCTCACGGCCCAAGAGGTGCTGGCATGCTTACAGGCACCGGCGCTGCCCGTTGCCCCTGGTGCGGCCGAAGCCGCGCAGGCCCATTGTGGGTTCTTGCTGCCCTGTCTGCGCGTCCTGGCCGAGCAACTGCAGGCCTGTAGCCAACAAGTCAGCGCCCTGCTGCACACCCTGGCGCAGGAGCCGGGCGAGGGTGAGGGCCCCTCGGATGTCGCGCTTGTGCAGTCCCTCCCCGGGGTTGGTCGCAAGATCACGGCCTGGTTGTTTGCCGAAGCTGCCCAGGCTTTGGCCGAACGAGACTATCAAGTGGTGCGCACGCATGGCGGGGTGGCACCGGTGACACGACAAAGTGGCAAACGCCGTCAAGTCGTGATGCGGCGCGGGTGTAATCCGCGGTTACGTCATGCGCTGTATCACATGGCACGCGTCGCCATGCAACGTGATGCGCACTTCAGTCAGGTGTATACGGCTCTGCGAGCCAAAGGCCATCGGCATGGCCAAGCTTTGCGCACTATTGGGGACCGTTTGCTACGCGTCCTGATGGCCATGCTCCGTGAGCGTATCTGCTACGATGCGAGCCGGATTCGTTGTGAGCCGGTCGTGCAAATGCGGTAAAAAATTGACAGATGGGGGTTGACAAATGGTAGGAAGTCCCAGGGCCCGACGTGGTGGCTCTGACACCGAGGACATTGGAGGGGCCGATCTTTCCAGCGCAATCTATGGATGTAGGATTGACACGTTTCGGGGTCAAAGAGTTGGTGCAGATGCGAAACCATCGACATGGCTGAGCTTCTCCTTGGATCACGGGTTCGGTGAAGAACTGGATCGGAGATTCTCAGCTCACAATTGAGTTTTTAGGCTGCTACAAAGCCCGAGAAATTGAGCGAGCGCTATAACGGCGAGCGGGTGACCTACCGTTATCGCTCGCACCGCACCGGCCGGATGGAGCGCACCTTGTCCGAGCGCGGCACCGGGATGCTCGGCATCATCGTGGCCGACATCGCGAACCCGGTCTTCTTCGGGATGATCCGCGGAGCTGAGCGTGCGGCCAGTGACATGAGTTTCACCATGCTCGTCGTCGAAACTCAAGAGTCCGGGGACGCAGAGCGCGACGCTTTAGACCGGCTGATGCCCGTGGTGGACGGAGTGATCCTCAGCTCGTCACGGATGTCGGACGCGGCCATTCGCTCGATTGCCAAACGCACACCGCTGGTGCTGCTCAACCGGATGGTCAACGAGGTCTCATCGGTAGTGAGCGACAATGCGTACGCGATCATGAAGGCCGCCGAGCATCTCCTCGAGCTGGGCCACACGTCGATCTGCTATCTCGCAGGTCCGGAAGCGTCATGGGCGGACGGTGCACGCTGGCGGGGTCTCAAAAAGGCCGGCGTCGAACTTGATGTGCAAGTACGCCGTCTCGGCCCCTTCCTGCCGACGATGCGAGGTGGGGCGGCGGCAGTTGAGCAGTGGATGCTGAGACCGTCCACCGCGGTCATCGCCTACAACGACCTGATGGCCATCGGATTCCTGCAAGCGGTGAAGGCAGCCGGCTGGCTGGTCCCTCGCGACGTGAGCATCATCGGCTTCGACAACATTGTGGATTCGGTCCTGGTCGAGCCACATGTGACGACCAT
>Ga0081455_10008657_pt1 | contig 10545 bp, 9 predicted proteins | sample TabmetS3T2R1_FD_70207 | JGI IMG/M metagenome (GOLD analysis project Ga0081455, IMG submission 70207) | Tabebuia heterophylla rhizosphere microbial communities from the University of Puerto Rico - S3T2R1 | ecosystem: Host-associated > Plants > Roots > Rhizosphere ... | reverse complement strand
CGGCCCAGCATGCCTTCATGCACTTCGCTCGTCCCGTCGAAGATCTGGGTGATCTTCGCGTCTCGGTTGAGTCGGTTGACGTTCGTCGACTCGACGACGCCCTGCGCGCCGTAGATCTGCACCGCGGCGTCGGAGTGGCGACGTGCCGCGTTGCTCGCGAACAGCTTCGCGGCGGACACGATCGCCCGATCGCCCTCGGGCCGTGTCCGGAAGGATGCCGCCGCCTCGCGTGCCAGCGCACGGGCGGCCAGGTAGTCGGACGCCATCCGGCCAAGCATGGCTTCGACCGCGCCGATCTTGCCGAGCGGCTGCCCGAAGGCATGCCGAGAGAGCGCGCGATCCCGGCTCTCGCCCATGCATCCGCACAGGATCCCGCACGCGTAGGCGGCGGCCTGAAGGCGCGCGAGGTTGAGCATGTGCACCATCCCGGCGAAGCCGTCCACGTCGAGTCTCGCCTCGTCTGGGACGAACACCTCGGCGAAGCTCAACCCGCCGTTGGGGAGACCCCGCATGCCCGACAGCGCAGGGGTCCGCGTTCGCTCGATGTCCGGGCCAGACAGGTCGACGACGAGCGCCACCATCGGGGCGCTCCTGTCGTCGCTGTCGAGCTTCGCGAGAACCAGCGCGAACGACGCGATGGGCGCGTTGCCGACCCAGCACTTGCTTCCGGTCAGCGCGAACCCACCCGAGACGCGGCGCGCCACGGTGGACGTGCCGCGTAGATCGGTCCCTGCGTGCAGCTCCGACAGGGCAAACGATCCCACGCCGGCGCCCTCGCTGACCAACGACGCCCAGCGGTCGCGGACCGCCCGGATCTTGTCGAGGTCGAGGTCGCGGACGATCAGCTCGGGCTTGTACGGGTCGCCGACCTCGCCGACGAACTGCCCCTCCGGATCCACGAAGTAGCTCTGCCCGTAGAAGTCGTTCTCGCCGAGCGGCTCGATCCCGACCCGGTTGATCGCGCCGACGTAGTACATGTTCGCGACCGCGGCGGCAGGCTGCTCGAGCCGCCACAGGTACTCGGAGAGGCCGCGGTGCGTCGCCGAGGGGTTGAACACGATCTCGGCGCCGGCCAGACCGAGGATCCTCCAGCCCTCGGGGAAGTGACGGTCGTAGCAGATGTAGACCCCGACCTTGCCGACCGCGGTCTCGAAGATCGGATATCCCTCGGTGCCGGGCGCGAAGTAGAACTTCTCCCAGAAGCCCTGCACCTGCGGGATGTGCTGCTTGCGGTACTTGCCCTGGTACGTGCCGTCGGCGTCGATGACCGCGGCGGTGTTGTGGTACAGGCCGGGCTGCACGATCTCGTACATCGGCAACACCATGACCATGCCGAGCTCCTTGGCGATGCTCTGGAACCGCTTCGTGGTCGGCCCGTCCGGGATCGGCTCCGTGTAGTCGTAGTACTGGGCGTCCTGCACCTGGCAGAAATACGGCCCGTAGAAGAGCTCCTGGAAGCAGATGACCTGCGCGCCCTGGGCGGCGGCGTCGCGAGCGGCCTCCTCGTGCTTGTCGGTCATGGCCTCCTGGGTCCCGGCCCAGTCGGTCTGCAGCAGGGCGGCCTTCACGGTGGTGGACATGGCATCGCTCCTCACTCGTCGACGCGGATCGCGGCGCTCACCTGATCATCGAACGTTTCGAGGGCGATCGTCACCTCCGACTCGCCGCGGTGGGCGACGAGCTCGGATGCGGCAGCCCCCTCGGGCCCTTCCACCGGCGTGTCCTGGACCGACACGTCCCAGCCCTCGTCCTCAAGGACCCCGCGGTAGTGATCGAGCACCTCGGTCGCCGATGCTTCGACCTCGAGCACGGCGGCGCAGCCCGGGCCCTCGGGATCGTCGAAGTACTCGAGGTGCGCGCCGCCGTAGGCAGGGATCTGCTGAGCCAGGTGCAGATCCTGGTCCGAGCAACGACCGCCGGACTGGCGGGTGGCGAAGAGCACGATCGCGACGAGCGCGACGATGGCGATCGCTCCGACCGCGAGCACGATTCGCCTGCGGGGCGCGGCGTCGGCTGGCAGATCGACTCGGGGCGGAACCTCGGGCGTTCCGATCGGGCCTCCCACCCATCACTCCCGAGCCAGGGTCTCCACGGCGGCACCTTGAACCCGCGATGAAGCAGTGTCAAAGCCCTTCACCACGGGAAGGCTTTCGCCGAGCACCTCGATGCGACCGGGAGGAGACGAGCGATGAGGAAGCTGATCGTGACCACCTTTCTGACCCTCGACGGGGTCATGCAGGCGCCGGGCGGACCCGAGGAGGACGACAGCGGCGGCTTCGCGCACGGCGGCTGGTCGGTGAACTTCTGGGACGACCAGATGGGTGAGGTCAAGGGCGACGAGATGAGCGTGTCGTTCGATCTGCTGCTCGGGCGCCGGACCTACGAGCTCTTCGCGGCGTACTGGCCGAACGCCTCCGAGGAGGCCGGTGGCAAGCCGCTCAACGACGCCACGAAGTACGTCGCGTCGCGGAGTCGTCCCTCGCTGGATTGGGGCCCGGCGATCCTGATCGAAGGGGACGCGGCCGAGGGCGTCGCTGCGCTCAAGGAGGGTGACGGACCGGAGCTGCAGGTGCACGGCAGCGGGGACCTCGCCCAGACGCTGATCCGTCACGGCCTCGTCGACGAGTACCACCTGTGGGTCTTCCCGCTCGTGCTCGGCTCGGGCAAGCGCCTGTTCGCGGACGGCACGGTCCCGGCCGCGCTGCGGCTCGTCGACTCCAAGGTCTCCACCACCGGGGTCATCATGGGCACCTACGAACCCGCCGGCGAGGTCGTCACCGGCTCGTTCTAGCCCACCCAGGCCGACCTGACGGTCGGCTACTTGGTGTCGGACATGTTCGAGCGCCCGGCGAAGAACGCGCCCTCCTCGATCACGAGCGTCCGGCAAGTCACGTCGCCCTGGACGCGCGCCTCTCGCCCGAGCGTCGCCTTCTGCTCAGCGACGACGTCGCCGTCGACGGTGCCGTGGACGGTCACGCTCTCGGCGTGCACGTCACCTTGGACACGGCTCTTCGCCGGGAGGACCACCGACCCCGGCGCGGTGAGGTTCCCCTTCACGCGACCGGCAAGGCTGATGCTCCGGGCCTGGATGTCCGCCTGCACCTCGCTTCCGGGTGCGACGGCCACCTCGCCTTCGGCGGAGATCGCTCCTGTGAGGTGACCGTGGATCCGCAAGGAACCCGCAGACGTCAGGGTTCCCTCGATGCGTGCGGTACGCCCCACGATCGAAAGGTCGTCGCTCCGTTGGTCGTCCACGATCCCTCTCTCCAATCGAGCCGGTCCAACCTTGAAGCCTACGGCCGAACCGGAATGGCCGTGCGCGATGCCCGGCGGTTCGCGTGATGAACGCGTTCCGAGTCGCATCTGGCGATCGGATCGACTGAGACCCCAGCCACTCAGGCGGTCGTGGCCGGCGCGCCGCCGATGTAGGCCTCGATGACCGCAGGGTCCTCCGCGATCTCCCGCGGTGGCCCGATGGCGATCGTCCGGCCCTGGTCGAGCACCTGGATGCGGTCGCACAGCTTCATGATCAGGCGCAGGTCGTGGTCGACCACGACGATCGAGCAGCCGAGCTCGGCGCGGATCCGGCGGATGTTGGCGAGCAGGTCGTCGGACTCGGCCTCGTTCATGCCGGCCGCCGGCTCGTCGAGCAGGATCAGCGACGGCCGGCGCACGACCGCGCGGGCGATCTCGAGCCGGCGCTGGTTCCCGTAGGGGAGGTTCACCGCCTTCTCGCGCTCGACGGCCTGCAGGCCGAACCATGCGAGGACATCGTCGACCCTGCCGGGGTCGATGCCCGGGGCGGTCGCCGCCTGAACGTTCTCGCGGACCGTCAGCTGCGAGAACAGCCGGATGTTCTGGAACGTGCGTGACACGCCCAGGTGCGCGATGCGGTGGGGCTTCCCCCCCTCGATCTCGTCGTCGTGGAGCACGATCCGCCCGGCTGTGGGCGCGTAGACGCCCGATACGACGTTCAGCAGCGTGGTCTTCCCCGAGCCGTTCGGGCCGATCAATCCCAGGATCTCGCGGTCGCGCACCGCGACGTCGACCCCCGCGAGCGCGGTCAGCCCCTCGAACCGCTTCTCGATGCCCTCGCCGACGAGCACGGCGATCTCGTCCACGACCTCGGCAACCCCGGGTTCGGCCGGCGCGGCCGGCGCGGGTTCGACCTTCATACTCGGTCGGCGCCTGGACAACACCCGCAACAGCAGGTCGTCGAGCTCCCAGCGATCGAAGATGCCCTCGGGGCGCAGGATCAGCGTGATGATGATCAGCAGCGCCGTCACGAACTGCACGGTGCCGGTCACGCGCGGCAGCTCCCACGGGCCGATCGCGACGCCCTGTTCCACCCGCGCGAGCGTGTCCGCCAGGAACGTGATGATCGCGGCGCCGGCGACCGCGCCGGTGACCGACGTTCGTCCGCCGATCACCAGCATCGCCAGCAGCGAGAACGTGATCGCGAAGTAGAACTGGTTCGCGTTGAACGCGATCACGCTCTGCGCCCACAGCGAGCCGGCGGCGCCCATCATCGCGGCGCTCAGCAGCCACGACGCGTAGCGCGTGCGCACGACGTTCGTGCCGACCGAGGCGGCCGACAGGGGATCCTCGCGCGTCGCGCGCAGGCGCAGGCCCGGGCCGGAGTCCTTGTAGAGGCGGGCGACCAGCACGAACGCGATCGCCCCGATCGTGCCGACCGCGACCGTGGTGCGGACCGGGACACCGGCCAGCCCGAGCGACCCGCGGGTGAACGTGTTCGCGTTCTGGAACGTGGTGTGCACGATCACCAGCAGGGCGAGCGTCGCCATCGCCATCGCCGACTCGGTCATGCGGATGATCGCGCCGCCGAAGACCGCGGCCACGACCAGCGCGGCGAGCGCCGACAGTGCGATCGCCGGCACCAAACCGAGGTTGGCGTTCCCGAACGCCGACGGTAGGTCCGGCAGCTGCGCGAGCTTCACCGCCGACGGGATCGTGAGCAGCGCGGTCGTGTACGCGCCGATGCCCATGAACGCGACGTGCCCGAACGACACGATCCCGCTGTTGCCGATGAACGCCTGGATCGACAGCACCAGCATGACGTTCACGAGGAACACGACGAACGTCCGGTTCGACGACGTGGATCCCAAGGCGGTCTCGAGCGCGGTCGCGATGACGAGCACCACGCCGATCAGGGCGCTGCCCCACAGCGGCCGGAGCCATCGCCGCCCGTTCACAGCGCCTGCACCCGCTGGCCGAGCAGTCCCTGCGGCCGCACGTACAGGATCGCGACGACGATCAACAGCGACGCGCCCTGCGCGTAGGGAAGCAGCGAACCGGGCAGCGTCGCCTGCAGGAACACCTCGAGCGTCCCCAGGAAGAAGCCGCCGATCACGGCGCCTCGCAGGTTCCCCAAGCCGCCGATCACCGAGGCGATGAACGCCTGCACGACCGGGACGAATCCGGTGGTGGGGTTGACCGAGGTCGTGCGCGCGATCCACAGGACCCCGGCGATCCCCGCGAGGATGCCCGAGAGCAGGAACGCGAGTGAGATCACACGGTTCGCCCGCACGCCCAGCAGCCGGGCGGTCGTGAAATCCTGCGAGGCCGCCCGCATCGCCAGGCCCGATCGCGACCGGCGCATGAACGTCGTCAGGGCGATCAGCGAGATGGCCCCGATCGACGCGGTGATGATCGACAGCACGCTGATCCGCACCGGGCCGAGCTGCACCGCGTCGTCGAAGAACGCCGGCACGGGGATCCCGCGTGATCGCACGGACACCGCCTGGCGGAACGCCCCCTGGATCAGCTGGGCTACCGCGAACGACGTGAACAGCAGCGAGACGAAGCTCGCGTTGCGCAGCGGGCGGAACGCGACGAGCTCCATCAACACGGACGACAGCCCCGCCGCGATGACACCGACGATCGCGACCACGAGGAACGGTGCGCCCACGTACGTCATCGCGAGCATGGTGTAGCCGGTGATCGTCACGAGCTCGCCGTAGGCGAAGTTCAGCATGCCGAGGACGCCGTAGACCATCGACAGGCCGAGCGCGAGCAGCGCGTAGATGCTGCCCAGGGACAGCGCGTTCACGAGCTGCTGAACGAATTCGGACGGGCTCATGGACCGCTCCTGTCCGTCCCGCTGATCCCGAGATACGAGCGCTCCAGCTCGCCCTCCACGAGCCGGTCGGTGTCGCCCGAGGCGACGACCGCGCCCACCGACAGCACGTAGGCGCGGTCGGCGAGGTCGAGCGCGCGGTGCACGTTCTGCTCGACCAACAGGACCGTGGCACCCTCGGCCCGCAGCTGGGCGATCAGCTCGAAGATCCGATCCAGCACGATCGGCGCCAGGCCCAGCGACGGCTCGTCGAGCAGCAGCATCCGGGGCCGCGACATCAGCGCCCGAGTGATCGCGAGCTGCTGCTGCTCGCCGCCGGAGAGCGTCCCGGCCAGCTGGCTCGCCCGCTCGGCGAGGATGGGGAACCGCGACAGCAGCCGCTCCGTATCCTCGCGCAATCCGTCGCGGTCGCGGCGCGTGATGCCGCCCACGACCAGGTTCTCCTGCACGGTCAGGTTCGGGAAGATGTGTCGCCCCTCCGGCACGAGTGCGATCCCCCGGCGCACGACCGCCTCGGGGGACAGGCCCGCGAGCGGCCGGCCGTCGAACGTGACCGTGCCCCGCTGCGGCTTCAGCGCCCCGGCGAGCGTGCGCAGCAGCGTGGTCTTGCCCGCGCCGTTCGGCCCGAGCGTGGCCACGATCTCGCCGGGGGCGACCGTCAGCGAGACGTCACGGATCGCCGTGACCGCGCCGTAGGCGACCGTGAGGCCATCCACCGCGAGCAGCGGCGCGGGCTCGGCGACCCCGACGCCGACGGCGGGCTCATCGGCGGTGGGTTCGGGCACGCTAGATCTGTGGGACGTAGTCCGGGAAGGCCGGCTGGCCGAGGCAGGTGAAGGTCGTGCCGTCCATCTGGATCAGGGCGGCGGGCTTCTCGGCTCGTCGAGTGCTCGGGTCCATGACGACGTGCCCCGAGATCCCGGTGGCGTCGAGGGTTCCCAGTTGCTCTTTCAGTCCGTCGGCATCGGTGCTGCCGGCCTGGTCGATCGCCTGGGCCACCATGTTCACCTCGTCGTACCCGATCACCGCCACGTACGAGCTCGGGTCCTTCCCGTTCGCCGCCTTGTAATCGTCGTAGAACGCCTGCACGTCGGGGTCGCCCTCGGCCGTGCACACCGAGTTCGAGAACGTGAGCCCGTCGATCGCTTTCGCGCCGGCGTCGAGCAGCGCCGCGTCGGCGTTGCCGTCCGTCGACAGGACGGGGGTCTCGATCCCCGCCTGTCGGAGTTGGCGCAGGAACACCGCGCTGTCCGGGATGAACATCGGTGTGAAGATCGCGTCGGGCGCGGGATCGACGTTCGCGATCTTCGTCACGACCGCAGAGTAGTCACCGGCGCCGATCTTGTACTCGTCGGTGCCGACCACGGTGCCCCCGCCGTGCTCGAACGCGTCGGAGAAGAACGTCGGCAGGTCCCGCGTGTACGGGATCTCGTTCGACCCGAGCACATAGGCGGACTCGTATCCCTCGCCGAGCGCGTACTCGGCGAGCACGGCGGCCTGGATGTTGTCGCTCATCACGAGCTGATACGCGCAGTCCCCCATGTCGCCCACCAGCGTCGGCGCGGTGCCGAGGCCGGTCGAGATCGGGGTGCCGGCGGCGCACGCGACCTGTCCCTCGGCCAGGATCCCGTCGCCCACGGTGCCGATCAGGTAGACGGCGCCGTCGTCGATGAGCTGCTGCGTCACCTTGGCGCCCTCGGCGAGATCGTTGCGCATGTCGACCGTCTTCAGCTCGAGCGGCCGCCCGAGCACGCCGCCGGCCTCGTTGATCTGGTCGACCGCGAACTGCGCTCCCTCCTCCATCGGGGAGTCGTAGTACGCCCAGTCGGTCGAGAGGTCGGCCGGGAATCCGATCAGGATCGGCTCGCCGGAGGCGGAGCCGCTCGCGCTGGCGCCGTCCCCCCCGCCGCCATCGTCCGACGTGCTGCATGCGGCCCCGACGAGGCAGACCACGAACACGACCGCGACCGTCCTGCGAAGCATGTGAACCTCCCCCCATCGACGCCGCACGCCCGCCCCGGGCGCCGTTCGGGCATTCGTACGCTCGGGCCGCGGACCTGTCAAGACCGTTACCGACTTCCCCTGTCTGCGAGGATGCGTAAGAATCCTGACTCCGCCGGAGGGAGGCCCGCACGAGCGAGACGATCGGGGAAGAGGTCCACGAGCGGCTCGGCGAGATGACGCCGGCCGAGCGCCGCGTCGCCAGGACGCTGCTCGCGACCTACCCCTCCGCCGGCCTGGAGAGCCTTCCGCAGCTCGCCGAGGGCGCTGGCGTCACCGGTCCCACCGTGTTGCGGTTCGTGCGGAAGATCGGCTTCGACGGCTATCCCGACTTCCAGCGATCGTTGCGCAACGAGGTGCAGGCGCGATCGGAGGGCCTGCCGTCGTTGTATCGGACGCGGGCCGGCAACCCGGCGGACGACGTGCTGCTCCGGACCCGAGGTGCGTTCGTTCGTGCGCTGGATGCCACGCTCGGTGCGAGCTCGCTGGAGGCAGAGGTCGAGCCGGTCGTCGCGCTGCTCGGCGATCGCAAGCGCACCGTTTGGTTCGTGGGCGGGCGATTCAGCCAGCTCGTGGCGCGCTACCTGTACCTCCAGCTGCGGATGCTCCGGCCCGGCTGTGCGATCGTCGGCGAGGCGCCGGACGATCGGCTGGTCGACGGCTTGGAGATCGCGCGCCGTGACGTGCTGTGTCTGTTCGACTATCGGCGCTACCAGGACGACACCGTGGGCGTGGGGAAGGTGGCCGCCGAGCGAGGCGCGGCCGTCGTCGTGTTCACGGACGCGTGGCTGTCTCCGGCGGTCGAGTACGCGCGGCATGTTCTGATCGCGCACGGCGACTCCGCGTCGCCGTTCGACTCGTTCGTCGGCGCCTTCGCGCTGACCGAGCTGATCGCGGCGAAGGTCGTGGTCGCGCTGGGGGAGTCGGGCCGTGCGCGCGTCGGCCAGCTCGAGGCCGAGCACGATCGGATGCGGCACCCCGACGTCATCGTCGGCTCGGATCGGAACGGGGTGGCGTGACCCGGGCGGATCCCGCCGCGGTGGCCGCACGCCTCGAGGAGGCCGGCGTCGAGGCGGTCGCGCTCGGGTTCGTCGACCCGGCGATGATCGTGCGCGTCAAGACGGTGCCGGTCGCCCGGTTCGCGGAGGTGGTGCGTGCCGGCGTCGGGCTGTCGACCCTGTTCACGGTCGCGATGTCGAACGACGAGTTCGCGCTCGTGCCGGGGATGGTCGACGGGCCGAGCGGGGACCTCCGGCTGCACCCGGACCCGGCGGCGACCGTCCCGCTCGCCGCGATGCCGGGCTGGGCCTGGGCTCCCGTCGACCAGCGCACGCAGGCCGGGGAACCGTTCCCGGCATGCCCGCGGACGTTCGGGCGTCGCATCGCGTCGGCGTACGAAGAGCGAGGGCTGGCCGTCCGCGCCGCGTTCGAGCTCGAATGCTCGATCGGTCGGCGCACGGACGACGATGACTTCGAGCCGGCGCATCACGGTCCCGGCTACAGCGACATCGCGCTGGTCGCGAACCACGAGCTCGCCCTCGACGCGATCACCACGATGCAGCGTCAGGGACTCGGCGTGCAGCAGTTCCATCCCGAGTACGCGGACGGGCAGTTCGAGGTGTCCGTCGCGCCGCGCGACCCGGTCGGCGCCGCCGATGTCGCGATGGTGGTGCGTCAGACCCTGCGCGCCGTCGCCCGGCGCCACGGCTCGGTCGTGTCGTTCGCCCCGCAGGTCGCCGAGGGGACCGGGAACGGCGCGCACCTGCACCTCAGCTTGTGGGAGGGCGACGAGAACCTCCTGTCGGGCGGAGAGGGCCCGGCCGGGATGCGGCAGCGGGGCGAGGCGTTCGCGGCGGGGATCCTCCGCGAGCTGCCCGCCGCCCGCCGGCAGGAGCTGCACCGGGCGGTCGCCGCCGCCCTCGATCTCACCGCACCCGACAAGCCCTGGGCCGAGCTGGCCCACCACCTGCTGGAGGGGGGACCCACGGTGGCAGCCCGGGGCGCCGCCTGCGCCATCCGCGCTGCCGAGCAGGCGCTGGACGCCCTGGCCTTCGAGGACGCCATCGACCTGGTGGTGCGCGCCCGCGCCGCCGCCGAGGGCCTCGACAACCTGCACTTCGAACTGGGCGACGCGACCGATCTGAGCGGCCTCGCCGACGATCGCTTCGGCCGCGTTCAGATACTTCTCCATCAACAGCGGCGATACGCTCAGTGCGTCGCCCACGTTGTCGAATCCGTACCCCGAATCGTCGGCGGGAAACTCATCCGACGTGTCGTAGTCGATCCCCATTAAATCGCGAATCGTATTGCGATATTCGATTCGATTGAGCCGCCTGAGCGTGACACGGCCCGGGTCGGGATCGGCCGGGTCGACGCCAAACGCCTCGAGTTCAATCCAATCAAAGAGCCGCTGCTGCTGGTCTTTTGACGGCCGATCCTCGCCATGC
>Ga0081455_10008656_pt1 | contig 10547 bp, 11 predicted proteins | sample TabmetS3T2R1_FD_70207 | JGI IMG/M metagenome (GOLD analysis project Ga0081455, IMG submission 70207) | Tabebuia heterophylla rhizosphere microbial communities from the University of Puerto Rico - S3T2R1 | ecosystem: Host-associated > Plants > Roots > Rhizosphere ... | reverse complement strand
CGTGTCGAGCGCGAAAGCGCCGTGACTTATCCCGCCGACGCGATCGACAAGCCTGGGCGTGACGTGGTCTTCGACAAGGGCTTCCCGCGGCCCGGCGGCTTCGGCAAGCTGGTGGCGGCAAAGCTGCAACCGCCGGACGAAACGCCCGATCACGAGTATCCATTCATCCTGACCACCGGGCGTCAGCTCGAGCATTGGCACACAGGCGCAATGACGCGCCGTGCCACCGTCCTTGATGCACTGGAGCCGGCGGCGGTTGCTTCGCTCTCGCGCGGCACCTTTGCCAAGCTCGGTATCAAGCCGGGCGACATGGTGCGTGTCACAACGCGACGCGGCGAGGTCGAGCTCAATTCGCGTCAGGACGATGGCATCCCTGACGGCGTCGTATTCATTCCGTTTGCCTTTGTGGAAGCTGCGGCAAATATCCTGACCAACCCGGCGCTCGATCCGTTCGGCAAGATTCCGGAATTCAAGTTCTGCGCGGCCAAGGTCGAGCCCGCGGAAGTGCGGCGAGTTGCAGCGGAATAGCATCGCAGGTCGTTCCGGCAAGTCGGGAACTCCGGTCCGTCATGGGTCATCCAACGATTGCCATCGTCCGGTTTCGCGAACGATGACGGTGTTGTTATCCTGACGGTGTTGCTGGCTGGGGATTTTCGCCCATGACATGGATGCTGGATCGCGTCGGGCGGCATATTGCCGCCTATCTGCAAAAGCCTGCCACCGGATACGAGCCGTTCACGCCAACCGATCCGGCGGCATTGAAAGCTCTCATCAAGCCCGGCGACATCCTCTTGATCGAAGGTCGCACCCACATTGCCGGCGTGATCAAGTATCTGACCCAGTCCACCTGGTCGCATGCCGCGCTATATGTCGGTCCGGTCGAGGGTCAGGCGACGTCAAGCGGCGAGCCTTGCGACCTTGTGGAATCCAACATTGAAGCGGGCATCATCTGCGTTCCACTGTCCACCTATTTCGAATACCACACCCGCATCTGCCGCCCGGTTGGGCTCTCGCCTGAAGACCGCCAGTCTGTGTGCGATTACGCGATCGAGCGCATCGGGCTGCAATACGATCTAAAGAACATCGTCGATCTCGGCCGCTATCTCGTGCCGCTGCCTGTGCCGCAACGCTTCCGCCGCCGCATGATCGCGCTTGGCTCCGGCGATCCCACCAAGCTTATATGTTCGGCGCTTATCGCGCAGGCTTTCGCGAGGATCGGCTACCCGATTTTGCCGGCAATCGAGCGAGTCGAAAGTGCAAAGGCGCGGCGCGAGATCTATCACATTCGCGACAGCTCACTTTATTGTCCGCGCGACTTCGATATTTCGCCGTATTTCGGGGTGATTAAGCCGACAATCGAAATGGGTTTCAATTACAAGACCATCAATTGGTCGACGAAAGACTCAGCTGCCGGAATGTGAAATTTTATCGGCGAGTTCCTGCCTCGCGCCAATAGCCATCGACCTCACGCAACCGTGAGAAGATTCCGGCACTTTCCGTTGCAAAGATGCGGACGACAGTTGTGTTGGAGCTAAGCGATGCGCAAACAGAATTTTATTCAAGTTGACCGCCGCGCACTGCTGGGTGCTGGTAGCGTCCTGATGCTGGGGGCGATTTTGCAGCGGGCGCCTGCGAGAGCCCAAGGTAATTCGCGCTCGCGTATCGGCGTCATTGGTTCAGGCAATATTGGCGGCACGATCGGGGGGTTGTGGGTCAAGAGTGGCCACCCGGTGCTGTTTTCCTCGCGTCACCCCGAGGAATTGAAGGGCATGGTGGCAAAGCTCGGCAGCCTTGCACAGGCAGGCACGGTCGAGCAGGCCGTTGCATTTGGCGAAGTCCTTTTCATCGCGGTGCCTTACGGGGCGATTCCGCAGGTCGGCAGGGACTACTCCGCCGCGATGAAAGGCAAAGTCATGCTCGACGCCTGCAACGCGGTGTCGGCGCGCGATGGCGCCATTGCCGAGGAAGTCGAGCAAAACGGTATCGGCGTCACCACGCAGAAATATTTTCCAGGCGTTCATGTGGTACGCGCATTCAACACGATGTCGTACGCAGTCTTTGCGCGCGAGGCGAACCGTCCGGACCCGAAGCTTGCCATCCCGATCGCCGGTGATGATCCGAAGGCCGTGCAGGTTGCGGCGGCTCTTGTGCGCGATGCCGGGTTCGATCCGGTGCCGGTCGGCACGCTTGCCGACGCGCGGCGCTTTCAACGCGGTCAACCCGGGTACGGACAGCAAGTGACCGCCGCGGAGCTGAAGCAGAAGCTGTCACTGCCATGAATTTCCTTGAACGCTGGCTGGGGCGCATCATGCCGGCGACGCCGCAGGAGCGCGCGGCCGCCCTGTGGTCGTTCGCATATTTCTTTGCATTGCTAGCCGGTTACTACGTGTTGCGGCCCTTGCGCGATCAGATGGGAATCGCCGGCGGGGTGAAAAATCTGCCCTGGCTGTTCACCGCCACTTTCGTCACGCTGCTCGTGGCACAGCCGCTGTACGGCGCGTTGGTCGCGCGGCTGCCCCGCGCGCGCTTTGTCCCGATTATCTATCACTTCTTCGTTGCCAATCTCGTATTGTTCTGGGTCCTGCTGACCCTAGAGATCGAGACCGCCGTCGTTGCGCGCGTGTTTTTCGTTTGGGTGAGCGTGTTCAATCTGTTCGCTGTGGCGGTTTTCTGGTCGTTCATGGCGGACCTCTTCACGTCCGAGCAGGGCAAGCGACTGTTCGGATTTATCGGCGCGGGTGGCACGGCGGGCGCATTGCTGGGGCCGGCCATCACGATCTGGCTGTCGGTCCCATTGGGACCGGTAAACCTGATGATCGCTGCGGCGGGTTTCCTAGAATTGGCGGTGTTCTGCATTTATCGCCTCGAACGCGCAGCAGGGGTACACGCCGGGCCGAAGGCGACAACGGACAGTATCGGCGGCAGCGCATTTGCAGCGATCCCCGAACTGATCCGTTCACCGTACATGCTGGGCATCGGAATCTGGGTCGCGCTACTGTCCTATTGTGCGACCATCCTTTACTTCGAGCAGGCCCACATTGTTTCCGAGGCGGTCAAGTCCGCTGGTCAGCAAACGCGCGTCTTTGCCAGCATCGATCTTGCGGTCAGCATATTGACGTTGATCACGCAGCTGCTGGTTACGGGGCAATTGCTCAAACGGGTCGGCGTAGGTGTAGGAGCGGCGGTCTTGCCGGCCGTCTATATTGTCGGATTTTCTGTTCTTGCCGTCATGCCGACGCTGATGGTCGTGATGGCGGTCCAGGTCGTCCAGCGCTGGATGAACTTCGCAATTGCGAATCCCGCCCGCCATTTGCTGTTCACCGTGGTGACGCGAGAGGAAAAATATAAAGCGAAGAATCTCGTCGACGTTGTCATCTATCGCGGTTCCGATGCGTTATCAGGCTGGATATTCGACAGCCTGCAGGCGTTGGGGCTGAAGCTTGGCGCGATAGCCCTGTGTTCGCTGCCGGTGGCAGCGGGCTGGTTGGTGCTTTCGCTGGCTCTGGGCCGTGCACAGGAAAAGCGTTCCACCCAATTCCGTTCGACATCTGCTACGGAGACTGGTCGTGAATACCGTCTTGACCCGGCGTGAATTCGCTGCATTTGCAGGCGCAAGTCTGTTGGCGCGCCCGGCTCTGGCGCAGACGGATACGCTCCTCATGCGCGCCATTCCGAGCAGCGGCGAGCTTGTCCCGGCTGTTGGCCTTGGCACCGCCAGGATTTTCGACAACGCCAACGAAGCAACGCGCGCCAAAGCCGCAGCAGTGGTGCAGGCTTTGGTCGCGAACGGCGGTCGAGTTATCGATACCGCGTCAACATATGGCGATGCAGAAATCGTCATGGGCGCCGAAATCGCGGGCTCAGGTCTGCGTGACAAGATTTTTATCGCCACCAAGCTCGAGAGTCCCGATCCCTCCGAACTCAAGAGGTCGCTGAACCGACTGAAGACCGCAAAGGTCGACCTTCTCCAGCTGCACAACGTGGAAAAGCGGAGTCAGTCACTGGCAAAGTTCAAGGAATGGAGATCGCAAGGCATATGCCGCTACATCGGCGTGACATCGACGTTTCACCGAGACTTTCCGGCCGTCGAGGCAGTGCTTCGTCGGGAAAAACCGGATTTCGTGCAGATCGACTATTCGCTCGATGTTCGCGAAGCCGAGAAACGCATTCTCCCCCTGGCAGCCGAAGTGAAAGCAGGCGTATTGACGGCGATCCCATTTGGCAACGGCCGACTGTTCCGCGCGGTGCGCGGTCAGACGATTCCTGACTGGGCAAGCGGATTTGCCGGCAGTTGGGCACAGTTCTTCCTGAAATATTTGCTGGCCGACACAAGAGTGACGGCTGTAATTCCGGGAACCGGGGATGCGAAGCATATGATCGACAATCTGGGTGCGATGCGCGGACCGCTGCCGGACGCAAAGGAGCGTGCGCAAATGGTTTCTTTCATCAAGGCTCTGTAGCACGCCTCAATTCGCCAAGAGCCTCAATGGATTGCCGCACAGGCGCGCACAGTTCCTCTCAGGATCTGGGTCGCCGCGATCCCGCCGTTTTCGGGGCGGAAAGTCTCCCGCCTTTCACCGCAGTGGAAGGCGAGTGGGACGGGAGCAAGCCATGAAACTCGCATATATTGTGGGTCTATCAATCGCGTGCTTGGCGACAGCGGCACTGGCGAAACCGGCCTATGTCGGCTCGACGCTAAATCTGCGCGCAGCGCCCGGCACCGGCAGTGAGATCGTTGCAAAGATTCCCGGCGGCAGCCTGGTCGACGCCGGCGGATGTGACGAGGGCTGGTGCGAGATCAGTTGGCAGGACAAGAAGGGCTTCGCGATTCAATCCGGGCTCGACATGACCGGGCGCGTGCCGCAACCGCGAGCTGCCGCAGTCGTGGCTCCGGCGCAACGGCCACCAGCGCAAGCTCCACAGGCGCGGCAAGTGCTGGAGGGACCCGAAGAAATTGTCGAAGGGCCGGTGTATTACCGCGCACCCCCGCCGGTGGTTTACTATGGCGGTCCGTACTATCGCCCTTACTGGGGCTGGCGCCGGCATTGGTGGTGATTATTGCTCCGCTGCCGTTTCAATTCGAGCAGCAAGCGCGTGACGCCCTAAAGACGAAGGGTTAGCGTTTGCTGTCGTTCGGCGTACGCATGTTCGACCACGGGTCGCTTTTTGGCGTCTCTGCATCTTTACGCGAGCGGTCCATCATCCGTTTGTACTGTTTGTCGAGCGCCTCCGCCTGCTTCTGCTTTTCTTTTTCCATGATCACAAGGGGGTCGTCTTCTTTCTTCGGCTGCAGCTGCGCGAAAGCAGGCGAACTCAGAATGGCCAATATGACGGCACTGGCGAGAAGCTTTCTCATGGCAATACGTTCCCGGCTTCGGATCAAAATTAGCATGACGCCGGAGACGGCTCAATCCGATGAAATCTTGCACAATGGCCATCTCAGCTTTGCTATATAAAGATTGTTGAGCTAAGCCGAGGGCCAGGATGTCGCTGTCGCACCACACGCTGCCGTCCGCACTGTCTGCGCCGCGTCACGACTGGACGCGCGAGGAGGTGCGTGAGCTGTTTGGGCTGCCATTTCCAGACCTGATCTTTCGTGCCGCGCAGGTGCACCGCGAACACTTCGACCCTTCCGAGGTGCAGATTTCAACCCTGCTCTCGATCAAGACCGGCGGATGCCCGGAAGACTGCGCCTACTGCCCACAGTCGGCAAAGTTTGAGACCGGTGTGACGGCTGAAAAATTAATGAATCTCAAGGCGGTACTTACCGAAGCGCGCGCCGCCAAAGCCGGCGGGGCGTCTCGCTTTTGCATGGGTGCAGCCTGGCGATCGCCCAAGGACCGCGACCTCGAAAAAGTCTGCGAGATGGTCGAAGGCGTTAAGGCACTCGGCCTGGAAACGTGCGCCACATTAGGAATGTTGACCGCCGAGCAGGCGCTGCGCCTCAAGGGCTGCGGCCTTGATTACTACAATCATAATCTTGACACGTCGCCTGAGTTCTACGGCGAGATCATTACCACGCGCACCTACCAGGATCGTCTCGACACGCTCGAGCATGTGCGAGCGGCGGGCATCAACGTCTGTTGCGGCGGAATTGTCGGGATGGGCGAAAGTCTCGAGGACCGCGTCGGGATGATTGCGACGCTCGCCAGCCTGCCTGTCCATCCGGAAAGTGTGCCGATCAACATGCTGGTGCGGGTGGAAGGCACGCCACTTGCCCACAGCAAGACCCTCGATCCGCTCGACTTCGTGCGCACCATAGCCGTTGCGCGCATCACAATGCCGGCATCGATGGTGCGACTATCTGCTGGCCGCGAGGACATGAGCGAGGAAACACAGGCTCTCTGCTTTGTCGCCGGTGCCAACTCGATCTTCTACGGGCCAAAGCTGCTTACCACGCCGAATCCGAGCCGAGACCGTGATCTGGCGCTGCTCGATAAACTCGGCCTGCGGGCGATGGACTAGGCGAGATTGCGCACAAGAGCGAGACCTGCGAACAAACCTCCAATCGACAGCGCGACCGACAACGCCACATAAAGTGCAGCCAGTCCCAGTTCGCTGCGCTCATATAGCAACGCCACATCGAGCGAGAACGTCGAGAACGTGGTGTAGCCGCCGAGAATGCCGGTGGTCAGAAAAAGTTGCCAGTGCTGTGTGATGCCCCCCTTGAATGCAAAATACCCGACCAGCATCCCCATCACGATCGAGCCGGAGACGTTCTCGAACAGCGTTGCGTAAGGAAACGCGTTGCCCGACAGGCGTGCGAAGGCGAGATTGAAGCCATGCCGAAGCGCGGCTCCGATGCCGCCGCCCAGGAACACAATGAGATAGCCCATCGAATGAATTCCCATGTCTCAGGGCAAAGAAAAGCCGCCCTGCGGCGGACAGATTCCTACCGCCGTGTTTGCGCGGTAGGAGTCATCAGCCCCTTGCGGGCGGTTTCGGGGGACTCCATCCCCATCGCCGCAAACGTAATGACAGACTGATGCAGGGTCAACGGAAAGGGCCGCAGACAGATTGCCCGCGAAGCAATAGGCTTACATGCGCAACCCAAGGAGGCGCCGATGTGCCACCATGGCCGCATCAGGCTCTCGGCCGAAGATAGGGAAGACGTCAGGAAACTTTCGGGGATCATGGTCCCGGTCTACGCCACCGCTATGGTCGCCCTGCTTGCCTTCGTTGTCGTCACCGGCGGTTCAAGACAAGGCGAATTGGTTGCTTCGACTACGGCCCCGCAAGCACTCGCTGAATAGCCGCTTTTGCAGCGCGCAGGTTCGCTGCCTTTGGCTGCCGTGGCGACGCTGCTTGGACGAGCATGATAACGGCGGGTTTCCGCAGGTATTCCTGCCGCCATGGCCCATGCTAGCCTCGCATCCATAAGGCGGGGGTCACACCGCTTCAGGCGAGGGGACAATGGCGGAAGACATCAAGGCGGGCACCGAAGCGCAAGTCATTTCCGAAGAACAGCTCCGCAAGGCGGAGGAATATGTCCAGCAGGAGGAGGGCGCCGCCAACCGCCTTTCGGGCTGGGCAGGAGTGGCCGTCATGGCGATCGCGGTCGCCATGTCGCTGTTCCACCTCTATGCCGCCTACGACATCGTACCCACGATCCCGTTACGCTACACCCACGTCGCTTTCGTGCTTCTGCTGAGCTTCCTGCTGTTTCCGGTGGCGAACCGCTTTCGCAATCGCATCCAGTGGTTCGATGTGGTGCCACCGCTGATCGGTATTGCGACCATCATCTACGCGTTGATGCAAGGCGACGATTTCACCGACCGCGCGGCCGTGCCGGAAAAATGGGACGTCATCCTCGGCGCGATCTTCATTGTGCTGGTTTTGGAAGCTGCCCGGCGTACCACCGGCTGGATCATGCCGCTGGTTGCAGTCTGTTTCATTCTCTACGCTTATTTCGGACCCAGCTTGCCGCCGCCCTGGACACATCGCGGCTACGACGTCTCGCGGCTGGTCGGCCATCTGTTCATCACGCTGGAAGGAATTTTTGGCGTACCCATCGATGTATCAGCAACGCTGATCACCATGTTCACCATTTACGGCGCGATCCTGCTGCATTCGGGTGCCGGCAAGTTCTTTATCGATTTCTCCATGGGCATAATGGGAGGTAAACCATCGAGTGCAGGCCGCGCGGTAGTCGCATCTTCGTTTCTTCTCGGCGGTCCATCCGGCTCGGGAGTTGCGACGACAGTGATGATCGGCACCGTGGCTTATCCGATGTTGGCCAAGGCCGGTTTTGAGAAAAATGCAGCGGGCGGCTTGCTGGCAGCGGGAGGACTTGGCGCGATAATTTCCCCACCGGTGCTGGGAGCAGCCGCGTTCCTGATCGCCGAGTTTCTGAAGATCAGTTACCTCGATGTGATCTGGATGGCGACCATCCCGACATGCCTCTATTACCTTTCACTGCTGTTCATGGTTGAGCTCGACGCGCTGCGTTTCGGCGCGCACGAGGTGGCATTCAGGCCCGAAATGTCGGTCTGGGAGATGACCAGGCGCTACGGTTTCCACTTCGTATCGCTCGTGGCGGTCGTGGTCTTCATGGTGATCGGCTATTCGCCGATGCTTTCGGTTTTCTACTCGACCATACTTGCGTTTGCGATGAGTGCGCTCGCGCCGGACACGAGTCTCGGCCCGCGCAATGTGCTGCTGCCAATTTTGTTCGTCGGGTTCGCGGCGGCGATCTTGTTCATGATTCCTCCTATTGGCGCTTCGGCGTTCGCAGCGGCGTTCGAGGCCTACTTCCCAATGCTGGTTTTGTTCGTAATCGCAGTTCTGGCGGTCATCGGTCTGACGCCGGCTGGGCAGCAGCTGGTTCCGTCGTCTAAAAAACTGACCGCCGCTATGGCCGATGGCTCTATCGGGGTGCTGAGTGCGGCGACGACCTGCGCGGCCGCCGGCATCATCGTGGGCATCGTGACGTTGACCGGGCTCGGGCTGAAGTTCTCGTCCATCGTCATCGATTTCGCCGGTGGCAGCCTGCTGATGACTGCAATCTATACTTCGCTCGTGGTCTGGATCATCGGGCTCGCCGTGCCGGTGACCGCGTCCTACATCATTTGCGCCGTGATTGCCGCGCCGGCTTTGACCAAGCTCGGCGTCCCCGACTTCGCGGCACATATGTTCATTTTCTACTACGCGGTCCTCTCGGAGGTTTCGCCACCGACTGCGCTGTCTCCATTCGCTGCAGCGGCCATTACGGGCGGTGACCCATACGTCACCACCATGCAGGCCTGGAAATACACATTGCCGGCATTCCTTGTACCATTCGTATTTGTGCTCGATCCGCAAGGTGTCGGCCTGCTGATGAAGATCCCGAAAGATGGATCGCTCTATGACCTCATCTGGGTGACAATCAAGACCGCGATCGGGCTTGGAGCCCTTGCAGCGGCGGCGCAGAACTGGGCGTTGCGGAGGAACACCTCGGCCGAGCGGGGGTTGTGGTTGTTGGCGGGACTGCTGTTGGTGTTCCCGAGCCTGCTGGAGGGCCTTGCCGAGACAATTACCGGCCTGGATGTGCCTTATCCCGTGCCGTTCGGGCTTGCCTTAGTCGCGGCAATCCTATTGAAACAGAGGTTTGTTGCGGCGAAACCTGCATAGGTGGACAAGAACAAGACGCAGAAGGGAGAACTATTAATGTCGAAGCGCTTCACGAATCGAAAAAAGATGGGCTTAGCGGTGCTGGCGGCGGCTGCCACGCTTGTCGCCGGCACGGTGCTTGCTCAGCAGCGCGCAATTTCCATCGCCACTGGCGGAACGGGCGGAGTCTACTACCCGCTCGGCGGCGGACTTGCCAATGTTCTGTCAAAAACATTGCCGGGGGTTCAGGCCACGGCGGAAGTCACCGGCGGCTCGGTCGACAATCTCAAGCTGATCAATTCAGGCAACAGCGAGCTTGCGTTCTCGATGGTTGACGCGGCGCTGGACGCTTACAAAGGGCAGGACAAGTTCAAGGGCACGGAAGTCCCGGTGCGCACTCTAATGGTGCTCTATCCCAACCAGATGCATGTGGTGACCATCGAAGGGACCGGCATCGAGAAGGTGGCTGACCTCAAAGGCAAGCGCGTCTCTACCGGTTCGGGCGGCAGCGCCACCGAGGTGATGGCATTTCGCGTGATCGAGGCGGCAGGTCTCGACAAGGACAAGGACATGAAGCGTGAGCGGCTTGGCGTCGCCGAGTCGGTCAATGCGATCAAGGACCACAAGATCGATGCCTTTTTCTGGGTGGGTGGGCTGCCGACCTCGGCTGTGACCGATCTGGGTGCAACCCCGGGCGTCAAGATCAAGCTGATCGACCACGCCGACCTTGCCGCGAAGATGAATGCCAAGTACGGCAACCTTTATGCAGGCAGCACCATCAAGGCAGGTACTTATCCGGGGCAGACGACCGAGAACAAGAACACCGTTGTGTGGAATATCCTGGTTTCGAATGCGAAAATGTCGGATCAGGATGCCTACACCATCGTAAAAACAATCTTCGACAAGAAAGCCGATCTCGTCGCTGTGCATGGTGAAGCGAAAAACTTCCTGATGGAAAA
>Ga0081455_10008655_pt1 | contig 10547 bp, 10 predicted proteins | sample TabmetS3T2R1_FD_70207 | JGI IMG/M metagenome (GOLD analysis project Ga0081455, IMG submission 70207) | Tabebuia heterophylla rhizosphere microbial communities from the University of Puerto Rico - S3T2R1 | ecosystem: Host-associated > Plants > Roots > Rhizosphere ... | reverse complement strand
TCGGCCGCGACGGCTGAGGACTTCCAGGCCGTGTTCGAGGAAGCGAGCGGGGAGGACCTGGACGGATTCTTCGACATCTGGCTGCGCGACCAGGTCAAGCCTCCGGCCACCTGGACGACCAGCTGAACCATCGGCCAGCGCCCGGCGACCGGCTCCAGAGTCGGTCGCCGGGCCTCGTCGGTTCAGCCGGCGCTGACTGGCTCCAGGGTCCAGGTGGCCTGGTTGGCTTCCTGGCCCGCCGTTGCCGCTGCCTCCGCCCACGCGCCGATGGGGGCGAGGGTCCCGACCCAGTCTTGAATGAGCGACTGCGCTTTCTCCTGGCCGTAGTGGGCGGAAAGGACTCTCTCGAGGTCCCAGTCCTCCGTAAGCGAGCCGCCCTCGAGCATCAAGGCGTAGGTCACGACCCCGTCGTGCGGCCCGGTCGACCGCATGATCCGCCAGCGGTTGTTGAGATCAGGACGCTTGGCTTGGGCGGCAGGCGCGACGACTTCGGCGACGAACCGCTCGAATTCGGCGGCACGATCCTCGCGGACCGGAGTAAGGACGAGGTGCAGGAGCTCGGACATGTTGCCTCCTCGCTTGAGCACGCGGCTCTGGGTGTCATGTTGAGCTTCGCCACGAGCTTCAGCGCGCTGCCAGTGCCGTACGTCCCGTGACCCGGGCTGTTGTACTCGGATCAGCCTGGGCTTGCTTCGGCGAGAAGCGGTGAGGGCCTAAATCCCTTGACGGTGAGGTAGATCGCGAGCGAGGCCTCCCACAGGATTTCGATGGCCGTGAAGGCGAACAGGCGAGGCCGCGTCGGTGCCCGCTCCGGCGAAGTCGTCCCGCAGGGTCACGACGGACAGCAGGCTCATGAGGCCGGTGCTATGTGCGCCGGCACAGACCAGAGGCGACTCTACGCCCGGCAATGCCCGTCGCCGCGGCTCAAGCGCTGGTGGCGACCCGCTCCACCAGCGACATCCGAATCGGGTTCTCGTCGCGGAGATGCACGGCGTAGAAACCGCCCTTGCTGACGCTGGCCCGCTTTGTCGGCTGGTCACCGAAGGCCGCCGACACGCCCTGCCGCAGCCGCATCACCACGGATCGCTGGGCACAGACGACTGTCGGCACGCTGGTGGTCGCGACGTTCAGCAGGCGCTCGACCGCGGCATCGAGGTCGGCGTCGACCGCGGGCTTGGTGAACAGCGGCTCACTCTCGATGGCGACGTGGCGCTCGGCGGCGAGCGGCGTCAGGGTCTGCCGGCAGCGCCGTAGATCCGCCGCCAGCACTCGCTCGACCGCGTACGCATCGAGCAACCCGGCCAAGGCCGCTGCCTGCTGTCGACCGCGAACATCCAGCGGCCGGTCCTGGTCCCGGCCCGTCCACCCGCCGGGAGTCCTCGCTCGTGCATGGCGGACGAGCAACAACGGCCACACCTGGTGAGGGTCCTGCGCGCGGAACGCGTCGATGATCGGTCGGTCACGCCCCCGGGCCAACCGACCGGCCGCATCGGGCGGCAGCCAGACCAGGTCGTCGACCTCCTTGTTCGGCACGAAGCTGCCCTGGCGAGCCCGCAACGCCCAGTAGCGAACCCGCTTGGGAACACCGTCCTTGCGGTAGCGCGTACCGCCGAGTGGCAGTCCGACCGCGGCCCAGTAGCCGGTCTCCTCGACGACCTCGCGCAGTGCGCCGAGCAACGCGTGCTCGCCGTCGCGGAGCTTGCCTTTCGGCAACGACCAGTCGTCTTGTCTCGGCCGATGTACAAGCGCGATCTCGGTGTCGAACCGCCCGTTGGCCGGGCGCCACAGCACTCCACCGGCCGCTTCGATCATCGACGGCATCCCCAGCACCCCCTGACAGCTGCGAGGGCCATCAGACCACTCTCGCAGCTGGAAGGGGCTGCTCGGACGAGGTGAGACCGGCGTGTCGAACGTCGTTGGTGACTAGCAGCCGACCGCCAGGTCGAAGAGCTCGAGCGTGTACGGGTTGCCCTTGTCGGTCGTCCCGCCGGCGAGCTGCTCGACGGTTTCGGCGACGACCTCGGCGTAGTCGCCCTCGGGACGCATCGCCTGCAGCACCGGCCATTCTCGGCTGTCCCGCAGGGTTTCGAGGGCCTGCTCGTCTCCGGCGACGTATTGCTCCGCCCAGCCGCATAGCACCGGCCCGGCGAAGGCGGCGCGCGCCTGGTAGGGCGACTGCGGCAGGTCCAGGTCGTCGACGGTGACCTCGACGCCGTCCGGCATCGGCACGCCTTGCTTCGCCTCGGCCAGGAACGCCTCGCCCTCGGCCTCGGTGACGACGCCCTGGTCGATTGCTCGCTGCCAGGTCGTCTTGTCGACTCGGGTCAGCGAGCGGATGACATCATCGAATGCGGCCTGATCGGTCGTGTAGGCGTCGACCATGAGGAAGTAGTCCCCGAGAGCCGGCAGGATCGTGTAGACCCGGTGGCCGCCTGCGACCATAGGTCCGGCACCGCTCCAGGTCCAGCGATTCTCCGCGTCCTTGGGCGCGGGGTGGTCGAAGTCCACCGGTGACGACGCGGGCTCGGCCTTCTCGGTGAACTCGAGACCCGACTGACCGAGCAGTTCCACCGGTCGCTCGGTGGTGTCCGTGCGGCGATCCCGGAGGTAGGTGTCGTACTGATTCGCGGGATACCACTGCACCTCCAGCCACTGACCGCCGTTGCGCCAGTACTGGCTGCCGCCGTACTGACTGTTGTCCATGCCGTCGAATGTCCAGCCGTCGGCGGTCACGAGTACCTGATAGAGGTTCGCCGCGGTCGGGGGGAGTCCCGGATCGGTCGGCTGGCCCTGGTCCGTCGAATGTGACGTGCTGACCGGCGGGGCGTCGGTGCCATCGCCGCTCCGGCCGGAGTCCGCAGGGAGCAGGCTGGTGCCGAGTACGCCGCCGGCCGCGATGACGGCGACGGCGGGGATCGCGGCGAAGGCGGCGGTGCGGGTACGGTGTCGCCGGCGGTCGACGCGGGCACGGGCGAGAAGCTGTCGTACGTCGGTGCGCAGCGGCACGCCGTCGTCGGAGGCGGCCTGCTTGAGCTGGTGGCGGATGTCGGTCACGAGACTCTCCTCGAATCCACGACCTCGCCGACGAGCGGCCGCAAGGCCTTCAGTGCATCGGAGGTCTGGCTCTTCACCGTGCCCTCCGAGCAACCGAGCGCCCGAGCGGTCTCGGCGACACTCAGGTCGTGGTAGTAGCGGAGGACGACGCACGCGCGCCGTCCTGGCGAAAGTGACGACAACGCCCGCACCATCGTGTCTCGCTCGTCGACCTCGGCGGTCGGGTCGACCGCCGCGTTCGATTCGGGGACTTCGGTCGACTTCTCCCGTCGCCAGGGGCGGCGAGACTGGTCGATCAGGATACGAACCGTCGCACTCCGGGCATAAGCGAGCAGGCCTTCTCGCCTATCGACCCGGCGCCACGACCGGTAGACCCGGATCAGGGCCTCCTGCGCGGCATCCTCGGCGTGGTGCCAATTGCCGCACATGAGGTACGCCGTTCGGCGCAAATGCGGGAGAGAGGCCGTCGCGAACGCGGTGAATTCCTCGTCGTACGACCGTCCCATCGGGTAGACCCCTCTCCGTCGTCGTCACCCCAGAGACGAGATTCGAGGCACGACCGGTTGGGTAGCGATCCGCCCTACCTTGGCATGATGGCGTCCATGCGAGCCCGCCGCACCGGCCTGACGGCCGGGATCCTGCTCATGCTCGTCGCCGCTCTGAGCTGCGACGGTGCCGCCGATGAATCGACCACGCCGCTCCACGATTACGTCACGCTGACGGACCGAATACCGCCCGTCATCGACGTGACTGCGTACCACGGCGAGGAGGGCCGGCAGGCGATGGCCGACCCTTCGTTGTTCTTCCTGGGGCCGAAGGACGGCGACGCGACGGAGGCGCCCCTGATCGTCGACAGCAGCGGCGAGCCGGTGTGGATCGGCCCCGACGTGCGCGGGTACGACCTGCGGGTCCAGCACTACCAGGGCCAACCGGTGCTCACCTGGTGGCGCCGAGCCGACGACGCCAAGCGCGGCGCGGTCGTGCTCATGAACCAGGCCTATCGGCCGATCGCGACCGTCTCCACCCATGGCGTGCATCCTGACTTCCACGAGACGACCATCACCCCGCGCGGGACGGCGCTGCTCATCGGGCACCGCACGATAGCCCGCGACCTCAGCAGCCTCGGCGGTCCGAGCCACGGCTTCGTCAAGGACAGCGTCGTGCAGGAGGTCGACATCGCGACCGGCCGAGTGCTGTTCGAGTGGAGCGCGCTGGACCACGTCCCGCTGACCGACAGCCGGGTCAAGATCCGCGCGGATGCGTACGGCGGCGGGACCAAGGGCGACGCATGGGACTTCGCGCACATCAACTCGATCACCGAGGACGGCGACTCGCTGCTCATCTCGGCGCGCAACACCTGTGCGGTCTACCGGGTCAACCGGACGACCGGCGAGGTGGATTGGACGCTGGGCGGCGAGTCGAGCGACTTCCGTTTCGTCAACGCGGCGCGATTCCTCTGGCAGCACGACGCCAAGCGGCAGCCCGACGGCACGATCACGATCTTCGACAACCATGGCACCTCGAAGCGCGGCGGCGAGTCGCGCGGGATCCGGCTGAGTCTGGACATGGCGAACCGGGCAGCGACCACGGTCCGGGAGTACCGCCTGCCGGGCGGTCGGCTGGCCGGCAGCCAGGGGAACATGCAGGTACGGGCGAACGGCAACGTGATCCTCGGCTGGGGCGCGAGCCCGACCTACTCGGAGTTCACCCCCGACGGTCAGCTCTTGCTGGACGCCGACTTCGGCAGCGGTGAGAGCTACCGGGTGTACCGGTTGCCGTGGGTCGGGATGCCGACCACGAAACCGACACTCGTCGTCGAAAACGGCACGGCCTCGGTCAGCTGGAACGGCGCCACCGAGGTGGCCTCCTGGCGCTTCCTGGCCGGTGCCGATGCCGACAGCGCCTCCGAGGTGAAGACCGTCCCGCGCGACGGGTTCGAGACCTCCGCCGAGGTGCCCGACCAGCCCTACGTCGCCGTCGAGGCCCTCGACGCCGACGGCACTGTCCTCGGCACCGGCGAGGTCGTCGGCAACTAGGGCGTCTCTCCCTAGACCGCGCCGGTGACTCCCGGCTGAGCATCGCGATCGCCGGCATCGATGGGTCGTTATGCCCTAGTCGGCCCGATGCGACGTGCCATAGTTTTCCACTCGGGGTGAGGGGAAGACGGCGGATGACTCAGGTAAAGGATTCGATCTCCAGATCCGAGGGTCTGGGCTTGGCCGCGATGGGCCTTGCGGTGCTGGTGATCGCCAACGACTTCACAGCACTGTCGATCGCGCTGCCGGCCATCGAGCAGGACCTCGACTCGGACGTCACCACGACGCAATGGGTGATCAACGGCTATGCGCTCGTGTTCGGCATCCTGATCGTGACGGGTGGACGCCTGGCCGACATGTACGGCCGGCGGCGGATCTTCTTCATCGGATCGGCGATCTTCGCCGTCTTCTCGGTCCTGGCCGGATTGGCGGACGACGTCTGGCTGCTTCTCGCGTCGCGCGGGATCATGGGCATCGGCGGCGCGATGATGTGGCCAGCCATCCTAGGCATGACCTACTCGATCGTGCCGCGCAGCCGAGCCGGGATCGCCGGCGGGCTGATCCTGGGAATGGCGGGCTTCGGAAACGCGGTAGGCCCGTTGCTGGGCGGCGTGCTGACCGACCTGGCCAGCTGGCGCTGGATCTTCTTCCTCAACCTGCCGATCGCCGCCTTCGCCGCGTTCGTCCCCTGGCGGGTCGTTCCCGCGACGAAGGTCGAAGACGCCGAGCGACGGCTCGACTACGGCGGCATCGTCGCTCTGTCCGTCGCGCTGATGGCGCTGTTGGTGGCGCTCGATCTCGGCTCCGACGAGGGCTGGACCGATCCGGTCATTCTCGGGCTCTTCGCGGTCGCCGCCATCGGCCTCCTAGCCTTCGGCCTCATCGAGCGGGAGGTCGGCGACCGGGCACTCGTGCCCAAGGACGTGATGCAGAACCAGGCCTTCTTCACCGCCGGCCTGGCGACGCTTCTGATGTCGGCGATCTTCTTCGCCGCACTGCTCTACCTGCCGCAGTTCATGACGAAGGAGCTCGGATTCTCTCCGATCGAGGCGGGGCTGGGCCTGCTGCCGATGATGTGCCTGTTCGCGCTGGCCTCGTTCGTGGCGGGACCGCTCTACTCGCGGGTGGGGCCGAAACTGATCGTCTCGCTGGGCGCCACCTGCCTGGTGGTCGGGATGTTCCTGCTGTCCTTCGTCGACACCATTGACGCCTACCAGGGACTCGTCATCGGCATGATCGTGGTGGGCACCGGAATCGGGCTCTTCTATTCCTCGATCACGACGGTGGCGATCACGGCGCTCGACGAGTCCCGCGCGAGTCTGGGCGGCGCCATCATCTACATGTTCCAGATCGGTGGCGGGGCAGTTGGGCTCGGCCTGAACACCGCTTTGGTGGTGACGGCATCGAGTCTGGCCGACGGCATCTCGGTGGCCTTCCTGGTCGACACCGTACTGGCGCTGTGTGGTCTCGTGGTGGTGCTCCTGTTCGTCGGGGGGCAGGTCGACGAGGAGCGGATTCGCGGCATGATGCACCACCACCGCGCGCACGCCTGACAGCAGAGGGCGCCGAGAGCGACCTCTCTACTTGCCCGGTCCGCCGAGCGACCAGAGCCGCTGGTCGTCCCACGCTCCGGTGATCACCACATCGGGGTCATGACCGCGGGCATCGGCGAGCCTCGACGCCAGGACCTGGAGCCGCGCGGTCAGCGGGAGCTGGGCGAGCAGCGGGTCGAGCTCCGCATCGATCGAGACGTCGTGCACGGTCACGCCCTCGGCCCCGGCGGCCTCGCCGACGGCACCGACCAGGCCGTCGTCGTCGGCCGCCGGCTGCAACAGCACCAGCTCGTCGCCGGAGCCGAGGGGTACGGCGCTGCCGTGCAGCAGGTACTCGGCCTCGTAGCCGTCGGCATGCACCCGGGCGGCCTCCCGGAGCTTCAAGGCTCCCTCGCGGGCCGTGATCGCGGCCGGCCCGGCACCGGTCAGCACCACCGCGCCCCGGCCGGACACCTCTGGCGGCGGCGCCTTGACGGCGTCGGCGACCGCATCCACCGCCCTGGACAATGTGTCGTCGGTGAACTCCGGAGCGCCCAGCCCGCCGGCGATCCTGGCCAGCGTCAGCAGGACGGCGGTGTAGCTGAACGTGTAGGTCTCGGCCTGCTCCCGTGGCGCGACGCGTAGCGCGTCCGGCCAGTCCGCGGTGGCTCCGGTCAAGGCGATCAACCTCGCCGTACCCGAGAGCAACACCTGATCGCGTACGGTGCGCGCGAAAGCGGTCTCACCGGTATGCGAGATCACGATCACCGCGTGGTCCCGCCAATCTGCCTCCCGAGCCGCCGTCGCCGAGGACCACCAACTCGCGTCGATGCCGCAGCGACGCAGCATCCACGCGCCGAGCTCGGCGGCGTGCTGGCTGGTGCCGGTGCCGACCAGATCGACCCGCTGGACCTGACGCAGCGCCTCGGTCACGGGCTCGATGTCGACCGTGAGCGACTCGCGCAGCACGGCGGGCTCCCGATCCAGAGCCTCCTCGAGATAGGTCACGGCGACGCCGTCAGATCACCGGGCCTTCGGACTGCTCCTCGAAGGTCTCGTGCTCCAGCAGGTGCAGGATCGGCACCTTCAGCTTCCGCCGCGCCCGCGACGTCCAGTCGACGTGGAAGAACTCCTTCACGACGTGCGGCTCGGTCAGGATGATCGCCTCGGACGCCTTGTGCTCCCCGACCATGGCGGCGAGCGTCTCGATCGGGTCGCGGTTGGTGCACCGGCCGTCGGCGTGGTGCCCGGTGGCCGTGAGCAGCTCGATGGTCGCCGCCATGCTGCGCCGGGCCGAGTCCTCGCACTCGTTCTGGAGGCGGACCAGTTCCTCGCCGGACATCGGCGCGGTCGGCGGCACGAACTCGGGCCCGAGGAGGGAGCCCATCGAGCTCTCCATCCGGGCGGCGGCCTCCTCGACCGGCAGGACCACGTGATAGCCCACGGTGTCCTCGATGTCTTCGTGCAGGCTGGCCACCTGCTGCGCATCTAGCTCGGTGAGCTGGCGCTCGATCAGTAGGACCACGTCATACATGAGCATCACGCTCCTGCCTCAAGCGTACGAACGGCGCCGATCGGTGACAATGGCGCCATGCGTCTTCCGGTCATGCCGCCAGTGCCACCGATGCTGGCGAAGGCAGTCAAGCAGATTCCCGACGGCAACTTGAGCTTCGAGCCCAAATGGGACGGATTTAGGTCGATCATCTTCCGCGACGGCGACGATGTGGAGATCGGCAGCCGCAACGAGCGGCCGATGACCCGCTACTTCCCCGAGCTCGTCGAGGCGGTACGCGAGAACCTCCCCGAGCGATGCGCGGTCGACGGCGAGATCATCGTGATCGGCGAGTCCGGCGACCGGCTCGAGTTCGAGGTGCTGCAGATGCGCATCCACCCGGCCGCCAGCCGGGTCAAGCTGCTGTCGGAGCAGACGCCGGCCAGCTTCGTCGCCTTCGACCTGCTGGCGCTCGACGACACCGACTACACCAAGGTGCCGTTCGCCGATCGGCGAGCCGCGCTGGTCGACGCGCTGGCACCGGCGCGGCCGCCGATCCATGTCACCGCGGCGACGACGGATCGCGATCTGGCCGAGCAGTGGTTCCACCAGTTCGAGGGCGCCGGCCTCGACGGCCTGATCGCCAAACCCCTCGACGGCCTCTACCTGCCCGACAAGCGCTCGATGTTCAAGGTCAAGCACGAACGCACCGCCGACTGCGTGGTCGCGGGCTACCGAGTCCACAAGAGCGGGCCGGACCGGATCGGGTCGCTGCTGCTCGGCCTCTACAACGACGACGGCGACCTGGCCAGTGTCGGCGTGATCGGCGCGTTCCCGATGGCCCGGCGCAAGGAGCTGTTCGAGGAGATGCAGCCGCTGGTCACGTCGTTCGACGACCATCCGTGGGCCTGGGCGCGTCAGGAGGAGGGTGCCCGTACTCCGCGAGCGGGAGAGACCAGCCGCTGGAACACCGGCAAGGACCTGTCGTTCGTGCCGCTGCGGCCCGAGCGGGTCGTCGAGGTGCGCTACGACCACATGGAGGGGATCCGGTTCCGCCATACCGCCCAGTTCGTACGGTGGCGGCCCGATCGGGAGCCGGAGTCGTGCACGTACGAGCAGCTCGAGGAGCCGGTCAAGTACGACCTCGCGGACGTGCTCAGCACGGAGTCCTGACCGCGTTCTGAAGGTTCAGGGTGGGTTCAGCGTCGGACTGGGACGTTCGAGTTCCAGACGATTGGAGAACCCACCATGCGCAGCAAGTCGATGGCAGCGGTCGGTCTTTCCGCGGTCCTGGCGGTAGGGATCGTGGCCGCGGCCAATGCGTCGAGATCGAGTCAGAACCAAGGCGGCGCCAACCCCGACAACCGCAGCGCGCGACCGCATGAGCCGGACATCCGGCAGGCGAACTTCAGCCATCCGGTGCGCAACCCGTACTTCCCGCTGCGACCCGGGCTGGTGTTCCGGCTGCGAGGCACCGACGAGGGCGAGCACTTCCGCGAGGTCGTGCACGTCACGCACAAGAAGAAGCTGATCCAGGGGATCCGCGCGACGGTCGTCAAGGACGTCGTCCGGCGGGCCAACGGGACGCTCGCCGAGAAGACCCGCGACTGGTACGCCGCCGACGGCCACGGCAACATCTGGTACCTCGGCGAGAACACCGCGTCGTACGACGAGCACGGCAACGTCGAGAGCCGCGAGGGATCCTGGCAGGCCGGCCGGAAGGGCGCCGTAGCCGGGATCATCATGCCCGCGCGCCCGAGGCCGACCCAGGCGTTCCGTCAGGAGTTCTTCAAGGGCCACGCGGAGGACCAGGCGTGGCTGGTGCAGCGTGGCTTCAAGACGAAGGTGCCGTACGGCACGGTCCAGCGGTCGTTGCGCAGCCTCGAATGGAGCCGGCTGGAGCCGCGAGTCGTGTCGCTCAAGGTGTACGGCCCGGGCCTCGGCATCGTACGAGAGAAGGACCTCTCCGGCGGCAGCGAGGTGTTCAAGCTGGTCTCGGTCCACCGACCCTGACCGGGGCGGTCTCACAAATCGCGCAGCCCGTCCTCGGCTCGACTCAGCCACCAGTCCAGCTCGGGGCCGGCTCCACCGAGCGCCTTCTCCCAGCAGAACTGCACCATCGCACCGAGCAGGGCGAGCCGGATCGCGTCGTCCCACCAGCCGGCCGTGTCGACCCCGCGGCGCTCGAGTGCGGCGCGGTAGGCGGCGATGGCCTCCTCCTTGGGCTCGGGCAGCCTGGCCGCGTTGAGGGACACGTACCAGGCCAGGTCCGACAGCGGACTGGCCCGGCCGCAGAACGACCAGTCGATCAGGATCGTGGTGCCGTCCGGCCTCGTGCCCAGGTTGCCCATCTTCCAGTCGCCGTGGACCAGGCTTTCGGGACCGCGGCCCATCGCGTCGAGCAGCGGCGTCGGGTCGTAGGCCAGGTCGAGT
>Ga0081455_10008654_pt1 | contig 10548 bp, 5 predicted proteins | sample TabmetS3T2R1_FD_70207 | JGI IMG/M metagenome (GOLD analysis project Ga0081455, IMG submission 70207) | Tabebuia heterophylla rhizosphere microbial communities from the University of Puerto Rico - S3T2R1 | ecosystem: Host-associated > Plants > Roots > Rhizosphere ... | reverse complement strand
CACGATCGAGTACGAGACGCCGTTGTCGGGATTGAGATAGAAGGTCGGCGCGACCTGCGAGCTTCCGGCGAGATTGACGACGAGGCTGTTGGTGACGTCGCGCTCCGTCAACCCGACATATTGCGCCCGCGTGCGATCGACATCGATGTTGAAGGTCGGATTGTTCGGTGACTGCTGGATGCGCGCGTCCGCCACGCCGGGAATCCGCCGGATACGGCTCAGGAGCTTGTTGGCATAGGCGAAGTTCGCCTCGAGATTGGCGCCGCGGATCTGCAGGTCGATCGGCGCCGGCGCGCCGAAATTCAGGATCTGGCTGACGATGTCGGCGGGGAGGAACGAGAAGTTCATGCCGGGAAACAGCCGCGGCAATTGCTCGCGCAGCGCCTTGACGTATTGCTCCGTCGGCCGGTGCCCTTCCCTCAGCTTGATCTGGATGTCGCCGTCCGCTGGGCCGATCACACCGGTGTTGTTGTAGGTCATGTTGATGCCGGAAATCGGCATGCCGATATTGTCGGTGAGGGTTTCGATCTCGCCCGGCGGAATGATCTTGCGGATCGCCTTCTGCACGTCGGCGAGCTGGTTCGCCGTCTCCTCGACGCGGGTGCCGATCTGGGTGCGGACATGCATCAGGATGTTGCCGGCATCGACCGCCGGGAAGAAGTTGCGGCCGAGAAACGGCACCAGCAGGAAAGACAGCGCGACGACGCCGAGGAAGCCGGTGACGAACAGCGGGCGTCGTCCGAGCGCCATCGACAATAGATCGCGATAGGTGGCGCGAACGCGCTCGAACCGCGCCTCGAACCCGCGCTGGAAGCGCACCAGCGGATTGCGCGACGGCGGCGGCGCGCCGTCATGATGGACATGCGCCTGGAGCAGATATTTCGCCATCGTCGGCACCAGCGTGCGCGACAGGATGAACGACCAGATCATCGCAAACATCACCGCTTCGGCCATCGGCACGAACAGGAAGCGCGCGACGCCCTGCAGGAAGAACATCGGCACGAACACGATGCAGATGCACAGCAGCGACACGAAGGCCGGCGTCACGATCTGGTTGGCGCCGTCGAGAATGGACTGCTCGACCGGCTTGCCCTGCTCCAGATGGTAGTTGATGTTTTCGATCGTCACCGTGGCGTCGTCGACGAGAATGCCGACCGCCAGCGCCAGCCCGCCCAGCGTCATGATGTTGAGCGTCTCGCCGATCGCCGACAGCATGATGATGGCGCCGAGCACCGACAGCGGGATCGAAACCGCGATGATGACGGTCGAACGCCAGCTTCCGAGAAACAGCAGGATCATCACGCTGGTCAAAAGCGCGGCGATGACGCCTTCGACGGCGACGCCCTCGATCGCGCCGCGGACGAACAGCGACTGGTCGCCGATGAAGCCGATCTTCAGCGTCTCCGGAAGCTGGTCGCGGACATCGATCACCTTCTGCTTGATGCCGGCGATGATATCGAGCGTCGAGGTCGCGCCCGCCTTCAGCACCATCATCAGCACCGAGCGGTTGCCGTCGACGTGAACGATGTTGGTCTGCGGCGGATTGCCGTCGCGCACCGAGGCGACGTCGCGGATATAGACCATCGCGCCGTTGACGGTCTTGATCGGCAGATCACCGAGCCCGTCCAGCCGCAGCGGCGAGTTGTTGAGCTGGATGGTGTATTCGAACTGGCCGATCTTCTGGGTGCCGACCGGGGTGATCAGGTTCTGCGCGGCCAGCGCATTGGCGACATCCTGTCCCGACAGGCCGCGGGCCTGCAGCGCGGCCGGGTTGAGGTCGATCTGAACCTGGCGCTGCTTGCCGCCGAACGGATAGGGAATGGCGGCGCCGGGCACCGTGACCAGCGGGGTGCGGAGCTGATTGATGCCGATGTCGGCGAGATTCTGCTCGGTCAGCCCCTCGCCCGAGAGCGCGACCTGGATGATCGGAACGGTGGAGGCGCTGTAGTTCAGGATCAGCGGCGGCGTCGCGCCGGGCGGCAACTGCCGGATCATCGTCTGCGAGATCGCGGTCACCTGGGCGTTGGCGGTACGGATATCGACATTCGGCTGGAAGAAGATCTTGACGATGCCAATGCCGTTATAGGAATTGGCGACGATATGCTCGATGTCGTTGACCGTCGTCGTCAGCGCCCGCTGAAACGGCGTGATGATGCGCCCCGACATCTGGTCCGGCGGCAGGCCGGTATAGTTCCAGACCACCCCGATCACGGGAATGCGAATGTCCGGAAAAATGTCGGTCGGCGTGCGCAGCGCCGCCAGCGGTCCGATGATCAACAGCAGGAGCGCGAGCACGACAAACGTATAGGGCCGGCTCAGCGCGATACGGACCAACGCGATCATGTAAGCGGCATTCCCGGGGGCCCCACGGCGGGATGGCGACCGGGCGCTGCAAAAAGCCCGGTCCGACTGCGCTGATTTAGCCGAAACAAGCCCGAAAGGCCAATTCCGACGGCGCAGCCGCCCTTCACTTCCCCGGCATAGCTCAGGACGCCGGGGTGCGGCCTATCCTCGTTACGCCGCGCGCACCGTATCCAGGAACCTGCCGACTTCCATCTTGAGGCGGTTGCTGTCGCTGGAGAGCGACTGCGCCGCCGAAAGCACCTGCGCGGAGGCGGAGCCGGTTTCGCCGGCGCCGCGCTGGACGTCGGTGATGTTGCTCGAGACCTGCTGGGTGCCCTGCGCCGCCTGCTGCACGTTGCGGGAGATTTCCTGGGTCGCGGCGCCCTGCTCTTCCACGGCCGCCGCAATCGTCGAGGCGATCTCGGCCAGCCGTTCGATCGTGCCGCTGATCTCCCTGATAGCGCCGACCGATTCCTGCGTCGCGCCCTGAATGCCGGTGATTTGCTGGCCGATCTCGCCGGTGGCCTTGGCGGTCTGCTCGGCCAGCGCCTTGACCTCGGAAGCCACCACCGCAAAGCCGCGGCCGGCTTCACCGGCGCGCGCCGCCTCGATGGTAGCGTTGAGCGCCAGCAGGTTGGTCTGGCCCGCGATGGTGTTGATGAGTTCGACCACATCGCCGATGCGCGCGGCCGCCTTCGACAATTCGCTGACGCGATCATTGGTGATGCGGGCCTGGTCGACAGCCTCGCCGGCCATCCGCGCCGATTCCTGCACCTGGCGGCTGATCTCGTTGACGGAGGACGACAGCTCTTCGGTCGCCGACGCCACCGATTGCACGTTGGTGGACGCCTCCTCCGAGGCCGCGGCTACCGTTGTGGTCACTTGCTGGGCGCGCTCGGCGGTCGCGGTCAGCGTCTTGGCGGACGCTTCGAGTTCGGTCGAGGCGGACGAGACGGTTTCGACGATCTCGCCGACCGCGGCCTCGAAGGAATCCGCGAGGCGAACCATTTCGGCCTTGCGCTGCTGCGCCGCGATCTGATCCTGCTTGATCTTCGCCTCGGCTTCGTCCCTCGCCTTCTGCTCGGACACGACCTTGAATTTCTCCACCGCGCCGGCGACCGCTCCGAGCTCGTCCTTGCGGCCGAGGCCCGGCAGCACCACCGCGAAATTGCCGCCGGCTAGCTCTTCCATCGCGTTGCTCAACGCGCGCATCGGGCGGGCGATCGTGAAGAACGAGAAGATGCTCGTTACGATCAACAGCAGCATGGTGCCGATGCCGAGTGCCAAGCCTTCCCATTCGGCGGCGGCCATTTCGCCGGCAGCCTGTGCGGTCTGCTGTTCGACGTTATGCTTGGCGAAATCGGCGATCTGGTTGGCGAGCGGCTCGATCTCGGCAATGATGGGCAACGTCACTTCGCGGGCGATGCGCTTGACTTCCTCGTTCAGCTTCGCGGCTTGCGCCGCCGCATCCGCACTCCCGGCCGCGGCAATCGCCTGGGCCCGAACGTTCGCGATCTGCTCGGCCCCGTTGGCATAATCTGCGGTCCTCGCCTTCAGCTTCTCGATGCGGGCACGGTTTTCGGCGGATTTGGACAGTTTCAGCATCTCATCGCAAAATTTATTGAGTGATGCCAGTCGAGCCGCCACATAGTCCTTTGCCTTCTGCAGATCGGACGCGCTCTCGGCAAGGCGCAGGTCACGAACGCCGATCTGCATGCCCCGCAGCGACGCCTTGGCGTCGACCGCGTCGCGCGCGATCACGTGCTGTCCCTCCATGCGAGCGTCGAGATCGCGCATCGCGGCATTGGAACGGATCTGGACGATCACCATCGTGGCGACGAGCAGAACGCCAAGGCCCGAGGCAATGCCGAGCTTGGCGCCGATCGACAGATTGAGAAGGAAGCGGGTAATGCTGGACATGGTTGCGTCCTCAAGAAACAACAGGAAAAATTGCACCGCACAAAAGCCGTCTGCTCCCGTTCGACGGGATCACAGCGGAGGGGGTGCCGGGCCAATTGGGACGGGCCAGTTCGTTGCGAACGAAGGGCTCCTGCGGCGCATAGCCACAGAGCGGCACCCATGACCGCCAAGTTTCCATACGTTGGTTAATCAGTGTCTAAGGAAACAATGTCCTGACGGCTGGTAGAATTACGGAATCGCTTCTCGTCGGGGCGCCGTCATGATCGTTCGCCCGGCGGTTTGTGCGCCGCCAATGTCTGCTGCGGCGTCTCTCCGAACAGCTCGCGGTACAGCGAGGTGAACTCGCCCATGTGCCAGAAGCCATGCGTAAGCGCGACGGCCTTGATCGATTGCGGCGCATCTGCCCGCACCAGCTGCTGACGCACATTCCACAGCCGCCGCAGCCGCATGTAGCGGTGCATGCTCATCCCGCGAATGGCGACCACCGCGTTATGCAGCGTCCGCACCGACACCCCGAGCTGCCGCGCCACGTCGGCGCTGTACAGTGTCTTGCCGGCATTGACGGCGACGAACTCGTCGAATTTCCGGACCAGCGCCAGATAGTGGTTCAGGCTGAGGCGCTTGCCTTCGGGAGCCGGCGACGCCGCAGCCATCGCCAGATCGACCGCCTGCAGCATCGATTCCTCGATGCTCTCGATCACGTTCGGCTGGGCGAGCGTATCGGGGGAATGCGATGCGAGCATCAGCACATCGCGCAATGTGGCGCGGAGCGCGTCGAACCTGGCGGGTTCCGTGTCGATCACCTGGGCCCGGTCGACTTCGCCCGGCCAGCCGCGATCGTCGACGGAATCGAAATTCAGGAAGGCGACGAGATTGGCCTGCTGCTCGACGATCTCGCATTTCGCGGTGCCCTTGACCAATAGCAGCGCGGGCGTGCGCGCCTCCATCCCGTTCAGGATCAGCGATGCCTCGTCGTCCATCATCAGGCCGATGATCGCGCCGGTCGTGGAATATTGTACCTGAAGAATTCGCGGAAACGTCCGCTGCAGGTAGACCGTGCAGCCCTTCAGCCTCAGCGCGGCAAAGGAAGCGGCAAAGTCCCGGACGCCGAGCGGGATGCTGCTGGCATCGCCCAATCCTTCTATGCTCCGGAAATGATCGAAATCCGGCGACCGGCTGATCTTCACGAAGTCGGATTCAACTAGTTCATCAAGCAACGACACGCGGCGGTCATCCGAGCCGTCGGTAGCGATCGTCGCAACAACGAAAAAAAGCGCTAGCCGGGAGTGAGGGAGATCGAATGCGCAACTTGACCATGGCGGACGGATGCCGCGATGCACCCCGCCATAGGATGAAGCGTCTTGAGTCCTGAGCCGTCTTCATTGACGCAGAACACATGGCATCAGGATCCTGGCATCAGGCCTTCACGATGCCCCTGCATCTTACCCAATTTTCCCAGTTACGGAAATTCGTTCGCCACATTCAGGCCCAGTTTCACGCAGGACGATTGCTTGGTCGGCGCCGCAATCGCCATTTTGCGATCTAGGGATGTCCGCCGTGCTTCGTGCAGCCGAAAATTCCGGCTGCCCGTGTCGTTCGCGTGTCCGATTCGGCCCGCGAGGGCCGATGCGTCAATCAGGCTGCCCGCACTGAGTCGAGGAACCTGCCGACTTCCTGCTTGAGGCGGTTGCTGTCGCCCGACAGCGACTGCGCCGCCGTGAGCACCTGGGAGGATGCGGAACCGGTTTCGTTGGCGCCGCGCTGCACATCGGTAATATTGGTGGAGACCCGCTGGGTTCCCATCGCGGCCTGCTGCACGTTGCGGGAGATCTCCTGCGTCGCCGCGCCCTGCTCTTCCACGGCCGCCGCAATGGTCGATGAAATCTCCGACAGTTTTTCGATGGTGGCGCTGATCTCCTTGATCGCCTCGACCGACTCTTCGGTGGCGCCCTGAATGCCGGTGATCTGCTGGCCGATCTCGCCGGTTGCCTTCGAGGTCTGCTCGGCGAGCGCCTTCACTTCAGAGGCGACCACCGCAAAGCCGCGGCCGGCCTCGCCCGCGCGTGCCGCCTCGATGGTGGCATTGAGCGCGAGCAGATTGGTCTGCGCGGCAATGGTGTTGATCAGCTCGACGACGTCGCCGATGCGGGCCGCCGCCTTCGACAGCGCACCGACGCGGTCGTTGGTCCGGCGCGCCTGATCGACCGCCTCATTGGCCATGCGGGCGGATTCCTGCACCTGCCGGCCGATCTCGTTGACCGATCCCGATAGTTGCTCGGTCGCCGAGGCCACCGACTGCACATTGGTCGAAGCTTCCTCCGAGGCCGCCGCGACCATGGTGGTGATTTCCTGCGAGCGCGCGGCCGTGGTGGTCAGCGTGGTGGCGGATGCCTCGAGCTCGGTCGAGGCCGAGGATACGGTCTCGACAATCTCGCCGACTGCGCTTTCGAAGCGGTCGGCGAGCTTTATCATGTCGGCGCGGCGTTGCTCGGCTGCGGTCTGGTCCTGCTTCGCCTTGGCTTCCGCCTCCTCGCGCGCCTTCCGCTCGGCATTCTGCCTGATCACCGTGACGGTCTTGGCGAGGTCGCCGATCTCGTCGCCGCGGTCGGCGCCAGGGATAACCACGTCAAGATTGCCGGCGGCCATTTCGCCTAGCGCGCCGTTCAGCCGCGTCATCGGACGCGCGACGCCGAGGAAGGAGAACAGTGCCGAGGCGATCAGCGAGACCACCATCACAATCGCCATGATCATGTTGATGCGGTTGGCGCTGGCGAGCTCGGCGGCAGCCTCCTCCCGCGAGGTTTTGGCATTGCCCCGGGATATTTCGACCTGCGTCTCCATCAGCGAGCCCGCCTCCTCCACGGCCTTCACTGTGCGGTTGGCGGTGATGTCGGCGCGCAAGGCCTCGGTCTTGACGGACTGGTCAGTGACATCGATGAACCGATTGATGATGGTGCTCAGGCCATCGACCAGCTCGTGCAGTTTCTTCTCGTCGCTCTTGTCCCGTGTCTGCTTGAGCAGCGAGGCGAGCGTTGTCTTGGTATGCCCGATCGTTTGGACGAGCTTGGTGTCGCCGGTGGCGCCGAAACGGAAGACCAGCGCCCGCAGCGCGTTGACCTTGGAATCGGCCTGATAAAACAGGCCTTCGACTTCGTCGCGGTTGTCGATGCGCGCGAACACCGACGAGTTGAGCGCGGTCTGGAACGCCCTGTACCACTCTCCGGAAATCGCGTCGCGCCGCTCGGCCTGCGCCAGCGAATCCTTTTGTGCCTTGCCGAGATCTTCGACGCCGGAGGCAAACCCATCGAGCAGCGACTTCACCTTCGCCAGCCGCTCCCGGGTCGCCTGCAACTGCGCGGCGGTGAGCGCAGCGTCGACTTCCTTGGCCTGGGCCACCTTGAGCCGCTGCAGCTCGGCAATCCCCTTGTCGACTTCGTCAGGCGTCTTGGCCAAGCGGATATCGCGGGCGGCTACCTGCATCTGGCGCAGCTCGATCTGCGCGGCGAGCACGCTATCGACCACCCGCTGGGACCGCGCGACGCGGCCGTTGGCGGCCTCGACCGCAGCCTCCGACATCATCTGGTTGGCGACCATGCCCGTGGCCAGCACAACGCCGATAGCACCGGCGAGGCCGAGCTTGTTGCCAATGCGATTGAACTTGATCATTCCACGAACCCCGATCCCCAGCGCAAAACCGGTGGTCCCGCGTATGCGTGACGCGGCCTGAGCGGTTTTGGGCAACCTAACCGGCCGAGTCGTTACGTTTGGTTAACAAGTGGTTCCGTGGAGGTGTGTATTTGGGGCCGCTGTCCTTACTGGCGGCGCGCCGCCTCGAGCGTCTGCTGCGGCGTCTCGCCGAAGAAATCGCGGTACAGCGTGCGGAATTCGCCCATGTGCCAGAACCCGTTGGCGAGCGCGATGACCTTCAGCGCCTCGGCCGGTGACCCATGGACCAGCTGCTGCCGCACACTCCATAGCCGGCGCAGCCGCATGTAACGGTGCATGCTCAAGCCGCGAATGGCCACGACCGCATTGTTCAGCGTCCGCACCGAGACACCGAACTCCCTGGCGAGGTCGACGCTGTGAAGCACCTTCGCCGCGTTGTCCTGCAGGAATTCATCGAGCTTGCGGACCAGCTGCAGATACTGGCTGAGATCGACGCGTCCGCCATCGCCCAGCGGCAACGGCCTTTGCAAGGCCTGATCGACCGCCGCGAGGAGCGACTCCTCCACCTGGCCGACCACCTGCGGCTGGCCCAACAGATCCGGCGAATTCGACGCGAGAAGGAGAATGTCGCGCGTCACCGACCGCAGCGCTGCCAGCTCGGCCGGGCGCGCCACGATCAGTTGCGCATGGCCGGGTTCGCCAGGCCAGCCGCGACCCTCGATCGCATCGAACTTCACGAAGACAACAAGATTGGCCTGCGGCTCCACGATATCGCAAACCGTATCGCCTTTCGCCAGCAACAAGGCCGGCGAGCGTATGTCCGCACCGTTGATAACAAGCGAGATCGCGTCATCCATCGCGAAGGCAACGATGGCTCCGGTCGAATGATACCGCGCCTCGAGAATCCGCGGGAAAGTGCGCTGCAGGTAGATCGTGCAGGATTTCAGCCTGACCGTGGCAAAGCCAGCCTGAAAATCCTTCCAGCCGAGCGGAATGCTCCGCGCATCCGCCAGACTTTCGATGCTCCGGAAATGGTCGAAATCCGGCGAGCGGCTGATCGTCAGGACGCTTGAGCTTATCAGCCGTTCAAGCATGGAACTCGCCATGTTGGGTGCTAACGGCCGGGAATCCCGACCACAGCATGACAGCACGATTAGCCACGAGCCAAAGGTCGCGGCGAGTCCGGACTACTACGGAAAACTCAGCGCATCAGCGCCAGCGCATCGGAGAAAAACTCCGTCCCGCCGAAATTGCCAGACTTCAAGGCAAGCAGCATCTCGCCATTCCTGGCGCCGACAGCGCGCAAGACCGGCACGCCTGCCGCGATTTCCTCGCCAACGAGAAATCCGGGAATGCGCAAGCGGTCGACCACGGCACCCGAGGTTTCACCCCCGGCAACGACAAGACGACGCACGCCTGCCCCGACCAGGCTTTCGGCGATATCGGCCATTGCCTGCTCGATGGCATGCCCCGCCGCGTTACGGCCGTGGCGCGACTGCAGCGCCGCGACTTCCTCCGGCTTCGCGCTGCTGGCGATGAGCACCGGACCGGAGTTGACGCGCTCGGTAGCCCAGGCGACTGCACGGCGCGCTTCTTCCTTGCCGGCGACGACGCGGTCGGGGTCGAGGTGCAGCACCGGCATGATCGCTTCCGCATTGGCGATCTGCTGCAAGGTCGCCTGCGAGCAGCTGCCGGCGAGGCAGGCTGCGGGTCCGCCGACCGCGGCGCCGGAAGCAGCATTCGATCCTGCCCGTTTCACCCTGCCGGATTTGACCAGCGCCCGCGCCAGCCCGAGTCCGATGCCGGAGGCGCCGACCGAGAGAGCGTGATCGGCCGCGACCGCGCCAATGGTCTCGAGGTCATGATCGAACACGGCATCGATGATGGCGGCGCCAATGCCCTGCCCGGCCAATTCCTTGAGCCGCGCGCGAACCGCATCGGGTCCTTTCGTCAGCGTTGCAAGATTGACGAGGCCGACCTTGGTCTTGCTCTGCCGCGCCAGCACCCGCACCAGACTTGAATCGTGCATCGGATTGAGCGGATGATCCTTCAGCGGGCTTTCGTTCAGCGGCACGAGACCGACGAACAGATTGCCCTGGTAGACGGTGCGCCCGGTCTCCGGGAACGCCGGCGTCACCAGCACGATGTTCTCGCCGCAATCGGCGCGCAGCGCGTCCATCACGGGACCGATATTGCCGGCGTCGGTGGAATCGAAGGTCGAGCATATCTTGAACAGCACATGGCCAGCGCCGCGGCTGCGCAGCCATTTCTCCGCATCGCGCGAGCGCGCCACCGCTTCGCCGGCCTCGATGGAACGGCTCTTCAGCGAGACTACAACGGCGTCGACCTCGGGCAGCTTGAGATCACCGGACGGCACGCCGATGGTTTGCACCGTGCGCAGGCCCTGGCGCGTCAGCGTGTTGGCGAGATCGGAGGCGCCCGTGTAATCGTCGGCGATGCAGCCAAGAGAAATATTCCTGGCCAGCGTCACGGTTTTGCCCCTGCATAGGGCTTGAACCAGCCGAGGCCGTCGACCGTCTTGCCGCGCGGATTGTATTCGCAGCCGACAAAGCCGCCATAGCCGAGCCGGTCGAGCTCGGCGAACAGGAACGGATAGTT
>Ga0081455_10008653_pt1 | contig 10550 bp, 9 predicted proteins | sample TabmetS3T2R1_FD_70207 | JGI IMG/M metagenome (GOLD analysis project Ga0081455, IMG submission 70207) | Tabebuia heterophylla rhizosphere microbial communities from the University of Puerto Rico - S3T2R1 | ecosystem: Host-associated > Plants > Roots > Rhizosphere ... | reverse complement strand
TCCGGTGAGCATGGCGTTCTGTACGACGCGAGCCGGGAGCGCGGTCGCTGCGTGTTCGCGCGCTGGCTCGCGACGGTGCCGGGTGCGACGAACTTCAACATCCTCGCGTTGGAGAACGCGGCTTCGGTCGCGCAGGCGCTTGCGTTGGCGCCGACTCTCGGCATTCCGCATCAGAACCTGAACGTCGGCGATCGGCGCGGACACATCGGATGGTCGATTGCGGGCCGCATCCCTGCGGTGACTGGTGAAGGTCGTCTCACCGGCGACGCGCCGTGGACCACCGAAGACACGCATCCGCGCGTGATTGATCCGCCGGGCGGCCGCGAGTGGACCGCCAACGCGCGGCCCATCGACGACCCGCAAGCCGAAGCGCTCATCGGCGGCGACGAAGCGATGCTCGGCTCGGAGTACGACCTCGGCGCGCGCGCTCATCAGATTCACGACGATCTCTTCGCGATCAGCAAACCCGCGGCACCTGCGGACATGCTGCGCATCCAGGTCGACGATCGCGCGGTGTTCCTCACGCGTTGGCGCGATCACTTGGTCGCCCTGCTCGACGATCAGGCCGTGAAGGGCCATCCCGAGCGCGCCGAGCTGAAGCGCATCGTCGCCGATTGGCGGGCGCGCGCGAGCGCGGACTCTGTCGGCTATCGCTTCGTGCGCGCATATCACTCGCGCACCGAGCGCGCGGTCTGGTCCATGTTCCTGCAAGCGCTCGACATCGACGCGCAGGAGGCGCCGCCGCCATCCCAGTTCGAAGGCGCGCTGTGGGAAACGGTGAGCACGCAGCCGATGCACTTGCTGGCCGCGAGCTTTCCGAGCTGGCGCGACTTCCTGCTCGCGCAAGTCGACGCGATGCTCGCGGATGTGAGGGATGATTGCCCGCAGCTCGACGTCTGCAAATGGGGCCAGCGCCGGCCCGCGACCATTCGCCATCCGCTGTCGCGCGCGCTGCCGTCATTCGCCGGCCGCTGGCTGGACATGCCGGACGAGCCCCTGCCCGGCGACGACAACATGCCGCGCGTGGCGCGCCCCGGCTTCGGCGCGTCCGAGCGGCTGGACGTGGCGCCCGGGCACGAAGCGCAAGGCATCCTGGAGCTGCCCGGCGGCCAGAGCGACAATCCGCTGTCGCCCTACTACGGTGCGGGGCATGCGGACTGGGTCAACGGCCGGCCGACCCCGCTGCTGCCGGGGCCGGACCAGCATGTGCTGACGCTGCGCCCCATCGGGAAGCCGTAAGGCACGCCAGGATCACATCGGGTCTGGAAACGTCCAGCATTCAGCACGCGCCAGAACAGTTAGATTTGTCGATTCCGCATGATTCAGAACCCTTCTCCCCGAGGCGCCCCGGAGATCGTCCCCGTGGCGAAGAGGTCGCCCGTCCGGATCGAGGCGCCGTTCGAGGTCGCATGGGCGAGCTGCTGGGGCATCGTCCAGTACAGGTGGCGCGCGTTCGTCCGCGACACGACGGTGCCCTCGAGCACGACCTCGAGCTCGATGTCGAGCGCCCAGTCGCCGCTTACCCGGAGATGGGGCAGTGGCTCGGGATCCTGGACGCGGGACGGCACGAAGCCTCCCTCGAGCAGCGCCAGCGGCGTCACCCAGGCCGAGATCGAGGTCGCGAACGACTTGCCGAGGAACGGCCCGAGCGGCTGGTACTCCCAGGCCTGGAGGTCGCGCGCGCTCCAGTCGTTGAGCAGCAAGACGCCGAACACGTGGTCGCGAAACGCGCTCGCAGGGACCGGCCGGCCGTGCTCGCTCGGTACGCCGACCACGAAGCCGAGCTCGAGCTCGAGGTCGAGGCGCCGGCTCGGGCCGAAGCCCGGCGCATCCCCGCCGTCGACGAGTGCCTGACCGCTCGGCCGGACGACCGGCGTCCCACTCGCGACGAGCGTGCCCGCGCGGCCGTGGTAGCCGACGGGGAGGTGCCGCCAGTTCGGAAGCAGCGGCTCCCGCTCCGGCCGGAACATGCGCCCGACGTTCGTCGCATGCTCGAGCGACGAGTAGAAGTCGACGTAGTCGCCGACCTCGAGTGGCAGCCTCGTCTCGACCTCCGCGACGGGAACCAGCTCCGCGCCGGCGGCGACGAGCTCCTGCGCCCGGGACGTGACGTCCTCCCAGGTCGCGCGGCCGAGGCCGAGGAACGCGTTGAGCGAGGACGCCTCGAAGGCTGCGCCGAGCCCCGCGGCGGCGAGGTCGAGGACGCCGTCGCCGACTCGGAAGCCGACCCGCGGCTCGTCCCCGTCGCGCGAGAAGACGCCGAATCCGACCACGAGCGCGGATCTTCGCAGAGGGATTTTCTTCAAGCGGGCAGGGCGCGTTTCCGATGCAACGCCCTGGTAGACCCATGTCGGACCCTGCGCGCATAGATCCGGCTGAGGATCCATGGGAGCCCGCGACGAGCTCGTGGCCCCAGCCGGCCCCCGAACCGGGGGAGGAGTTGCCGCGCCTTCGCGCCGTCGAGCCGTACCGCCGCCTTGCGGAGATCTTCCACGACGTGCTCTCCGAGCAGAGCCTCGACGCGCTGCTCGAGCGGATCGCCGACGCGCTCGCCGAGCTCATCCCGTACGAGGACGTGCACATCTACGCGGCCGACGAGGCGAAGCGCGAGCTCTACCCCGTGCTCGCGCGCAGCAAGTGGGCGGACGAGGTCATGCGCGAGCGCTTCTCGTACGGCGAGGGCATCACCGGCTGGGCAGTCGAGCACCGCGAGGCCGTGCTCACGAACCAGGCGCACCTCGACCCGCGAGTCCGCTTCGTGCCGGGCACCCCCGTCGAGCCCGAAGCCCTGATCGCGGTACCGCTGATCGCCCGCGGCAACCTCAAGGGCACGCTCAACATCTACCGCGTCGGCGAGGACGCGAAGTTCACGGAGGAGGAGTTCATCCTCGCGACGCGCTTCGGCGACGCCGCCGCCCTCGCCCTGGACAACGCGCAGATCCGCGCGAGCCTTGAGCACCAGGCCTCGACGGACGCGCTCACCGGCCTCTACAACCACCGCACCTTCCACGACCGCGTGCGCCAGGAGCTCATGCGCGCCTCGGCCGAGCACGACACGGTCGCGCTCGTGATGGTCGACCTGGACGACTTCAAGAAGGTCAACGACGTGTACGGCCACGGCATCGGCGACCAGCTCCTGCTGCAGGTCGCCGAGGTGCTGCGGGCATCGGTTCGCCCGACGGACGTCGTCTGCCGCGTCGGTGGCGAGGAGTTCGCGATCGTCGTCCCCTCGGGCGACCTCGGCAGCGCGCAGGCGCTTGCCGAGCGGCTCGGCACGTGCTTCGCCGATCTCGAGGCCGAAGCCGTCGGCGGCCTCACCGCCTCGACCGGGATCGCGGTCGGGCCGGAGCACGCTGCCAACCCGCGTGAGCTCGTCGCGTGCGCAGAGGCGGCGATGATGACCGCGAAGACGCGCGGTGACGGGCTCGTCGTCGCCTTCGACGAGACCGCCACGGAACGGCCTTCCGAGGCGGCAGCCGGCCGGGACGTACGCTCGATCGCCTACCTCAAGATGCTGCAGAGCCTGTCCGGGAAGCTCGCGCGGCTGAACGACGTCGAGCGGATCGGCCTGACGATCGCGGACGAGCTGAGGCTCCTCATCGACTACCACAACTGCCGGGTCTTCGTCCGCGACGGAGACGACCTGCTCCCGATCGCATTCCGCGGCGCTCTCACCACCGTCGATCCCGGCACCCCGGCGGAGCTGCTGCCCACGGCGATCGGCCGCGGGATCACCGGGCGTGTCGCCGAGACGGGCGACTCGCTCCTCGTCGGAAACGCTGCCGACTGCGAGTTCGGCGAGCAGATCGCGGGCACGGCGACGATCGAGGAGTCGCTCCTCGCCGTGCCGCTGAAGTTCGGCTCGCGGGTGAGCGGCGTCGTCGTCATCTCGAAGCTCGGGCTCGACCAGTTCGACGCCGACGACCTGCGCGTGCTCGAGGTGCTGGCGGGCCACGCGTCGGTCGCGCTCGAGAACGCGCGTCTGTACGACGCCCAGCGGCGGGCAGCCGAGAGCGCGACTGCGCTCCTCGAGTTCGGACGCGACATCGCGGGCGCGGAGGACATCTCCGAGGTCGCCGAGCGCGTGGTCCGCGGCTCGGCCGAGATCCTCGGCAGCCCGCTCGCCTCGCTCTGGCTCCAGGACGCCGAGACGGGCGACCTCGTCAGCCTCGCCTCGTGCCCCGAGCCGGACGAGCCGTCGAGGACGGTGCCGGCGAAGCACCTCGGGCCGTGGCGCGAGCGCACCGAGCCATACGTCATCAGCGCGGACGACTACGCCGCGATCGCGACCGCGCCGGAGCTGACGGACGGACGCTTCGCGATCGCCCCGTTCACCGTGGCCGGTCGCTGGGGCGTCATCGCCGCCGCGGCGCCGTCGTCGGACACGTACGGCGAGCGCGAGCTCCAGCTGCTGAACGGGCTCGCACAGCAGACGAAGCTCGCGGTCCAGCGTGCCGTGAGCTTCGAGCGGCTCGAGCGGACGTTCCTCTCCACCGTCGAGGCGCTCGCGAACGCACTCGAGGCGAGCGACGCGAACGTCTCGTCACACGCGCGCTGGATCACCGATCTCGCGCTTCGCGTCGGCGAGGATCTCGGGCTGGAGCCACGCGCGCTGAAGCGGCTCGAGCTCGGAGCGCTCTTCCACGACATCGGCAAGATCGGCATCCCGCAGGCGATTCTCGCCAAGCCGGGCCCGCTGACCGACGAGGAGCGCGCGGTCGTCGAGACGCACCCCGTGCTCGGCGAGCGCATCCTCGCCCCGATCGAGCAGCTCGCGGAGGTCGGGCGGATCGTCCGGAGCTGCCACGAGCGCTTCGACGGCGCCGGCTACCCCGACGGTCTGGCGGGCGCGGAGATCCCGCTCGAGGCGCGGATCATCTTCGCCTGTGACGCGTACCACGCGATGACGACCGACCGCCCGTACCGGAAGGGTCTCGGCTGCGACGATGCGCGCCTCCGGCTGACGGAGGCCGCCGGCTCCCAGTTCGACCCGGACGTCGTCGAGGCGATCGTCCGCGTCCTCGAGTCGTAGGCGCGACCGCTAGCCGGCGGCCTCGGCCTTGCGCAGGCCGAGGAACGCCCACGTCCAGAAGGCGACACCGAGACCGATCGCAATCGCGAACGCTCCGAGAACGTGCGGCGCGTCGCCGGCGATGAAGCCGCGACCGGTCTCGAGCAGGTACGTGAGCGGGTTCGCGGACGCGACACCCGAGATCCATCCCTGGAGCAGGTCGAGCGGGACGTAGACCGGCGCGAAGAACAGCACGAGGAAGACCGGCATCTGCATGAGCGGCGCGGCCTGGATCGTGCGAAAGCGCATCGCGATCCCGCCCGCCCAGAAGAACCCGCAGAAGTTCACGAGCGCCGCGAGGACGTAGAGACCGAGGAGGTCGACTGCCCCGCCGCCGACGTTCATCCCGGCCACGAGCGCAACGACGGTGAGGAGCCCCGCGACCAGCACCCAGCGCGTGAGCGCGGCGAGGGAGTACCCGACGACGATCCCGCTCCGGTACGGCGCGGCCAGGAGGAGGCGCTTCGCGAACCCGCCCTCGAAGTCGCGGGCGAGGCCGAAGCCGGTGAAGACGCCGGTGAACGCGGCCGCCTGCAGGAGCACGAAGACGAACTGGAACGCGGTGTACCCGGGCGGGAAGTCGAAGCCCGGCACCTGCGAGACCTGCGACAGGCCGCCGGCGAACGCGGTGAAGAAGAAGAGCGGGAAAGCCGTCGTCGGGATGAGGATCTGCGGGTTCGTGACGACGTTCTTCAGCGTCCGCCAGGCGACTCCCGAGACGACGTTCCAGTACCTCATGTGCGCGTCAGCCGTGTCCGGAGGGCGCGGGCGGCAAGCGTCAGAGAGACGAGGCCGAGCACGATCACGAAGCCGAATCCGAGCGCCAGGGCCTGCCAGTCCCAGCCCGTGATGATCAGGCTGCGGACGCATTCGATCATGTACGAGACCGGGTTCAGCGTGGCCGCGATGCGGAACCAGTCGACGCCGATGAGGTTCCGTGGCGCGTTCATCGAGGAGATGAAGAGGAAGACGAACAGCACCGGGAAGAGCGCCTGGATCGTCTCGCCCGAACCGGTCCTGAACGCGAGCCACGCCCCGAGGGCGCCGAAGGAGAGCGCGACGATCGCGCCGTAGACGACGAGGACGAGGATCCCGAGCGGGCCGGACGCGAAGTCGACCCCCACCGCCAACCCGACCGCGAGGTAGAAGAGCACCTGCACCACGCCGAGCGCGACGACTCCCGCGAGCTGCCCCGTGAGCAGCGCCCAGTCGCGCAGGGCGGTGAGCGAGAGCCGGTTCACGAAGCCCGTCTGGATGTCGCGCGCGAGGTCCGTGCCCGCGTTCATCGTCGAGAAGAGCGCTCCCTGGATGAAGGGCACCGCGAGCGCGAATGCGAGGAACGAGTCCGTGGGGAAGCCGGGAAGGTCGACGGACGACCGCAGGCCGCCGGCGTTCACGGCCATCAGGGCGATGGGGAAGACGAGGGGCGGGATCACACTGGCCGGCTGCCGCGCCGTCCGCACGAGGGAACGGCGAGCGATGGCGCCGACCTGTGGCCAGGCGATGTTCACCGGCCGCGCTTCTCCTGTTGCTCCGCCTCAGCCTCCTCGGTGGCGCCCTCGAGCGTGCGCCCGGTCTTCGCGAGGAACACGTCGTCCAGCGTCGGCGCCCGGAGCTCGATGTCCGCGATGTCGACGCCGTTCTGATCGACCGCACGGACGATGTCGGTCAGCCCGAGACCGTCGCGGAGCCTCACCGCAACGTCCCTCGTCGTCGCGAGCGGCTCGCCGAATTGCGAGAGGAACTGTGCGATGGCCGGACGGTCCTCGTCGCGGTGCGGGATCGCGTGGACGCTCGGGCGGCCGATCTCCGCCTTCAGGGCCGCCGGCGTCCCCTCGGCGACGATCTTGCCCTGGTCGATGATCCCGACCCGGTCTGCGAGCACGTCCGCCTCCTCGAGGTACTGCGTGGTGAGGAACACGGTCACGGTCTCCTCGCGCCGCAGGCGTGCGACCTCTTCCCAGAGCGCTGTCCGGCTCTGCGGATCGAGGCCCGTCGTCGGCTCGTCGAGGAAGAGGACGCGCGGCTCGTGGATGAGCGCAAGAGCGAGGTCGAGGCGCCGCTTCATGCCGCCGGAGTAGCCCGACACCTTGCGGTCGCCGGCGTCGGCGAGCCCGACGCGCTCGAGGAGGTCGTCCGCGCGCGCCTTGCGCTGGTCCTTGCGGACGCCTTGCAGCGTCGCCTGCAGGCGCAGGTGGTCGCGGCCGGTCAGCAGCGGGTCGAGGGCCGCCTCCTGGAGCGCGACGCCGATCAGCGAGCGGACCTTGGGGCCCTCCTTCACGACGTCATAGCCGCCGACCCGGGCGGTGCCGGAGGTCGGCGGCAGCAGCGTCGTCAGGACGTGGACCGTGGTGGACTTCCCGGCGCCGTTCGGGCCGAGGAAGCCGTAGATCTCGCCCGGAGCGACCTCGATGTCGATCCCGTCGACGGCGCGTGGGCCTTTCCGGTACTCGCGGACGAGCTGCTCGACGACGATCCCGTTGCGCCCCTCCACGCCGGCAACGGTACCCGCGCGCTCCTGCGTCAACGTCTGCGTCAACGGAGCGCGTCCATCCGCTCGTGGAACTCCTCCGTCGAGATCTCGCCACGCGCGAATCGCTCGGCCAGGATCGCCTTCGCCCGGTTGTCGCCGGTGGAGCGCCGGCGGCCGCGGAACACGACGTAGAGGATCGTCCCCAGCACGGCCAGCCAGAGCGCCCAGAAGAACGGGGCGACGATCCACCAGTGCTCGTGGTCGTCACCGACGGATGCGAGAAGCGGTGCCAAAGCGAGTGTCATCTGCTCTCTCCTTCCAAGAGATCATTCGATATCTAATAATTAGGAACCTAGCAAACTCGTAGACTTCTGCGCAATGCGGCCTCGCGAGACACCAATCGGCCTCCAGCTCGCACACACGTCCAAGCTCGTGAGCCGCGCATTCGCCGACACGCTGGCGAGTGCGGGCGGGTCGATCCCGACCTGGCTCATCGTCTCGCGCCTCATGAGCGAGGACTGGCGGGCGCAGCAGGAGCTCGCCCGCGCGATCGGGATCGAGGGACCGACGCTCACGCACCACCTGGACGCGCTGGAGGAGGCCGGGCTCGTCGTCCGGACCCGCGACCCCGACGACCGCCGGGCGGTGCGGCTGGAGCTGACGGATGCCGGCAGGCAGAAGCACGCCGAGCTCATGCAGGCGGTGATCGCGTTCAACCGGCGGCTCCGCACGGGCCTCGACGAAGCCGACGTCCAGGAGCTCCGGGACGTGCTCGCGAAGCTCGAGCGGAACGTCGCCCCGGACGAGCCGGCCGGCTGAGCCTCAGCCCTCGCTCGAGCCGAGCGGCTCCAGCGGGAGCTTGGTCGCCACGACGCGCTTGCCGTTCCGCTCGTAGACGACGTCGACCGAGTCGTTCTGCCGGTACGTGCCCGCGACGCCGACGACGATCGACGTCCAACGCCAGAAGCCGAGCCGTCCCTCCGTCTTCAGCTCACGGTCGAACAGGAGCGTTCGGCCCTCGACGCGGAAGTCGACGCCCTCGGCCTGCGGCACGCCGTTCACGTACACCTCGAAGGGTCGCGTCACGTCGGCCGGAAGCCGGACGCGGGTTCCCGTACGCGTTCGCTCGGGCACGTTCATAGAATGGCAGCGCGTGCGAGCCAAGCTCCCTGTCCTCGGTGGTCTGCTGGCGGCCGCCGCCCTGAGCACGCCGACGGCGCTCGCGTCGAACGGCGGCTTCACCCCGGTCGAGCCCGAGTCCCCGAACGCCCAGGGCATCTCGGACAGCTACTGGTTCATCTCGATCTTCGTCATCGCGATCTTCGTGCTCGTCGAGGGCCTTCTGATCGCGTTCGGGCTCCGCTACCGGCGACGCCGGCGCGCGCGGTTCGACGAGGGAGCGGACATCCACGGCGCAACGAAGCTCGAGCTCATGTGGACGGCCGGGCCGGTCATCGTGCTCTTCGTCATCGCGGCGTTCGTGTTCGTGAAGCTGCCGGGCATCAAGAACATCCCCGAGGCCGGCGCCGGGTCGTCCCAGCTCGAGATCAGGGTCGAGGGGCACCAGTTCTACTGGCAGTTCGAGTACCCGAACGGCGTCTACGCGATCGACACGATGCGCGCGCCGGCCGGAGTGCCCGTGAGCCTCGAAGTGACGGCGCCCGATGACGACGTGATCCACTCGTGGTGGATCCCCGCCCTCGGCGGCAAGATCGACGCGATCCCGGGCCGGATCAACACGACCTGGTTCCAGGCCGAGGAGGGCACCTACACGGGTCAGTGCGCCGAGCTCTGCGGCCTCGAGCACGCGCACATGCTCGCGTCGGTCGAGGTGATGCCGCAGGAGGAGTTCGACGCCTGGCTCGAGGAGCGGCGCACGGACCAGAGCGCAACCGGGGCCGAGCTGGGCGAGGAGATGTGGGCCGGGGTCTGCGCGAAGTGCCACGGCCTGGCCGGAGAAGGTGACATCGGGCCGACGATCGCCCAGGCTCCCACGCTGGTCGACGAGCAGGCCCTGAACGAGCTGTTCGAGAACGGGCAGGACCTGCCGAACAACCCCAGCTACATGCCGCCGGTCGGCCGGGGCTGGCCCGAGTACCAGGTGCGGGCCCTGATCGCCTACATCAAGCAGAACGAGCGGCTCGCGCCGGCGGAGGCCCCCGCCCAGGAAGGGAACGGCTAGTGGCCGTCCGCACGGAGACGGTTTCCCCCACGTGGCGCGACGGGCGCGTCATGAGCTGGTTGACGACCGTCGACCACAAGCGCATCGGGATCCTCTACATCGTCACGTCGTTCTTCTTCTTCTTCGCCGCCGGGCTGATGGCGCTCCTCATCCGCACGCAGCTGGCGCAGGCGAACAACGACTTCATCACGCAGAACTCCTACAACCAGCTGTTCACGATCCACGGGACGATGATGGTCTTCCTCTTCGTCGTCCCGATCCTGGCCGGGTTCGCCAACTACCTCGTCCCCCTGATGATCGGCGCGAGGGACGTGGCGTTCCCGCGCCTGAACGCGCTTTCGTACTGGCTCTTTCTGCTCGGCGGGCTCGTCATCCTCTCGAGCTTCCTGGCCGACGGCGGCTCGGCGAGCTCCGGGTGGACGGCCTACACGCCGCTCTCCACCGACGAGTTCAGCCCGGGGACGGGGCAAGACCTCTGGATCCTCGGCCTCCACCTGACGTCGCTCTCCTCGCTGGCCGGGGCGATCAACTTCCTCGTCACGATCCACAACATGCGCACGCCGGGGATGACCTGGATGCGCATCCCGCTCTTCGTCTGGACGATCGAGGCGTACGCGGTCATGCTCTTGCTCGTCCTCCCGACCATCTCGGCGGCCGTCACGCTGCTCCTCCTCGACCGTCAGGCCGGGACGAGCTTCTTCACGGGTGACAACGGCGCGCTCCTCTGGCAGCACATGTTCTGGTTCTTCGGCCACCCCGAGGTCTACATCATGGTGCTCCCGGCGATGGGCATGCTCTCCGAGATCATCCCGGTCTTCTCGCGG
>Ga0081455_10008652_pt1 | contig 10550 bp, 22 predicted proteins | sample TabmetS3T2R1_FD_70207 | JGI IMG/M metagenome (GOLD analysis project Ga0081455, IMG submission 70207) | Tabebuia heterophylla rhizosphere microbial communities from the University of Puerto Rico - S3T2R1 | ecosystem: Host-associated > Plants > Roots > Rhizosphere ... | reverse complement strand
GTGCCCACTTCACTGGCTTCGAGGGTGCCAAGGCGGATCGCGTGGCTCGCAGCGAGGTCCGTGACGTGGTGAACGCCGGGACGCTGCTGACCGGCGAAGCGCTCGGCCTGCGCTACACCCGTGCCAGCGATGGCAACCAGTTCGACGCCGAGTGCGCCGACCGCGATGGCAAGCTGCTGACCATCCGTGAGGCGTGGCGGGAGATGCGCAAGGAGCACCCCTACGGGACGCTCGGCTTCGACCTGATTCCGCGCCTCGCCTTCTCCATCGAGTCGGTGCAGACGCTACCGGAGGGCGCAGGCAGCGATCCGGAGACGACGGCCTGGTATGACAAGGAGACTGAGACTGCGTTCATGCTGATGGATCAGCCGCAGGAGGACAAGGACGAATTCCTCTTCTGTGTGGGCGAGCTTCTGGCTGGGTGACAACATGACTGATCTCGTGCAGACCGATGAGGGCAACCTGGTCATGTTCGCCCGTGCTCCGGGCCAGGTGGCAACTCAGCCGCCATCGTCCGGGGCTGTGGTCCGGCGCGGTGCGCGCTCTGGCAATGCCAACTTCGACCCGGTGACTGGCAAGTTCGCTGGCAAGAAGCTGAAGGCGCTGGAAGGCGATGAGGAGTCAGCGACCGGCGGCAAGACCGTGCGTCAGACGCAGGCGCAGCAGGCCAACATGGACCCGGTGGCCTACGCTCGCCGTCGTGATCTCGTCCGGCGCGCTGCGGCAGCCATGGAGGAGTTCACAATGACCACTGCCAGCCAGTGGTTGGAGGCGTTCGGTGTGGACGTGGCGAGTGCGCGAGTCGATCAGTTCCTTGCTGATGTCCGCTCTCAACGAATTGACTATCTGGTTGATGCGATGCGCCCAAATCTGCGCGCGACGGTGGACGCACAGCATCAAAACCAGGTTGTCACTCTCAAGGCTCCGGCAAGCTGGACATCATCGACGCTCAACAGCCTCACAGACGGCGAGATGCTTACGCTCTACCAGCGGCTCTCGGGCCAGGGCTTCGACCCGCAGAACGTCTCGGATCACCTCATCAAGCGAGTGCGCAACAAGAAGCGCAAGACGGCACTGCAACAACTCTTCGGTGAGACAACAGGCACGCAGAACGCTCAACCCTGAGGCGAGGAGGGGTCATGAAGGAGATCGGTAAGCGCGTGTGGTACGAGCCAGCAGTAGCAGTTGGACTGCTGATCTCGGTCGCGCTGGTGATCATCAACCTCCTGGGTGATACCACCTGGGATGTGCAGACGATCCTGTTCGTCCTGAGTCCGCTGCTGACCGCGCTCGGCATTCGGCCGTTTGTCAAGCCGACTGCCAAGATCGACGACGAGAACGCCGAAGCGGCGCGCGACAAGCTCAAGGTGTGATATGTCCGTCCTCCCCGGATTCGAGGATCTGAAGCCACGGGACGTGGTGGCCTTCAATGGTGACGGCACGGTCCTGCTCGTCGTCGGTGATGAGGTGAAGAAGATGCAACTCTGCATCAATCCCACTGGCACGCTATCGGCGCACTCCATCGAAGTCAAGGAGCCGGATCAGGTGACCGAGCGCCCCAAGGTCCCGGTCGCGCTAAGATGGGCCAACACGGACCAGGGTCCTGCCGCCTACGCAGATGAAGCTCGCTGACCGCCGTTACGCATATCGCTCTTATCCCATTGGGTTGCCATCGTCCGACCCGGCCGAGATTGGCTGGGCCGCAGGACTGTATGAGGGTGAGGGAACGTTCCATCCGAATTACACCAAGGATGGGATCTACTTCCGTATGGCAATCAACATGACAAATCGTGGTGTGCTGGAGAAGTTCCAACGGATCGTCGGCTGTGGCAGCATCACTGGTCCATACACGCCGTCGAACCCACGGTGGTCGCAGACGTATACCTGGCGCATTGGTGCCTACGAGGGCGTTCAGCAGGTTGTCAACCTCTTGTGGGACCATCTCTCCCCTGAGCGGCAGGAACAGATCCTCCGGGTATACTCCGAGGTGACCGACCAGGGCCAAGCGGCCATGACTCGTGGGGAGATCTAGTGGCAATCAAGCTGATAGTCAATTCGAGGAACCTGCCGTGCTCTCGGTGCACCGGCATCCATCAGTACATCACTCGGCTCAGCGATGACTGCCCGTGTGACACGCCGGTCGCCTTCAGTGAAGAGGTCGCCAAGCTGAACGCGCGCCTGCACGCGAACGGCGACAAGGACGTGGTGAACGTCCCCCACGAACTCACCACCTTGGTTGTCATGGACAGGAGCGCGCGGAGCCTGCCTCGTACCGGCTCCCAGCACGCACGTCTGGCCCAGTTCACGACGGTCGTTCGCTCGGCCTGAGGAACCAGGGCCTCTTCATCCTCGTTGTCTGCGTTACCTGCGCTATCGCCCTGGTAGTCCTGCTCCTCGCCATCAAGTTCCTGGCGGCGAATGGCTACTGATATGATCCCGCATACCGTTGACGACTAGAGGAGCGACCATGCAGTACACACTGGATTGGGTCAGGCAGGAAGTTGCCCGTCTCCAGGGGGAGGGGGCGGGCAACATCCGTGTCCATCCGAATGGCTTCATACAAGTGGACTTGCTAGCGACCGAGGAGTCGTGGCACGCGAGCCACCACAAGGGCCACTCTGGCGCTACCTTGCGCCTGCATATCTGGAACCCACCTGACCATGTGCTCCCCCGGCAGGGCACTGTCAATGAACTTCACACTCACGTCTTCGATATGCACTCGACCATCGTGCGTGGCAAGATGAACCAACGCATCTACACCTTCGCGGTCGGCAGTGAGTGGCATTCGCACCGTGATCTCGACAAGGTGCTGAAGGGGCCGGTGGGTGGCCCGGAGTTGTTCAAGCTCTACAAGGCCGTCTATGCCAAGTCCAGTGACAGTCGCCTGGAGGACACAGGCGTTCCGGGCGTGGTGGTGTCGAACTTCGACTGGAGCGTGCACGAGGGCCAGGATTACTTCCAGCCCGCCTTCACCTTCCATGACAGCGATCCGGAGGGATGCACGGTCACGATCATGGAGAAGACCCGCGTCTACGATGGCGATGCCTACGTGCTTGTCCCAGTTGCCATCGAGCCTGACAATAGCTACGACCGTGCGTCGGCCAGCACGCCGGAGTACCTGTGGAGCGCTGTTGAGGCGGCAGTGGCATGATCCTTGCCAAGCTGTTCACGTGTGACGGCTCCTGGTTGTGGGCAGCCGGAGTCCTGGTGTGGCTGATCCGACGACCAGTAGAGGGAGCACGGTGGTGGAAGTGACCGATCAGATTGACAACTGGCAGGGGCCAGGGGTCTACGAGCACTACAAGGGTGGCCACTATGTGGCAGTCGGCTTGGTGCGGATGGAGTGGAACGACCGCATCGGCGTGGCCTACATGACGACCGACCCGGAACGGCGGCGGGAAGCCTTTTACCGGGATGTCATGTTCATCATCCGGCCGCTCAACGACGAGGACGGCGACGACTGCTGGAACTCCATGGTCGAGCACAACGGCGAGCAGGTCAGGCGCTTCAAGATGGTTGCCCTGTACGGCTCAAGCTCGGGAGGGTTCCCTGGTGTCCATCCTGGCTGATCACCAGATCTACCAACTCTGCCAGCCGCACGCCAGTGTGCATGGGCCGCTGGTCGATCCCTTCGATGAGGAGCGCGTCCAGCCAGCGTCAATCGACTTGACACTTGGTAACGAGTTCATCACGTTCGAGGGCGTCAAGCTGCACAACGATGTGATCGATCTGGCCAACCCACCCCGGCCGATTGGCAATCACAGTGTCATCGGTGACGACGAGTTCATCCGGCTCAATCCGCTGGAGTTCATCCTCGGAGTCACCAGGGAGCGGATCAATTGCCCGCCAAACGTCGCTGCCAAGCTGGATGGCAAGTCATCGCTGGCGCGCTTCGGCCTGCTGATCCATGTGACTGGGGGCTTCGTTGACCCCGGCTTCCGGGGGCCGCTCACACTGGAGATCTTCAACGTCTTCCCGATTCCGATCATCCTCCGGCCTGGCCTACCGTTCTGCCAAGTCGGCTTCCAACGCCTCTACGCTCCGGCTGCGCGGCCTTACTCGGGTCGCTATCAGGATGCCGAAGGCGTCGAGGGGAGCAAATACGACGGGAGGTGAGGCTGTGCCATACAGTGACTTGACAACCGGCGAGCAGGCCGCATGGAACGAGTACCAGACGCTCCGTGCGATCTCCGACTGGGATGGCTTCGATGCCGCCCAAGCCAAGCGCAAGGAGGAGGCACGGGCATGGCTCGTGGAGCGCCGCAAGGAGATCTGGCGGCAGGCCCAACCCAAGCCGAAGGGTGATGGGCGCGGCTGGAAGGTCAACAACCGGCGTGAGCGGCACACCTTCCTGCGTGATGACAACCTCAATGCTGGTGCGCCCAAGCATGAGGTGCGGCTCCCTTGCCCTGGCAAGGCGACTGCCGCAGAGAAGGTCTTCATCGAGGAGCGCGAGGGTTACCTGGCGTTCGCAACCACAACCCCGGAGCAGAAGCAGCGCAAGCTGGACAACCTGGCCTGGCTGGTCGCCCGTCGCAAGCAGCTTTACAGGCTGATGAAGGACGACGCAGCGAACAACGAGCGGCACAAGCGGCAAGATCGCTATGACGCGCTCTGCATCGCCACCAGCCATGGCAAGGTCTATGACCGATGGAAGAAGACACACAACAAGTGGGGCGTGCCTCACACCACCACCGACGAGGGGTCGCGCGGCCGAGCCTTCTGCGTGCAACACGCGAAGTCCTTCGTCGGTACGACCGAATCGCCAGCAGGGAGCAACAAGGGACGCCACATCAACGGGTGGCAGAAGCGCGTCCTCGGGATCGACGTAAGCCAGCGTGAGAAGGGCTTCGCCTGGTGCGCGTGCTTTACAACCTGCATGGCATGGGATGCCGGAGTCGATGGCAGCGCGACGGCCGGGGTCTGGAACAACATCGAGATGGCCAAGCGCGGCCAGGGCATGTATCGGGGCTTCACGACCGACCCCAAGAAGGCCCGCCCTGGCGATCACGTGGCCATTGGCTGCTCGTCGTGTCACATCGAACTGGTTGCCAAGCAGCCTACCAGTTCGGGCTGCGACACCGTGGGCGGCAACACCAGCAGTGGACCTGGCGGCAGTCAGTTCAACGGCGGCGGCGTGTTCAATCGGCATCGGACGCGCGGCGAGATCGTCGGCTACCTGCTCGTTCGCTTCGACAACTAGGAGTGCAAATGGAATCAGAGACGGGATCGGACGCCCTGCTCCAAGAGGAGCTTGACGACACCGACATCACCGCCGCCGCCGACGAGGAGGTGGAAGCCACGGTCGAGGAGGAATCCATGGTCGAGGACACCGACCCGGAGCAGGACGGCGAGGATGCCGAGCCGGAGGATGTGAACCCTCCGGAAGACGAGGAGCACCCGCTGTTCGATGAACTCCCACCGGAGACGGACGTGTAGCGATGGCCATCTACTGCGGCAACTGCGCCAAGACAAGGGACTTGCCACGTACCGCTGTGCGGACGGCCACCGAAGCTTGCCAGTTCTGCGGTGGCTGGGAGTCTCAACAGTCGCGGCGGCACGTCGGTCGGCCGGGTGTCAACCGGCGTGCTGTGGTGCAGGAGATCAAGCTGAACAACTTCGAGTACCCTGACCACCTGATTCCCAACATGCCTGGCAGTGTCGAGAAGGCGGCACACAAGGAGTACGAGGGGGCCGAGGTCAGCGGCGAGAAGACCATCTACGACACAAGGGGCTGGTAGTGAGCGACGGGATTCGAGACGGCCTGGCGGACGTGCTGCCGGACAACGGCGCTGTGCAGGTTCCCACGGTCGAGGCGGCGGTTCTCAACGCCGTGGCACAGACCTGCTGGCAGACCAGCGACGACCATGGCTTCCATGAGGACTGGGAGATGGCAGCCTTCTTGGACAAGCTCGGTACCTGGCTGGCCGAGAGCGGCTACCAGCGGGGCGAGATCGACGCTGACCTGGGGCTGGAGACGGAGGACGGCCGGGGCGACGTGGGCGAGTACGTGCTGGCCATTGCCGCTGCCATGCGTACCAACATCGTGGGCATGAAGCTGGCGCTGATCCACTCCGAACTGAGCGAAGGGCTGGAGGCGCTGCGCAACGTCGGCGCGGACGGCCTGCTCTCCACCGAGCCGCACGACACCGACGACGTGCGTGCCAAGTCACGTGCCAACTTCGGGGAGGAGTTGGCCGACGCGCAGATCCGGATCGGTGATCTGGCCGGATACCTGCGGCTGGCGCTCGGTGACATCCAGATGGGCAAGATGAAGGTCAACGAGGGACGCCCGCACAAGCACGGCCGCGTCGTCTGAACCATGAACAGCAGTCTGGTAGGGGCGCTGTATCACTGGTCCCCCTCCTTCAACCGAGTTGACATCTTGCAGGGCGGGATCAAGGTGTTCTCGGATTCGGCGTGCCACTCAGGTAATTGGCAGTGGCCGTACATCTGCCTGAGTCCGCATCCGTCGCAAGCGTGGTCGCTCTCCGTCGATGCAGTCAACGGCGGCAAGGAAGACCCGATTGAGGAGTGGGATCTGTGGCAAGTGACCCTGCCAGACAACGCTGAGGTTCATGTCCGTGAGTTTTGGGGGCGTAGAATCGAGGAGTTCAAGGTCTACACCTCCATCCCAGCCGATCACGTCTGGTTCTGCGGGATGAGGACCGACAAGATGGTTGCTATCAAACAGAAGCGCAAGCGCAAAGCAAAGGCTAAGTGATGGCGCACAAGATCAAGCTGTTCTATCCCGGCCATGAGCCGGGAGCGGTTGAGATCATCGAGGTCTGGACCGATGGGCCGCACGCTCTGGCAGGCCACGTGCTAGATGCGATGTTCGGCATGTACGGGCCACGGCCACGGGACTCGCGCGACATCGAACGGATGCTGCCGATCCGGATGGAGATCACTCCCAACTCACCTGACACGCCCAGCGTGGCGATGCAACCACGACCAGGAGAACCGAAGGAGGACCCCAATGGGGACTGACAGTCAACCTGACACACGTCCACTGTCGGAGAAGCTGGCCGATGAAGTGGCACCTGTCATCAGCGTGATCGATCTCCGGCGCGGCGGCGAGGTCAAGATCGTTGGCAACGGGCAGGACATCGAGCGTGTGCGCGCCGCGTGCAAGCAGAAGCTCAAGCAGATCGAGTCCGACAAGCTCGATCCCAGCGACAAGTTCACTGTCACCGTTCCAGCACGTGACCCGAACTAGCAACGAGATCGGTGACGATGCCGAGCGCCGTGCAATGGATCTCCTACAGGGCCGTCGTGTCGGCGGCTCCGGGAGCGGCCGGTTCCTCAAGGGAGATGGTCGAGATAGTGGCCGGTTTGTCTACTTCGTCAAGGCTACTGGTACTGTGCGTAGCACAGCGCTACGGGCTATCCGTAACCTCTGGCTTGAGGCCGAAGCCGGAGCGCGCGGGCCAGCGGGGCACGGGGATGGGGCAAAGCCTGCACTGATCTTCGACTTGGAAGGCGACTTGTTCTTGCTCTGTCGCCTTGAAGATCACGCTGACTTGGCAACGGCCAAGGTAGAACCGTACATCGCTCCTAGCAAGGCTCAGGAGCGGCGGCAGCGGACACTCCGCAGGCCCTCCCAACGCTGATCTGGTATCCTCCGCGTGAGCGCGTAGGAGGATTCCGGTCATGGCAAAGCGCAAAGCACGCCGCAAGGGGCGCAGTGGCATCTACATCAAGCCTGCGAACCGTGGGAAGCTGCGGAAGTCGGCTAAGGTGAAGAAGGGGAAGAAGATCCCCGTTGCCAAGCTACGTGCCATGAAGAAGTCGAAGAATCCCAAGACGCGCAAGCGGGCGACCTTTGCGCTCAACGCTCGCAAGTGGAACAAGGGTGGCAAACGGAAGCGGAGGTGACAAGCAACATGGCAGGAGCAGACGCAGTGCTCAAGGGCGCGCTCGGGCGCAGCAGGTCCGGGTCGCAGTTCAAGTCGATGAGCACCAGGACGGCGACGGTGCGCCAGAGCAACAAGGACCGTGCCCACGGCCTTGCCACCGCCAGCGCCCCGAACACCCACATGGTGAGCGGCGGCACCAGCGGCATCCCGCAGTTCCCGACGAATACCAACCAGGGGCGGAACTTCCGTACCTTCAAGTAGGAGGGCAAGTGCAAGAAGAGGACACCACCAACCCGCCTGTCCCCGAGACGCAACCAGCGGAGGACAACCCGGCTGCTCCGGCTGCGCCGGAGGCTGACCCGACCGCCCCGGTCGATCCGGGTGAGGACGACGACGGCGAGGACGACGGCGAACCTGACGAGGAAGGAGACGACGAGTAGCAACATGCCTGACACACCACGGCGCGAAGTCTTCATGGAGGACCAGGACGCCGACCGCCGCCAGACTCCAGAGCAGTTCCCCAACTACATCCCTGGTGAAGAGGCCGGGGACGCTGGGGAGGAGTCACGTGGCGGGCCGATGAAGCATCAGGGCGTTGGTCCTGGTGATCCACACACAGACCGACCGAAGGGGAGGTGACAAGCAACATGGCAGTGGAAGTTCTCAAGCCCAAGCCGAAGATGGTGTCGCCCTACTCGGTGAAGGGCTACCGGCCTGAGGGGATGGACATCCCGATTGGCCCGGTGCTGAAGATCGGCCCACGCCGTCCGGCAGGCGGCTACCAGTCGGACACACCGACGAAGACGCCGGGTGCCATCGTCAAGGACCACACGTCGGTCCAGACTGTCATCCCGGCTGTTCAACGTCGTCGGCGGCTGGCGACGGTGACGCCGGTTGATCGGCTCGGTCGGCCGGGGAGGGTGATCATCCCCAACAACGGCATCTCGCTCCCGAACAGCAACCGGGTGTGACATGGCCAATCCCACCGAGAGCCGCGTCTCGTGGCCAACGCCGTCAGCGGGGGCGACCGGCCCCACCAGTACCTCCATCGCATCGCCCGACCGTCACCGGGATCGCCATCCACATCGGCGCGATTCTGCTGGTCGCGTTGACCCTGCGCTGGTTGGCAAGAAGCGTGTCATCATCGCGTACGACGGCTTCTCGCTCGGCCAGCAAGCTCCGCGCCCATAGCTGAGGGGTCCGAAGGAAGAGGGTGTCTCCCAGGCCAAGGGGAGGCACTCTCTTCACCGTTCCGGTGCCGCCCCCACACTGGGCAGGGACGGCACCTGGAGGGCGTCAACCGCGAGCCAAGGCCATGGCGACTCGTCGGAGACTACAGCGTACCAGATGCCTGCAAGGGGCTAGCCTGGTGGCGGTGTGACAACCTGCTTGATGTCATGCAAATCGAGCTTGCTGTGACGGGTCCGTCCGAGATGGACGTGGCCATCCTCAACGGCTAGCAGTCGGCCTTCTATTCTGCTGCCGTTCTGCATCTCGAACTCCACGATCATGCCAAGGTGCATGACAACTTCTTGGATGGTCGGGTGGTGGTGGATCACTTCTTTGGCGGGACGTATTTGCCGTCCAACGTTACCACCTGTTCCAGTAGCGCTGTGGCCTCGTCGGCATCACCGACCTGCGTGCGCTCCAGCGCCCGCGCAGCGATGTCCAGTAGCCGGTCACGCTGGATCGTGGCCGCGTCCCGGCCGAAGTCCACGTCGGCATCCAGAAGACCCACGCCAGCCAGCCTGGCAGTGATGATCTCTGGATGCTCAAGCTGCATGTGGGCGATCTCCTGCCAGGAGTTGCCGTCCTCAGCTACGAACTTGCAGTATGGACACTTCATAGCTAGTTGATGTTGTTCTCGCCGCCGTTGTACGGATCGTTGCGCGCCACGGCGTCGAAGTTCTCCGGCGTGAGATCGACCGGCTGGCGACCGGCGACTGGCCCCATGCGACTGACAATCTGCTGGCCATCGGCAACTTGCCTGTCGATGTACTGGCCCAGGAACTCGCCGCCCAGCCGGTAGGTGCCATCCTCCATGGCAACGATTGCGATCACCGTACAGGGCTGCTGGTTCATGATCTCGCCCTTGGTGTGCTCGACCGGCTCGGCCCAGTAGGTACGGAATTTTGCCTCCGGGACGCTCAGCGCCTTCAGTGTGCGCTCACCTACTTCAACTGTAATCTGCATTGGCACTCCTGTTGTCAACGGGCATTACAAACACAAAGACCCCCGGCGTGAACCGGGGGCCTTCATGTCACCTTGCTTGTCTGCGGGGTGAAGCTACGCGGCGAGGCGGATCGTGCCGCTGCCCCTGCGCGCCGGAGCCTTGCGGGCGGGCGGCTTGCGCGCCGACGCGGCGGGCTTGCGGGCGGGCGGCTTCTTCGCGGCCGAGCGAGCAGCAGACTTCTTGGCAGCGGGCTTCTTCGCCGCCGCCTTCGCCTTGCGCGCCGCCTTGGCATCGATCTCGTCCTGCGTCAGCCCCTTGTTGGGGTGCGGGTTGTCCATCTGGCGGGCGGTCAGGACCGGGCCGGTGAAGCCGTAGTCCTTGAACATCGTGCCCGCGTTCTCCATGATCGTGTAGAGCCACTGGCGGGAGAGGTGCAGGTTGTCCACGACGACGGACATCTGCACGCCCCAGTTGATCGACTCCAGCGCGAGCACGTTGACGGCCGTGGAAGCGTCCTT
>Ga0081455_10008651_pt1 | contig 10551 bp, 6 predicted proteins | sample TabmetS3T2R1_FD_70207 | JGI IMG/M metagenome (GOLD analysis project Ga0081455, IMG submission 70207) | Tabebuia heterophylla rhizosphere microbial communities from the University of Puerto Rico - S3T2R1 | ecosystem: Host-associated > Plants > Roots > Rhizosphere ... | reverse complement strand
CGCGTAGCTGAGGCTCATCGGGTCGCGCTGGCCCGCCAATATATCCGAGGCGGCGGGGCCATTCACAGCCATCCACCCGCAGCCGCCCAGCGCCGCCGTCAGGGTCAGTAGTGACACGCCAAAGAGTACGCGAAAAATGCCCACAAGAAGGCCCCGATTCATAAGTCCTGAGTTGCGGGTGACTGATGGGCTCTTCTAGCGTCGAAACCGAAGCTTACCCAACAATCGCAAGAAAGAGCCGATGACGATTCCGCCAAACTGGTCGCAGAGCGCAATTCTTAGTTTGAATAGGAGCTTATGTCCCACCAAGCCAACAAGATCCATAGAAGCCCGATCATTTCTCTCACTGGTGTTGCAGTGGAGACACGGCCGGCGAGTTGCCGGTCCGTGGGCAAGTCCCGCTGCCAAAACGGAGTCCATGACCGGATCTGGGACGATTTGTAAGAGCCCGTGACCAGCGGTCGTGCCGCAATTGGCGGCCTCGTAGTTAGTCTAGGGCGCAAAAGGTCGAGCGGGTTGCGAGTTCTTTGTCCCGCCAAATCGTCCAGCTGAGGTCAGCGACCAGAGCATCGCGCCGCCCAAATATCCAAACTGGAGACAGGTCGCGCCAACTACATTCAGGACCGCGATGGACCCGATCGTGACCCCCTGCGCCAGCGCCCAAGCCGTAATGACAATGGCACCGACCAAAACCGCGGGAAGCAACACGAATACCCTGAACCGAAGACCAAGCGCCGATCCGATACAGAGCGTGGTTAAGGCGACCATTTCCATGCTGGGAATCTCCACAGCTAGAGTGGGCCCGGGAGGTCTTAATTCTTCGTAAATATTTTGAGGTATTGCGACGCGGGCTGATCGGTATCGATCGCATCTTGAACTGCTTGCAATCTCTCAAAAACTGCCTGCAATCTCTCAAACGGTCGATTCCGAATGTGCTTCTAGTCATCGCAGGTGATGGCGAGGCCCACTGCATGCGGCATCTCAAGCAACTCGTCGGCGCCTTGGAGTTGCAGGATCACGTGCCGTTCGCTGGGCGCGCGGAAGGACCGCTCAAACTCATGCGCCATAGGAGCCAAAGTTTTCGAGGTCGAAATGCCTGATAAGTGTCTCAGATTTCTTACGAATACTATTCGCAGGCCAGTGATCGACCGATCTCCATCAGCTGCGGCTAGTTTTCTCATGTTTGCTTGTCTGCTTGTGCCAAATTTTGTGGCCGCACAGTCTCCGCAGAACACCGAGCCTGTGGACGTGCTGGATGCAAATTCGGCAACGGTAGCAACGCTCTTCGTGCCCCGCAGCAGCATTCAGATTTCAGAGATTGCGGTCTTGATCAACGACAACGATCCGCAGTCCGTAGAGGTTGCAAGCTACTATCAACAGGTGAGAAACATCCCGAGCCGGAACATGATTCACCTGAACTTTGATCAGAATAAAATCTATCCCGGCTTTACATCAAATCAGGGTATAGACCCTGCCGAGTTCGCCGCTCTCAAAGCGCAGGTGGATGCGGCAGCAGGTCCGGAAATTCAGGCATTTGTAGTTTCCTGGAGCAGGCCCTTTCGTATTGCGGGATTTAACTACTATCCGAGCAACTATTCCATAACGAGCGCCTTCACATTTGGAATAGACGCCACTTACCTCACCAGTAACAATTGTGCTGCGACACCTCTGAACCGGTACTACGGATCGGCTTCGACAGCCCCGTATACGGACTTCGGCATTCGACCAACCATGATGCTCGCTGGCGTAAGCACGGCGAGTGTAAAGGCAACTATCGACAAAGGATTAAAGGCCGATAGAAACCTTCCTGGAGGGAACGGCTGGTTCGTTAGAACCGCCGATAGCGTGAGAAGCGCCCCCCGGTTGCAGGACTTCCAGACGACAGTTCAAAACTGGAATCGTCCAGAGACACTTGCCATGACGTATTTCGACTATTTGACGAACGGTCGACGATCGGAGGTCAAAAACGCGACCAACATTCTCTTTTACGAGACGGGGCTGGCCAACGTCTCGGGGCTGGATACAAACACTTATGCTCCTGGGGCTCTGGCAGATCATCTCACGTCTGGCGGAGGCAATTTGTTTGGGGCGGAGCAAATGAGCGCGCTTCGTTGGCTCGAAGCTGGGGTCACGGCAAGTTATGGCACAGTGACGGAGCCATGTGCACATACGGAGAAGTTCCCCGCAGCTTCAGTGCTCGTGAAGAGTTACTTTCGCGGCAACACCGCGCTGGAGGCGTACACAAAATCGGTCCGACAGCCGTCACAAGGAGTTTTCGTGGGCGACCCTCTCGCGAGACCTTTCGGCACCCGGGCAACTCTCGTGAACGGATTTCTCAACATAAAGACGTCTAGTCTTGAACCTGGAATAAATTATAATCTCTACTCAGCGCCATCTGCGACGGGCCCCTTTTCACAAATAGCAACGGTTGCAGTGCCTCGGTATCAGTTTGCGACGATCACCGTCGCTGGCATGAGTGCACCCTTCTACAAGCTTGAACTGAGCGGGGCTTATCCGACACCATCAAGCGCGGTCGCAAAACCGCCGAGTCAATAGCCTTACGGACATGCGATTCCTACATAAATTCGGGCAGAGCAGGCGGCGGCATTGGGGTCCAAGTCGTGCTTCTTGACAAGCCGATTGCATTCGCCTGTTTGTCAAGCCAACAAGATCCGGCCGTTATAGGACGTCCGACAGTTCCTTGATTTTTTTGAGCTTTGTCGATCTTTCAGGTCCTACGAGTCGTCAAACCCCCGATATTTTTTGCTTCTCCGACCGCGTTGCTCGCTTTGTCTTTGTCGGCCGGGCCGTCTCACTTCGTTCACTTATTCCTCGTCTTAAATCGAGCTGTAAGCGCGGATGTGACAGTGCGCCATCCACAGTCGCCCCCTTGTCGCTGGCTCGCATCAGCCCCTATTATGCCGGTCCAGCGGAACAACTTCGGGCTCCGCCATTTCTTGCAACAAGAAGATTCCCAGAGTTAAAGGAGAACAATTACTGATTGCCGTTTCATCGCAGTTGATACGATGCTCGAAAAGCCGGCGGCGCAGGCCTAAAGCTTAATCGGACATCGGGCTTGAGAAGGTGTAAAGGGCAAAGCACTTGCACCGAAATCATTCCTCGCGCCAAACCAATTTTAGTAGGAGTTGTTGGCAATTATGGCCGTTCCATCCCCGACCTCGCGATTTAAGAGAAGGGTTGACGTGTCGATTTGGGACGCGTCTTGGGCTTTGGCGTCGCCCCTTCTGGCGTTGTGGTTAGGAGATGCTTTGATCCTGGCGCAGCAGGACTGGAACGCGACGATAATTTATTGCGCGCTTTCTGCCGGATTTGCGGTCGTGGCGTTTCTCGCCTTCGGGCTTCGGAACACTGTAACTCGACATTTTTCTGCGCACGAAGTGCTCGACATCGCGGAAGCGGTGTTGTTCGCGGAACTACTAACCTACGGCCTCCTGTTCACGCTTACTCGCCTCGACGGTATCCCTCGCTCAGTCCCATTGTATCACGGTCTGCTGCTCGCAGGCGGCCTCATCTTCGTTCGCATTGTGACGCGTGGGAGCGACGAGGGGCGTGCGAGTGACTACCAGTTGCGCCGCGAGCGGATTATCGTAATAGGCGCCAATCGCCTCGCTGCTTCATTCATCTCGATGCTGCGCGCGTACGCACCCAATCGAGACGGAGTGGTCGCGGTGCTCGAAGAAAAATCGGGCGCGGTCGGCCGTGCAATTGGCGGCGTGCAAGTTCTCGGATCACCGCAGGAGCTCGATGCGATCGTTGGCGAATTCGCAATTCACGGAGTTCATATTGATCGGGTAATTCTCGCCGGTGATACGGACCTTCTCAGTTCCGCAGCCTTGCATGATGTCGAGCGCGTCTGCAAAAAGCGACAACTTGAGTTGTCTTACCTGCCGCGAATGCTGGGTCTGACCGAACAGGGGCCGTCTAGTTTGAAGGTCGTTGCCGCGACCGACGCAGGTTCGGAGTACGGTCTCTTCTTCAGACTGAAGCGATTCATCGATATCTTGGGATCGCTTGCGCTAATGATCCTGCTTTTGCCGCTCTTCGCAGCTGCAACGCTACTTGTGTTAATTGACGTCGGCTCGCCTGTCCTTTTCTGGCAGGAGCGAACCGGTCGGAGAGGGGTGCCGTTCCTAATCTACAAGTACAGGACGTTGCGGGCACCGTTTGATTCCGGAGGCAGACCGGCTTTGGGGGACCGACAGCCGTCGGTGATTGGACGGGTCCTGCGGGCCACGCGCATCGACGAACTGCCTCAGCTCATCAACGTGCTGTTCGGGGATATGTCGCTGATAGGTCCTCGACCATTGCTGCCTGAGGACCAGCCGTCCAATACAGCGCTGCGGTTGTCGGTCCGGCCGGGGATTACAGGGTGGGCGCAGGTCAATGGCGCGAAGCTCGTCAGCAAGGAAGATAAAGAGAAGTTTGATGAGTGGTACATTCGCAATGCGTCGCCGTGGGTCGATACAAAAATCGCGCTTATGACCCTTCGCATATTAACCCGCAACTATCTGGGATCGGCAGAAGCCTCGGCGGATCTGGCCCAAGTGCAAGCCAAACGAAGCAGCCTGGCGATGCCCGAAAGCTCGCCGCCCGCGAAGACGATCGCTAGTATTGAGCCCGCCATTACGCCGCCGGTCTCCGCCGAGGTTGTAAAGCGCTCTGCCTCGAGCGGCTGAGCCAAAGAAATTCGTCCGAGTGAGGGCGCCCGCCCCCCTTACCAACTCATTGCAGCGCCGTGCTTTTGATCATGCCGGTGACAGTTCGAGATCCAATGTCCTTGCGCCGAAGTTGAAGGCGAGCCGCTTCGGCAGGATCGGCGGCTGCGTCGCCTGGGTTGCCTTTTCATCCGCACCCACATTGCCTACTGCGCAAGACGTGCCGTTGGTGCGACCGGTACGGGAAGTTTGTCCCCTTTGCGCGAGCCGCTCCACTCGAAATGAGCCTCTTTCGTTTCGAGGATGTCCTGCCTAGACGAGTAAAGTGTGACGCTGACCTGCATGATACCGTCGAAGTTTTCCGGAGCTGAGATGAACGCCTTGTCCAAGTCGCGTCCCGGCACGGACCAGCGTGTCGCGGTCAATGCGGTGCCAGCAGAGAGACTCGTGCCTTCGACAAATCCACTGAGAACCACAGTCTCTTCGCCGACACTGTTGTTCAAGACGATTCCAAGTGGGAGCGGTTGATTGATGGCCGCTCTCGAATTCTGAAAAGCCAGATGAGGGGTGCGATATTCCTCTTTTTGTTCGAGCTTGTCGGCCCGCCCCGGATGGCGGTCAGTTTCGGAGCCACGGGCAGAGGTCTGCGTTTGTTTGAGCATAGGAAGCGGCCAGCTGCCCTCTTGGAACCAGAAGCCGGCTAAAACTGCACCTCCAGCCGATAGCAACAGGCCTAACAGAACGGCCGACCGAAGAACGCTCGGGCCTGGCTGAAGCGTCGCTGGGGGGCGAGGAGGGGCCGAAGCCTTGTGTTCTTGCTTTGAGATGAGCCCTCGCAAATCTCGCTCCGAAACATGTAACGCGTGAACAATCGAGGTATCATCGCCGAAGCGATGAAATCACATGGTTCGTGCCGCGGTCCGCAGATAGATTTCTTTCGAAGTCTTGGCGCGCACCCGTGCTGGTGATGATTGCAGTTGAACCGTACCGTTGACCATGGTTCTCAATGAGTATGCGCTTATCGAGTATGCACTTATCGCGGTCGAGAGAGGACCCTGGATCGTGGAATTTATCTTGTTGAAGTATCTTATGGCTCGACCGAAAATGTGTTCGCAAGCTTTCGTTTCTCAACACGTTGCTGTCGTTATGTAAAAGCATCGATGATGTAATTCTCTAGCGATTTCCGCGAACGGTTTGCGAAGGTGTGGCCGGTTTGCAACAGCGGAAGTTCGCGGTGGTATCAAGCGAGCGTCAGGTCTGAATGCAGGATTTTGGTGCGACGGTCATAACGCCCCCAAAGCGTCGCTATGCCAAGCTTGCCCTTGCGCTCGCATTAGCGCTCTTTGCCAGTGCGGATTCAGCCTATTGGGAGCGGTGCACGCCCCAGCCGCGGGCAATATTTTCGGGCATCACCTACGGCTGCGAGCTGCTGGAGCGCACCGAACAGGGGCATGGCATCTTGCATTGGGTGCGCGTTGAACTCGGGACTCCGGGAATAGAGCTTTACGTGACCCCGCTTGACCGCTCCGCTCTTGAGAACGGCTTTCAGTATCGATTGCGCTGGATCGACGACGTCCTGCGGAATGAACGCCTTGCAGTCGCCATCAATGGGACGCTGTTCACTTCAAAGCCTGGCTGGCGACCCCGATTGCCAGGGGATCTCGCAAAGGGGGTGGAAACAGTTGTTTCGAACCACGTGACGAGTCATTTCTGGGAACACACATATCTCTTGTGGTTCGACGATAATTTAAACGCGCATCTAAGGCCGTCCAAGCCGCCAAGGCCGGACGAGCTTCGAGAGGCGAAATGGGGGATCGGCGGGCAGGGCGTTGGGCTGCAGGGGGGTAAGATATGGTCTGGCAGCGACCGAAAGCCCGATTCACGAACGGCTGTCGGAATTGATGCGGAGCGCAAGCTGCTGTTTTTGGCTGTTGCGGAGTGGGCGTCCCCGCGTCTTATGCTCGAACAGCTCGCGAAGTTGGGCGCGCGCGATGCCATGCTGTTGGATGGCGGTGCTTCGTCCGCAATGGCCATCGGTGAAGGTGGTCGGGACGTAGCAAAGGGAGCGTTGTTCGGAGGCTGGCGTCCGGTTGCGACCTTTTTCGGAGTTAGAGCGCGCCGACTCAACTCACCGCAGGGCGGTTGATTGGCGCCAGCGGTTTGCACTTGAGCATTTGACGAGCGAGCACGCCGGACGCGTGATGCTCACTGTGCAGCCTGTTCAGTGCAGTTTGCCAGTTGCGCCTGCGCATCCTCTCTCGACGCCGCGGGCAGGTTGAGAGCGAGTGCCCGCTCCAGGGCTGATTTGCACTCATCCCATCTCTTCAGCTGCTGATAGCTCCTTCCGAGGTAAAACTGAATGTCGGCATCGTCGCGGCGGGAGCCCGCGGCTTGATTCAAGAGCTCAGCCGATTGCGGATAAAGCCCGCGCTTGAAGTTCAGGATACCGAAGGTCTTGGCGAGCTCGGCATCATCCGGATATGCCTGCCGTGCCCTTGCAGTCATGTCGAAAGCCTTGGAATCACCCCGCGCCGAGTAAACGAGGGCGAGATCGCGAAGAGCAGGCGCAAACAACGGATTGGCGTCGATGGCCTTTTGATAGGTGTCAATTGCCTGATCAGCCGAGCCTTCCCGCGCTTGCAAGCGGGCAAGCCTGGTGAGCGCTGCCGGGTCTTTGGGCTGTTGCCGCAGAAAGGCGTCCAGGGTCGCGCGCGCGTCGCCGGTTGGCGTTTTCGTATCCATCGTCAGGATTGCCAGCCGCTGCTGCGCTTCCTCTTTTTGCGCAAACGCCGAGGGTAGCTGCACCGCTTTTTGCAGCGCGTTCCTTGCCGCTGCCTCGTCCCCCAGCATGTAATGCACCATGGCCAGATGATATTGGACCTCGGGGTTGTCTGTGAGCTTGGTGGCGCTCTCTTGCAGGAGCGGCAAGGCATTTCGATAGTCGCCCTTCTTGAACATGACCCAGCCCAGCGTATCCGCAAAGTTCGGGTTGTTCGGGAAGGTCGTGCGAGCTCGCCTCGCTAAGTCCAGCGCCTTGTCGACCTGGTCGAAGCGCTCGGAATAAACAACGGCGAGATTGTTCAGAGCGATCGCGTTATTGCCATTGATGGCAAGCAGCTTTTCGTAGGCTTCGCGCGCTGCAGAATAATTCTTCGTCTTTTCGTAAATGGAGGCGAGCTGCAGGAGCGCCGGAACACTCTTGTTCTGCTCAACGAAAGCGTTGAGCTTCCCGATCGCCTGGTCCTGTCTATCCGTGGCAATATAGAGCTGCGAGAGCAGAAGGTAAGCCGCTTCAAATTTTGGGTCGACCTCGATGGCCTTCAACAAGTCTGGTTCGGCATGAGCGAAATCGCGCTGTGCCAAATAGACTTTGGCACGCAACGCCCACGGTTGAGCTCGCTTGGGATCCTTTTCTATCTGTTGCTGGGCCCGACCCATAGCAGCCGCGTACTGTTTGTCGGCGATCTCGAAGTCAAGAAGCCTTTCAGTGGCAGGCAGATAATCGGGAGAAATCACGGCTGATTGTTCGAATGCCTTTCTAGCTTCTGCTTGCTGACCTTGTGCAAGCAGAACGTTGCCCAAGAGAAATGGCGGCTGCGGATCTTTTGGAAATAGCGCCACCATCTGCTGATACGTCGCCGCTGCTTCGGTGGCCTGCGCCTGGGTCAAGAGAGCTGTTGCCAGGAGATAATATGCCTGAGCGGTCTGCGGCCGTTCCTTGATCAATTCCCGCAAAGGTTCGATCGCGGTGGCGGCGCTGCCTTTGCGAATCTTGAGCTCGGCGAACAGCAGCACTGCCGGCTCGAGCTTCGGATCGAGCTTGACAGCGTCGCTCAGCCGGTTTTCCGCACTCTCGGTGGCATTCCGAGCGTTCGTTTCGCTGGCGTTTTTGGCAGAGAGCAAATAGGCGCTGGCAAGCTGATAGCGGAGTAGTGCATTGCGCGGAAATGAATTGCTCAAAAATTCCAATTCGCGGATCGCCTTGGATGAGTCGCCCTTGGTCGCGCTGATGAGTGCATCCTGATAAACCGCCTCGAAGTTGGCAGGGTCTTGTGCCAAAATGTTCTGGACGCGCGCAGCACAGTCCTCTTTTTGTTGTTCAGCGCATGCAATTTTCAAAAGACCTACGCGAGGCGGTAGATAGTCGGGCAATTTCTTGTTGATGTCCTCCAGCATCGCCTTCGCCTCTGCGGCAGCTCCCGTTCGAAGCTTAAAATCGACATATCGCATTCGGATAGGGGAATCGATGGGAGCAAGGTCCGCCGCAGTCTTGAGTGCTTGATCTGCTGCCTTGAGATCGTTGTTGCTCCAGTACAACGTAGCCAGTGCCACGTGAGCCATGCCGGCCTTGGGATCGAGTTCGAGGGCCCTCTTGAATTCTGTTTCGGCGCGCGCTTTTTCGCCTTTCCGAAGGTCTAGCGAGCCGAGCGCCAAATGATAGCTCGGACGGTTTTGGTCATTTTTGCGAAAGTCTTCGATGGTCTTTCTGATATCCTCAATTTCCTCGGGTGATCGGGCGGTATCGGCCAGCAGCGACAGCGCCTGCTCGTCGCCTGGACGTTTGGACAATGCCTGCAGGGCTGCTTCGCGAGCCTGTGCGTAATCGCCCGTCGCAAGGAGAGCTAGTCCGAATTTGACCTGCATTTCTGCGTCTTCCGGATGCAGGCCCGAATATTTCTTCAGCACAGGGTAGGCTTGGGCTATCTGCCCCTGGTCATAGTACAACATCCCCAATCGGCGCATCGCGACCGGATCGTCAGGAGCGAGCCGGAGTACCTCACGATAGTCCTTTTCGGCCTGTCCATACCTGTGGGCAGCAAAGGCTTCGTTGGCGCGAGATAAGATTTGGTCCTTGGTGGGAGCTTTTTCCGAGCAACCGGCAATCGCGAGCGCTATGATTGACAACGCGAATAGCACTGGCCGGCGCTGCCTGCAGCACGCGATCCAAGCCATCGGTGCCAAGCAAGATGCAAAAGCAAAAAATGTGAAGGGCATAGAGAGCCGTCCCAATCAGATGGTTTTGCCCGATCCGCGCTAGAAAAGTCTGTGGATTGCGCGGATAAGGATGGCGCCGAGCGTCTTACCGGCCAGCGCTCCGATATTCAATCGCCGACTGAGTCCATAGTCATTGCTGAAGAATTCCAGTGGCTTCCGACATTTGCGAGACGAGCGGCTTCGTGCCCTCAGGGGTGCGCCGATTGATCGAACTCCAATATCTCCGATAACGAATTGAGATAATTCACCTTTGATAATGAAGGGAACGTGGCTGTGTACAATTGATATTGTCCAAAAAATAGCGCTTGGCAATTTTGTCAGAATATTGTTAGCGTAATTTTCGGCATTTAAATTACGTTTAGCTTGTTTGTTGGTGGAGTGGGGGAGCGTTTTCGATGAGATTCATATCATGGGCAGCCGCCATCGTAGCTGCGCTGGGTCTTTTGTCCCCCGCAGCTCAGGCCAACACCGTCACCATCTTCAATGGTTTGGCCGAAAAGGGGACGCTTAGTGATTTGGGCGTTTCGGTCACGTTCTTGGGTTACACGTCGCCGGGTGTGCTGGACAACACATTTCCATTTCAGGCCAACACAACAACGGTGAACCCAGCAAATGCGGCCGTCCTGGTGCCGATCGCAAATAACTATTTTGGCACCTCATTCGCGATCGGCGACGAGCATCGAACCGACGGCGGCAGCGCGTCTTCACTGGTCTTAGATATTGAGACGCTATATTTCTCCCTCACACTTGGCCAAAACCAAACGGCCTTCTTCCAGAATCAAACTGGCGGCGCGCTTCATCTCACTTACACCGCGACCGGCAGAGCGTCTGGAGTGAGCCATTACTCAGAATACGGAGCCGCCCTTGCGGTTCCTGGCCC
>Ga0081455_10008650_pt1 | contig 10552 bp, 9 predicted proteins | sample TabmetS3T2R1_FD_70207 | JGI IMG/M metagenome (GOLD analysis project Ga0081455, IMG submission 70207) | Tabebuia heterophylla rhizosphere microbial communities from the University of Puerto Rico - S3T2R1 | ecosystem: Host-associated > Plants > Roots > Rhizosphere ... | reverse complement strand
GGCGTCGTCGGCCAGGCCCTCGTAGCAGCGGCGCGCCAGGTCGCCTCCCGAAACCACGAAGGAGAACCCGTCGTGGGGCCGGCCGTGGAACGCCTCGATGACGCGCTCGGCGAACTCGCCAGGCACGTCGTCGACCACAACCAGCTCACCGTGCACGTTGACCCCCGCGATGCCGCGACGTCGGTCGCCGCTTGCCTGATTCCTAGCCGGAACCGCCGGGCGCCGACTCCGCCTTGGCTTCGAGCGCGCTGATCAGCTCGTCGAAGCTCTTTGCGAACGTGGCCACACCCTGGTCCTCGAGAACGCGGCTCACCTCGTCGAGGTCGACGCCCACCGCCTCGATCGCGTCCAGCGTCTGCTGAGACCCATCGGGGTCGGCGTCGACGGTGCGCACCAGAGTGCCGTGGTCCTCGAACGCGTCGAGCGTGGCCTCCGGCATCGTGTTGACCGTGTCCGGCCCGATCAGCGTGTCGACGTACAACGTGTCCGGGTAGTCCGGGTTCTTGGTCGACGTCGAGGCCCACAGCGGCCGCTGGACCCTGGCCCCTCGATCGGCGAGCGCCTGCCAGCGCGGGCCCCGGAACGTCTCGACGAACCGGTGGTAGGCGAGCTGAGCCTGCGCGACCGCGGCCTTCCCCCGCAGCGCCAGCGCGGCGTCGGTGCCGATGGCGTCCAGCCGACGGTCGACCTCGGTGTCCACCCGGCTGACGAAGAAGGAGGCCACGCTGGCGATCTGCGACAGGTCGCCGTCGTATGCCTCCAGCCCGGAGATGTAGGCCTCCATCACCTCGTGGTAGCGGTCGAGCCCGAAGATGAGCGTGACGTTGATGCTGCGCCCCTCGCCGATGAGGATGCGGATGGCGTCGACGCCCTCCGAGGTGGCCGGCACCTTGACGTACAGGTTCGGCTCGGCGATGCGATCGTGCAGGTCCCGCGCCGAGGCGACCGTGCCGTCGCAGTCGCGGGCCAGCTCGGGCGCAACCTCGACCGAGACGTAGCCGTCGACCCCGCCGCTCTCGTCATGGACCGGTCGCAGGATCCGGAGGGCGTGCTCGATGTCATCGGTCACCATCGTCCAGTAGGCGGCGTCGACGGGCTGCCCACCCTTGATGAGGTCGCGGAACTGGGCGTCGTACTCCTCGGACGACGAGATCGCCTTCTGGAAGATGGTCGGGTTGGATGTGATGCCGCGCACGCCGCGCTCGACCCACCGGGCGAGCTCGCCGCCCGTGATCCAGCCGCGCCGCAGGTTGTCGAGCCACGGGCTCTGACCCTGCTCGTAGTACAGGTCTTGAAGGCGAGTCATCGTTGTTCTCCGCTCTCGCTGCTGCCAGCGGTGGGCGGGGCGCCGTCGGTGGCCACCGCCAGGTCCTCTTGCAGCTCTTGGATCAGCTCGCGCCCCCGCTCCGCCACGTTCTCGGGGTTGAAACCGAGGTTCCGGAGCGCCACCGCGCCCGGGGCCGACGCCCCGAAGCGGTCGAGGCTGACGTTGTCGTCGGCCCACCGGTCCCAGCCCAAGCTGGCTCCGGCCTCGACCGCGAGCGTGGGCACCTCGGGCGGTAGGACCGAGTCCTGGTACGTGTCGGGCTGGGCGGCGAACAGGTCCCACGACGGCATCGACACGACCCGCGTGCGCACGCCGCTGGCGGCCAGCTGGGTCGCCGCCTCCACGCACACCGCCACCTCGCTGCCGGTGCCGATGAGGACCAGGTCGGCCTCGTCGTCGCCGTCCGGGTCGGCCAGCACATAGGCGCCGCGATCGACGGGGGCGCCGGCGGTGCCGTCGAGCACGGGAATGTTCTGACGCGTCAGCACCAGCGCCGTCGGCCCCGGCGACCCGATGGCGATCCTCCAGGCGGCGGCGGTCTCGTTGGCGTCGGCCGGGCGGATCAGGCGCATGCCCGGCATGGCGCGCAACGACGCCAGCTGCTCGACGGGCTGGTGCGTGGGCCCGTCCTCACCGAGGCCCACCGAGTCGTGGGTGAAGCTGAAGATGTCCTTGTACCCGGACATCGCGGCCAGCCGGACGGCCGGCCGCATGTAGTCGCTGAAGATGAAGAACGTTCCGCCGACCGGGATGACGCCGCCGTGCGCGGCCATGCCGTTCATCGCGCCGGCCATGCCGTGCTCACGCACGCCGAAGTAGATCTGGCGGCCATCCGGCACCTCGGACGTCTGCACGCCGTGGTCCTTCAGAACCGTGCCGGTGTTGCCGGTGAGGTCCGCACCCCCGCCGATGAGCCCGGGCACGAGGTCCGCCACGGCCTGGAAGCACTCACCGCTGGCCTTGCGCGTGGCGACGCTCTCGCCTGGCTCCCAGCTCGGCAAGGCCTCGTCCCAGCCGGGCAGGCCCCGCCTGCCGAGGCAGGCCTCGTAGACCTCGCGCTCGCCCCCGTCGATGGCCGCCAGGCGCTTCTCCCATGCCTCCCGCTCGTCGCGTCCCCGGCGGCCGGCAGCCCGGTAGAGCTCGAGCACGTCCTCCGGTACCCAGAAGGACTGGTCGGCGGGCAGGTCGAGGATGCGCTTCGTGGCGGCGACGTCCTCCTCGCCGAGCGGGCTGCCGTGGGCATGGGAGGTGTCGGTGTAGGTGGGCGACGGCCAGCCGATGTGGCTGCGCAGGATGAGCATCGACGGTGCGTCGTCGACGTCGGCGGCGCGGCGCAGCGCAGCCTCCAGCGCCTCGGTGTCGTTGGCGGCCTCACCCAGGGACTCGACGTGCCATCCGTAGCTCTGGAAGCGGCGAGCCACGTCGTCGGAGTAGGCGAGCTCGGTGGCGCCGTCGATGGTGATGTGGTTGTCGTCGTAGACGTAGATGAGGCGGCCCAGTTCGAGGTGTCCGGCCAGGGACGCCGCCTCGTGGCTGACGCCCTCCATCAGGTCGCCGTCGCTGCAGATGACGTAGGTCCTGTGGTTGCACAGGTCGGGACCGAAGCGCGACCGCAGCCAGCGCTCGGCGATCCCGAAGCCCACGGCGTTGGCGAACCCCTGCCCGAGCGGCCCGGTCGTGACCTCGACCCCCACGGTGTGGTGCACCTCGGGGTGGCCGGGTGTCTGCGAGCCCCACTGGCGGAAGGCCCTGAGGTCGTCGAGCGTCAGCCCGTAGCCGGTGAGGTGGAGCATCGAATACAGCAGGATCGACGCGTGCCCGGCCGAGAGGACGAACCGGTCGCGGTCGGGCCAGTCGGGGGCCTCGGCGTCGTAGCGCATGATGCGGGTCCACAGGACGTGGGCCAGGGGCGCCAACGCCATGGCCGTGCCGGGGTGACCGCTGTTGGCGGCCTGGGGGGCGTCCATGGCCAGGCCCCGGATGACGTTGATGGCACGCTGCTCGAGGGCGGGGTCCGCAGTCATCTCCGTTTCACCCTAGTGGGGCGCTCAGACGGTTCGGTCGTGTTCCGCGACTAGTTCTTCCCTGGTCACAGGTCGCTGAACACAAGCACGCTGGCGGTGAATCCGTGCACGAAGCTGCGCCCGCCGACGGGGCCGAACTCGCCGGCGCAGAACATCCCCGCGAGGGCCGGCGAGCCCAGTGTGTCGTGCACCACCCGTGCGTCGTGGTCGGGCTCGCCGAAGAGGCGCTGACCCCGGCCGTTGCACGTGAAGACCAGGGCGGCGTCGCCCGTGGCGTCGACCAGCATCGCCCGCAGGTCCTCGTCCGCGGCCACGGCGTCGCGCACCTGGAACTGGACGGTCGTGCCCACTTCGACGCGATCGCCGACGGCCAGCGCCCGCTGCAGCCGATCCGCACCCACGACGCCGCGAATGAGGAAGTCGCCACGTTCGAACGTCGCCCGGTGCTCGTCGATGGCGATGCCGATCTGCAGCCCCGAGGCCAGGAGCGATCGTTCGTCGGCGTCGGCGGCCCGCACCAGGTCGTCGAGTCGGTCGAGCGCGGGACGCCCCGCGATCTCCATCACGAGGTTGCCCTCCGCCCGCGTGACGATCATCGGGTCGCCGATGGGCCTGCAGCCCTGCGAGACGACTGTGCGGGTGGCCACGCCGCCAGGGAGGACCACGCCCACGCCACCCGCCGACACCACCTCGTCGTCCAGGACCAAGCGATTGCCCCCGGGCGTGTTGGCCGCAGACGCCATCCCGCCCACCACCGGGACCGACAGCGTCTGGCTGGCCTCGGGAATCTCGAGCTCGGCCAGCGCATCGATGATGGCGTCGACCGGAAGCGAGAAGGGGTCGGCCAGGAGAAGCAGCGCGTCGCCCGGCTCGAACGTCGAGGCCGAGAGGCCCTGGAGCGCGATGCCAGAGGCGGTGCGGGTGGCGTCGAGGCGGACCGGGCGCGGGCGGGCCGCCAGGCGACCGGCCCACAGGCCGATGGCCGGCGCGTCTTCCACCTCGCGGCTCCCGCCGAGCACGGCCACCGCCGTCGTGCCCACGAGCACCCCCGGACGGAGCATGCGGCTGATGGCCGCGGCCATGTCGCCGAACGTGTCCCGATGTTGCGGCGACGCGAACACGGCGGCGACGTCGGGCTCGGTGCCGAGCTGTTCCAGCACCGCCCCGATGACCTCGCCGGTGGCCTCGGCGGGATCCGGGTGCTCCGACAGGGCGCTTGCGAACGTCATGCGATCCTCATGCGGGCGCCCGATCCGGCCCCGCCACCAGCGTGTAGGGCACGACGGTGAGTGGCCCGGTTCCGATCCGGCACTGCGCCTCGACGGTGCCGTAGTCGGCGAAGTCGACCTCCGCCCGCACCAGCCGGTAGGTGAACTTGCCCGGGTCCACCTGGAACGGCTGGACGTTGCGGGCCACCTGCTCGCCGTCGCGGCGGAAAACCACCTCGAGCACACCGGTTCCGTCCTGCCCGGGCGGGCACCAAACGAGGACGATCAGGTGGGGCGCCACGGTCACCGGCGGGGGCGACTCGGGAACCGCCGAGAAGTGCACGCCGGTGAGGTCGATCAGCGTCGGCCCGCCCTCGAACGTCGACCGCAGGTCGAGAGACTCGACGAACAGGGCAGCGACAATGTTCATGCCCCCGAAGCTAGTGGGGTGGCCCGGAGCGCCGGCCCCACTGGGAGCCCGCTAGCCCACGCGCGCGGGCTCGCGCACCGGGGGACGATCGTGGCGCACGCGTGCCCACCCGAACCGGCGGAGCAGCCAGATGAACGGCCACGCCGGGTCGTACTCGCCGCGCCGGAACGACAGGCGGGCCGAGGTGGGGGCGGCGTGGTGGTTGTTGTGCAGGCCCTCGCCGCCGGTGAGCCATGCCAGCCACTGGAGGTTGGTGGCCTGGTTGTCGTACGGCCGGGCGCCGAAGGTGTGGGTCACGGCGTTGATGGACGCGTTGAGCGACAGGTACAGCACGACGTGGACGGCGACGGCGAGGAGCGCCCAGACGGGCCCGAGGAGGAGGACCAGCAGCGCGACCCCGATGCCGAGTCCGAGCCAGGCGCGGTCGAACAGCATCCGGTCCCAGCGATCCGGTGGGAGGTCGCGGGCGTATCGGGCCACCGTCACGTCGTCCCGGGCGGCCCGCCGGTAGAGCGCCGGGTTGGTGAGCTGCACCCGCACCCAGCCCAAGAGGACGGGGGAGTGGGGATCGCCCTCGACGTCGGTGAACGCGTGGTGGCGCCGGTGCACGGCCGCCCATTCCCGGACCTTGATACCCACGGAGATCCAGATGATCAGCCGGAAGCCGAACGCCACGGCCGGCGACAGTCTGATGGCTCGGTGGGCGATCGTCCGGTGGAGGTAGACGGTGGTGGCGAAGTTGGCGATCTGGCTCGTGACGATGCCGACGAGCACGGCCAGGGCGGGCGCGGGCATTGCCCGGAGGGTATCTACCGACAGGTCGGTAGACAACGAAGCGCCCACCGTGGCCGGTAGCCTCCAAACCCGTGGCAAACGAGGGCGACGGCAGCTCGACACGGGAAGCGATCCTGGTCGAGGCCAGGCATTGCTTCGCCCAGAACGGCTACGACGGCACGTCCCTGAACGACATCGCCGCCGGCGTCGGCATCCGCCGCGCCAGCCTGCTGCACCACTTCCCCTCCAAGGAAGCGATCTACCAGGCGGTGTGCGAGCGGGCCGTGGCCGACTGGGCTGAGTGCATCGATGATGCAGTTCGCGGTCCGGTCGGCGAGGGCTGGAACTACGTCGACCAGGTGCTCACCGCCGCCGTGCGCTGGTTCGCCCAGAACCCCGACTTCGTCCGTCTCGTCCGCCACGAATCCTTGGCGGCCGCGGACCGCCCCGGGTTCGACCTGGGCGTGGCGGTCAGGCCCTGGTTCGAGCGGGCGGTGAACCACTTCGACCGCGAGATGGGCGCCGGACGGTTCCGCAAGCACGATCCCGAGCAGCTGCTGATCAGCGGCTACGGGGCCGTGCTCAACTACTTCAGCGACGTCCACTTCCTGGAGAGCCTGCTGGGCAGGGACCCGATGACCGAGGAGGCCATCGAGGCCAGGATCGAAGCGGTCCGCGAGTTCTTCCGTGCCGCGCTCGAGCCCTGACGCGTCGGGCTGGTTCTCCCTCAGCGGGTGGAGCCCGACTTCGGGCGAGGAATCACCCGTCGGTACTCTCACCGGCCATGCCCACACTCTCGGAGGCCGCCTCAAAGCAGCTGCTCGCGGGCTTCGGGGTGCCGTTTCCACCCGAACACGTCGTTGGCTCTCCCGACGACGCTGCCGCCGCCGCCGACACCCTCGGATATCCCGTCGTCGTCAAGCTGGGGGGTGAGGGAATCGCCCACAAGACCGAGCGGGGACTGGTCCGGCTCGGCCTGGGCTCGGCCGAGCAGGTCCGCGACGCCGCCGGCGCGCTGCTGGCGGCGGTGACGCCCGACGACGGCGACGTCCACCTGCTGGTGGCGCCGATGCTTCGGGCGACCCGGGAGCTGATCGCAGGGCTCCACAACGACCCGCAGTTCGGCATGACGGTCATGCTCGGCGTCGGGGGCATCCTGGCCGAGGCCGTGGCCGACGTGGCGTTCCGGCTGCTGCCCATCGAGCGGGTCGATGCCGAGGAGATGATCGACGACCTGGCGCTCCAGGCCCTCCTGGGTGAGTTCCGCGGCGAGCCGGCGGTCGACCGGACCGCGGTGGCCGACGTCTTGCTGGGGCTGTCGAGGGCCGCGACCGAACGCAGCGATCTGGCGTCCGCCGACCTCAACCCGCTGCTCGTCGTCGACGGGCGCCCGGTGGCGGTGGACGCGCTGGTGGAGCTCCGCTGATGGCGGGCAGCGGCGGCGGGGCCGGCACCGACACCGGCCGCTTCCGGGCGCTGTTCGAGCCCCGGGGCGTGCTGGTGGCCGGCGCCTCCACGCACCCGGGGAAGTTCGGCTTCGTCAGCCTCCACAACATCCTGGCCTGCGGGTACGAGGGCAAGGTGTTCGCCACCAATCGTGACGGGGCCGAGGTCCTGGGTGTCCGCAGCGTGGCCGAGGTCGACGACCTGCCGGCCGGCGAGATCGACCTCGTCTTCGTGTGCACGCCCGCATCCACCAACGCCGACCTGCTGCGGGCCTGCGCCAAGAAGGGCATCACCGCGGCCTTCATCGCCTCGGCCGGCTACGGGGAGACGCAGACCGACGAGGGGCGCCAGGCCGAGGCCGAGCTGGTCGCTCTCGCCGACGAGCTGGGCATGCTGCTCGCGGGGCCCAACGGGCAGGGGGTCGTGTCACCTCCCGCCAAGCTCTGTGCCCAGATCGTGGCGCCTTACCCGCCGCGGGGCCACATCGGCATCACTAGCCAGTCGGGCAACTTCGTCAGCTCGTTCGAGAACTACGCGCAGCTCACCGGGGTGGGCATCAGCCGCGCGGTGTCCGCGGGCAACGCCGCCGCCGTCACCGTCCCGGACTACCTCGACTACTACGCCGACGATCCCGAGACCCGCGTCGCCCTGGCGTACGTCGAGAGCGTCGGCGACGGCCGTGCCTTCGTCGAGCGGCTGCGGGGCATCGCCGCCCGCCTGCCGATCGTGCTGGTCAAGGGCGGCGCCAGCGCCGGAGGGCAGCGAGCGGCCGCCAGCCACACCGGCGCGCTGGCGAGCGACGACAGGGTGTTCGATGGCGCCTGCCGCCAGGCCGGCGTGTCCCGGGCCGACACGATCGAGCAGGCCTACGACATCGCCGCCACGCTCGCGACCCAGCCGCTGCCGCGGGGCAACCGGGTCGTGGTCGTGAGCACCGCCGGCGGGTGGGGCGTGGTCACCGCCGACGCCCTGGCACGGACCAGCCTCGACCTGATCGGCCTGCCCGACGGCCTGCGGTTGGCGATCGATGCCGAGCTGCCGCCCCGCTGGAGCCGCAACAACCCCATCGACATGGCCGGTGGCGAGACCCGCGACACGGTGCCCAGGGTGCTGCAGCTCGCGGCATCGCACCCCGACGTCGACGCCGTGATCTTCCTGGGCATGGGCATCCAGGCCAACCAGGCCAAGTTGATGCGGGAGGGGCCGTTCTGGCCCGAGCACGGCCTGGAGCGCATCGTCGCCTACCACGAGCGCCAGGACGCCCGCTTCGCCGAGGCCGCGGCGTCGGTGAGCGAGGCCACCGACAAGCCCATCCTCAGCGCGACCGAGCTGGCGATCACGTCGCCGGCCAACGCGGCACCGGCCGCGGTCCGGGCCAGCGGGCGGCTCTGCTATGCCTCGGCCAACCGGGCCGTCACCGCGCTCGATCACTTGTGGCGCCGCTCGCGCTGGCTGCAGCGCCGGGGACTGCCGATCCGGTGAGCTCGTGACTGCGCCTACCACCGACGCGGGTGCCGAGTCGGAACCCGAACCCGAGTCGGGTGCCGAGCAGGAATCGCCGGAAGCGGTGCGATCGTGGCCGCCCTGGGACGGCTGGCGGCGCTGGATCCTTCCCGGGGTCCTCGCGCTGGCCGCGATCGGTGCAGGCGCGGCGGCGGTTGCGCTCGACGCCAAGCCGGCGTCCAGCGCCATCGGCGCCGAGGCCGCCACCACGCCGGTGCTGTCGGCCCGACGGGTGCCCGAGGTCATCGCCGCCCCTGTGGCCAGGCGCCACCTGGTGGCCGACCTGCAGGCGTGGCTGGGTGCGTCGCCGCCCGCCACCTGCCTGGCCGTGGAAAGCCAGGGCGAGGCGCTCTTCGAGCACAACCCGATGCTGCCGCTCGCGGGCGCCTCGACCCAGAAGCTGCTGACCGCCACCGGGTTGCTGCTCGCCCGGGGGCCCGAGGCCCGGCTCGAGACCCGGGCCGTGGCGGCCGTACGTCCGCGCGGTGGCGTAGTGGCCGGCGACCTGTTCGTCGTCGGTGGTGGCGACGCTGCGCTCGGCACGCTGGCCTGGAGCCGCGACGCTCCCGACCCACGGGACAGGGTCGTCCACGACGTGGACGGGCTGGTCGACGCCATCGTCGCCGCGGGCGTCAAGCGCATCGCCGGATCGGTGGTCGGCGACGGGACCCGCTACGACGGCGAGCGCTACAACCCGGCGTGGCCGCAGCGGTTCATCGACCAGGACGCCATCGGCCCGATCGGCGGGCTCATGGTCAACGACGGGTTCGCCGCTTTCTCCCCGGCGCAGTCGGCGGCGGCCACGGTGCCCGCCCCCGATCCGGCGGCCGACGCCGCCCGGATCGTCACCGACAGGCTCCGAGCCAAGGGCGTCGCGGTGGTCGGGCCTCCTCGTGCCGGCCGGGCCCCGGGCGGCGGCACCGAGGTGGCGTCGCTGGCGTCGCCCCCGGTGTCCCAGATCGTGGCCGAGATGCTGACCCACAGCGACAACGAGACGGCCGAGGCGGCGCTCAAGGAGATCGGCGTGGCCACCTCCGGAAACGGATCGGCGGCGGCGGGGAAGGCGGCGCTGACCCAACTCCTCACTGACGCCGGGGTCGCCATCGACGGCGTCGGGCTGGTCGACGGGAGCGGCCTGTCGAACCAGGGCCGGCTCACGTGCCGCACCTTGACAGAGGTGCTCAGCCTCCCAGGGGCGGGGCCCGAGCTACGGGATGGCCTGGCGGTGGCCGGCGAGACGGGCACGCTGGCCGAGCGTTGGCGGGGCACGCAGGTGGCGGGGCGACTGCGGGCCAAGACGGGTTCGCTGCGCAACGTCACCGCCCTGGCAGGGGAGGTCGAGCCTATGGGGGCGCTGGGCAGGGTCACCTTCGCCTACGTCGCCAACGTGCCCGACCCCGGCCCGCTCGACCCCGAGGACGTCGACATGAACCGCCTGGGCGACATCCTCATCACCTACGGCCGCGGCATCGACCTGGCGGCGCTGGAGCCCGAGTAAGGCGTGCGTGGATCTGCGGCGGTTGGAGCTGCCACGGCGACGCCAACCACGGCAAGTTCGGGTGGCGTGGGTGGTCAGCCCCAGCTCTTGCCGTCGGGGGCGCGGAGGGCGGCGGGGGGTTTGACGGGGGTGACAGTGCGAGCCTTGAGCATGGCGACGTTGCCCCCGGCCCGGTCCTCGACCACCCCCCTGATGCGCAGGAAGGGGCTGCCCCGCACCTCGGTGCGGCAGCGGTCGTAGAGCTGGGGGGCCAGCATGACGTTGACCAGGCCGTGCTCGTCCTCGAGCAGCAGGAACACCGCTCCCTGGCCGCTGCCAGGCCGCTGACGGCAGACGACCAGG
>Ga0081455_10008649_pt1 | contig 10552 bp, 13 predicted proteins | sample TabmetS3T2R1_FD_70207 | JGI IMG/M metagenome (GOLD analysis project Ga0081455, IMG submission 70207) | Tabebuia heterophylla rhizosphere microbial communities from the University of Puerto Rico - S3T2R1 | ecosystem: Host-associated > Plants > Roots > Rhizosphere ... | reverse complement strand
CTTCAACCTCGAGATACGCGCCGAGCAGCAGCTCCGGCGGCAATTCCTCGATCGCGAAACGGATTGCCTCCGCCGCGGTCGGAAAGCGCTTGTACCCGATCGGGCGGCGCGACTTCCGGCTACGGCTCGGAAACAGTTCGGACGGGGCACGGTAGTTGATCATCGACATAATCTGTAGCTCCTAGAGCACTAATATGGCCCTTAGAGCGCCGAAAATCCAGCACTTACGGGCCGCGCATAACAGCCCGGCAGGCGCAAGGTAAATACGTGGTACTAAAAAAGCGAAGCCCGGCGCGCAATTGGCGCGCCGGGCCCAATTCCCGGCCGGTGGGACATTAATTAATCCACCACTTCTTCGACAACTTGGCTCGTCGCCGGATCCACCAACACAACGCGATTATTTACCACCATATATTTGTATGCGCGGATCGCCGGCACTTCGACCGCCACCTCTTGCGGGACTGAATAAAGCCGCGCGCTGTCCGGCACGCGCGCGCCTAAGCGATACTCGACTGTCGGCTCAGCCGGCACCACGTGCTCACGCACGATCGTGCGATAAATCGTCCGCCGCTGAACCGGCGTGAGTTCCAGAGGCTCTGTCGTGACCACGGTCCGCGATTCAACAGGCTCGCGGGTGATGACCGTGGTCTGCGCACTCGCCGCCGTTGTGCCGGCTGCAATCGCAGCCACGATCACGGCATGGCGAAAATATGTCATGAGTTCCTCCTCTTGCTTCCGGTCCAAGCCCTGCAAACGCAGGGCCGACAAGAGGGGTTCCCCGCCACGCAAATCTGCGCATCACAATTGTTTCACTGTGTGTGCGGCGGCTCGCTCATGAGTTTCAATTTCGCACGCAATACGTTGATGCGCTGCTCCGCTTCAGCCGCGGTCAATTCTGGACTGAACGCTTCCGGCTCATAGGCGTCGAAGGCCAGCTTGCGAAGCAGGCTGGCCTGTTCGGAAGTCATCACTGCGACGGTGGCGATCTTCTTCTTGCGCATGCCAGCACAATTTTCATCCGGGCGGAACGGTTCCGCACTATTTCATTTGGGCAATGCAGGCCGGAGAATAAATGTGATCGGAAGCGTCACCAGCACGGCCGCCGCGACGACCGTCAGCGCCATCGGAATGCCGACCGCGTCGCCGAGCGCGCCGTAAATCGCGGGTGAAATGGCGCCCGCACCGATCGTCCCCGTATAGAAAATACTGAACGCGCGCTGGCGCCGCTGAGGCTCGACCAGAGCGGGGACCGACCCGTAAAGCACCGATGACGTGCCGTTGAGCGCAATTCCGACAACCGGCAAAAGGACCATCGCCGCTTCGAGCGGCAGCGGCAGCAGGGCGACAATTCCGATGGCCGTCACGGCTTCTGTCAGCCAGACCGTCGCAACCGCGCCGATACGGGCGCCGATAAATGCACACACCAGTTTACCAACCGCGCCGCCGGCAAAGACCAGCGTCAGGGCCAGGCCGACAGTCTGCAGGCTTGCGCCCTTCGCCGTAAGCACGAAAGGCAGGAAGGTGAGAAAGGCCATGCGCGTGGCGCTGTCGATGACGCCGACCGACAGAAGGAGCGGAAAGGCATAGGCATTCACAGCGCCTGCCGCGCGGATCTCGTCCTTCTTCTTGTCGCTCGCAACAACCGCGTCACCGAGACGCGGAATAAGCAGGAAGATCGCCACCGCAGCAATCGCGCCCAATGCGCCGAGCAGCATGAGCGCGTCGCGCCAGGGCAGCGCCAGGATCAGCAAGGCCCCCGTCGCCGGCACGGTCATTTTTCCGATGTCGCCGGCAAAATTGTAGGTCCCGAGCGCCTTCAGCGAACGCTTCCCGGAAAACGCGTGGGCAATCAGCGACGAGGCCAAAGGATGCTGCGTGCTCGCGCCGAGGCCGCCGATGAAAAGCGCAACGACCAAAGTGATGACGCCGCCACTCAGCCCGGCGAAGACATAACCGAGACCGGCCAATGCCGTGCCGAGGGCGAGCACGGCAGCAGCACCAAAACGTTCGGCGAGAAAGCCCGCGGGAATTTGAAAACCGGCAAGCGTGCCGGAGAACACTGTTTTCATAAGCCCAAGCGCGGCAAAGCCGAGACCGAATTCGGCCTGCCAGATCGGCAACATCACATAGACGAGGTCGGTATAGCCGTCGTGCAGCGCATGTGCGCCGCAGGCGACGCCGAGCGCACGGCGTTCGTCCTGCTTGGTGCTCGCGTTCGGGACCGCAACTGTCATTTGTTCACCGGACGGCGCTCGACGAAGGTGGTGCTGACAAAGGATATCACGAGTTCTCCGTGCTGGTTGACGCCGGTCGAGCGGACCGTGAGCAAGCCGAGATTTGGGCGGCTTTCTGACACACGCGTCTCGATGACCTCGCTCTCATAAGTGATGGTGTCGTCCACGTATACCGGTTTCAGCCATTTCAGATCGCGCAGGCCAAGCGCCGGTCCCATGGCCGCAACCGGCTCACCGCGCCTGCGCGCAGCCTCGGCCTGACGGCGGCGCTCGGCAACCATCAGGCGCATCCAGGCCACCGCGCTGTGCCAGCCCGACGCGGCCAGCCGGCCGAAGTGCGAGCGTTCGGCGGCCGCATCATCGACGTGGAATGGCTGGGGGTCAAAGCGCGTCGCGAAGCCCTTGATCTCGTCGGCGGTGAAGGTGTGGCGGCCGACCGCAGTGCGCTCGCCGACGCCGATGTCCTCGAAATACTTCACGGGTCATCCTGCTTCGCGCCGCCGGATCATCAACGGGCTCGTCAGCGTCGTCAGCACAGCATCCTGTTCATCGAGCATCTCGAACAGGCATTTGACGAATCCGATCTCGGGGCGGCTGCTTGATGCGCGCGTTTCCAGCACCGTCGTCCGCACACGCACCCGGGTGCCCGGCCGCAGCGGTTTCAGCCAGCGGACTTCGTCCACGCCCGGCGCGCCCATGGAGTTCGACTCGTTGATGAAGCCGTCGGCAATCATCCGCATCAGGATGCAGCACGAATGCCAGCCGGACGCGGCAAGCCCGCCCAGCAGCGTTGCAGCCGCTGCCGTTTCATCGAGATGCATCGGTTGCGGATCGAATTCGGCCGCGAATGCGACGATTTCTTCGCGCGTCACCAGGCGTGGACCGTAGACGGCAACCGTGCCCAGCTTGAAATCTTCCCAGTGGTGTTTCGACATCCGTCGCGTTGTAACCCGCCCTGGCCGCGTTTGTCCCGCATGCCAGCCATCCGGCTGCCGCAACTGCCGATGTCAGGTCGCGAACCTGAAATGCATCACGTCGCCATCGGCAACCACATAGTCCTTGCCCTCGAGCCGCATCTTTCCGGCTTCCTTGGCGCCGTTCTCGCCGTTGTTGGCGATGTAATCGCCGTAGCTGATCGTCTCGGCGCGGATGAAGCCCTTTTCAAAGTCGGTGTGGATCACCCCGGCTGCCTGCGGCGCCTTGGTGCCATTCGTGATGGTCCAGGCGCGCGCCGCTTTCGGACCGGCAGTGAAATAGGTGACCAAATGCAGCAGCGCATAGCCGGCCCGTACCAAACGATCGAGGCCAGTTTCCTCAAGGCCGACCGCAGCGAGATAGTCCGCGCGTTCGTCAGAAGGCAGCACCGCGATTTCGGATTCGATCTTGGCCGAGATCACAACCGACATGGCACCTTCCTCCTTTGCGCGTTCCTCGACCTTGCGCGAGAACGCATTGCCGCTCGCGGCAGACGCTTCCTCGACGTTGCAGGCATAGAGCACGGGAGCCGAGGTCAGCAGGCCCAGTGAGTGAAACAGCTTCTCTTCTTCGGGCTTGCGTTCCACCAGCCGGGCCGGCTTGCCCTCGCGCAGCAGGGCCAAAGCGCGGTTGATAAGAGCGAGCGTCTCCTTCGCCTCCTTGTCATTTCCTTTTGCTTTCTTCTCCAAAGCGTCGACGCGCTTCTCGAGCGACTCGAGATCAGCCAGCATCAGTTCCGTCTCGATGGTGTCGATATCGGCAACTGGATCGATCTTGCCCTCGACATGGGTGACGTCGGTATCCTCGAAGCAACGCACGACGTGAATGATTGCGTCCACTTCTCGAATATTGGCCAGGAACTGGTTGCCGAGCCCCTCGCCTTTCGAGGCGCCGCGCACCAGGCCCGCAATGTCCACAAATGAAATGCGCGTCGGAATGACCTCGGCCGATTTGGCGAGCGCAGCGAGCTTCTCGAGCCGTAGATCAGGCACGGCGATCTCGCCGACGTTCGGTTCGATCGTGCAGAATGGATAATTCGCCGCCTGGGCGGCAGCGGTTTGCGTAAGCGCATTGAAGAGCGTCGACTTGCCGACATTCGGCAGGCCGACGATGCCGCATCTAAATCCCATGATTTGGCCGTTTCTTTACATTGTCACTTGGGGCTCGGCGGCTCATCGTCATCGTCATCGAACCCCTTCGCTTCCATGGCGAGATGAACCCTGTTCTGGAACGTCGAGTCTTTCCCCTCGACGAGGAACGGCGCATTGTCGGCGACCACGTCGCAAAGCGCCTCGACCCAGGCCCATTCACTCTTTGCAAAATCGCCGAGCACATGTCCCGGCACCAGCTCCTTGATGTCCGGCTTGCCGATGCCAATGCGCACGCGTTTGTAATCATTGCCGAGATGGGCGCTGATCGACCGCAGTCCGTTATGCCCGGCATCGCTACCGCCGATTTTCACCCTCACTTTCGCCGGCCGCAGATCGACTTCATCATGGAAGACGGCGACGTTGCCCGGCTCCAGCTTGTAGAAGTGCACGGCTTCCGCGACCGCCCGTCCTGATTCATTCATGAATGTGCCGGGCAGAAGCAGGAGTGCGCGCTCGTTGGCAATATTCCCTTCCACCGCGACTCCCTGAAAGCGGCGCCGCCACGGCGAAAGATTGTGACGGCGCGCAATCGCCTGCACCGCCATGAACCCGATGTTATGGCGGTTGGCCGCGTGCTTGGGGCCGGGATTGCCGAGGCCGACGAAAAGCAGCATGGCTTTAACGGCTGCGAGGCCGCCCTATCGCAATGTGCGTTACGCCGACTAGGCGGCTTGTGCGCCGCCTCACTTCTTCTCTGGCTTCGCCGGCGCCGCGGCGGCGGGAGCAGCAGCACCCGCAGCCGGAGCAGCGCCGGGTGCAGCGGCTGGAGCCGCACCGGGAGCGGCGCCTTCCGCGGCCGGCGCGACGCCCGCCGCAGCAGCGGCGGCGGCAGCAGCAGCGGCAGCAGCAGCGGCTTCGGCAGCAGCCTTCATTTCTTCCGCGTAGCCGGACGGCGGCACCACCGTAACGAGCGTCATGTCGGGTTTGCCGATCACGCGAATATTCGCCGGCAGCGTGACGTCGGTGAGATGCTTCGAGTGGTTGATCTCGAGGCTGGAAATATCGACGTCGATCGATTCCGGAATGGCGTCAGCCGGGCACACGACCTCGATGGTGTGGGTGACGATGTTGACCGCACCGCCACGCTTCACGCCCGGCGCCTGATCGGCATTGAGCACGTGAACCGGAATGTGCACCCGAATGCTGGCGCCCTCCGACACGCGCAGAAAATCGACATGCATCGGCAGATCCTTGATCGCGTCGAGCTGAAAGTCGCGCGGGATCACCCGGTGCTTGGTGCCGTCCACGTCCAGATTGTAGAGCGTGGTGAGAAAGCGCCCTGCATAGATGCGCTTGCGGAGCTCGTCGTGCTCGACGAGCACCATGATCGGGGGCTTGTTCTCTCCGTAAATAACGCCCGGCACTTTGCCGGTGCGACGCGCTGACCGGGCGGCCCCCTTGCCGCCTTTCGGACGCGCCGTCGCCTTCAGTTCCTGGACGGTCGCCATCTTGAATCCCTCATCTAAACCAATGGAAAAGGCGGCATTTTCCGCCGCCTGCGAACGCGGCAAGCCTCCAGGGGTGCCGGGGGCCGCGAACGGGCCGGGTTATAGCGACGACCGCCGCAAAGGGCAAGAAACCACGGACCGGGGACGTTAATGAGCTAGCCCGCGGCGGAATCCTTGGATTTCCTGGCAGGCTTGCCGGCTTTGGCCTCCAGCGTGGCAATCCGCGCTTTGAGCGCTTCGTTTTCCTCCCGCGCCAGCCGCGCCATCTCCTTGACCGCCTCGAATTCCTCACGCTGCACGACCTCGAGATCGCGCAGGATGCGTTCCGCCTGATTACGGAACAAGGTGTCGAACTCACGCCGCACCCCTTGCGCCACCCCTGCGGCGTCGTTCATCAGGCGCGCCATTTCGTCGAAAAAGCGGTTGCTAGTCTGGGTCATGCCTCATCTCCGGCGCACGGCTAACATCAGAATGGCGATCCGGTCGTGCCGCCGCAAGACCCGGCATGCTACCACATGAGGGGCGCTTCGCTTCGCGAATCGGACACCGGATGCCTTTGCTCGTCATTCCATACCCTGCGTTTGACCCCGTGCTGGTGCACATCGGCCCGTTCGCGATCCGCTGGTACGCGCTCGCCTACATCGTCGGCATCCTCCTCGGCTGGTGGTACGCCCGCATCCTTATCCGCTCCCGCAAATTGTGGGGCGGGAAAGCGCCGCTGACGGTAGCCGACTTCGACGATTTCGTTCTGTGGGTGACGCTTGGCATCATCCTCGGTGGTCGCATGGGCTACGTTCTCTTCTACAACCTGCCGCATTTCGCTGCGCACCCGCTGGAAATTTTTCAGTTGTGGAACGGCGGCATGTCGTTCCATGGCGGCTTCACGGGCTGCGTGGTTGCGGTGCTGGCATTCGGCTATCTGCGCGGCATTCCGGTGCTTTCCCTGGGCGACATCACGTGCGCCGTTGGTCCGATCGGATTGCTTCTCGGCCGCATTGCCAATTTCATCAACGGCGAATTGTGGGGACGACCCACGGACGTCCCCTGGGCGATGATTTTCCCCAGCGGCGGCCCGGTGCCTCGACATCCGAGCCAGCTCTATGAGGCGGCACTCGAAGGTCTGGTGCTGCTTACAGTGCTGGCGCTGCTCATGCGCGCAGGCGCTTTGAAACGACCTGGATTGATCATCGGAAGCTTTGCTGTCTGCTACGCGCTCGCGCGCACGGTCTGCGAATTTTTTCGCGAGCCCGATGCTCAGCTCGGTTTCTTGTGGGGCGGAGCGACGATGGGTCAGTTGCTGTCGGTACCATTGTTCCTCGCTGGTGTAGGCTTCATCGTCTATGCAATGAAGCATCCGCCGCTGTCGAGGCGCTAGTGCCGGACCGCTCGCCGCTCGAGACCGAGATCCGCCGCCGCATCACCACGGCGGGGCCAATGCCGCTCGCGGAGTACATGGCGCTTTGCCTGCTCGATCGCGAGCACGGCTACTACACTACGCGTGATCCGCTTGGCACGCGCGGAGACTTCACGACAGCGCCAGAAGTAAGCCAGATGTTCGGCGAACTGATCGGCCTGTGGGCTGCGACGGTGTGGACCCAGATGGGTGCACCGGAAAATGTACGGCTGATCGAGCTCGGTCCCGGACGTGGCACGCTGATGAATGACGCGCTGCGCGCGGTGCAGATCGTGCCTGAATTCCATTCCGCGGTCGTCGCGCATCTGGTCGAGATCAGCCCGGTGCTTCAGGCACAGCAGGAAAAAACGCTGGAAGATACGGGTGTAACAATTTTCTGGCACGCGAAGCTCGCCGACGTGCCCGCAGGACCTGCGATAATTCTTGCCAATGAATTCTTTGACTCGCTACCGGTCAACCAAGCCATGAAGACGGACCGCGGCTGGCACGAGCGCCGGATTCAGATCGACGCAAGCGATCAACTTGCCTTCACGATCGCCCCCGAGCCGCTGCCATTTTTCCAGACCCTGCTGCCGGCACAGTCCAGTACGGCGCGCGCGGGCGCGATCTTTGAATGGCGTGGCGACATCGAGGCGATGGAGGTTGGCCGGCGCGTTGCGGATGGCCGCGGTGCTGCGCTGGTGATCGATTACGGCCATATAGAATCCGGTATCGGGGAGACGTTCCAGGCGGTCGGCCGGCATGCTTACGCAGATCCATTGACGGCGCCCGGTGCGCTCGACCTTACTGCCCACGTCGATTTTCATGCCCTGTCGCGAGCCGTCGAGGCCATGGGCGCGAAAAGGTTTGGGCCGATCGAGCAATCGCAATTCCTGCGTCGGCTCGGCATCGAGCAGCGCGCGGCCTCACTCAAGGCCAAGGCCGCTCGCGCCGATGACATCGACCAAGCCTTGGCGCGCCTGATCGGCCGCGAACGCACCGCCATGGGAGAATTGTTTAAAGTTGCCGCTTTCGTGCATCCTTCCATCGGCACGCCGCCCGGTTTCGAGGCTTCAACGAGCTAGCCGCGTGACCTTGCACGCTTTATCTATTGCTGACGCGTGGCTGTTGACCACGCCACGGTGATCGATGCTGCAAGCCCCTTCACTCGCCACCCTTCCAGGCATTCGACACGCCTTCTTCACGCGCTCCGGCGGCGTATCGCACGGCGTGTACTCGTCCCTTAATGGCGGGGTTGGCTCCCGGGATGCGCCCGAGAAAGTTGCAGAGAACCGCGCGCGCATGGCGGCGTCCCTGGGCGTGCCTGCTGAACGTCTCCTTACAGCTTTTCAGATCCATTCACCGGATGTCATCGTCGCAAAAGAGCCGTGGACACGCGACAGCCGTCCGCGTGCCGACGCAATCGTCACGCAGGAACCGCGCCTCGCGATTGGCGTATCAACCGCTGACTGCGGGCCGTTGTTGTTTGCCGACAGCGAGGCGGGTGTGATCGGCGCAGCGCATGCCGGATGGCGCGGTGCGTTGTCAGGAGTCATCGAAGCAACGGTCGCCACGATGGAACGGCTTGGCGCCAGGCGTGCACGCATCGCGGCAGCCCTTGGGCCTACAATCCGTCAATCGAACTACGAAGTCGGCCCTGAATTTGTCGAGCGGTTTCGTGCCGCCGATCCCGCAAACATGCGCTACTTCCAGCCATCGCAGCGCGAGGACCATGCCAGGTTCGACCTCTGCGGCTATATCGCGCAGCGCATCGGGCAAGCCGGCATCACGCAGTACGAGGATCTTGGTTTGTGCACATATGAAGAGCCCGAGCGCTTCTACAGCTATCGTCGCAGCACGCATCGCGCCGAGCCCGACTATGGACGCCATATCAATGCAATCGCGCTGAGTGATTAGTTCTCACGCCATGAGGCGATGAGTCTGGACTCACGCACGCGGTTCCCGCTACGGTCTACCCTGGCCGGAGGGGTTTTAAAGACAAAAAACGCGGCCACCGGGGTGTCTATGGAGCGGGACTGGGGTCACTGCGTGCGCAGCACGCGGCGTGGTTGGCGTGTCGCCAGCTTGCTCGTTGTTGCGCTAGCCATGGGCGCATGCAATCCAGACAGCCAAGGCGTGTCCGCGCAGCTGCCGCGCGGTGCCACCGTTGCATTCGACTCGCTCGACGGCCTCCCGCCGAGCCAGTTTCAGCGGCTGGTGAAAAATCTCAATGAAGAAGCGCAGTCGCGTCGCCTTGCGGTGATTTCGCGCGAGCAACCGTCGGCTTACCGCGTGCGTGGTTATCTCGCTGCATCGGTCGCGAAACACCAGACCACGATTTCATGGGTATGGGACGTTTTTGACCAGGACGAGCATCGCGCCCTGCGGATCAGCGGCGAGGAAATCGCAAAGGTGCGCCACAAGGACGCCTGGGCTGCCGCCGACGAAGCCATGCTGCAGCGGATCGCGCGATCGAGCATGGAGCAGCTTGCCGTGTTCCTGACCTCGCCGGCGGTCGCGCCCGGAACCGCGCCGGCGGCGGAGCCCCAAATTGCCCTCCTCGACACGAGCGATTCCTCGCCCGAGGCGGCCGGCATATTCCGTATTTTCCGCCCGCAGGCCGATCCGATATCCACGGCGAGCACAGAGCCGTCCGGCGATGATGAAATGGACCCCGTGCCGCTTCCGCGGCGGCGCCCAGCGGTGCTTGTGTCGTCACGCAAGGCAGTGACGCTCGCGAATTACGGCCGCTAAGCCGCGATTCATCCTTTCCGCCAAAAGTCGGGACAACGATTTCCAGCCGTATTGCCGCGCCCTGCCCGCCTTGTTATGACCACGCCGCTTGTGGCCGGAGTGAGGGCGAGGATTTCGGGATGTCGGGCAAGAACGGAGCGATCAAGCTCGTCGCCGGCAATTCCAATCCTGCGCTGGCACAGGGCATTTCCGATTATCTCAAGCTGCCGCTCGCAAAAGCCGTGGTCCGGCGCTTCGCCGACATGGAGATTTTCGTCGAAATTCAGGAAAACGTACGCGGTGCCGACGTTTTTGTGATCCAATCCACCTCCTTCCCCGCCAACGACCACCTCATGGAATTGCTGATCATCATCGATGCGCTGCGGCGCTCGTCCGCGCGTCGCATAACGGCAGTCATTCCCTACTACGGATACGCGCGGCAGGACCGAAAGCCCGGTCCGCGCACACCGATCTCGGCAAAGCTTGTCGCAAACTTGATCACCCGTGCCGGCGCCGACCGCGTGATGACGCTGGACCTGCATGCCGGCCAGATCCAGGGCTTCTTCGATATTCCGACGGATAATCTTTATGCCTCACCGGTGATGGTCCGCGACATCC
>Ga0081455_10008648_pt1 | contig 10554 bp, 13 predicted proteins | sample TabmetS3T2R1_FD_70207 | JGI IMG/M metagenome (GOLD analysis project Ga0081455, IMG submission 70207) | Tabebuia heterophylla rhizosphere microbial communities from the University of Puerto Rico - S3T2R1 | ecosystem: Host-associated > Plants > Roots > Rhizosphere ... | reverse complement strand
ACTAGTGGAAAACGGCCTTGGGCTGCCTGGGAGACTAGGGGTCGGAGGTTCAAATCCTCTCGCTCCGACCATTATTTGGCCGGAACACCTGAAGCAAAAAGCGAACCGCCCGGGGTAACGGGTGGGCGCGACCGAAATATCGGAGCCGGCGGCCGCTACAGATTCAAATAGCTGGCCATTTGGTAAAGCGCAAAGGCCAACTGGCCAGCCATGATGAGTAGTGCAATCGCGAGAAGATAAAAGCCGTAATACATTGCCGCTGCATCCCCACAAGGAAGTAGGCTTACGCGGACACAAACGTCACTAGCAATCGATTCGCTAACATCAGTCGGCCGCGAATCGGCGTCAATGAAATTTTGGATTTACCTATTGCGGACGTAGCGGGTGAGTCTTTTTTGCCACCCTTGTGGTGGGCTCACGCAGCCAGAATTTTGAGACCCCACCATAAAACGACAATAGTAGAGGTTATGCAGGCAGCCACCAGGGCGCCCTCGAGGAATTGTAACTTCATGTTTCCACCCCAGCGATACGTGGATTCAACAAAGTTTCTGCAATGTCGACTTTACAAAGCGAACTGGAACGCAACTGCGTGCTTCTGTTCCAAGCGCACTCATGCGAATGGCGGTACCGCCTGCCGGCGACGAATCGGCCGCCGTACCCTCAGTTTGTTCTGAAAAGCGGCATTATCGAGACAAGCGCTGCCGCTTAAATCAGCAGCGGCGAATCCGCCACCCACATGATTCTCCCGCAAGCGCTTGAAAACGCATGAATCAAAATTGTGAGCGAAGGCAAGGGCAGCGCGCCAAAGCGCACTGGTCAGTTGAACTCGTGTTAGGACTTGTTTGGTCGAGGCGTCGCGCAGGCGAGGGGACAACGTGAGGCGGATTGCGTGGATACGCGATGCCTAGGAAATTCCGCCATCATACTCGTATGTGCAGCTATCTTCGTCCGAGTCCACAAGCACCCAAACTCCGAGTCCGCTGCCGTCGGGTGCAGTATCGATAATTGATCCCGGACATTCGTCGGCCCGAAGCACTGCAGGCGGTTTTGGTATTGGGATCCTTGCGCGCGTGCTGGCCGTGCGAGGTGGCTTGTTATAGGCGCGACGCGGTTTTTGGTACTTTTCGGCCATTCAACCCCTCCGCCTGAAAACAGACACTACGAGCAGATATTTGGATGGTTCAACAGTCCGCCAAATGCCTTTATCACTGAAACTTCACTGATTTTTCCCGACTTGTCGCGTTTGCTGCCATGCGTCCGCCGATCTGGATCGCCATTCCCGCATTCGCTAGTCTTCGTCCAACCGGTCGATGAACCGGGCAACGGGATGAAAGCGAGGGCCGCCATGAAGACCAGCCCTACTGGCGTGATACCGCCGATGACGACGCCGTTCACCCAAAGCGGCGAGATCGATCTCAAACTCGTCGCACCGCAAGTGGACTGGCTGATCGGCGCCGGCAGCCATGGCATGGCGGCGGGCGGCTCGACGGGCGAGGGGCACACGCTCGACCACGAGGAATATCGCGACCTGATCGCGGCGACCGTGGAAGCCGCCAAGGGCCGCGCGCCCGTGATCGCCGGCATCATCGTCGACTCCACCCGCGACGCAATCCGCCGGGGCAAACTCGTGCGCGACATGGATGTCGCCGCGTTGCAGGTGACGCCGGTGCATTACCTCTTCAAGCCGGACGAGCAGGCCATGGTCGACCACTTCCGCCGCATGGCGGATGAAACCGGCATGCCCATCATCATCTACAACGTGGTGCCGTGGTCGTACCTCTCGCCCGCGCTGCTCACTCGGATCATGACCGAGGTGCCGCTGGTGATCGGTGTCAAGCAGAGCGCCGGCGATCTGAAACTGTTCGCCGACCTCATGATGATGGCGCCGGACAAGCTGATCTACAGCGCCGTCGATGCGCTGATGTATCCCTCCTACACGCTCGGCGCCCACGGCTCGATCGCCGCCATTCTCACCGCGGCTCCACATGCATCGGTAGAGCTGTGGGATGCGGTGAAGGCCGGCGATCATCCTCTGGCGCTTGAGCTGCACAAGAAGCTGCTGACGCTGTGGAACGCGATCGTCTCCGACAATTTGCCGGCCAGCACGCGCTATGCGCAGACGCTGCAGGGCCTGCCGAAGACGTATTCGCGCCAGCCGATGCCGGAAGCATCGCCCGCGCAGCAGGCCGCCATCGGCAAGGCGTTGGCCGGGCTTGGCGCGCTTGGCGCGCAGGTTGAGGCGGCGGAATAGGTTTTTCACAGGAAAGGTCAACGAAGTCACATGAAGGATTTTGCCGGGAAGATTGCCGTCATCACCGGTGGCGGCACGGGGATGGGGCGCGAGCTGGCGCGGCAGCTGGTCGCTGAAGGCTGCAATGTCGCGATGTGCGATGTCTCGCCGGAAGCCATGGCCGAGACAAAGCGGCTGTGCGAGAGCGAGAAGCTGCCGCAGGGCCTGCGCGTCACCGCCCATGTCGCCGACGTCTCGATCGAGGATCACTACAAGCGCTTTCGCGACGAGCTGGTCGAGCAGCAGCAGACCGACAAGATCCATCTGCTGTTCAACAATGCCGGCATCGGCGGCGGGGGCAGCCTGATCAACAGCTCGCGCGAGCAATGGGAGCGCACCTTCAACATCTGCTGGGGCGGCGTTTATCTGGGCGTGCGCACCTTCCTGCCGCTGCTGCTGAGGGCGGACGAGGGCCACATCGTCAACACCTCCAGCGTCAACGGCTTCTGGGCCTCCGTTGGCATGGGCGTGCCGCACACCGCCTATTCAGCGGCCAAATTTGCGGTGAAGGGTTTTACCGAGGCGCTGATCAATGATCTGCGTCTCAACGCGCCGCACATCAAGTGCTCGGTGGTGATGCCCGGCCATATCGGCACGTCCATCGTCGCCAATTCCCGCCTGATCCAGAACGGCAGCGCCGAGCTGACGCCGAACGATCTTCTGGCGACGCGGCAGCGGCTGCAGGGCATGAATATCGACACGTCGAAAATGTCGGATGCCGACATCCAGAAGGCCGCCGACGATCGCGCGCGGAGCTTTCTCGAGGACGCGCCGACCTCGGCGGCGCAGGCCGCCAGGATCATTCTCGATGGGGTCAAGGCCGGGAGGTGGCGCATCCTGGTCGGCGACGATGCGCAGAGGCTCGATGAGCGAGTGCGTCAAACGCCGGAGCGGGCGTATGAGCCCGAGTTCTACCAGAGCTTTGCCAAGGAAGTCGGCTGGCGCATCGGCTGATCGCTTCGCGCACGATCCCGGCCCGCTCCCCAATTTGCGCCAATGCGGCGCTGCGGGCCGGGACCATGCGCTAACTGGCCCTCCGCGCCAGCGAGCGATAGGCGAGGCGCGTGTGGCCCACGCAATAGGGCGCGCCTGCCAATGGCGTATTGCCGCAAAATGCAAACGCTTCCGTCTCCGCATTGACCGGCCAGCGGCAGCGTTCCTTGCTCAGTTCGAACAACGAGCAGCGGTGCTCGCTGATGACGGCGGCGTCCGTGACCGGGTCTTCCTCATAGACCTGCCGCAGCATCTCGTATTGCAGCCGGGGCACCGGACGGCCGCGGCGTTCTCTCGGTTTCTTCGGGCGTGGCGGGCTGCCCGGTGGTCGGTCGCGCGTGAGGCCCAAGCGGGAGAGTTTCCCGATCACGGCGTTGCGGCTCACCCCGATCTCGGCCGCGATCTGGCGGCAGGTGAGGCCGGCGGCGAAATGGCCCTTCAGCAATTCGAGGCGTTCGGTAGTCCAGGTCGGTCCAGTGGCAAACATTTGGCAATCCCAATTCTTGGTGTGCCGCCGCTGGTTCCTCGTCCCGTTTGGTCACGGCTTCCCGTTGTCGCGGATCGACAGCAGCCCGTCCTTGATGGCGAGCCTGATGCCTTCCTCGATCAGGGTCCTTGCAACGCCGGGAACGCTAGTGCCGTGGGTGCCCTGTCTCACCAGCTTTTCGAGATAGGTGATGGTCGAGAGCGCCAACGTGACGGGAATGCGGTCGGTTTCGGCTTTCTCCGTAGCCATGACGCACGCTAACTTCCAAATCATGTACTGAAAAGTATCTATTTAGACTCTATTAAGTAATGTTGCCGTCCGTCAACAGTTTGTTGGAATTCCCCGGTATTTTGCGGGATTCATTGGGGAATTTCGTTGCCCCGAGCGGCGCAAGAGACCATCGCCGTCCGCCTCGGGCCGCAAAACGCACAGGCGATGCGCCAAAATTCCGGATTGCGGGGCTGCGCCGGTAGCGACGATGATCTGCGTCCAGAGGACGGACACTTGCCATGGCAGGCGTAAAAAACGGTCTCTACACGGTGGAAACGGAGATGACCGATGGCGGGCGCGGGCGCGCGACCGGCATCATCGTGCTGGTCGACGGCAGGATCGCCGGCGGCGATACGCATTTTTACTACACCGGCTCCTACACGGCGAATAACGGCAAGTGGCGCGGCGAGCTGACGACGTTCCAGCACCAAAAGCCCGTCGGTGTGCAGCCGTTGTTCGGCGGCCGCGAAGTCACCTGCGGCTTCACCGGCACCTATGCGGATGACAGCGCCGTCGTCACCGGCACGGCGCTGGTGGGAAAGACCAGCGTGCTGTTCCAGACGCGGCTGAAGTTTCGCGAGGGATTGTGAGGCACAGTATCGTCCCTGCGAACGCAGGACCCATAACCACGGGAGCGTGTTGTCACGACTCGCTGTAGCTCCAGCCGTCGCAAAACTGCTCCCTGCGGTTATGGATCCCGGGTCGCGCTCGCTGATTGCTCGCTTGCCCGGGACGACAGTGGAGTTTGCGGATTCAACGTGTCAAACAGCGATGAGGGTAAGCGCTCGCATTCCCGCGGCAGGTTTTCGCCCGGGTTGCTGCATCTCGTTGTCCCTCTTGGCGAAGAGGGCGCAGGGAAAGCCGGGCGCCGACTGCGCCCGCAGTCCCGTGTGCGAAAAGTGCTACAGAAATGCACACGGGTTGAACTACAGGTACAGCCAGGACATCCCGGCTTTCCCCGCGCAATGGCTTTACGGCTTATACGTACTCTCCCCGGGGAAGCGGCCTTTCTTGCCCCCGTCGCCGGCGGATCACTCCATCGGCTTAGCGCCAGGGTCGCGGCGCCAGGACCACACGATTTCGCCGTACGCGGCGCTCCTTCGTCCGGCGGCCGGCCTTGATCCCTTTCGGAAATCAAGCCGTCACGCCTGAGATTGCCGCGTCCATCGCATCCCGTGCCCAACGTACCGTGACGATCGCGAAACGTCCCTCAGCGGGCGCGAGACGGGCCTACTATGCCGGAAAATCGAATTCTTGTAAACAGAATTAATTTCATGACAGGGGTTGACAAATCTGTGGTGTATTCGCGCCGGCCCAGTGACTAGCCTTGGTAGCGTCGCCCGCGATCCACAAGATCTTTTCATCCGCTCACAGCCGTCTTGCACGGCGAGCTGCCTTCGGAATCGCCGTAATCAGCAGGCAATGGGCGAAGACCGGGCTGGTTCGGCTGATCGAACGGGCACGAGATGACAGGATTTTGGATCGCTCGCCAGTTTGTGACTTCAGGATGTGAATTGCCCCATACGTAGTGTCATCCAATCCCGGTAAGAGCGTTGCCGCGCGCCGATAACTTGCGATGAATTCCCTGTACTTTTCCAGCGCAACCAAACTTCCAGATCGCGCCGCCTTTTCAAAGTACCTTTTTCCGAAGCACCTTTCATCATGACGATTTCATATGGCGGGTTACCGCCGGCGTAACCCGCCGCGAGAGTTCTGCGGAAGGTTTTGCAAAAGGAGTTGATTATGAAATTTGCAGCAGTCTCTTTCGCCAGCATAGACCTCTTCCGGAGCGCAGGCCGCGAAGGTCGATCGCGACCGGCATTGACGCTCTCGAACGAAAGCCGTCGCGACCTTTCGTCCGACGCGCATGAAATCAACGGGCCGGGGTTGGATGCGGATGATCCTGCTTACAATCATCGGGGGACAGTTGTCGTCGCAGGCCTATGGCTCGCATTCTATGTCAGCGTCGTCATCCATCAATTGATGGCGGCCAACTAGATCAACGATACCGCGTGCCTAGTTGCCGCAAAACGGCTTTGCGCAGCGGCCCTCGAACACTAGCGCTCTCTCATACTGCGCGCAATCGGCTCAACTGCGCCGGATGCGAGGCACACCGCTCGCAGCTCACTCGGCGTCCGCAATTGTCGATCGCCGACCAGCCTTGGCATCGAGACGCTGCATTACACGACGGAGATCGACCACCATCCGCTCATGGGTACCTCTGCCGATCTCCTCGACTTCATCGCGCGCGTTCACGCTAAAAGCGATCCGCCGGCCGTCGACCTCGGTGACCTCCGCCTCCGCGGTTACCTGCTGCCCGAGCGGTGTCGCCGCGATGTGGCGGATGTCGACCGCCGTACCGACGGCGCTTTCGCCAGGTCCAAGATATTCGCGGATGGCATTGAGCGCGGCATTCTCCATTGCAAGGATCATGATGGGCGTTGCCAACACCGGCGGCAGGATCGCATCCTTGAACCGGCTCGCAAGGTGCTCGGGCTTCACGATGAGCGCAAAACTTCCTTTGGCTCGCAGTGGTATTGCTTGCATGTTTCACCTCCCGGCGCCCTGTTCGCCCGACCAAAAGCGGTATGCCGCGTTCACGCCGCGATCCGCATCAGCAACAAGAGCATCCATGATCGATGCTGGTCAGCAGCATCTAATCTGCCTCATCGAGCCCTAGCGCGACGGTCCCTGCAGAGCCGCCTGCAATTGCTCGAGGGCCTGGCGCAAGCCATGCAGCTGATCCACGAGATGGAGAATGACGTCGATGCCTTCGTCATTGACACCGAAATCGCTTTTCAGATCGCGGATGAGGTGCGCCCGGGCCACGTCCCTGTCGGAGAAGCTCATTTCCGCGGTGGTTTCGTCTGGAACAACCCACCGCTGCTCGAGCCAGAACTCCAGCATCTGCGCCGGAAGGCCGGCACTCGTCAGGAACTCCTGCTTGTTCATGATCATGACGTGCTGTCCTCGCGTGGGTTGAATGCCTTGCCCTTGTCCCAGGTCGAAACGAACGCCTCGAGTTCGGCATCCGGCATTTTGGGCAATACGACTTTCAGCTTGACGAACTGATCCCCGTGACCGCCACCGCGGCGCGGTGCGCCCTTGCCCTTCAGGCGCATGATCGTGCCGGTGTTCGCTCCCTTCGGTACCCCCATGGTCACGTCGCCAGTTGGCGTCGGAACACGAATCCGCCCGCCGAGCACGGCCTCGGAGAGGGAGATCGGCAATTCCAGGGAGATGTCGTCACCATCTCGCGTGAAGCGGCCGTCAGGCAGGACCTCCACCTCGATCAAGGCATCGCCCGGCTCGCCCTTCCCTGTGCCGGGCGCTCCCTTGCCGCGCAAGCGGAGGATTTGCCCGTCGATCAGGCCGGGAGGAATCGTCACGTCAAGCGTGTCGCCGTCCGGCAGCGTCAAGCGCTTGTTCGCTCCCTTGATCGAGTCCACAAAGTCGATCGGAAGCTGGTAGTGCAGATCCCGTCCGCGCCGGTTCGCGCGCGCTCTTTCGCCGCGCCTCAACAGCTCCGCCAAAGCCTCGTCCCCATCCATGAAATCGGCGTATCCGGAACTGTTCGAATAGGGGTGCCCGTCTTCGGACGTAGCAAAATCACGATAGAAATGCTGCTGCGGCCGCTCCGCACCCGCCTCATCGATTTCACCATTATCGAAGCGTTTGCGCTTCTCGGCATCGCCCAGCAGATCGTAGGCGCCGGTGACTTCCTTGAACTTCTCTTCGGCCGCCTTGTCGCCAGGATTGAGATCCGGGTGGAGTTTCTTCGCCAGCTTGCGGTACGCCTTCTGGATATCGGCGGCAGGAGCCGTCGGGGCGACGCCGAGAACTTCGTAAGGATTTCTCACGATCCACTCCGCAAGAAGCTTCAGTTCGCGTGAAATTATGAGGGCTCAAATCCAGACAATTTGCAATACCGTTGGTCGGTGCCTCGGCACGCTCGGCCGCGGGCCTATTTCGCACACACCGCCTTCGCCTCTGGAGCGCCGCAACCACCACCGGAGCATGAATTCGCGCGCCGCGCCGCCACCGTCCGCGCAACGATCCATGCCACCAACGCCTGCCCCTTCTCATTGGGATGCACATGGTCTGCGAACAGCATTTCGTTGTCGCAGGTGCGGAAGACCGCGCCGGCGTCGATCACGACAATGCGGCCTTCGGCGTCCGCGATTTTCTTCAGCTCGGCGACATAGGGCGACTGGATGCGGGCGGAGGTGAAGTCGAGATCGATGGCCGCCTGCAGCTGCGCCAGCGCCTTCTGCTCGTCGCCGAGCCGGCGATACGTCAGCCCCGCATTGTAGTGGAAGTGCGGAACCTTTGGCGCAAGCTCGATCGCCTTGAGGAAGGCGGATAGCGCAGCCTGCGCGTCGCCGGAGCGGGCGAGCACGTAGCCGAAATTGTTGTAGACATCCGGCCCCTTCGCGCCGCTCTCCACCAGTTTTGAAAAACGCTCGCGCTGCTCGGCGAGGCGGCCGTCGAAGCAGCGCACGACTTGGGCAGCGTATCGTCCGATCGGCAGATCGTATTTGGGATAACGCGGCGCGGTGACGTCGGTGTCCAATAGCGCAGGAAGCAGATCGCTCGCCGCCTTGCCGTCTTCGAGGCATCCGTTCTTCTTGCCAAAACCCGGCTCATAGGCGCGGCGGAAATCGTACTCCAGGATGCGCGGCGGATATTCCAGCGGCACCGGCGGAATGAGCAAATAGATGTCGCTGCCAGCCCCTTCCGCCCAGCGCACCATGGCCTCCATGTTTTCGCGGAACTGATCGAGGGGAACGCGCGGCAGCTTGAGCGCCTCGTCGCCGAGATCGGTATCGAAGGCGACCTGGTTGACGTATTTCGCGGCCGCTTTCAGGAACACATAAGTCGCCCAGCGATCGACGAGCCAGTTCTCGACGCGGGCCGCGAATGACTTTCCGGCCTGCGTCACGTCGAGCAGGCGGCGGTCGGGCACGCTGGAGCCGAAGCCGTCATTATTGCCCAAATAGAACAGGACGCCATCCGGCTTGTACTTGTAGTACTCGCGAAGGAGCGCGGCGCGCGCCTGTTCGGTCGAATAGCCGATGACGGCGGCATTGACTACCTCGGTGGTGTCGCCAAGCAGGCGCTGCAGCACCTGCGGCCAGGTGTCGGATTGCTTGTCGATGCCGAGGCCTGCGGTGGAGGAGTCGCCGAGGATGAGCAGCCGGTAGCGCTTGCCGTCGCGCGCGTAAGGAATTTCATGCGGCGAGTAGATGCCGTGCGATGTGGTGAGATACGGCTCCTGCCGGAGATTGGCCTGGTTCCTCCAGGCCAGGAAAGAATCGGCGGTGTGCGGATTAACCGGAAACTGGAACTTCTTGATCCTGCTCGCCGGGTTCTGGAAGATCGCAATGTGCGGCGGCACCTCGCCCACCACCGAGCGGTAGAAGGCGAGATGCCCGGCGGCCGTGAAGCGAATGGCAAGCTCGATCGCGCCGAAGATGACGACGAAGGGCAACAGGATGGTGATGAAAAGCTTGAGCCCGTCGCCCGTCGGCCTCATGCAGATGGTCCTCCCCAAGGCGAGGCTATTGCGGCGGGCGGGCGAATTCAACCGGCGAGAGGCGATCGATCGAGAGCGGCCGGACGCCCTCGATCGATCTTCAGCATGATTCGTCAGCTCCATTGAGCCGACGTTGGTGACGGATCAACGCTGCGTCAGGCGGCCTCCGCCGTCGTCGGGTCGATCACCTGACGCACGCGCGCGACGCTGTTGGCGGGAAAGCCGCCCGTTTGCGCGTGCTCGCGCACGGCGGCTTCGTCACGCGCGATATAGACGCAGTAGATCTTGTCGTCGGTGACGAAGCTCTGAACCCACTGGATTTGCGGGCCCATGCTGTGCAGCACGCCGCAAGACTTTTGCGAGATCGCCTGCAGCTCCTGGTTTGGCAGCTTGCCGGCACCGGCGAGTTCACGCTCGATCACGAATTTGGGCATCGTTCTCTCCTCTTGGTGATGAGGCGCGGTTGCGCTCTCCCCTTCGAATCTGAGGATGGACGGCCGATCTGTCGTGAGGCGAAAGCCCCGGCCGCGCAGGAATTCGCAGGCGACCGACCGGGACAACTGTCCCGGTCAATAGGCGGGGCGCTTCGTGCCAAGCCCGGCGTCGCGCGCACGCACGATCGCCTGGTAACGGTGCTGGACCTGTATCTTGTCGAACACCCGCGAGATGTGGTTGCGCACGGTCTTTTCCGAAAGCCCAAGCGCGCTGGCGATCTCGGCATTATCAAGTCCGTCAGCGATCCGCTCCAGAACGGCGCGCTCGCGCGGCGTCAGCTCGCCGAGCGGCAGCGCGTTCCGCTTGGCGACGGCGACCGGCTCGGCAAGGAAGCTCTTGATCTCGGCCAGCAGGCGCGGCCATTCGGGCTCGTCGGACAGCGGCATATGGTTCTGGCTGTCGAACTGGAAGAAGCGGCAGTTCGGGATCAGGCTCGCCAGCAAGCGGCCCTCCGCGATCGGCACCACGCCATCGCGTTCGGGG
>Ga0081455_10008647_pt1 | contig 10554 bp, 12 predicted proteins | sample TabmetS3T2R1_FD_70207 | JGI IMG/M metagenome (GOLD analysis project Ga0081455, IMG submission 70207) | Tabebuia heterophylla rhizosphere microbial communities from the University of Puerto Rico - S3T2R1 | ecosystem: Host-associated > Plants > Roots > Rhizosphere ... | reverse complement strand
GCCAGCAGGTCGGCGAGGAGCTCACCCGAGCCGCGGTCGACGAGCGCGAGGTTCAGCCGGTTGCAGACCCCGAGGCGGTCGAGCGTCGCCTCGGCGATCGCGCGCGCGCGTGCCCGGTCGGCCGCGGCGTGGATGTAGAGCACGCCGCCGCCCTCGGCGTGCGCGAGGGTGCGCACCCCATTCTCGGCCGCCAGCCGCGCGAGCGCAGCCGTGGTCTCGCCGCTTCCGCGCAGGACCACGAGCGGGATCCGCCGCGGCAGCGAGACGAGGACCCGGGCGCCCTCCCGTTCCGGCGAGCGGACGAGGCCGACGGCGCCCGGCGGCAGCCCGGCGCCCTCGAGTGCGGGTCTCAGCACCTCGTCGACGAGGATGGTGACCGTTCGCAGGGCGGCCCCGCCGGTGCGCAGGACGGCGGTGTTGAGGCTCTTCAGGAGCTGGCCGGCGACGTCGAGCGCGACGTTCGGGCGCGCCTCGAAGTTCGCGCCCACGGTCCCGATCGGGATCCGGCGCTCGCTCACGTGGAGGCCGTTCGGCAGCGTCCACGAGGCGATCTCGCGCTCGAGCGGGTCGACCGCGGCCACCGCCTCGACCTGGGCGGCCATGCCCTCGACGCGCTCGTCGTCGAGCCGGAGGCGGTCGAGCATCCCCTCGTCGAGCTTCCCCGTCGCCGCCGCGCAGTCGTCCTCGTTCGCGACGAGGATCTCGGCGCGACGGGCACGCACGAGCCCGGCGGCGGTAGCGAGCGCGGCCGCGACGGCGTCATCGGTCAAGTGCGGCGTCGCCCGATTGGCGGCCAGCGCCTCGCGTTCCACCTGCTCGCGAAGGGTCACGTGCTCCTCCCTGACGGTCTTTGACCGAACCCTAGCCGCGCGCGGGTGACATCTAGGATGGCGCCGAGATGCGCCGTGCCCTGTCAGCTGCCTGCCTGACGGCCCTCGCCGCCGGCCTCCTCGCGGCCGGCTGTAGCGGCGGGGACAAGTCCTCCGAGCCCGGCCCTCCCCCACCCGTGCCGGCGAAGCTCGCCGACGGGACGACGCCGGCGCCGATGCCGGACGCGGTGCGCCGCTTCCGCGGCAAGAAGGTGATCCAGGCGAAGGAGGTGCCCGGACTCGGCGGCCAGCTGAGCTGTCCGCCGGCGCGCGAGCTCGCAGACCGCGTGATCGTGATCAGCAGCTTCATCTCAACGGACGGGCTCGGCGTCGGCTACGGGGTGAACGGCGCGAACCAGCTCTACTCCTGCGACGCCGTCTTCGTCGACGGCCACTGGCGCAGCTGCGCGACGAAGCTCCTCGAGCTGAGCGCGCTGAATCCGCAGGAGGTGACGAAAGAGGCCGAGGCGTCGGTGTGCTCCGACCCCCCGCCCGAGCGCGGCTTCGTCTGGGCGGTCGTCCCCGCGCAGAACACCGCGTGGGCGCTCGTCGACCACCGCTCGTACTGGGACGCCTATTTCGTGTTCAACAAGCCGGTTCTGCGGATCAGCTCGATCGAAGGGCTCGACGACTCCTCCCAGGCATCGATCGTGTTCGTCGACCAGCGCGGGCGCGTGGTCTCCGACCAGCACCTCGAGAACGGCAAGGTCGTGTCCGGCCAGGCGTCAACCGGCTAGCGAGCCATTTCTAAGGCTGGCCCTCGGGCAGGCCACTTGCGCGCGCTTTCGCCTTCGCGGCCAGCACCTGCTGCTGCAGGTCGGTGAGCTCGAGCGGGTCGGCCGGGTCGCTGACCGAGTCCATCAGCACGCGGCTGCGGAAGACGTCGCTGCGCCAGCTCGTGATCTTGTCGACCGCCGGCCGATAGGCCCGCGCCGGGGTGGGCGGCCGCGGCGTCGCCTGGGTCAGCGTCGACCCGAGGTGGTTCGCGTTCGCGACGCGGGCGCCCATGTCCGGAATCGAGCCGTCCGCCCTGCGGCAGAACCGCAGGAGGATCGTCTTGATGATCGACGTGTGGTCGAAGACCTCGCTCGAGACGCTGCCGCGCGGGATCCAGGGGGAGATCACGAGTGACGGAACGCGCGGCCCGTAGGAGCGGAACGCGGGGCTGTCGTCCTTTGCTGCCGGCGGGCCGACGTGGTCGAAGAATCCGCCGTGCTCGTCGTAGGTGATGACGAGCAGTGTCTTCGCCCATTTCGGACTGCTGGCCAGCGCCGTGTAGAGCGAGAGCACCAGCTTCTGCCCTGCCTTGACGTCTGATGGCGGGTGGTCGTCGTTCGATCCCGCGGGGCCGAAGAGATTGAAGTCGACGAAGTTCGGGTCGATCCACGACACTGACGCCAACTGGCCCGCAGCCGCGTGCTCCAGGAAGCTCCGCCCGAGCGCCGCTGTGCGCCGGTCGAAGTAGCGGAAGTTCGTGGCCGAGAGGCTGAGCCTGTACTTGTCGTCGATCATGCGGAGGGTGGCGACGTACTCGTGGGCGTACCAGCGCCAGGAGACCTTCGCCCGGTCGAGGTGACGGACGAACGACGGCACGGCATAGAGCGGCTGGCGCTTGTTGTCCTTGCTGCCCGCGGCCTTCCCGCAGACTGAGTAGAGGCGGTTCGGCCAGGTCGCCCCCGGGACGGAGCAGAACCACCTGTCGCAGACGGCGTACTCCCGCACGAGGTGGTCGTAGACCGGGAGGTCGGTGCCGTTGTAGTAGCCCATGACCGTCCCCGGATTCGGGTCCTTGGGGTTGTGCTTCGCGTAGTTGGCGACGAAGCCGCCGTTGCCGCTCGCCAGCTGCTCCTTGACGTCGGCTCCGCTGTGCCCGGGGTCCTGCTCCTTCGTCAGCTTCGTGCTCGTCAGGTGGTGGACGCGATACGTCTTGCCGGCATGCCGGTTCGACATCGACCGCTCGAGGCCGTCGACTGGGAGACCCGCCTCCAGCTTGAGGTACCCAAGCATGTGGTCGAACGACCGGTTCTCGAGCATGAGCACGACGATGTGGTCGATGCGGGAGAGATTGCGCAGCGTCGGGTCCGCGTCGGGCGCGGGAGGCGGCGGCATGTTCGACTGACGGCGGTCGAGCGGGTCAGATCATGTCGGTGTCAGCGTGGTACGACGCGAGTGCCCAGATCACGATGATGTCCAACGCGATGATGAGGATCGCCCATCCCGGGTAGTAGGGGATGTAGAGGAAGTTCGCGATCGCGCTGATGATCGCGACCGTGATCCCGACGGCCCGGGCCCAGGTCGCGCCCGAGAAGATGCCGAGGCCGGCGGCGAAGATGATCACGCCGAGGATCAGGTGGATCCAGCCCCAGCCGGTGACATCGAGGTCGAACGCGTACTTTCGTGTGAGGACGTAGAGGTCGTCGTTGATGATCGCGCCGAGACCGGCGAAGAAGTGGAAGATGCCGATCAGGATCATCACGGCGCCCGCGAAGGCGGAGAAACCGATCGCCCAGCCGCTTACGGGTTTTGTGCCGGGAGTAGACATTGCTGCTCCTTTCCGGGGTCGAAGGCTTAGCGCCTGGCCACAGATTCAGCGTGGTGCTCTTCGTTCCTGCGCCCTCATATGGCACGAGGCTGAAGGCGGTACGATCTCGGTCCCATGGGTGATTTCGGGCTCTACCTGCTCTTTTTGGTTCCGCCGCTCGTTCTCGGGCTCGTGGTCCAGTCCTGGCTGAAGCGGACGTTTGCGAGGTACTCAAACGTCCAGCTCTCGAGCGGGCTCCCGGGCGCCCAGGTCGCGCGGCAGATCCTCGACCAGCACGGGCTGCAGGAGGTCCCGGTCGAGCAAGCGCAGGGAGGCCCGCTTTCCGACAACTACGACCCACGGAAGAAAGCGCTGTTCCTGTCCGAGCCCGTCTACCAGCCGGCAAGCGTTGCCGCGGCGGCGGTTGCCGCCCACGAAACGGGCCATGCGCTCCAGGACCAGGCCCGCTACGGGCCTCTGAGAATCCGATCCGCGATGTATCCGGCGGTCGCGTTCGCGTCGAACGCCTGGATCTGGTTGCTCTTCGCCGGCGCCATCCTCGGGGCGCTGAACCTCGTCGCGGTCGCGCTGCTCCTCTACGCGGTCGCCGTCGCCTTCCACCTCGTGACGCTGCCCGTCGAGTTCAACGCCTCACGGCGCGCAGCGGTCGAGCTGCGCGAGCTCGGGCTGGTGGGGCCGACGGAGAGCGAGGGCGTGAAGAAGGTCCTGACCGCCGCGGCGCTCACGTACGTCGCCGGCGCTCTTGCCGCGCTCTCGCTGCTTCTCTACTACCTGCTGATCTTCTTCGGCCGGCGCTAGCCGCGGCCGAACAGCCGACGGATCGCGGCCGTCGAGTCGGCCGTCTCGGCGTCCGGGAACTCCTTCTGCGTTTCGCGGCGGAGCAGCGCGACGCCGATCGCGAGGACGATCGTTCCCGCAATGACCGCCCGCCACTGCCGGCTCTGGATCACCGGGCCCCACCAGACGAGCAGGAGCATGATCGCCAAGACTGCGCCGAAGGCGATCTCCCACCGTGCGATGAAGGGCGCGAGCCAGCGCCGAGTAGCCGTCCCGCTCCTCGAGGAGCCCACCAGCCAGACGGCGATGAGCATGACCACTCCGAGAAAGGTCAGCGTGAGGCCCCCGTCTCGCAGCGCCGACGTGAGGATTTCCCAGGCGTGGCTTGCGGCGACCTTGACCGATTCCGACGGCGAGAGGTCGTCGACGACGTACGAACCGGCAAGCCGGCGTACGACGAGCACGAGCAGACCCCCGACGACCGCGCTCCAGCCGATCATTCGCATGATCGCGCGGCGGCGCCCACGGGCAAGCCAGAGCGCGATTGCCCACAGCACGATCGGCACCACCCAGAGCCAGAGGCCGAGCACCTTGAGCAGCTGGGTCGCGTCCTGCGCGGTCTCCAGCTGGTCGGACTTCATGATCGTGATCCGGCCGGCATCCGGCGGCAGGCGGTTACCGATGTTGCCGATGATTGCGATCCGGTCGCCGAACTGGAGGATGAGCGGTCGCAGGTTGAGAACGACGTTTCCGCCCTCTGTCTCGAGCCCCTCCCGCGTGTTGCCTTCCAGCACATTGATGAGCGCGCGGTGAGCCTGCGTGACCGAGCGGACCCACAGCTCCTGGATCCGCGGCCGCTCGAGGAGTCGTTCCGCAACCGGCTCGGCGCCCATACGGACAGCGCCTGCGATCGGCCCCGCAAGCCCCTTCTGCTGCTCCGGGAGCCGCTCGTTGAGCGCGGCTTCGATGTCGACGTTGCTGAAGAGCTGGTCGACGAGGCTCGCAGCGATCTGGTCGCGGATTGCGTCGTCTGCAATCAGCTTCCCTGCGGTGTCCTCGACGGCGCTGTTGTCGAGGGCCTGGTATCGGATATAGCCCGCGACCAGGGCGACGACGGCGAGGAGGGCGCCGATGACGACGAGGACCCTGGCAAGCAGCATGCGCCACATAGCGAGTTCCTTAACGCATCCTTCGAAGGAGTGTCATCGTCCTTTTCGGGCTATTCCTGGCTCGATGCCGCCCAGAGATTGATATCGCTTTCCGTCGCGTAGCGGTCGATCTCAGCCAGCTCGTCCTCGGTGAAGTCGAGCCGGTCGAGTGCTCCGACGTTCGCCTCGAGCTGTTCCACGCTGCTGGCGCCGACAAGCGCCGACGTGACGCGCACGTCCCGCAGCGCCCAGGCTAGGGCCATCTGCGCAAGCGTCTGGCCACGGGCGGCCGCGATCTCGTTCAACGCGCGGATCTTGTCGCGCGCCTCCCCGGTGATCAGGTCCGGCGAGAGGGTGCTTTCCTGGGTCGCCCGCGACCCGGCCGGGATCCCTTCGAGGTACTTGTCGGTCAGCATCCCCTGGGCGAGCGGCGAGAACACGATGCAACCGACGCCGATTTCGTCGAGCGTGTCGAGGAGGTCCGGCTCGATCCAGCGGTTCAGCATCGAGTACGAAGGCTGGTGGATCAGGAGCCGCGTTCCCAGCTCGCCCAGGATCGCTGCCGCCTCGGCCGTCTTCGCCGCGGAGTACGACGAGATCCCGACGTAGAGCGCCTTCCCCTGCCGGACCGCGGCGTCGAGCGCTCCCATCGTCTCCTCGAGCGGCGTCTGCGGGTCGAAGCGGTGGGAGTAGAAAATGTCGACGTAGTCGACCCCCATGCGCGTGAGGCTTTGGTCGAGGCTCGACAGCAGGTACTTGCGCGAGCCCCACTCGCCGTATGGCCCCGGCCACATGTCGTAGCCCGCCTTGGTCGAGAGCACGAGCTCGTCGCGGTACGGCGCCAGGTCGGCCCGAAAGATGTGGCCGAAGTTCTCCTCGGCCGACCCGTACGGCGGACCGTAGTTGTTGGCGAGATCGAAGTGCGTAACCCCGAGATCGAAGGCGCGTCTGAGAATCGCACGGCCCGTTTCCAGCGGGCGTTCGTGGCCGAAGTTGTGCCAGAGGCCGAGCGAGATCGCCGGGAGGAGGAGCCCGCTTCGGCCGCTGCGCCGGTACTGCATCCGCATATAGCGATCCTCGGCGGGGAGGTAGGCCATCGCAGGCGAGCATAGAGCGTCCTACGATCGCGCAATGGCTCGTGTGCAATACGTCGGTCACGGGACGGTCCTCGTCGAGGTCGACGGGGTTCGGCTGCTGACGGACCCGCTCCTGCGGAGTCGGGTCGCGCAGATTCGGCGAGCGGTCCCGCTCGAGGAGATCGCGGTCGACGACCTCGACGCGGTTCTCATCTCGCACGGGCACTACGACCATCTGGACAAGCCGTCGCTGCGGTTGCTGCCCCGTTTGCCGACGATCGTGGCACCGCGTGGTCTCGGCGCCCGCCTGCAGGGGTTCGACGTCATCGAGCTCGAGGCGAACGACGAGGTCCCTTTCGGCGCCGTGACGGTCAGGGCGACGCACGCCGAGCACGAGGGAGCGCGTCCCCCGTGGACCGGGGGCACCGCGCTCGGCTACGCGATCCTCGGGTCGAAGCGGATCTTCTTCGCGGGCGACACCGACCTCTTCGACGAGATGACCGGGCTCGTGCCGGACCTCGATCTCGCGCTCATCCCCATCTGGGGATGGGGCGCAACGCTCGGGCGCGGGAAGCATCTCGATCCCGAGCGCGCCGCCGAGGCTGTGCGCCGGCTCCGGCCGCGGATCGCGGTCCCGATCCACTGGGGGACCTACCGCCCGCTGCACCGCACCGCCCAGGCCCGGTTCCTGACCGAGCCGGCCCAGGCGTTCGCGCGGGCGACGGCGGAGGCCGTACCGGACGTCGAGGTGCAGCTCCTGCGCCCCGGTGAGAAGCTCGACCTGTAATCAGTGCACCAGGGCGGCCTTCAGTGCGACCAATGCGAGGCCGAATGCGAGATTCACCGCAACCACAGCAAGTGTTCCCGGGCGCCCCATGCGCTCGATCCGTGCGTAGGCAATCCCGGCGGCGACGAGTATGCCCAGCCCAAGCAGCAGTGCGATCCAAACCGCGGTTGTCTCGTCGAGGACGTCTAGTGCGCCGAGCAAGAGCGCGGCTACCGGGGCGACGGCGGCGAGCGGAATCGCGAGCTCCCGGCGTGCGACGTCCGTGAGCTCTCGGCGGTCGAGGCGCCGGCCGCGCGTGATCGTCTCCCCAAGCGCGTCCGAGTAGACGTGTGCGAGCCAAAGCACGAGCACCGTCGCCGAGACGATTGCCCCGAGGCGCGCCGGGTCGGTCTCGCCCTTGGAACCGGCAACCAGGGCGCCCATGACGACGATCGTCCCGTAGACCGCTCCGGCAATCTCGTCACTAGGCCCGATGAGCCGCCGGAGAATCCCAACCACCATCACTGTTTCTCCTCGAGGTCTTCCAGTCGCTCCTCGACGCGGGTCAGCATCGTCTCGAGGCGTTCCTGATCCTCGTCCCTCCGCTTCGCCAGCAGCGTTGAAACGATCACGCTCGTCAGCGTGGGAATGAGCGCGATTCCGGTCAGCATGAGCAGCGAGGCGATTACTCGGCCGGACGCGGAATGCGGCACGATGTCGCCGTAGCCGACAGTCGTCACGGTCTCCACGGCCCACCAATAGGAGACGCCGAGGCTTGTGAACGTCTCGCCCTCGACGACGCGCATGAGGGCACCAGAGACAAGAACCAGGGTAACGGCAATCCCGACGACAGTGCCAATGGCGCGGGCGAGCGTCAGACGCTCGGTCCAGACCGTGAGTCGGGTTTCCAGCCTCGTGGACACAAACGGAGGTTCGCCCTTCCTCGGCCCGACCCTTGTCCGGAGGGCAGCGTAGACTCGCGCGCAGCATGCTCCTGAACCCGCTCAGCAACCGCGATTCGTTCGGCATCGACGAGGCGGAGGAGGTCGCCAAGACGTGGTGGATCTTCCTGATCGGCGGCATCGTCTCGCTCGTGTTCGGCGCGTTGATCCTCGCCGTTGACTGGGGCGTCAACAGCCTCGCCGCCTTTATCGGCGTGCTCTTCATCATCGAGGGCGTCGCCTGGGGGGTGACGAAACCGCTCGACGGCGGCGACCGCACGACCAACCTGATTGCCGGCGCGGTCGCCATCGGGGCGGGCATCGCGCTGCTCGTCTGGCCGGGACCCGGGCTCTACACGCTCGCCGTCTTCATCGGCATCTTCATCGTGGTGAGTGGGGTGATCCACATCGTCGGCGCCATCGTGGACCGCCACGCGCCGCACTGGTGGCTCGTCCTCGTGCTCGGCCTGATCGAGGTGCCCATCGGGATCTGGGCGATGCGCCGGCCCGGGCTCACCCTGGCCGTGATCGTCACGCTCGCCGGCGTGTGGGCGATCGTCACCGGCATCTGGCAGATTGTGATCGCGTTCGACATTCGCAAGCTGCCGCGACGCTTCCGCGGAGTCACTCCGGCCGTCTGATCAGTCCGGCCGGCGATCAGGGATCATGAATCGATGGCAGCCGAACGGCGCTCCTGGCAGCGCATTCTCATCGTGGCAATCAGCGTCGTCTTCGTCGCTGCAACGTTCTTCTACTTCCTCCCGAAGATCGCGGACTACCGCGATGTCTGGGGCGTTCTGGACGACCTGAGCTGGCCCTGGGTGCTCGCGCTCCTCTGTGCGACGACCCTCAACGTCTTGACGTTCGCGCCTCCCTGGGTGGTCGCTCTCCCTGGTCTCGGGTTCGGCTCGGCCCTCGTGCTGACCCAGGTGTCGACGGCGCTTTCGATCGTCGCCCCGGCCGGCGCGGCGGTGGGCATCGCGGGGTCATACGGAATCCTCAGGGCATGGGGCTTCCCTCCCCGTGAGATCGGCCGCGCCGTCACGCTCGTCAGCCTCTGGAACCAGTTCGTGAACCTCTCACTTCCAATCGTCGCGGTCTTCCTGCTGACGGTCACGGGAGGCAAGTCGGCGCTCCTCGCAACGGCGGCGTTCATCGGAGTCGCGGTGCTGGGCGTTGTCGTGGCCGCGCTCGCACTCGTACTGGCGAGTGACAGCACGGCGACGGTGATCGGCGACCTGACAGCACAGCTCGTGAACTGGGTGCGCCGGAAGTTTCGGCGCGGCCCCGTGCACTGGGGCGGAGAGAGCTTCGAGCGCTTCCGACGGGACGCCGTCGACCTGCTGCGCCGCCGCTGGCACCTCCTCACGCTGACTTCCTATGTCGGGACGCTGACCGTCTTCCTCGTCCTACTCCTCTCGCTTCGGGCCTGCGGCGTGCCCGGCTCGGAGGTGTCTGTCATCGAGGCCTTCGCCGCCTGGTCGCTTTCCCGGCTGCTTGGATCGATACCCATCACCCCGGGCGGAATCGGCGTGGTCGAGCTGGGCCTGACGGGCGCGCTGCTCGGCTTTGGTGGGTCCAACGCGGGGGTCGTCGCCGCTGTGCTTCTCTATCGCTTCTTGACGATGATCCCGACCGTGGCGCTGGGACTTGTCGCCTCCACGATGGTTCGACGTCGCTCGGTAGCCGCCGCGTGAGCGAGAATCATCCTGATCGTATGATGCTCCGGCGCTTCAGACCGGGCGAGACTCCATTTTCCCGACCCAGGAGGAACCGTGTCTGTTCTTGCTGCTGACTACCCATTCCTGGATGTCCTCTGGACGTTGCTCGTCGTGTTCGCGTGGGTGATCTGGTTCTGGTTGCTGATCGTCGTCTTCAGCGACTTGTTCCGACGACACGACGTCGGCGGCGGCAAGAAGGTCGTCTGGTGCATCTTCGTCATCCTTTTGCCCTTCATCGGCGTCTTCGCGTATCTGATCGCGAACGGCGACGGCATGGCGCAACGCAACGCGGAAAGGGCTCAGGTCCAGCGGACCCAGTTCGACAGCTACGTGCGAGACGTGGCCGCGACCGGCGGCGCCGGCGGCGCGGCGGCCGAGATCGACAAGGCCAAGATGCTCCTCGACAGCGGCGCAATCACCCAGGACGAGTTCAACGCGATCAAGGCCAAGGCGCTCGCGACCTAGCCCAGACGCTGACAGGAGGACGCCGCATCGATGCGGCGTCCTCGGATCACGTGAAGGCGTTGACCGCTCGCGCCACGATCAAGCCGAATAGCGCCAGGGCGACCGAGGCTTGCACGACCATCGTGAACTTCGCGCGGTGGGTAAGCGGCATCACGTCGGTGGGGCTGAACGCGGTCGCATTCGTGAAGCCGAGGTGCAGGTAGTCCAGGAAGACGGGCCTCCAGCCCGGCGGCGCGATCTCGGGGCTCA
>Ga0081455_10008645_pt1 | contig 10556 bp, 11 predicted proteins | sample TabmetS3T2R1_FD_70207 | JGI IMG/M metagenome (GOLD analysis project Ga0081455, IMG submission 70207) | Tabebuia heterophylla rhizosphere microbial communities from the University of Puerto Rico - S3T2R1 | ecosystem: Host-associated > Plants > Roots > Rhizosphere ... | reverse complement strand
CTCACCCCGCCCTCTCCCCGCGAAGAGCGGGGAGAGGGAGAAGATAGCCCGCAGCTCAGCCCTTCGTCGCGACCACGACGAGACCCGGCACGGGGACATTGCCCTCGTCGCGTGGCGATGCGTCCTCCAGATGCGCGAGCTTGAAGCCGGCGCCAGCCACCGCCGCGCGCACATGGGCGGCGGCATGGGCGTAGCGCAGCCCCGCGCCGAGGACGACGCCCTCGCCCGGATGGGCTTCGGTAGTGAAGGCGATCAGGCCGCCGGGCGCGAGCACGCGGTGCACCTGCACCAGCACCGGCGCGATGTCGGCGACATAGACCATGGCGTCCGCCGCGAGCACGAAATCCGCGCTGGCATCCGGTTGGCCGGCAAGACCGGCCACCATGTCGGCGACTTCGAGCTCGGCATAGAGGCTAGAGGCGCGCGCCTTCTCGATCATGCCGGGCGACAGATCGATACCGATGAAGCGCTCGACGTTCTTGGCAAAGGCCGCAGCGCCGAGACCGGTACCGCAGCCGAGATCGATGCCGCGCTTGAAGAAGGCGGGTTTCTTGGCCGCGTTGCGCACCGCAAGCACCGCCTTGAACAGCAGCGACGGGGCGCGATAGCGGAGATCGTTGAGCAGCGCGTTCTCGAAGCGCGGCGCGTATTGGTCGAACAGCGACCGCACGTAGCCGGCCGGCATGGCTGATAGCGGCTCGGCACCGAGCTGCATCAAATGCACGGCCGCGCCATGGCGATCCGAGGGATCGGCGTCGCGCGCCCTGCGAAAAGCTTCTACTGCTGCGTCGCGCTCGCCGAGCTCTTGACGGATTTCGCCCAGGGTGAACCAGGCGGAGGCAAATTGTGGGGCCAGCTCCACCGCCTGCTGCAACAGATCGGCGGCCGCCGCTAGATCGCCGCGCAATTGCAGATCGCGCGCGAAATCGTAGCGGCGGTCGGCAATCAGATCGCCGGAGGACAGGAACAGGCGCGCGGGCATTATCTCTCTCAACTCGTCATTGCCGGGCTCGACCCGGCAATCCATCAGGCAAGATTCTTTGAGAAGATGGATGCGCGGGTCAAGCCCGCGCATGACGGCTAAACATCGCGGCAGGCCTTCCTATATTACGGAGATGCGCCCGCAAGACATCCTGATGCCCACCCCCGCCGGCCTGTGCTGCGAGAAGGGCGGCTTCCATATCGACCCGGTGCGGCCGGTAAAGCGGGCCGTGATCACGCACGGCCATTCCGACCATGCCCGCGCCGGCCATGGCGCGGTGCTGGCGACGCAGGAGACGCTCGACATCATGCGGCTGCGCTATGGCGACGGCTTTGCCGGCAGCACGCAGGCGGTCGCCTATGGCGAGGAGATCGGGCTTGGCAACGTCAGGATCAAGTTTCACCCGGCGGGCCATGTGCTGGGCTCGGCCCAGATTGCGGTGAGCTGCAAGGACACCTGCATCGTCGCGTCAGGCGATTACAAGGATGCGCGCGATCCTACCTGCGCTCCGTTCGAGCTGGTGCCCTGCGACGTCTTCATCACGGAAGCGACCTTCGGATTGCCGGTGTTCCGGCATGGCAATGCGGCGGAGGAAGTGAAGAAGCTGCTGGCCTCAGTCAAACTGTTTCCCGAGCGCGCGCATCTGGTCGGCGCCTATTCGCTGGGCAAGGCGCAGCGGGTGATCGCGCTGCTGCGCGAGGCAGGCTACGACGCGCCGGTCTATCTGCATGGCGCGATGGAAAAGATCACGCAGTACTATCAGAGCCGCGGCATTGATCTCGGCGAGCTGCGAGCGGTGCGCGGCACGAAGAAGGCCGATCTTGCCGGCACCATCACGCTGGCGCCGCCGTCGGCGACATCTGACTTGTGGACGCGGCGCTTTCCCGATCCGGTCACCGCCTTCGCCTCGGGCTGGATGCGGGTGCGCGCCCGCGCTCGCCAACGCGGCATCGAGCTGCCGCTGGTGATCTCCGATCACGCCGATTGGGACGGTCTGACCGCGACGATTGCCGCAACCGGCGCCGGCGAGGTCTGGGTCACCCATGGGCAGGAAGAGGCGCTGGTACACTGGTGCAAGGCGAAGGGCCTCGCCGCGCGGCCGCTCGATCTCGTCGGCTATGGCGACGAGGACGAGGGGGAAGCAGCGGTAAACGAGGCGGACGCATGAACCGCTTCGCCGAACTCCTGGACCGCCTCGCCTACGAGCCCGGCCGCAACAACAAGCTGCGGCTGATCACGGCCTATTTCCGCGAGGTCGGCGATCCCGACCGCGGCTATGCGCTGGCAGCGCTGACCGGCGCACTGTCGTTCAAGCATGCAAAACCCGGCTTGATCCGCGACCTCATCGCGGAGCGCACCGATCCCGTGCTGTTCGGCCTGTCCTATGATTATGTCGGCGATCTCTCCGAGACAGTCGCGCTGATGTGGCCGAAGGCGGCGCTGCCGGCCGGCCACAACAATCCACCTCCCCCGACGCTCACCGAAGTCGTCACCACGCTGCGCACGCTGGGCAAGACCGAGCTGCCGAAACAACTGTCGCGCTGGCTGGACGAGCTCGACGAGACCGGGCGCTGGGCGCTGTTGAAACTCGTCACCGGCGCGATGCGGATCGGCATCTCGGCGCGGCTGGCGAAGACGGCAGCCGCCGCGCTCGGCGACAAGGACCCGCATGAGATCGAGCTGATGTGGCCGGGGCTGGCGCCGCCTTATCTCGATCTCTTCGCCTGGCTCGAAGGCCGCGGCGACAAGCCGGTCAACCGCGATCCGGCGCCGTTCCGTCCGGTGATGCTGGCGCATGCGATCGAGGATGCGGATTTTGCCAGCCTCGATCCCGCCGATTTCATCGCGGAATGGAAATGGGACGGCATCCGCGTGCAGGCGGTCGCCGGCCGCGACGAGCGCGGACAGATGCAGGCGCGGCTCTATTCGCGCACCGGCGAGGACATCACGAAAAGCTTTCCCGATCTGGTGCCGTCGCTGCGCCTGCCCGGCGCCATCGATGGCGAGCTGCTGGTGCTGCGCGAGGGCCGCGTGCAGACGTTCAATGTGCTGCAGCAGCGGCTGAACCGAAAAGTCGTTTCGCCGAAACTGATCAAGGACTTTCCAATTCACCTGCGCGCCTACGATCTGCTCGGTGATGACGAAAACGACCTGCGCGAACTGCCGTTTGCCGAGCGCCGTGCGCATCTGGAGACATTCGTCAAAAAGCTCGACGATCCGCGCATCGATCTGTCGCCGACGGTTGCCTTCGCCAGTTGGGAGGCGCTGATGGCCGCGCGCGCCGATCCATCAAGCGCCGGCGCGGGTGAGGATGCCGAGGCGGTCGAGGGCGTGATGCTGAAGCGGCGCGACGCGCCCTATCTGCCGGGCCGCCCGAAGGGCCAGTGGTGGAAATGGAAGCGCGACCCGCACATCATCGACGCCGTGCTGATGTATGCCCAGCGTGGCCACGGCAAGCGCTCGTCCTATTATTCGGATTACACATTCGGCGTCTGGACCAATGGCGAGGATGGCGAGCAACTGGTTCCGGTCGGCAAAGCCTATTTCGGCTTCACCGACGAGGAGCTGTTGCAGATCGACCGCTTCGTCCGCCGCAACACGACAGAGAAATTCGGCCCCGTCCGCCATGTCGTGCATGAGCCGGACCAGGGCCTGGTGCTGGAAGTCGCCTTCGAGGGGCTGGCCCGCTCGCCGCGGCACAAATCCGGCGTCGCGATGCGGTTTCCCCGCATCAGCCGGCTGCGCTGGGACAAGCCACCGCGCGAAGCCGACCGGCTGGAGACGCTGGAGCGGATGCTGAAGGATGTGACGGCAAACTAGCCAAGGCGGTTTCAAGCGACGTAGGGGGCCGGTTCGCGTGAAGAAAACGCGTAAAAAAATAGCTGCCAAATGCGCATGACGGCCATTGACCGGCACAAGCGGGTTCCCCATCTGCCCCGCCGTGCCGTATAATGCGCGCGACACGCGAGGAGAGATCGATGCCCAACGACGTCAGAGACCTGCCGGCCGGCAATGACGGCCTGTACCGCTTCCTCGGCGGCTCGCCGCTGTCGGTGGCGTTCCGGCTGATCCTGCTGTCGATCCTGGTCGGCGTGGTGCTCGCCGCCATCGGTTTCGATCCCTGGAATATCCTGCACAGCATCCAGACGCTGTTCCGGCGGCTGTGGGATCTCGGCTTCGACGCTGTCAACTGGCTGTGGCGCTACTTCCTGCTCGGCGCCGTGCTCGTGATCCCGATCTGGCTGCTGTCGCGGCTGTTCGGCAGCTCGCGCGGGCGATAATCCTTCAACAGGCGGTGGGCGGCCGATGCAATTACGATTTGTCGGCTGCGGCGATGCGCTCGGCTCGGGAGGCAGGTTCAACACCTGCTTCCACGTCACGGGGAACAGCGTCAATTTCCTGATCGATTGCGGCGCCTCCTCGCTGCCGGCGCTCAAGCGCCTCGGCATCGCCCGCGACGCCATCGACCTGATCCTGATCACGCATTTTCATGGCGACCATTTTGGTGGCCTGCCGTTCCTGCTGCTGGACGCGCAGTTCACGCGACGTACCCGCCCGCTCGTCATTGCCGGGCCAAAGGGGATCGAGACCAAGCTGCCCAACCTGATGGAAGCGTTGTTCGAGCATTCATCCAAGACAAAGCAGCGCTTCGATCTCTCGGTTGTCGCGCTCGAGCCGGAGCAGAGCCGCACATTCGGTGAGGTCAAGGTGACGCCCTATCCCGTCGTCCACGGCGAATCCGGCGGACCGTTCCTGGCCTATCGCGTCGAAGCCGAAGGCCGTGTCATCACCTACAGCGCCGACACTGAGTGGACCGAGACGCTGATCCCGGCGGCACGCGGCGCCGACCTGTTCATTGCGGAAGCCTATTATTACGACAAGATCGTCAAGAATCACCTCAGCCTGAAGACGCTGGAAGCGCACCTTGGCGAGATCAACGCCAAGCGGCTGGTGCTGACGCATATGAGCGACGACATGCTCGGCCGCATCGGCGAATTGCCATACACCGCGGCCGAAGACGGCATGGCGATCGAGTTCTAGGATGCATTCCCTCAATCCGGCTTCTCGGGTCACGACGGCACAGGTGTTTGCCATCGCAGGCCCCGCGATGGTCGCGAACCTGACGACGCCGCTGATCGGCATCGTCTCGACGACTGCGATCGGCCGGCTCGGCGATGCCACGCTGCTCGGCGGCGTGGCGATGGCGTCCGTGCTGTTCGACTGCATGTTCTGGCTGTTCGGTTTCCTGCGCATGAGCACGGTGGCCTTCACCGCGCAATCGCTGGGCGCCGGAGAGACATCGGAATTGCGCGCGATCCTGCTGCGCGGCCTGATCGCCGCGGCGCTGGTTGGCACAGCGCTCGTTGCCCTGCAGATGCCGCTTGCTGCCGTCTTGCTGGGTGCGATGGGCGGCAGCGACGGCGTCTCACGCGCGGCAAAAACCTACTTCACCGTCCGGATCTGGTCGGCGCCGCTGGCGCTAGGCAATTATGTCATGCTCGGATGGCTGATCGGGCAGGCGCGCGCCAAGCTGGCGCTCGGCATGCAGATCACCATCAACCTCATCAACGTGGCGGGGACCGTCGTGCTGGTGCTGGCGCTCGACTTTGGAATTGCCGGCGCTGCCATTGCCGCACTGATCGCGGAGGCCGCAGGCCTGATGCTCGGTCTGCTGATCGCGCGCCATCTTTCGAAAGGGCAATTCGCGGCTTCCCGCGCGTTGCTGTTCGATCAGGCCAAGCTGATGCGGATGCTTTCGGTCAATCGCGACATCATGATCCGTACCGCGTCGCTGATCGCGGCGTTTCTGTTCTTCACTGCGCAGGGCGCGCGTGCCGGCGACACGACGCTCGCCGCAAACGCGGTCCTCAACAACTTTCTGCTGTCCGGCGCCTTCTTCCTCGACGGCCTCGCCAACGCAGCCGAACAGCTCTGCGGCCGCGCCTACGGCGCCCGCGACAAGGCGGCTTTCGCAGGCGCCGTGAAGCTCGTCGTGATGTGGGGCTTTGGCTTCGCGCTCGCGGTCGCTGCCTGTTTCCTGCTGTTTGGGCCTATGTTTATCGACACGATGACCGCAAGTGCGGACGTACGCCGGATCGCGCGCGATTATTTGCCGTTCGTGATCTTCGCGCCGCTGCTCGGCGTGTTCGCCTTTGCCTTTGACGGGATCTATATCGGCGCCACCTGGGCGCGCGATATGCGCAACCTGATGGTGGCCTCGCTGGTGATCTTTCTAACCGCATGGTTCGCGCTGCGGTCGTTCGGCAATGCCGGACTATGGGCCGCGCTGCTGGTGCACTACGCCGCGCGTGGCGGGCTGGAGGCGCTGCGGTATCCGGCATTGTTGAGGAAGTCGTTCGGCTCGTAGCCCGGATGCAGCGAAGCGAAATCCGGGGCCTTCGTGCGCGGCGAGTCCGTCCCCGGATTGCGCTTCGCTCCATCCGGGCTACGGGTTTCTCATCTACCTCACCGGCCATTCCTCTGCCGTGATCGTCGCGGCATCGGCGCCGACGATTTCCGACAGCGAGTCGCGTCCGGTGCGCAGCAGCGTCGAGGCGAGATCGTTCTTGATGTCGTCGACCAGCCCCAGCCCCTTATAGACCAGCGACGAATAGAGCTGGATCAGGCTGGCGCCGGCGCGGATCTTTGTCAGCGCGGCGCCGCCGCTATCGATGCCGCCGACGCCGATCAGCGGAAACGCGCCTTCGGTCCGCACATAGGTTTCCGCCACCATGCGGGTCGACAATCGGAACAGCGGCCGGCCGGACAAGCCACCCTGCTCGTTCGCCCGCGCCTGTTCGCGCAAGGTCGAGGGCCGCGCCAGCGTGGTGTTGCCGACGATCATGCCATCGATGCCGCGCGAGCGGGCGATGTGCACGACGTCGTCGAGTTCGGTCAGGCTGAGATCCGGCGCGATCTTGAGCAGCACGGGGGAATCGCCGGCGTTCTTCCGCACCCGCTCGCGCGCATCGATCACCTTGGCCAGCAGTTCGTCCAGCGCGGCCGATTGCTGCAGATTGCGCAGGCCCGGCGTGTTCGGCGAGGAGACGTTGACGGTGAAATAGCTCGCGACCGGCGCAAAGGTCTCGATCAGCTTGACGTAATCGGCGATGCGGTCGGACGAATCCTTGTTGGCCCCGACATTGACGCCGACGATGCCGCCATGATGGGCGCGCGCCGCGAGGCGTCGCAGCGCCGCTTCAGCGCCGTCATTGTTGAAGCCCATGCGGTTGATCACGGCTTCGTCCCGCTCCAGCCGAAACAGCCGCGGCCGCGGATTGCCGCCCTGCGGCTTCGGCGTCACGGTGCCGATCTCGACAAAGCCGAAGCCGAGCCGCAACAGCCCGTCGGGCACCTCCGCGCTCTTGTCGAAGCCGGCCGCCATCCCGATCGGGTTGGGAAAATTCAGGCCGAAGGCGCGCACCGCCAGCTTCGAATCGTCCGCGCGCGGCTTGACCGGCGGCAACAGCCGCAGGCCATGGATCGCCATGCGATGCGCATCCTCCGGATCGAACCAGCGCAAGAGCGGCAGCGAAAAGGCGTCGAAGGCGCGGATCACGGGATAAGCTCCGGAATATCGTGACTGCCGTCGGACCGCGCGCGCATGTCGAGGATGGCGGTCACCGCGCCGAGATCGAGCTCGCCATAGAGATGCGGGAACAACTCATCGTTGCGCGAGGGCTCCCAGCGCAGCGCGTCGCCCAGCGCATCGGCGTCGATTGCGACCAGGAACAGGCCGGTTTGGCCGAAATAATGCTTTCGCGCCGTCTCGGCGACCTGGGCGGCGGTCGAGAAATGAATGTATCCGTCGCGCAGATCGTCCGCGCTGCCCCGATAGACGCCCTGCCGTTCGGCCTCGCGCCAGGCCGAGGCGGGAGTGATTTTATAGATCGTGGGCACGGCTTTCCGGGCTTCCCCTGCTTGTCGTTGACTCTCTTGGGATTTCCCGGACATGGCCGGGCTGGCGGCCGACCGTAAAGGCGGCAGGCCGCCAACTCAAGCGCTGCCACCACAGGCAGAGCGCGAAGATTGCGCAAAGGGGCCGGATCAGGCAATAATTCCTAGACCGTTCCAGGGATTTTCGATGGCGAAGCACGCCAAGGCGCAACGGCTTCTGACCCACAACCAGGTCTGGACGGCGCTCGACCGGCTGGCGGAACGCGCCGGCATGTCGCCCTCGGGGCTGGCCAGGCGCGCCGGCCTCGACCCCACCACCTTCAACAAATCCAAGCGCATCACCGCCGACGGGCGCGAGCGCTGGCCTTCGACCGAATCGGTCTCCAAGGCGCTGGCCGCGACCAATTCGTCGATCGACACTTTCGTGCAGTTGATCGGCGACGGCACACGCAGCCTGCAATCGGTGCCGCTGCTCGCGCTCGCGCAAGCCGGCAGCGGCGGCCATTTCGACGACAACGGCTTTCCCGCCGGCAAGGGCTGGGGTGAGGCGGCGCTGCCCTCGGCCAGCGACGAGCACGCCTACGCCCTGGAAATCTCCGGCGATTCGATGAAGCCGACCTATCGCGACGGTGACATTATCGTGGTGTCACCGGGCACGCCGATCCGGCGCGGCGATCGCGTGGTGCTCAAGACCTCGGGCGGCGAAGTCATGGTCAAGGAATTGAAGCGGCGGACGACGAAGACGCTGGAGCTGCAGTCGCTCGATCCTGCACAGGCCGACCGCACGCTGGATGCCGATGACGTCGCCTGGATCGCGCGCATCGTGTGGGCGAGCCAGTAGGATCGCCGTTGCCGTGACGGACGTGCTGAGCGACCTGCTGCAACACTCCCTTCGCATCGTGCTGTGCGGGACTGCCGCCGGGACGACGTCCGCGGCCGAGCGGGCCTACTATGCACACCGGCAGAACAAGTTCTGGACGATTTTGCACGAGACAAAGCTGACGCCGGAGCGGCTGCAGCCGCAGCAATACCGGGACCTGCTGCAACATGGAATCGGCCTGACCGACCTTGTGAAAGCGGGTGTGGGCATGGACCGTGCCACGCTGCCGAAGCTGACGGCGGCGGATCGCAGCCGGCTGAGCGGCGCGATCACGACGTTTCGTCCGTGCTTCCTCGCATTCACCAGCAAGACGGCGGGGCAGAAATTCTTCGACGGCAAGCGCGACTATGGCGAGCAGCGTGAACTGATCGGCGAGACGCGGGTGTGGATCTTGCCGTCGACCTCGGGCGCGGCGAACGGAAGCTGGCGGCCGGAAATCTGGCACCAGTTTGCCAATGAGGTCAGAGCGGCTGGCGTGTAAGCGAGCCACTAACTTCACCGCGGCGTCGCCCCTGCGAACGCAGGGGCCCATAACCACAAATGCTCGTGGCGAAGGATGACGTCTCCTCGCCTGCCCGTTCCACAGGCCGCGGCGTATGGGTCCCTGCTTTCGCAGGGACGACAGAGAATTCACGTCGCGTAGTCGGGCTCTTTCCTGTCCAGCATCCGCTTCAGCGCATCGAAATGCCGCTGCGCCGGCGTCGGGCCCTTGTAGAGATGCTCGTCCTTGTAATCGCGCTTGGTTTTCTCCACCACGGGCGCGGGAAGCTGCTTCAGCCTCTGCCCGGTCCACATCGCATAGATCTGCACCTGGGCGGCGCGCTCGACGTAATAGAGCATGTCATAGGCTTCCGCGACGGTCGCGCCGACCGTGGAGATGCCGTGATTGGCCATGAACAGCACGGTCTTGTCGCCAATGACCTTTGCCAGCCGCGCGCCTTCAGCAGGATCGAGGGCCGGGCCGGTGTACTCGTCGTCATAGGCAATCGCCCCGGAGAGACCGACCTCGGTCTGGCCGATCTCCTTGATGCGGGGATCTTCCAGCCGCGTCAGCGCGCTGGCATGCGGCATGTGGGTGTGAAACACCGCCTTCGCCTGCGGCAGCGCCTTGTGGATCGGCGCGTGGATGCAATAGCAGGAGCGCTCGACCTCGCCCTCGCCGCTCTTGACCTCGCCGTCGTCGATGCCGACTTCCATGAAGCAGGACGCGGTGACCTCCGACCAATGCGTGCCGAACGGGATCTGGTAATAGCGGTCGCTCTTATCAGGCACCACGAAAGTCAGATGGTTGAAGATGCCTTCGGAGAATCCCTGGATGAAGGCCAGCCGGTGCGCGGCCGCGAGATCGACCCGCGCCTGCCATTCCTCGGCGCTGTATTCGCTGAGCGACTTCGGCGAAACCCTGAACTGCATGTGCGTTCTCCCTGATCCGCTTGTAGTGCCTGCCTCTCCGCGGAGGCTTTGATGGCTTTCGTAGCAGGGACTGTAGCGCAAATCCGGAACGGCCGCGGCTGAAATTGCAGCGGACCTCCCATCTGGTTTTGCGGCCCGGACGCTTCTTCCTTCTCCCCTTGTGGGAGAAGGAAGAAAGTTACGCCGACCGTGCCAGCGCGCCGTCGATCATGTTCACCGCATTCGTCACGCCGTACACCGCGACGAACGAGCCGAAGCGCGGGCCCTTCTCCTGGCCGAGCAGCACCTGGTAGAGCATGTTGAACCAGTCGAGCGAGACGCCAGGCCGGCCGTCCTTGCCCTTCTTGACCTGGTCGAGGAACGGCTCGCGGCGGCCGATCTCGT
>Ga0081455_10008644_pt1 | contig 10556 bp, 13 predicted proteins | sample TabmetS3T2R1_FD_70207 | JGI IMG/M metagenome (GOLD analysis project Ga0081455, IMG submission 70207) | Tabebuia heterophylla rhizosphere microbial communities from the University of Puerto Rico - S3T2R1 | ecosystem: Host-associated > Plants > Roots > Rhizosphere ... | reverse complement strand
GGCCGTCGTGCACCGTCCGCCCTCGACCCCGGACGCGCCCCGCGAGGACGGCGGCGGCGACGACCTCGTGACCTACACCGGCGATCCAACCCCGCTGGTCAATACCGCGAGCCGCACCTGGACCCATTCGCTCTCGGGCATCCTCACCGTATTGCTCGAAGCCGGCCTTGTGATCGAGATGGTGCACGAGCACGACGCCGTTCCCTGGCAGTTCTTCCCGATGGCGGTACGCGGCCCCGACCGGCTTTACCGGCTGCCGGACGGCGGCCCGAAGCCCCCGCTGGCGCTGACCCTGAAGGCAAGGAAGCGTTAAACAGGGCATGCGGCGGACGCGGGACGGCTGTCCTGTCGCACCCACTTTTCCTTGCTGCCCGCAGTGATTAATAGAAGGGCTCTAAGCAGCGCATGTCCCGGAAAAGTGGACACCGGTTTTCCGAAAAGGACATGCGCCAATAAAGATCAGTGTCAGGACCATCGATGGCGAAACCGCGCACCCTCTACGACAAGATCTGGGACGACCACGTGATCGAGGACCAGGGCGAAGGCACCTGCCTCATTTATATCGATCGCCACCTCGTCCACGAAGTGACCTCCCCGCAGGCGTTCGAGGGGCTGCGCCTGTCCGGACGCAAGGTGCGCGCGCCCGATAAGACGCTGCTCGTCGTCGACCACAACGTGCCTACCACCGACCGGCGGCAGAAGAACCCGGACCCGGAGAGCGAGGCGCAGATCGCCTATCTCGCCGAGAACGCCAAGATCTTCGACCTCGAATACTACAACGAGTTCGACAAGCGGCAGGGCATCGTCCACATCATCGGCCCCGAGCAGGGCTTCACCCTGCCCGGCACCACGATCGTCTGCGGCGACAGCCACACCTCGACGCATGGGGCGTTCGGCGCGCTGGCGCACGGCATCGGCACCTCGGAGGTCGAGCATGTGCTGGCGACGCAGACCCTGATCCAGACCAAGGCCAAGAACATGCGCGCGATCGTCGACGGCAAGCTGCCGAACGGCGTCACCGCCAAGGACATCATCCTCGCCATCATCGGCGAGATCGGCACCGCGGGCGGCACCGGTCATGTGCTGGAATATGCCGGCGAGGCATTCCGCGCATTGTCGATGGAAGGCCGCATGACCGTCTGCAACATGTCGATCGAAGGCGGCGCCCGCGCCGGCCTGATCGCGCCGGACGAGAAGGCCTATGCGTTCGTCAAGGACCGGCCGAAGGCGCCGAAGGGCAAGGATTGGGACGCCGCACTACGCTACTGGGACACGCTGCGCTCCGACGACGGCGCGCATTTCGACAGCGTGATCCGGCTCGACGCAGCGAAGCTGCCGCCGATCGTCACCTGGGGGACCTCGCCGGAAGACGTGATCTCGGTCACCGGCCACGTGCCCGATCCGGCCAAAATCGCCGACGAGGCGAAGCGGCTGTCGAAGGAGCGCGCGCTGGCCTACATGGGCCTCACCGCGGGCACCAAGATCACCGACATCGCGGTCAACCGCGTTTTCATCGGCTCCTGCACCAATGGACGCATCGAGGATCTGCGCGCGGCCGCGAAGGTGGTCGACGGCAAGACCGTCAATGCCAATGTCAATGCGATGATCGTGCCGGGCTCTGGCCTCGTCAAGGAACAGGCGGAGGCCGAAGGGCTCGACAAGATTTTCATCAAGGCCGGGTTTGACTGGCGCGAGCCGGGCTGCTCGATGTGTCTCGCCATGAACCCCGACAAGCTCGCGCCGGAAGAGCGCTGCGCCTCGACCTCAAACCGGAATTTCGAGGGCCGCCAGGGCTTCAAGGGCCGCACCCATCTGGTCTCGCCGGCGATGGCGGCCGCGGCGGCGATCGCCGGACACTTCGTCGACATCCGGGAGTGGTGAGGCCCGTCTCACCGGAATTCCCTGCAATCGAATTAAGGGCGCCGCACTGGCGCCCTTAATAGTTCAAAGCTGGCAAGCTCGCGACGCGCGTGCCTCACAGCGTCGTCTGCTTGGTCCCGCACTCTTTGCAGCTGAAGGGCACCCGTGTCTCGCCGGGATCGGCCATCACGCGATTGGCCGCGCCGCATTTGCCGCACTTCGCCTCGATCCGAGTCTTGCCCTGCTTGATCGTGACCTTGCCGCGCGCCAGCGCTTCGGCAATCAGGCGTTCGGTTTCCGCGGCCATCGCCTTCTTGTCCATCGACAAACCCCTGTGTGAGGTGACGGCCCGCCGCCCGGCACGCCATCTTCGCTCTCCTTATGCCCGGCAAACCCCGCGAGGTGAAGCGAAGAACGACCACGGGGTCGCCCTGCCCTGCCTCTGCGGCGATCACGTCTTGCGGCAGAGGGAGCAATCCTGCTCCCCGCGACGTCGCCGGACTTTGCGATGCGCGCCAGGACCGACGGCGGCCGAGAAGGTCTCGTCGAAGCGTGATTCGGCATCTGCACAAGGGCTGTCACAGAATTTTTGCCGAAGGTGGCGCATTGACAATCAGAGGCTCGCGCAGGAACTCTGGCGTCACTGCGCCGTTGCCCTTCGGGCCCAGCATGCTAGAACCCACGCCCCTGACAGGAGCGTGACTTGGCAAAGGCGAAGACCGAAAAGGCAAAGACGGGCAAGACGAAGGCCGCAAAGAGCGCGGCGCGTAAGACGGTGAAAGCCCAATCGCGCAGCACGTCGGCGCGGGAGAATTCGGTTCGTAAGCCTGCTGCGCAAAGAGCGTCGGCGACAAAAAAAACTGCGGCGCGGAAGGCGCCGGCCAAAACCGCTTCAACCACGAGCGCTTCAACGAGGACCGTCTCAGGGAAGACTGCAACACCCGCAGCAGGCAAGCGGGCCACAGCGAAGGCAGCAAAGGCGATCAACAGCCCTGACAAGATCGTTCTCACCACGCGTGCGGCGACTGAGATCGCGACGAGTACGCCCACCAGCAGGACACCGACGACGTCCGTGACCACATCTGACAACCCGCCCACAAAACCGACCGCCGCGAAAACAGCCGCGCCACAAGCAGAGATGACGACCGCCAAGGCGCGCGCGACCACCATGACGCTGCCGGGCAAGACGCCCGCGGTCGGGGCCGATGCGAGCGCGGCGCGAGCCAAGCAAGCAGAAACGCCCGCCACCGTGCCGCCGCCGGCGAATGGCGGGCCGGGCACAGCCCTGAATCGTGCGACGGCTGAACGCGCGGACATGCCGCCGGCGAGCGGCTTCACGCTTTTGGTCGACGGCCACTACAAGAACTCCTTCGCGAGCTTGAAACTCGCCAAGGACGCCGGAGCGGCGCTGCTCGGCCGCTTCCCCATGCTGCGCGTAGAGATTTATGACGCGGCCAACAAGGCGCGCGTCGCGGTCTGACGACCGGCCCGTCGGGCAATGACAGAGCGGCGGACCGGCGGCCGCGCAAATGCGACGGGTTTCGGCAATCCTCCCTTAACCGGGGCGGCGCAGGCTGCGCGCGAGAAGGTTCGCGCACGCGCGCAACAAGCGGCGCCATGGAGGCCGGGATGGCCGACAAAAAGGAATTCGTCGACCTGATCCGTGACGCGACGCGCCAGCGCCGCCGGGCCGGCACGCCGCTCAGTGCCCCGCCGCCTGAGAAAGAACGATCGCGGCTGAGCCACTGGCCATCGAACCGGCAGTTGCAATGGCGACTCGAAACGCTGATGCCCTGGAAGATCAAGGTTTGGGAGCGCAAGGACTGGAAGTGAGTCCGGCGCGCCGATCTGTCGACGCCAAACAAAAAGGCCGCACCGAGAGATGCGGCCTTCTGTTTGTTCTCGGAGCGACGTGTCGCGAAGCTTACATGCCACCGATCGCGTAGTTCACGCCGACGCGAAACACGTTCTCGTGGAACTTCGCCGAGTCGGTGCGGGTCGCGGCGGTGCCACCGACGACACCAGAACGCGGCGCGGTCGTATACAGCGTAGTGAAAGTATCGCTGGTGCTGCCGAGATCGACGTAGAGATACTCCGCCTTGACCGACCATTTCTGATTGATCTTGCCTTCGACACCAGCGCCTACGGTCCAACCGACCTTCACGGTCTTGTTGTCGTAGGAGCCGGCGAAGGTGTTGTAGGTCAAGCCACTGATCGCTCCAACCGTCGTGCCAACGACATTCCCGCTGCGCTCGACTTCGCCATAGGCGAGACCGCCCGTTCCATAGATCAGCACCGGCCCGGCGGTGTAACCGAGCCGGCCGCGCAGGGTGCCAAACCAGTTCAGCTTGTGCTGCGCGGAGATGTCGGAGAAGACGACGGGAAACAACGACAAAAATCCCGGTACGGTCACAACCTGAGCACCGCAGGTGATGATGCAGGACTTGGTGTCCTTCATCGTCGTGCCCTGGATGTCAGCCTCGATGCCGAGCAGACCCATCGGCGAGAACTGATAGTTATAGCCGACTTGGCCACCTCCGGCGAAACCGTCCGGAGCGAGTTTGAAGTTACGCGGCGCGCCGTAGAGGCTCGTGCCAGGGGTGAGAACGAAGCCGCCTCCGAAGCCGGGCGCGCTCACCGTCGTCTCAGTGGTGGGATCACTGCCGAAACCATAGCCCGCATTCAGGCCGGCGTAGAAACCGGTCCAAGTCGCGGCCGGAGGCGCGGCAAGCGGCGGAGCCTTCAAAGGACGGGCGGCCATGTCAGCCGCCGAAGCGACGTTGATGACACTGAACGTCGCCAGGGCGACGCTGGCGAATGCGAGTTTTTTCATGATTGGAACCCTTTTTACTAGCAAGCCACTCAAACCACGCGCTTTAACTGCTTGTTAACTAGCAAACTTTTGCCGTCAGGCTGTCTCCCAAACGACACAGGCGTCCAAATAAAGCCAGAATCGGCATTCCGGTAAGCTATTGTTACTATTTATTAATAATGGAACCCGAAGAAATTCAGCCGATTCGGCGCGCCAGTCGCCGAAAACGCACGATCAGCAGCGCCGCATAGACGGCGGTGCCGACCGACAGTCCAAGCCACACGCCCACCGCGCCGAGGCCAGCGACAAAACCGAGCACGCAGCTCGTGACGAAGCCGATGCACCAGTAGCTCAGCGCGGCAAACAGCATCGGGACTCGTGTATCGTTCATCCCGCGCAACGCACCGACCGTCACCGTCTGAATGCCATCCGCAACGAAGAATGTCGCGCCGACCACAAGAAGCGCGGCGGTGAGTTCAGTGGCCGGCACGGTGTCGGCGCCCGCGCCGAGAAACAACTCCGCCACGTCATAGCGTGCGAGCAGCACCGCGAGCGTCATCACCGCCATGAAGGCTGTGCCGAGTCCGACGGCAACCCATCCGGCACGCCGGGCTGCGGCACCGTCATGGCCACCGACGGACTGGCCGACCCGCACGGTGGCGGCCATCCCGATGCCGAACGGCACCATGAACAGGATCGCCGCGGTGTTGAGCGCGATCTGATGCGCCGTGACGGCGGCGGTACCGATCACGCCCATCAGCAATGCGGCCGCGCCGAATACGCCATACTCCAGCATGAACGAGATCGACATCGGCATGCCGATGACAACCAATTCCCGCAGCAGCGCCCAGTCGATGCGGAACAGCTCGGCGAAAACACGATAGGCGGCGAACGGCTTGACGGCCCGCGCGACGATGACGGATGCCAGCAGCATGCTCCAATTGACGAATGAGGTCGCAAGTCCCGCGCCGAGCATGTCGAGCGCCGGCAGGCCGAACGCGCCGTAGATCAGCGCATAGGCCAGCAGCGCATTGAGCGGGATCGCGGCGAGCATGATCCAAAGACCGGGTGCCGGGCGGTTAACCGATCCCATGAAGCCGCGGATCGCGATCACCCAGAGTCCAGGCAAGGCTGACCAGGCCATGCCATCGAGATAACGGCCGGCGAGAGCGGCGGAAGCCGGGGACTGACCGAGCAGCAGCAGGATCTGTTCGCCGAACAGCTGGAACAGCGTCACCGGCAATCCGATGAACAGCGCAGCCCAAAGTCCGACGCGCAACGCGCGACGCAGCCGTTCCGCATCGTCAGCGCCGAAGGCCTGCGCGGTGAGTGGCGCCACCGCCGAGACCAGTCCCATCGCGAAGACGAAGCTCATGAAAGCCACGGTCTGGCCGAGCGCGGCGGCAGCGACAGCCTCGGCGCCGAGCCGGCCGATCATGGCGAGATCGCTCGTCATCATCGCGATCTGGCCGAGTTGGGTCAGCGCGAGCGGAACCGCGAGCTTCAGCGTCTGGCCAAGCTCGGTCGCGATGGGAGCGTCGGCCGCTCCGCTCCGGTCTGCGTCGCGCAGTGCCGGGCTCTCTGTCCGATCGAATGAGGTCACGGCACTGATATCGTCTTGCTGGTGATGTTACGTGCGGCGCTGGCCAGTTGTTACACTTGAGCGTTGGTCACCCGTTGACTCGCAATTGGCGAGCCGTGTCGCATCCTAACATGCCAAAACCGTGACAACCGGCGGCAGGCGGCCGAGGCGTGCCCGTCCGCCTCCATGTTGTCGTGCCCTGATCTGACGCGACATATCCGCATAGACGCGGTGGGCAGCCTGTGAGACCATTGTGGTCGCCTCGGGCTGGGCGCCACTCCATTTCGCGCCGATGTCTCCACGAGCCGCCGCATGCCGAACACGCCGAACACCGTCACCACGCCGCGCACCAAAGTCAAAACGAAGGTCGAGCGGCCGCGGCTGCACAAGGTGATCCTGGTCAATGACGACTACACGCCACGTGAATTCGTCGTCACCGTGCTCAAGGGCGAGTTCCGCATGACCGAAGACGAAGCCTACAAGGTGATGATCACCGCGCATCGGCGCGGCGTCTGCGTCGTCGCGGTCTACACACGCGATGTCGCCGAGACAAAAGCGACACGCGCCACCGACGCCGGTCGCGCGAAAGGCTACCCGCTTCTGTTTACGACCGAGCCGGAGGAGTAGGTCCGCTTACCAGCCAATACGATCGCGGTAGGGCGCCTCGAACGGGCCCAATGCCGGATACCAGGGATTCTGCCAGCCGGCCGGGGCCGACGGGCCGATAAAGGTCTGGCCGGTCACGTGGGTCGGCGGCAGCGCATAGTCGAGATAGTGGCGGTCACCGGGCTGCACCTCGACTCCGGCATCAAGCCAGGAGCGCTTGGTGACGAAAATGCGGGTGCGCGGACCGGCCATATAGGACACGTTCGGCGACCGGCTCGTCGCATAAACCACCGCACGTTTTTTGGTCGCTGCGTCGGCCGGCAGGGCGCCGCAAGCCAGCGTCACCGCCGTCGCACCGAGGAGCTGCGCCAAAATTCTGAAATTCATCGTATCCTCAAAGGGTTGCCGAATTGCGCCATCTTACAGGCTCGCGGCTTCGGAACAAGGTCAATTGGGCCACACTTGCGAGGATAATGACGCGGCGCGACCCGTCAGAGTTCCAGCCGCAAGCGTGACCTTTGGAGGCCTTCCTTCACCATGAGGTCTTTGTTCGGGGGTCTTTTCGGCTGCGCTGTTTGGACCGCGCTCAGCGGAGCAGGCGGCGGAGCGGCTGGCGTGGCGAGGTATCCGTGGTCTGGGAGACGGGCTCGGCTGTACACCGCGCAGGGCGCTTCATCTGCTCGTTGATGAAGGCATTCGCGTCGTCCGATGGCAAGGGATGCTGCAGCGTCAGCTTGTCGAGCACGCAGGCGACCGCTGCATAATTCGGTCGCGCGCCATTCGCCTCGCAATACCAGCCCTTCAGATAGAAAGCGGGCGACGCGAACCGGCTGAGATAGGCAACGCAGAGTTTGACTCGCCCATCGGAATTGATCGAAAATTCGCTCGCCCGCACCGGGCCGAAACGCGTTTCGAGATCATAGAAGACCCGCGGGTAAGCCTGCGTTCGTGCCGAGATCGGCTGCAGCTGACCGATTTCGCTATTAAAATCCCGCGTCAGATTCTGGTATTCCGGACGGGGCACGATCATGACCGTGGTCATATCGACATCGCGATCATAAAGCTGGCCGTATTGCAGACGTTCCGCCCAGCCCGAGGCATGCTGGATCGCCGCGCGCGATTGCGGTCGCTGCGACAACGCGCTGGTCGCAAATTGGAATGCAGGCTGTGCGGCGCTGGTCGAGGACGGCAAGCGATTCCAAACAGTGATCGCCACGAGCGCGACGACGCCGAACATCAGCGCGCCAAACGAGTAAAAAGCATAGCGGATGAAAATGCCGGTATAGTTCGCGGCAAGCCCGACATTGCTCCGATTGACGTCAAAAGCCATGATCAGCACTCCAGTCCGATTATTGCCGCATGCCCCGCAGCTGCGGCCGTTCGGGTGCGCTGATCCAGTCCGACCCGACGGACACACTTTCGATGCCGCAATCGGCACCGCGCTTCAGTTCCGCCCGTGCAAAAAATTCCGCGAGCTTCGGATCGCTGCCCGCAGCGAGCAGGGTCAGGCGGTCCAGCAGACAGCCCGCCGACTGGCGTTGTGCGCGCCAGTTCGATGACAGGGGCGGCGCCAGCGATCGGCCGCGCGCTGCGTCCGATGTTCGCGGGCTGTCGCTGCGACAGGTCCAGCCACTGATCTCCACCAGCGGGTCGCTTTGATCAAGCACGAAGCCGGTGCATGATTTCGGTGCGCCCTCGCCGGGCACCTGGAACGACACCAGGGCAGCGGGACCGAATTTGGTCTCGATCATGCCGGCCGCCTGCAAATCACTGGCCTGCCACCCGGCGACACGGTCGGCGATCACGAGGGTCGCCGGGGCGAACCCCATCAATTCCCCGCCGGGGCGGTACACCTCGACGGCGGCCGGCGGCACCACGGCCCCTTCGGAGGCCCAGCGCAGAATGTCCCGGCGGCCACCTTCCGGATGCCGAAGAATCTCATAAGAGGCTGTTTTGGCTGGCAAATCGGATTTTCCGGCCGAAGCGGAAGCGGCAAAAGCGGGCTGCGGCCGGTCGACCGGGCGCCACGCCACCGCGCGAATGACAGGCTGCGGGGCCATATCAGCCTCGATATAGAGCCGGGACATCACGTCAGCCGCGATCAAGGCCAACATCATGAGGCCACAGCCATAGGCCACGATCCGCACGAACGCCGCGCGCAGTTCTTCAGCGACGCTGGCAAGCGTTCGGAAGGCGCGATCGGAGGCTGATGCGTCGGCGGGTGCGGCGTGAGCTGCCATGCGGAAAACGCGTGAAATATTGTATTGGACGTCGTTCTCGCATAGAAGCGCGCACGCTTCTCTTATCCGCTGACGCGGAACGGGGCGATTTTCGTCAGGAGAGTGAACGATGGGTTACAAGGTTGCGGTGGTCGGAGCGACCGGCAATGTCGGCCGGGAAATGCTCGACATCCTCGCCGAACGCCGGTTTCCGGCGGACGAGGTCGTTGCAATCGCGTCCCGGCGCAGCCAGGGCGTCGAAGTGTCCTTTGGCGACAAGACTCTCAAGGTCAAGGCTCTCGAAACCTATGATTTCTCCGACGTCGATATCTGCCTGATGTCGGCCGGCGGCAGCGTGTCGAAGGAATGGTCGCCGAAGATCGGCGCCGCCGGCGCCGTCGTGATCGATAATTCCTCGGCGTGGCGTTACGACGCCGATGTTCCTCTGGTGGTGCCGGAAGTGAATGCCGACGCGGTCGCCGGCTTCACCAAGAAGAACATCATCGCGAATCCGAATTGCTCGACCGCGCAACTCGTGGTCGCGCTGAAGCCGCTGCACGACAAGGCGAAGATCAAGCGCGTCGTGGTCTCGACCTACCAGTCGGTCTCCGGCGCCGGCAAGGAAGGCATGGACGAACTGTTCGCGCAGACCAAGGCGGTCTACACGACCGGCGAGATCGAGACGAAGAAGTTTCCGCGCCGCATCGCCTTCAACCTGATCCCGCACATCGACGTCTTCATGGAGGACGGTTACACCAAGGAAGAATGGAAGATGATGGCGGAGACCAAGAAGATCCTGGATCCCGCGATCAAGCTGACCGCGACCTGCGTCCGCGTGCCCGTGTTCATCGGCCACTCCGAAGCCGTCAACATCGAGTTCGAGAATCCGATCACGCCGGATGAAGCCCGCGACATCCTGCGACGGGCACCGGGCTGTATCGTCATCGACAAGCACGAGGACGGCGGCTACGCCACGCCTTATGAGGCGGCGGGCGAAGATGCCACCTATATCAGCCGCATCCGCGAGGACGCGACCGTGGAGAACGGCCTGGTGTTGTGGTGCGTCTCGGACAATCTGCGCAAGGGCGCGGCGTTGAACGCGGTCCAGATCGCCGAATGCCTCGACAATCGCAAGCTGATCCGGGCCAAGAAAAAGGCGGCGTGAAGCCTTCCGCGCCGCTCGCGCGGAGGCACGTCAAGCCGGATTTGCAGCAGGATCTCCGCATCAGCGGGGATCGATACGCCGCGACAGGAACCGCTTCATGCTGAACGATCGCGAAAACATCCTCAATGCGCTACGCGAGAAGCCGCTCAAGACTTATGAGATCATGCGGCGCGCCAACATCGCCAATGAGGAAGCCTGCCAAACCCTGCTCCTGAAGATGCGGGACGAAGGCCTGCTGAAGTTCGACATCCACAAGGGCCGCTGGCAGCTCGCCTGACTTTACACTGAAGGGGGCGTCTCCCTGGTCGTCGC
>Ga0081455_10008643_pt1 | contig 10557 bp, 9 predicted proteins | sample TabmetS3T2R1_FD_70207 | JGI IMG/M metagenome (GOLD analysis project Ga0081455, IMG submission 70207) | Tabebuia heterophylla rhizosphere microbial communities from the University of Puerto Rico - S3T2R1 | ecosystem: Host-associated > Plants > Roots > Rhizosphere ... | reverse complement strand
AAGGCACCTTCGACATCGCCTTGGCCAACAAGCTCGTGCACGAGAACGCGGCGATCGTCTGCAACGACTTCCACCTGCAAGGACCGGAGCGGATCTTCGTCGTGACCGGCCCCAACAACGGCGGCAAGACGACGTTCGCGCGCATGTTCGGCCAGCTGCACTACGTGGCGAGCCTGGGCCTGCCCGTCCCCGGGCGCCAAGCCAGGCTGTTCCTGCCCGACCGGATCTACACGCACTTCGAGCGCGAGGAGAACATCGAAACGCTGCGCGGGAAGTTCGAGGACGAGCTCGTGCGCGTGCACGAGATCCTCGAGCGGGCGACGTCGAACAGCGTCGTCGTCATGAACGAGAGCTTCAACTCCACGACCCTGAACGACGCGCTGTTCGTCGGCACGGAGGTGATGCAGCGGCTGCTCGAGCTGGGCCCGCTCGCGGTCTACGTGACCTTCGTCGACGAGCTCGCCGCGCTCGGCGAGGCGATGGTGAGCATGGTCAGCCAGATCGTCCCGGAGAACCCCGCCGAGCGGACGTTCAAGGTCCTGCGCACACCGGCCGACGGCCTCGCCTACGCGTGGGCGATCGCGCAGAAGTACGGCCTGACCTACGAACGCCTCATGGATCGGCTCGCGGCATGAAGGTCTTCCTCCTGCACCGCGACCACGACTTCGAGGTCAAGCCAGCGCTGTACGACGACGTCTTGCGCGCGATGGTGACAGGCCATCCCCACACGATCAGCGGCCTCAGGCGCAACCTCGCGCGCGCCGAGGAGAAAGACCCGGCGCCGCCGACGAGCGACGACGTGCTGACCCAGGACCTCGAGCTCCACACGCTGTGGAACGCGATGGCCGCCGGCGACGAGTTCCTCTTCGAGATGGCCAGGCGAGCGCTCCTGTCGAGCCTGACCGACCCCGACGCGATCGTCTATCGCCAGCGCGTCCTCGCCGACTGCCTCGAACAGCCCGAGCTCGTCCGGGAGCTCTATGCCCTGGCGATGGAGGCGCTCGACAGCGAGCGCAGGGCGGGCGGCGGGGTCTGGCACAGCGACCGGCCCGGCACCATCCTGCACCGATCGGTGCGGGTGCTCCAGCTGCACGTCGACGTGCTCAAGCGGCTGCGGCAGGTGGCGGACGAGCACGCCGAGAAGTTCCGCTCCGAGGGCTTCACGCGCTTCTTCGCGATGCTCCGCGAGGAGCTGAGCGACGAGTACCTACAGACCGTCGACCAGCACCTGCGCGAGCTTCAGTTCAAGCGCGGCGTACTGCAGAGCGCGCAGCTCGGTAAGGGCAACAAGGGCACGCACGACATCGTCCGGCGCCCGCACGAGCGACACTGGACCGAGCGGCTCCCGTTCGCGAACCGCTCGTCGAGCTTCACCTTCACGATCCCGCCGCGCGACGAGGGCGGGTTCCGGGCGCTCGAGGACATCCGCGACAAGGGGATCAACCTCGTCGCCAACGCGGTCGCGCAGTCGGCCGACCACGTCAAGAGCTTCTTCAGCATGCTCCGGCTCGAACTCGCCTTCTACCTCGGCTGCGTGAACCTGCGCGATCGCCTCGAGCTCATGGACGAACCGACCTGCTTCCCGGAGCCGCTCGCTGCCGGCGAGGTCGCCCTCGCCGCCCGTGACGTCTACGACGTGTGCCTGACGCTCCACCTCGACGAGCGGGCAGTCGGCAACACCGTCGACGCGAACGGCAAGCAGCTCGTGATGATCACCGGGGCCAACCAGGGCGGCAAGTCGACGTTCCTGCGCAGCATCGGCGTGGCCCACCTGATGATGCAGAGCGGCATGTTCGTCGGCGCGCGCTCGTTCCGAGCCGGCGTCCGCACCGGCGTCTTCACGCACTACAAGCGCGAGGAGGACGCCACGATGCGCAGCGGCAAGCTCGACGAGGAGCTGCGCAGGATGAGCGACATCGCCGATGAGATCGGCCCCGACGCGATGCTGTTGTGCAACGAATCGTTCGCGTCGACCAACGAGCGCGAGGGCTCGGAGATCGCGCGCCAGGTCGTGCGCGCGATGCTCGACCGCAGGATCCGGGTCTTCTTCGTCACCCACATGTACGACCTCGCGCACGGCTTCCACGCGCAACAACTCGACGCCGCCCTGTTCCTGCGCGCTGAGCGGCGCCCGGACGGCCGGCGGACGTTCAAGGTCGTCGCGGGCGAGCCGCTGCCCACGAGCTACGGGGAGGACTCCTACCGTCGGATCTTCGGAGCGAGCGACGGGGTCCGCCGTCAGGTCAGCTAGTCTGCTTCTTGAGCGATGAGGCTCGCTCTGACTGCGGCTTAGCCGCTGATGGCCTCTACGAACAGCAGTCGAAACCGTTCGTGGAGGATCGTTGGCAACGACATCGCTCAGTGGTTGGGTTGCGCGCGGGGGCCGGGCATGAGGCCGTGGCAGATCCAGGTCTGCCAGGTCGTGACGCTGCTGGCGTTCGCGCCGCTGATCACCGGGGCGATCGCCAAGCTCGAGGCGCAGATCCAGTTCCGCAAGGGGCCGTCGCCCCTGCAGCCGTACTACGACATCGCGAAGTTCTTCCGCAAGGAATCGCTGCGTCCGCAGACCGCGTCACCCTTCTTCGAGATCGCGCCGGTGATCGCGGTCGCGGCGTACTGCTCGATCGCCCTGCTCATCCCGATCCTGACGAGCTTCCCGCTGCCGCTCGGGACGGCGGGCGACATCCTCGGCGGCGCCCTGCTCTTCGGCCTCGCCGGCTTCGTGACGGCGCTGGCCGGCGTCGATTCGGGCTCCGTGTACGCGGGCATCGGATCGAGCCGCACCCAGTCGGTCGCGACGCTCGTCGAGCCCACGCTCATCTTCGTGTTCTTCACCGTTGCGCTGGTCTCGGGGACCGACCTCCCCTACGCGCTGAACGCCACCCTGCAGGACTCCGCGTCGCAGTACTTCCGCCCCAGCCACCTGCTGGCCGCCGCCGCGTTCTTCCTCATGCTGCTCGTCGACACCGGGCGGGTGCCGATTGAGAGCCAGTCCTCGACGCTCGAGTTCGGGATGATCGACGAGGCGCGGCTGTTCGAGCACTCCGGCCCGGCGATGGCGCTGTTCAAGTGGGCCGCGTCGATGAAGCAGTTCCTGCTCTACGTGGTCTTCCTCAACGTGCTCGTCGTGCCGTGGGGGCTGGCGGACGAGCGCAGCGCCGGCGGGGTCCTGCTCGCGGTCGTGCTGCTCCTGCTCAAGATGCTCGGCCTCGGGCTGGTGATCGTCGTCATCGAGTCCAGCGTCGCCAAGCTGCGCCTGTTCCGGATTCCGGACTTCATGGGCGCCGGGTTCGTCCTGTCGGTGCTGGCGATCCTCGTCTTCTACCTGGCCAACGGGTGAGCGCGTGAACCCGGCGCCGCACTACGACTTCGTCCACGCCGCAGCCGCGTTGATCGCGATCGCGACGCTGCTCACCGAGCTGGCGCTGCTCGGCGCCAAGCTCGTCCACGAGCAGGTCCGCAGCTACGCGCTGCAGTCGCTGCTGGCCGCCGCGTTCGCGCTCCTCGTGGGCATCCATCAGGGCCAGGCCGATCTGATCGTCCTCGCCGCGCTGACCGCTGCGATCAAGGTGGTCGTGGTCCCCTGGGGGATCAATCGGCAGATCACGTTCGCCGCCGCCGAGCACGAGGTGCCGTTGCTGATCAAGGTGCCGATGTCGCTGTTGATCGGCGTGGCCCTCACGGGCGTCGCCGATTCGTCGGCCACGGCGATCGGCGTCAAGGGCGTGCTGCTGCCCGACCCGGTGCTGGGGATGCCGATCGCGCTCGTGCTGGTCGGCTTCTTCTTCATGATCAGCCGCCAGAACGTCATCAGCCAGATCATCGGTCTGCTGTCGCTGGAGAACGGCATCTTCTTCGCGACGGTGACGCTGGCACCCGGGATGCCGTTCGTCATCGGGTTCCTCATCCTGTTCGACGTCGCCGCCGCGGTCGTCTTCTACGCGGTGCTGGCGCGGCTGATCGTCGCGCGCATGCGACAGACGAGCGTGCTCGACATGAGCACGTTGAGGGGCTGAGCCGATGGGGGTCGCCGCCGTCGTCATCGTCGCCCTGCCGCTCGTCGCGGCGCTCGTGTCGTGGCTTGCGGGCGACGCGCCGATCTCCGCGTGGACGTCGCTGGCCGCCGGGATCGGGTCGCTGGCCGCCGCGCTCGTCGCCGTGTTCGCGGAGAACGCCGCCGCCGGCGTCAGCGCGCTGGGAGGGGTCGTCTACCTCGACGGCCTCGGCGGCGTGTTCCTGCTGGCCGTCGCGTTCGTCTACGCGGTCGTCGCCGTCTACTCGGTCGGGTACCTGCGCCCCGGCATCGGCCACGTGCGCCTGCGCCGCCTGTACTGGCCGCTGCTCAACCTCTTCGGGTTCGCGCTGGTGGCCACGCCGCTGCTCGACAACCTCGCCGCCCTGTGGGTCGTGATCGAGCTGACGACCATCGTCAGCGCGGTCTTGGTCACGGCCGAGGGCAACGACGCCTCGCTGGAGGCGGCGTGGAAGTACATCGTCATCGGCTCGGCGGGGCTCGCGGTCGGCCTACTGGGCATCGTCCTGCTCTACGCCGCCGGGGCTCCGGCGCTCGGCGGCAGCTACGAACCGACCTACACGAACCTGGCGGGCGCGGCCGGCGCGCTGACGCCGACCCTGACGCGCGTCGCGTTCGCGCTGATCGTCGTCGGCTTCGGCACCAAGGTCGGGCTCGTACCGATGCACGCCTGGCTGCCCGACGCGCACTCGGAGAGCCCGAGCCCGATCAGCGCGATGCTCTCGGGCGGCCTGCTCGCGGCCGCGCTGTACGCCGTGCTGCGCCTGGGCGCGATCACCGCGCACGCCGTCGGGCCGACGTATGTCCGCGTCCTGCTGCTCGGCTTCGGCTCGCTGTCGCTCGTGCTCGCCGGCCTGTTGGCGCTGCGCCAGAGCAACTACAAGCGCCTGCTCGCCTACTCCTCGATCGAGCACATGGGCATCGTGTCGCTGGGCGTGGGCATCGGCGGCCCCATCGCGGCATACGGCGCGTTCCTGCACGTCCTCGTCCACGCAGCCGGCAAGACGCTGGCGTTCTTCGGCGCCGGCGAACTGCTCTCGCGCTACGAGTCGCGTTCGGTCAACGACGTCCGCGGCGTCATGCGGGCCGCGCCGTTCACCGGCGTGATGGTGCTCGTCGCGGCGATCGCGGTCGCGGGCATGCCCCCGTTCGGGATCTTCCGCAGCGAACTGACGATCGTCACCGGCGGCTTCGCCGCGCCGCTGTACGCCTTCGCCGGGCTGCTGATCGTCATGGCCAACATCGCCTTCGTCGGGATCTACCGGACGTTCCATCGCATGGTCCTCTCCAGCGGGAACGAGGACGACGACACCGCGCGCATCCTGCGCCCGCAGCAGCCGCTCATGGCCGCCGCGATGCTGACCAGCCTGACCGTGCTCCTGGTCCTCGGGCTGTGGGTGCCCGGGCCGCTCAACGACCTGCTCCACAGCGCGACCGGCGTCATCGGAGCGCGGACATGACCGACCTGCTCGCCCACGAGGTCTCGATCGCGGACTTCAACCGGCGCGTCGCCGGGGAGGCCGGGCGCGGCGCGCGGTTGATGATGCTCTTCGTCGAGCCCGACAGCGACGGCCCGCGGCTCGTCGCACATCTCGCGGTCCGCGGAGGCGGGTTGCTGCGCCTCGAGGTGTCGCTCGGCGAGCGGGAGACGTCGTATCCGGCGCTGACGCCGCGCGTCCCCGCGGCGCACTGGTACGAGCGCGAGATCCACGACCTGCATGGCATCGAGCCCGAGGGCCACCCCCGCCTCGAGCCGCTCGTACGCCACCAGAACGGCTGGGAGCGCAACGGCGCGGACGGCGAACCCGAGCACCGCGGCCACAAGCGCCTGGCAGGCTCGGGCGTGTTCCTCATCCCCTACGGGCCGGTCCGCTCCGGAGTGTTCGAGTCGGTGCAGTACCTCGTGCAGACCAGCGGCGAGGACGTCGCGTACTGCGCGCAGCGGCTGTTCTTCAAGCGCCGCGGCGCCGAGCGCCGCATCGTCGAGGTGCCGCTCGAGCAGGCGGTGCTCGTCGCCGAGCGGGTGTCGGGGACATCGTCGGTCGCGCATGCGCTGGCCTGCTCGCAGGCGCTCGAGGCGCTGGCAGAGACGCCCGCGCCACCGCGCGCGACCGCGATCCGCAGCCTGCTTGCAGAACTCGAGCGGCTGTACAACCACAACGAGGCGATCGTGCGCGAATGCGAGGACGCTTCGCTGAGCGTCGCCCAGGCCAGCTTCGCCGCGCTCAAGGAGCAACTGCATCGCCTGATGTGGATGCTCACCGGCAACCGCTTCGGGCGCGGCGCGATCGTTCCGGGCGGTGTCGCCGTGGACCTCGACGCAGCGATGCTCGGGGCGCTCGGTGATCGCCTGGCCCAGTGGCGCTCGGTCTTTCGAGCCGACCTCGCCGCGCTGCGCAAGACCGACTCGTTCCTGGACCGCATCGTCAGCGCCGGCCCCCTGTCGCTGGAGGACGCGCGCGACTTCGGCTGCGTCGGGCCCGTCGCCCGCGGCTCGGGCGTGGACCTCGACGCCCGCCGCGATCTCCCCTATGCGGCCTACGGCGCCACCGACTTCAAGGTGCCCGTGGAGCGGGACGGCGACGCGATGGCCCGCATGGACGTGCGCTTCGCCGAGATCGAGAGCTCCCTGGCCATCATCGACCAGCTGCGGCGGGGCATGTCGGGCGGCGAGACGCGCGTGACGCTCGGGCCGCTGCGCCGCGAGCACGCGCTCGGCTGGGCGGAGTCCGCGCGCGGCGAGACGCTGTATCACCTGCGCGCCGCCGACGATCGCCGCCTCGCGTTCTGCAAGCTGCGCGCGGCGTCGTTTGCCAACTTCGGCATCTTCAATCGCGTCTTCGACGGCCAGGTCCTCACGGACTTCGGGTTCATCGAGCACAGCCTGGGACTGTCGCCGGCGGGGTGCGACGCGTGATGGGCTGGTTCGTCAAGGGTCTGCGCGGGCGGCGCCTGACCACCCGCTATCCCCGCGCGCCGGAGCCGCCGCCGGCCGCGCACCGGGGGCGGGCGCTGCTCGACCCGTCGCGCTGCAACCCGCCGGACGGCGCGCCGTGTACCGTCGCCTGCCTGCCGCGCGCGCTGCGCTTGGACGAGCACGGTGCCCTGGAACTCGACGCGGCGCACTGCATCGGCTGTGGCCTGTGCGTCGCGGCGTGCCCCGAGGGTGCCCTGGCCATGGATGCGCGCGCTGAGCTGGCGGTCGACGACCGCGCCACGCTGATCGTGCGGGCGGAGGGACGGCCATGAGCGCGCTGCCGCTGCCGTTTCGCCGCTCGATCCACATCCGCCACGTCGACGCCGGCTCCGACGGCGCCATCGAGCACGAGATCGCGGCGCTGCTGAGCCCCTACTACGACATGCAACGGCTCGGCCTGTTCTTCACCGCCTCGCCGCGGCACGCCGACGTGCTGCTCGTCACCGGCCCGGTGACGCGGCCGATGGTCGAGCCGCTGCGGGTCACCTACGAGGCGATGCCCGACCCGCGCATCGTCGTCGCCGCCGGTACCGACGCGTGCAGCGGAGGGATCTGGGCCGGTCCCGAGGTGCTGGGCGGGGTCGACCGGGTCCTCCCCGTCGACGTCTACATCCCGGGCGATCCGCCGCCGCCGATCGCGCTGTTGCACGGGCTGCTGCTGGCGACCGGGCGCATCGACGCCGCGCCGCCGCCGCGCATGACGGAGGAACCGCGATGACGACCGCCGCGGGCGCGCTGTTGATCGCCGGGAGTGCGGGGCTCGTGGCAAGCGCAATCCTGGCGCTGACCGTCCCCGGCGTGCTGCGCGCCAAGCGCGCGGCGGCGATGCTCGCGGCGCCGTCGGCGGCCGCCCTCGGGGTGGCCGGCGCGGCCGGCGTGTTCGGCGTCTCGGTGGGCTGGGAGTTCTTCTCCGCCTACGCGCTCGGGCGCGGCGGCTTGCACCTGGACCCGCTCAACGGCCTGTTCGTATTGCTGCTCGGCGCCGCCGCCACGCCGCTGCTCGCGGCGACGACCGGCGGCGGCGCGGCGCGCGGCGCCCGGCTTCCCGCCGCACTGCGGCCGCTGCTCGTCCTCGCCGTCGCCGCCGTGTTCCTGGTCGACAACGTGTTCCTGTTCCTGGTCGCCTGGGAGCTCTCGATCCTGGTCATCTTCGCGCTCGTCGGCGTGCGCTTCCGCGACCCGACGGCGTCCCGCGCGGCCGATCTCACGCTGACGCTCGGCAAGCTCGGCGGCGCCGCGGTCTTCACCGGGCTGCTGCTCCTCGCAGTGAGGGCCGGCACGTTCTCGTTCGCCGGGCTGGCGAGCGCGGGACCGCAGCTCAGCGGCACACTGCGCGGCGTCTGCTTCGTGCTCTTCTTCGCGGGGTTCGGGGTCAAGGCGGCGATCGTGCCGGTCCAGACCTGGCTGCCGGGGGCGTACGGGGAGACGAACTCCGAGAGCGCGGGCCTGCTCGCCGCCGTCGCGCTGAACCTCGCCTTCTACGGGATGCTGCGCACGTGGTTCGGGTTCCTCGGCCAGCCGGCGGTCTGGTGGGCGGTGGTCGCGTTGCTCGTCGGCGCGGTGACCGCGCTGCTCGGGATCCTCGGCGGCATCCTGCAGCGCAGGCTGCGCACGTTCGTCGCCTACTCCTCGATCGAGAACAGCGGGCTCATCGTGGTCGCCATGGGCATCGCGCTCATGGGGGCGGCGCAGCACGAGCCCGGGCTCGTCGGCCTCGGCCTCATCGCCGCGACGTTCCAGATCGCCGCGCACACCATCGCCAAGGCCGGATTGTTCACCGCCGTCGCGGCCGTCGAGGGCTCGACCGGCACGAGCGACATGGACCGGCTCGGCGGCCTGTACCGCGCGCTGCCGTTCGCCGCGTTCGGGGCCCTCTTCGGGGCAGCCGCGCTCGCCGCGCTGCCACCGTTCAGCGGCTTTGCCAGCGAGTGGATGATCTTCGAGGGGCTCATGCAGGGCTTCCGTGTGCCGGGCACCGGCGCGCACGTCGCGATGGCGCTGGCCGGAGCGATGCTCGCGCTGACGGCGGGCCTCGCGGCGCTCGGCTTCGTCCGCGCGCTCGGCATGACGTTCCTGGGGATGCCCCGCGCCGACATCGTGCCGCGCCCCGAGCCGCGGGTCCGCAACGCCGCGCTGGCGGTGCTCGCCCTGGGCTCGCTTGCTCTCGGCGTCGCGGCGCCGTGGGTGGTACAGGTGCTCGAACGCGGCACCGCCGACATCGGCGGGACAGAGGCGTTCGGCCGGATCGCACAGCCCGGTTGGCTCATACAGCCGGGCTATCCCGGTTTCGCGAGCATCTCGCCGACGGTACTCGCGCTCGCCCTGCTCGGGTTTGGTGCCGGCTTCTGGACGCTGCGCGCCCTCGCGCGCGCGCGTATCAGTGCGCGGGTGGTGCCGGTGTGGGCGTCGGGCGTGACGCCGCGCGGCGCGCGCGAGCAGTACACGGCCGGCGGCTACGCGAACATGGCGCGGGTCATCTTCAACGTCGTCTACCGGGTCCGTCCCCAGCTCGAGACCCACGGCGACGAGCGCTTCCCCGAGCGCATCACCGTCGTGCGCGACGACCCGCGCATCTTCGAACCCGCCTGGCTCTACCGCCCGGTCACACGCCCGCTGGTGTGGCTCGCGGACCGGCTGCGCTACGTGCAGGCCGGCTACCTCGGCCTCTATCTCCTCTACCTGCTGGTCGCCGTGATCGTCGTCCTCGTCGTCGCGCCGCACCTATGAGCTGGCCCTACCTCCCCCACCAGTGCCCGCGCTGCCGGTACTTCGCCGCGTTTGAACCGCGGGCGCACGACGACCGCGGGTACGAGCTCCCCGGGGCATGCGCCCATCCGCGGATCGGCATGGAGTTGTTCGTCCCCCACGGCGACCTCGCCCGCCGGCTCGGCGACTGTGACCTCTTCGTGGGTGATCCCGACGCTGCGAAACGCGGAGGCCGGCGTTGAGGCGGACAGTCAGCAGCGTCGTCGATCCGCGCGCCCCGCTCGCGGGGCTCGTCCGCTCACACGAGGACGTGTTCCTCGATCCGGCGGGGTGCCCGCTCTGCGCCTATTGCGTCGACGCCGAGGATCAGTTCTTCCGCTGGTTTGAGATCGAGGCGTTCGCCGACTCAGGGATGCAGCTGCGCCTGCGGCGGTCGGCCGGCTTCTGCGCGCGCCATGCGCGGCGTGCGCTGCTCATCCCACAGCTCGCGCCGGAGCACGCGATCGTCCGCGGCGCGCTCGACCGCCTGGGCCGCGACCCGCCCACGTCCGGTGAATGCCCGGCGTGCGCGAGCGTGTCGCAGGCGCGCGAGCACGCGGAGCGGATGCTCGGCGCTGTGATCGTGTCGCGGCCCTTGAGCACCCGCTACGTGCAGCGAGAGCGCGGTGCGTGCCTCCCGCATCTGACCGCCACGATCGCCACCGGCGATGCGGACCTCGCGCGCTCGCTGGCCCAGAAGCTTCGCCGCGATCTCGCGAGCTCCGACGAGCTCGAGCTGCTCGCCGGCCGCGATCGCGACGCCGACGCACGCGTGGCGCTGCGCGCCGCGCTGCCGTCGGGG
>Ga0081455_10008642_pt1 | contig 10558 bp, 7 predicted proteins | sample TabmetS3T2R1_FD_70207 | JGI IMG/M metagenome (GOLD analysis project Ga0081455, IMG submission 70207) | Tabebuia heterophylla rhizosphere microbial communities from the University of Puerto Rico - S3T2R1 | ecosystem: Host-associated > Plants > Roots > Rhizosphere ... | reverse complement strand
CGTCGACCTTGCGGTCGCGGAGATCTCGTTCCCCGAGGCTGACCGGCGGCTCCATCGCCACCAGGCAGAGCAGCTGCAGGAGATGGTTTTGCACCATGTCCTTGAGCGCGCCGACGTGGTCGTAGTAGCCGGCGCGTCCCTCGAGCGCGAGCGTCTCGTCCCAGACGATCTCGATCTCCTCGATGTGAGCACTGGTCCAGATCGGCTCGAGCACGCGGTTCACGAGACGCGTTGCGAGCACGTTCTGCACGGCGGTCATGGCCAGAAAGTGATCGACGCGGAACACGTGGCGCTCGTCGAACTGTTCGGCCAGCAGGCGATTGAGCGCTCTCGCGCTGTCGAGGTCCTCTCCGAAGGGCTTCTCGAGCACGACCTGGCTCTCTGCCGAAAGCCCCGTCCGGTGAAGCGCGGAGACAGCGATCGGGAAGACCGCGGGCGGCAGCGCGAGGTAGACCGCGACGGAGCCCTCGCCGGCGAGGCATGCCGTCACGCTTGCCGGATCGCCGAGGTTGATCCGCCGATAGCGCGACGCCCGCACGAGCGCCGCCGTCGCGGCGGCGTCGACCTCGGCGGCCTCGCGCTCCAGCCACCCGGTGGCCCAGCTTCGGAACCGGTCGTCGTCCCAGTCCTCGGGCGCGGCGCCGACGAGCTCGAATCCCGCTGGGAGGTATCCGCGGGCCTGGAGTGCGGCGAGGCCGGGAAGCAGGTAGCGACCCATCAGGTCGCCGGTGCCGCCGAAGACGACGAGCCGTTCGAGCTCAGGTTGAAGCACGCTGTCCCTCCTGCCGTCAGCGGGCCAGTCGAACGTGGCCTTTCGTGCCGGCAGCTTCCACGTCCCAGTGCGTTCCGAAGGCTTGCAATCGCGAGACGAAGATGCGACCGATCTCATCAGGCACGACGGGATCCAGTCGAACCTCGCCGTCGCGCTCTTCGAGCCCGAGCATTGCCTCTACGTACACAAGAGGAGCTCCCGTCGCCCACGCCTGTGGGCTGCAAGCCGTGGGGTAAGGCACCGGAAAGCGGCCCGTCGATCGGTCGTAACCCGCGAAGGCCTCCGGCAGGCGGAATCCGCTGAACGCGGCCGCCTCCAGCTGAGCGAGCGAGATCCGGTTCGCCTCTTCGCGGAACCCGTAGCGTGCTAGCCCGAGCACGGCGAAGGCGTTGTCATGCGGCCAAACAGTGCCAACGTGATATCCGAGCGGGTTGAAGCCACGGTCATCCGTCGAGAGTGTGCGGATGCCCCAGCCGGAAAACATCACGTCCGACATGAGGTGACCCGCGATGAGGCCGGCGCGTTCAACCAGCACGATCCCCGACCAGAGCAGGTGCCCCATGTTCGACGTCATCGAGTCGATCGGACGCTTGTCGCCGTCGAGACCGACGACGTAGTAGCCGCCGCGCTCTTCTGACCAGAAGTCGATGTTGAAGCGCTCGTTGAGCGCGGCCGCCTCCCGCTCGAGACGGGCTGCCAGCTCCACATCGTCCGCCAGCCGCGTGGCGAGCTCCGCTACGCGGAGCTTTGCGTCATAGACGTAGCCCTGGATCTCCGCGGCCGCGATCGGCAGATAGGGAATGCTTCCGTCGGCGAACTGGATGCCGTCCCACGAGTCCTTCCAGCACTGGTTGCCGAGACCCTGCGACGACCGGGTCTGGTACTCGACGTACCCGTCGCCGTCCCGGTCGCCGTAGTCGTCGATCCAGGCGAGCGCGGCGGCCACGTTCCGCCAGCGCGCCCTGACGAACGCGTCGTCGGCGGTGAAGCGCCAGTACTCGGAGAGCAGGATCAGCCAGAGCGGCGTCGCGTCCGTTGTGCCGTAGTACGGGCTGTGCGGCATCTCGCCGAGCTGCGTCAGCTCGCCGCTCCGCACCTCGTGCAGGATCCGGCCGGGCTCCTCGTCCCGGAAGTCGTCGACGCGCGTGCCCTGCAGGGCGCCGAGCAGGTGCAGCGCGCCGCGCGCGAGCCCCGGGCCGATCCACAGCGTCTGCAGCGACGTGATCAGCGTGTCGCGGCCGAAGAGGGTCATGAACCACGGCAGCCCCGCCGCCGGCAGGACGTAGTGCTCGCCCAGGAGATCGCCCGTGATCCGGAGCGCCGCCAGGTCGACGACCGACTGCCGGAAGACGTTCTCGAGCAGGCTGCTGTCCGAGTCGAGGCGCGGGATGCGCTCGAGCCAGTCCGTCAGCGGGCTCGACGCGGGCTCGATCCGCTCGCCGAAGGCGGCGCGCGCGGGTTCGAAGACGACGCTGTTGACGCGCATGCCGACCTTGAGGAGAGTCGCGAGGAGGCACCGCGGCGGCAGCTCGACGTCCCAGACGACATCGGTCCCGTCGACGCGCGGTGGCGCCTTCGCGACGACGCGATCGGTCACGGCCTCCAGAACCTCGCTGCGCTCGACCCGGATGGTCGTCTCCGCGAGGAAGCCCGGCACCTCGTAGTGGAAGCGCAGCGAGCGCCCGCCCGGGCCCGCCCCCGTGACGATGCTTGCGCTGCGATCGCGGACGACGTCCCTGATCTCGAAGAGGTCGGCGAAGTCGGCGCCGCAGGCGAGCCTGAGCTCGAAGCGGACCGCCTCCGGCCCCGTGTTGAACACGGTCAGCTCCTCGAACGCGCCGTCGGACACCAGACGGAGCCGCCGCACGGCGAGGCTGTTCGCCTTCAGGTCCGGGAGGTCGGGATTCGTGAGGAAGAACGCGGCCGAGTCGTAGTCGACGTCGCCGGACTTCAGCAGCGAGAGCGGCCGGCCGTCGACCGCGAGCTCCCAGCGGCTGACGAAGCGCGTGTCCTCGTGGATCAGGCCGCCCACGGACCCGGACGGCACGTCGCCGAGCGCATCCGAGACCATGAACGTCCGGCCCTCGAGGATCGCGACGGAGTCCGGGCCCAGCTCCGTCGACGGCGAGCCGGCGCCGATCTCCCGCCGCCCCCGAGGCTCCGGATACGGATCGAGCGGAGTCGGACGGCGTCCGACGGTCGGTCCGGCGGTGCCGTGCTCGTTCACGGGTCCCCCTCACGTCTCCGACTGACGGTCGCGTGACCGTAGCAGCGACGGCCCGACCTCCTGACTCGGCGGGACTAGCGAACGCGGGTCAGCGGCTTGACGATCAGGAGCAGGTCGGAGTCGCTGCCGGGCAGGCGCCGGAACGTGAGCCGGTTCCGGTAGACGCTCCAGCGCTGGCGGAGGACCTGCCCGGCCGCGTACCCAACCGAGCCCGGCGGGTGAACGAGGTTCAGGACGTCGCCGTCGACCGTGTACGTCCCCTTCGCCCGAACAGCGCCGCCGGCGATCATGCGATAGCGGCCGCCCTTGAACTCGAAGACCACGGTGTCGCGCTGCAGCCCCTTCGGGAGGTCCTTCTCGTCGATGCCGGCGGCGAGCAACTCCGGGCGAGTCCACGTGTACGTCCAGCGGCCTTCGAGCGGCCGCGACGCCCTTTTCGCGGCGCCGCTCGCCGTGGCGCAGCGCGGCTCTGGGACAGCTGTGGGAATGCCCCGGCGCAGGTCTTCGATCTCGCCGATGAGCTGCCTCGTGTCCTCGTCGCGTTCGAGCTCGTCGTAGACGGGCTGCGCGGCCCGGCGGAGCGCAGCGCGCTCTGAGGTCGACGCGGTCGCAAGCGTCATGAGCCCACGCCGGCACGCGTCGGTCAGAGCGTTCGTGGCGTCGCGGATTGTCTGGTCGAGCTCCGGGCCGAGCGCCTGGCGACCGGCCTCGCGCAGGAGCTCCTGCTCCTCTGCCGTCAGGGCCTCGAACGCGCTGCGGTTCATGACGATCGAGTACGGCTTCGGCCAGAGGACGACATTTGTCGTCAGCGTGCCGCTCCAGCCGTTGTAGTCGATCGTCTTGGGATCGATCTCGACGGCATCGAACCCCGCCAGGTCGCCCGGCACGTAGCCCCTCGCGGCGGCGCCGAAGGCGCGGAACGTTTCCCGTGCAATGCCCGCCGGGCGGATCGCTACGGTCTCACCTCGGTAGTCCTGCGGGCCGAGCAGGGCATGCGCGAGCCCAAGCGGCCTGCGGAGCGGACCAGCCAGGAGCGCGATGCCGACGACTCCTGCCCCTTCGACTCCGTCGAGCATGCGCTCGCCGTCGTCGCTCTCGATCACGCGCCGCTGGAGCTCGTAGCTGTCGACCAGCAACGGTGCGAGCAGCGCGCGAAAGCTGTTCACGCCGATCGTGTCCCAGACCCGCACGCCGACGATGCCCAGATCGGCCTTGCCCGCTCGCACGTCCTGGACGAGGCCGCGCTCGAACTGCACCTCGAGGCTCCGCTGGGCCCGCACGAACTCGACCCGCATCGAGCCGCCGGACAGTCGCTCGACGGCCTTGGCGAACTCTGGGGCGCCCGAGAGCGAGAGGTCGTCCTCGCTCTCGAGGGTCAGGACGACCCGCTTGGCGGGGTCACCGCCTCCGGCCTTGTCGCCCGAGCCGCCGCAACCGGCGGCGACCGCGAGCACCGCGGCCGCCGCAAGCCCTCCCCAACGAAGGCGCCGGCCGGTCATGTGACGATTCTGGCTCGCTGCATTGCTCCTAGCCAGCACGCGTCCACTCGCCAGTCATGATCGCCGCGCGCTGCTTGCACGCGTCCGGTGTGCCCGCCGGCCCGAGCGTCAACGTGCCCCCGGTCACCGACCAGGAGTAGGTCGCCTCGGGCCCCCACGGGTCGCAGATCGCACCCTCGTCGGGATCGCCCGTCCACACCGGCCCACGGATCGTGATCGTGCGTGGCCCCGCCACGTAGTCGACCTCGAGGTGCTTCCGCGGCTCCGGGCCGCTCACCCGCAGGTACCGCCGGTCGATCACGATCCGGTAGGTCCCCGGCTCTGCGGTGACAGTTCTGTACAACCGGTTCGGATCCGGAGGGACCGCGGCGTCGAGGTGTCGCTGCCACGTTCCCGCGAGCTGCGCGGGCCGCGACGGCGAAGCGGACACCCGCGCGGTGACGGTCTTCTCGACGCTCGTTCTCCTGCCCGCGACGATCGCCTTGCCGCGCACCGTGAAGCGATGGGTGCCCGGAGCGAGCCAACTCGTGACGAGGTAGCCGGTCTTCCGCGTCCCCGACTCCTCGTCGCGCCCGTCGTCCCCGAACGCGTAGGGCTCGAGCCGGTTGGCGAACACGAGCTTTCCGTCGATCAGGAACTCGACACCCGGGAACAGCACCGGAGCGGACGCATGCGCGATCCAAGGAATTCGGTGCGGCAGCAGGGTCTTGCCGTCGAGGCTCGACCTGATCGTGAGGGCCTTGGCTTCTTGCTTCGAGCTACTCGCCGAAGCGGAGGCTCCGAGGAAGGCCAGCCCTCCATAGACGAGCAGCAGGACGCGCAACACACCCGTTCGAGTCGGCATCGCTTTCCCTCCTCTCCTCAGCAGCCGGCGCACTGATCGGGCTTGTTGCCCTCGACGACGGTCCGGGTGATCGTGGCCGGGAACGGGTTGCCGGTGACGAACGGGTCAGTGCTCGTGATCTCGAGGTTGAAGATGCCTCCGCCTTGCGACGCGACGCCGGGGCTCGCCGCCAGCCGGTTCCCGGTGACGATGCTGTCGGTGACCGTCAGCTCGGGTACGGGGCCGAAGAACTGGATGTTGCCGATGCCGCCGCCGAGGTTGACGCCTCCGAGTCCGGTGGCCGCAGCGCTGTTGGCGGCGACGACCGTGCGTTCGAGCGTCAGGCTCGCGCCGAGGTTGAAGATGCCGCCACCGCTGCCGAACGCGGTTCCCGTCGCGCTGGTCGCGCTGAGCGTGTTGTCGGTGACGCGACTACTGCGCAGGGTCGTGACGCCCTGGATCTGCAACCCGCCGGCGTCCGCCTCGGCGATGAACCCCGAGCCGGCAGGGACGGATGCAGTCACCGTGTTGTGGTCGACGCTGCTGTCGACCATCAGCAACGACCCGTCGGAGTCGATGCCTCCGGCCTCGGCCTCGACGTCACCCGCCGTGTCGCTCCCGACGACGGTGTTCCCGCTGATCCGCGAGCGTCTGATGGTCGTGGACGAGCCGCCGGGGAGGTAGAGACCGCCCGCGTTCGCCTCTACGACGTCGAACGGGAAGAAGCTCGGCACCGAGGCGGCGACGGAGGAGGTGTTGCCGCTGACGACGCTGTCCTCGATCGTCAGCACCCCGCCGCTGGAGATCCCTCCGGCGTCGGTGTTGCGTCCGTTCGGGGCGCTGACCGCCACGCGGTTGCCGGCCACGACGCTGCGGAGCACCGTGAGCGTCCCGAGCCCGCTGTTGCTGATGCCACCGCCGAACGCATAGCTCGTGATCCCCGGTGAGCCGGCCTCGTTGTCGGTGACCCTCGTGTCGGTCAAGGTCAGCGTGCCGGCGTTGCCGATCCCGCCGCCGCCCGCGAACGCGCACTGATCGAAGGGAACGCCGCAGGGCGCCGGCCCCGAGAACGTCGCCTTCGGCGCGGCCCGGTTGCCGGCGATGACGCTGGACGCGATCGTCACCGTCGCACCCGGCGTCTGGCCGGTTCCGTGGGGGATCCACACACCGCCGCCTTCTGCAAAGCCCTCGACGTCGTTCAGCCCGCCCGTGATCGCGAGGCGGCTGATCGCGACGTGAAGGTCGTTGTCCCCCTCGAACTCGCCGATCGTGATCACCGGCCCGCCACCGCGGATGATCGTGGCGCCTGCCGCCACGCCGACGAGGTCGACGCTCTTGAGAATCGAGATCCCACCCGCGTACGTGCCCGGGCCGACCGCGATCGTGTCGCCGTCGCTCGCGGCGTCGAGCGCGGGTTGGATCTGCGCGAAGCACCCCGGCTTCTTGCCGTCGACACAGAGCGTGTCGGCGAGCGCCGGCCGTGCGGCGAGCCCGGCGCCCGCCAGGCCGATCGCCGCGACCACCACCGTTGAGAGCACTCGTCTCATCGGCCGCCTCCTTCAGCTGGACTACCGCTCGACGCTAGGCCGCGGGCGACGGCCGCACATCGGGGCGGCCACCGGTCTCAGCCGGCCGACCTAAGGGAGCGCCCCTAGCCGACGCGATGCGCCGGCCTCGCGACCAGCCTCGGCCAGAACGGACGACCTGGTCGGCGCGTCAGCGTCAGCGTGTCGCGGTACAGGCTCCACGAGTACTCGGTGGAGGCGCCCGGCCTGCACGGGTTCGCCGTGCACGTCTTCATGATCAGGCGCACGATGTCGCCCGCCACCTCGTAGGTGCCCGTGACCGTCGCGCCGGCGGTCCGGAAGGTCCAGCGTCCGTTCCTCAACTCGAGTGTCGCGCGTCCCGGGTATGCGACCGCTTCCGCCTCCGAGGCGCCGTTCGCGCGCATCTCCGCCCGCGACACGTTCGCTTCCCACACACCCTCCGGACTCGCCTTCCGCGTGGCCGGGCATCGGAGTTGCGTGTTGTCGGAGCCGTCCTCGAGCCTGCGGATAGCCGCGATCGCCTCACGAGTCTCGGCGTCGCGCTCGAGCTCGGCATAGACGGGTCGGACGGCCTGGTGGAGCGCCGCGATCTGGGTGGGTGAGGCATCGACGAGCGAGACGTTGCCACGCCCGCAGACGGCTTCCAGCCCGAAGCGCTCGGCCACCGCGAGCTTGGCGAGGTCGGGCGCGACGGCTTCGCGGCCGGCACGGCGCAGGACGTCCCGCTGTGCCAGAGGGAGGCGCTGGAAAGCGTCGCGGTTCATGACGATCGTCACCGCCCGCGGCCAGAGGACGGCGTTTGCGGTGAGCCGCGAGCCGCGTGTGTCGTAGCCGGCCTCCGCGATCGTGTTCAGGTCGAGCTCGGCGCCGTCCAGCGCCGACAGCGAGCAGCACAGGTAGCCCTTCGCCGACGCGCCGAGCGCCCGGAACGTGTCGCGTGCCACGCCTCCGGGGCGGATCCCGATCGTCCTGCCTTCGAAGTCGGCGGGGGCGCGAAGCGGCCGCGAGACTGCGAGTGGCCTGCGCAGCGGTCCCGGCAGGAGGGCGATGCCGACTACCCGTGCGGGGTCGAGGCCGTCGAGCATGCGTGCCGCGAGCGGGCTCTCGAGCGCTCGCCGCTGGCGAGAGAAGCTGTCGACGAGGAACGGCGCGACCAGCGCCCGCAGGCTCGTCACGCCCATCGTGTCCCAGACGCGCGCCCCGACGCTCGCGAGCTCCGCCCTTCCTGCCCGGAGATGCTCGACGGTTCGCCGCTCCGAGTCGATCACCCTCCCGCCTTCGACCTGGATCTCGATCCGCATCGTGCCGCCCGACAGCCGCGCCACGGCGTCCGCGAACGTCGAGTCCCAGAGCCCGTCCGGCGTCACCAACGTCAGGGTGACGGGCCTGCCGACCGGCGTCGCAACCGTCTCGGCGCGGCCACCCGCCTTGTCCCCCGAGCCGCCGCAGCCAGCCGCGAGGACCCCGAACGCCAGCAGCAGCAACACGAGCAGAACGGCGCGGCGCATCGAGGTCGGACCCTACCAGCGCCCGAACGGCTACGCGGCTGCCGGCGCTTCGGGCCGGACGATCGAGAGAACGAGCTGCATCTGCGCGACGCGGGTCGGCGTCGCCGAGAAGCGCACCGCGACCTCCGAGCCGTCCGAGCGCACCGCCCGGACGGCGCCGCGGCGCCACCCGGCGGCGTACGTCTGCTGGAAGCACGCCCGCGCGTCGGTGTCGGGCACGAGATCGGGGATGGTCAGCGCCAGGAGCTGCTCGCGCGTGTAGCCGAGCAGCGTGCACGCCTGCTCGTTCACGGCGAGGCAGTGCCCCTCCTCGTCGGAGACGAGCACCGCGAGGTCGGCTGCCTCGAACGCCTCACCGAGGAGGCTCGCCTGCACGAGCGGGTTGGCGATTTGCGACGTCGGCTCCACCCGGCGGCGCACGTGACTCCCTCCAGTCGTCTGCGGACCCGGCAAGGGTTGCCGAACGAGCATACGGCGCGGCTCCGAGCCGCACAAGGACGACTGCACAGGCCGCGCCGGCGGCGACCACGTCGGACGGCGTGTCGTTCACGACGAGCGAGACGGCGAGGGCGACGAGCAGCGCGTCGAGCACCGGCTCGCCGTGCTTCGTCACCGCCCAGCCAAGCACGCCCAGGAAGATCACGACGACCACGAGCGCTCCCGGCGCGTCCAGCGTCCGCTCCACCGAACGGTCGATGCGGTCGGCGAGGTCGCCGGCCAGCGCCGCGGGTCCGTCGCCGATCGCGTCCGTGACGTGGCTCGAGCCTCCGGTCGCGGCGTCGAGCCCGACGAGCAGCAGCGCGGCGACGACGACGCCTGCAGCGAGGACGGCCGCCCGCGCCCGGGTCAGCCGGCCGCCGGCGAGCCGCAGCCCGAGCACGCCGTAGCCGGCGAGCAGCACGAGCAGGCCGCCGCCGTCCGCGCCGAAGCGGTTGCCCGCCACCGTGACGATGCTGAGCACCGCGACGAGGACTCCCCACCGCCCGACCAGCGCAGCGCCGAGGAACGCGGGCAGCAGGAGGAGTGTCTCGAGGAGGTTGTTCAGCCCGTAGAAGCGGTGCACCTGCGACGCCCCGAGCGGCGAGAGTGCCACCGCCTGGGGGTCGAGCCCGAGGGCGGCGAGGTAGACGGCGAGCACGGCGGCGCAGGCCGGCCCGAGCGGCAGCACGACGGCGGCGACTGCACCGGCGAGCGCGAGCGCGGGGGAGAGCCAGAGGTTGAGCGCCAGCCCGACCAGCAGCGCGCGCGGCGCCAGCCGCGGGCGCACGAGCGCCAGGGCGATGACGATCGTCAAGAAGACGATCGTGAGCGGCAGCCGCAGATCGTCGTTCCGCTCGATGCGGCGGTCGAGGCGGTCGACGGTCTCGGCGGCGCTGTCGTCCGGGGTGGCGCCGCACAGCGCGGAGCAGACGGCGAAGCCGACGACCCCGACGAGAACCATCTTCCGGCGGCCCCACACATCCGCGATCCGACCGCCGAGAGCGAACGTGGCCGCCAGCGCGACGAGGTAGGCGTTGATGACCCACTGTCCCTGGGTCGCGGTCAGGTTCAGGTCGTCCTGCAGTTCCGGTGACGCGATCGCGACGATGGTCTGGTCGATGAACGACATCGACACGGCCAGCACCATCGCGAGCATGACCATCCGGTTCGTCCGGCCCCCGCCGTCGGACGCGTCCGCAGGTGACTCGGCCCCATGTCGGAATCCCCTCGCCATGGCGGTGCCTCCCCGTACCCGGTCGCGGCGCTCACCTGACCGGGCGCCGACCTCCCCTCGACCTCAACATGGGAGTCGGGTACAGGCTTCGCCCGGAAAGGGTGATTGCCGCAGGTCAAACACGAGATCCACTCCGTATCCACCACCGCTGCACCGACCGATCGGCACGACGGGGCTTGCCGAGCTCGGCAGCATCCGCTTAGATATAAGTCTCTACTTATGAATGGGTGGGAGTGGACATGCCCCTCGATCCCGTGGCCACGGCGGGTCTGGCGACCCGTGAGGTCCGCAGCGGCACTCGCGACGGCGCACCGACCAGGATCGCCGTCGCGCGCCGGACGTACCCCACCGACCAGGCGGATCTCTGGGACGCGGTGACCAACGCGGACCGGATCCCGCGCTGGTTCCTGCCGATCAGCGGCGACCTCCGGGTCTCGGGCCGCTACCAGCTCGAGGGCAACGCCGGTG